>Ga0265340_10001490_pt1 | contig 13409 bp, 13 predicted proteins | sample 4CB225metaG_FD_202082 | JGI IMG/M metagenome (GOLD analysis project Ga0265340, IMG submission 202082) | Rhizosphere microbial communities from Carex aquatilis grown in University of Washington, Seatle, WA, United States - 4-CB2-25 metaG | ecosystem: Host-associated > Plants > Roots >...
TAATCGAAAAGCCTTGCCCTGCTGCCAATAGGGCCAGATCGATTCCAACCAGAGCCACCGGAATTGTAAACAACATGATAAACGGTAGCCGAAGCGATTTGAACTGCGAGGCCATAATCATGAAGACCACCATGATGGCTAGACCAATCGCGACACCCAGTCCTGAGAACGTATTTTTCATGAGTGCGACTTGACCGACCCAGTCAAAGCGGATCCCCTGAGTACTGGGGTCGGAGCGCAACTTCTCATCGAGCTCTTCAGCCGCACTTCCAATGTCGCGGCCTTCGGTTTGCATTTCAATGTGGGACGCCCGCTCCAGTTGATTGCGCTCGACCGCAATGGGGCCAAGCGAACGCCAGACTTTGCCGTAACTCCCAAGCGTTACCGGGGCAGCATTCGGCCCCACACGAACGGGAATTTGGGCGAGCGAATTAGGATCCACCACCTGCTTGGCGTCGTAATAGGTGACGACGTAATACGATTGACCGTTGGAACCGTCGATCCATACGCTCGGCGTATTGATGTTGCCCAGAACGGCATCCAGCGTCGTTTGGGCGGATTCTCTAAGCGTCACCCCCATTAATCCGGCGGTCTCACGGTCCGTATCCACATGAATTTCTGGGTAGTCTATCTGGCTCGTAACCCACACGTCGCGAATGCCATTGACCGTGCGCGCGACATTGGCCACCGCCTTTGCCTGCCGATCCAGTTCCTCGAGATTGTCGTTGCGCACTTCGACAACAACTGGGGCAAAGTAGCCATTGGAGAATACGCTGGCGACGAGACCGCCTGGCCACTGCAGAAAGTCAACGCCAGGGTAGCGCCGATTCAGAATCGCTCGGGCCTTATCCGAGATTTCCCGTTGGCTCAAGTGGCGGCGTTCCGAATCCGCTAGTTCGATGCGGATGAAACCCATATGGGGTCCCCAATTAGGACTAGTCATCGCACTGCGAGCATTGCCGGGGGAACCCACGTTGGTCAGGACGAGTTCGACGCTTCCTGGGGGCAATTCCTGCTTGAGCGTCTTTCCCATGTCCTTCACTGCCTTGGAAGATTGTTCCAGGGACATGCCGGGCGACATGCGCACATAGATGCGCTCCATGGACTCGTCAATTTCTGGAAAGAACGTGCTCGGAAGTTGGGATGCCAGCCAGCTACTCGCGACAATGAGTACTGTCGCAGCAATGATAATCGACATTCGATTCGGGAGGACTTGACGAAGAACTCTTGCATAACCATCGGCGATTGCGTCAATCAACCCTTCCACACGTTGACCGAGTCGGCCATGTTCGACGTGACCGAGAAAATAGCGACAAGCCACAGGTGTGACCATGATGCTGACGAAATACGAAGCCACCATGGATACGGCCACCGTAAGTGCGAGCGGCACAAACAGTCGTTGAGCCAAGCCAGCCAGTAGAAGTACCGGCAGCAATACGGCAATTGTCGTCAGCATGGATGCGAGGACGGGCAGCGCCACTGCATTCGTGCCATGAAGTGTGGCGTCCTTTAGACTCATGCCCTGACGCTGATGTCGATGAATGGACTCAAGCACTACAACTGCGTCATCTACCAGGCGACCCATGGCCAAGGTAAAGCCACCGAGAGTGAACGCATTGAGCGTGTCTCCGTGCGCGTAAAGGACAATCAACGCAATGGCAAATGACAGAGGGATTGCAACGGCAACGATCAGCGTCCCTCTAACGCTTTGGAGAAATACAAGTATGACCAATGCGATTAGCAGTAGCGCCCGCCATACTTCGGTTTTGAGTCCATTGTAGGCGGTACGAACGAACGTAGACTGATCAAAAATCGCTTTGACATGCATCCCGGGGGGAAGCTTTGCCTGAATGGATTTAACGATTGCCTTTGCTTGATCGACAATTGCAAGCGTGTTACCTCCAGGAACGCGAAGTACATTCAAATAGACACCCGGGGTACTATCGATAGTAACGTCTTGTGTGGCTGGAGATCCGCCGTCTTCAACCGTAGCCACATCCCGAATCAGCACCGCCTTGCCATCTTTCAGTTTGACGTCTGCGTCACCAATGGCCTTCACACTTCTCGGGATAGCGTTCGTATAGACATTGGCGTCGAACTGGGGAGATATGAATTCGCCCGACGGTAAAAGGGCATTTGATTGAGCCACCGCCTGGGCAACATCTTCAGCCGTCAGGCTCCTTGCTTGAGCCTTCACCGGATCTACGATGACGTTGATTTGGCGTTGCCGTCCGCCATTGAGCGCGGCGCTGGCGACGCCACTAATGCCTTCAAGCTGCGGTTCGATATTATTGAAGGCGTAGTCGTAAAGCTGTGGCCCCGTATAGCCAGTGCCCCACACAGCAACCTGTACGACTGGGGCGTTCGACGGGTCATATTGAAGAACGAATGGCGGCAGCACCCCCAGAGACTTTGGCACTGCCGCCATTGCGAATTGTACTTGTTGTTGTACCAGCGTCTGAGCGGCATTGAGGTTCGTGCCCCACTTCATCCACACAAACACGATGCTCAAATTGTTGCGAGACGTGCTTTCGACATGATCCACCCCTGGAGTTGCGCTGACGTATTTCTCAATACGCCAGGTAATTGTCTTCTCCATGTCCTTGGGGCCAAGACCCGGCGCTAGGGTTCCTACTACCAGCACGGGCGGCGTAAGCTCTGGAAACGTATCTATAGCCATGCGCGGCGTGACAACGCTGGCAAAGACCAATACGCCAATACACAACATGAGAATGGCGATGGGATTCTTTAGAGATAAACTCGTCACCGCTTAGCTCCGACTGGGGTCGACTGTCCCTCAGTCACTGCTGGAATTAGCGTCGGGACGATGGCATCGCCATCCGTTAACAGTGAGCGGCCTTCAGTGACGATGCGGGTGCCTGCTTTCAAGGACGTGTCAACGTAAAGGGTGCCAACGGACTCACCTTTTACTGGCACGGCGACTTTCTTCGCGCGGTCGCCTTCCACAATAAATATGGTTGCTGACGTTTCCCGAACGGAGGCGGCGATTCCGGGTATGACTGACGCCGCCTCGGGCGTACCTATCTTGATGCTCATTTCCGCCGTTGTGCCAACAGGAATCATTCGCTTAGGATCGGGCAAGTCTACCTCGAAATGCACGGTTCGCGTGGAGCCGCTGGCAGCCGGCGAACGACGAGCAATGGTTCCTGTTGTCTCGGCACCTGTGGCCAGCATGCGCAAATGCACCGGTGTTTTCGGGGCAACATAGCCGAAGTCGCCCTCTGGAACGTCGGCGTTGACGCGCACAGTAGAACGGTCAACGACAGAGACGATGGACGTGCCCGGTCGGACGAACGCTCCTGGGTCAATGACTCGCGTGGAGATTTCACCGTCAAACGGCGCACGAAGTATGCAGTCGTTGACGGCTAGATTGGTTCCAGCCAGTTTTGCCTGCGTGGCCATGAGCTCGGCAAGCTCGCTTTGACTACCGGCAAGCTTTTGTTCGGCTTCGTTGGGCGCGGCAAAGCCTCCTTCTAGCATTGAATTGACCCTTGCCGCTTCGTTAGCCATTGCCACCTGCTTGGCATCAATGGCCCTTGCTTGTGCTGCAACGGCTCGATTGGACGCGTTAGCGTCCCGGCAATCCAAAGTCGCAAGTATTTGACCCCGCTTTACAACGTCACCCGGGCGCACGAGCACCGTATCTACGAAAGCCGCGATGAATTGCGGACCCACGTCCGCCATAACCCATGGCTCAGTCGTGGCCACATAGCGTCGTTCCGACTGGTAGATCCCGCTGCGCACTTCGACGACCGACACCGACTTGGGCAAACTGGAGAGCGCCACCTTGCTAATGCGAGATCGAGCATGTGCGTAGAGGCCGTAACCAATGATGACGACGACAATTGTGCCAAGGGCGATAGCCAACTTCACTTGAGCCCCCGGAGGATGACGTGCTTGAACTTTCGGGATCGCCGCTTCCTGCTTAGCCATGAACTCGAGGTTCCTAGCAATTTGCGCACCAACCCTTGAAATGCACGGATCCAGGTTACACGTCAGTGGCGAGTTGAGGAACGACTAGGAGGATATCCAAGCACAGTAGGAATTTTTCCCAGTCCGGTTGCACCGCGAATTTGCTCGAATGATCTCCTCATGAGTCAAGCCGGCAAACGAAATTTTTGGGGCATCCATCCCATATTGAGCCGTTCGCGATTTACCAAGGCAAGTTTGCAATCCATCGTTGCCCAAGACGTGTACTGAAGAGGTCTCGCTAGACCTTGTCCAGGGTACTCTCTGAGCGCAGCCACTTGGCCAGAGTCTTCGAATCGATTCCCAACGCTTCGCAGGTTGCCAGTTTGGCCCCGGAAAATCGCTGCAGTGCCCAGCTTGCGTAGCGCCTTTGAAGCTCGCGTATCGGGATGACTTGATCGCCAAATTGAGGTTCCGTAACTCCTTGGGGTTCCAAAACCATATTCTTCGGCAAGTCCGTCAAAGCTGTCTCTTCGGAACGGCAAAGTAGCACCAAGCGTTCAATCACATGTTCGAGTTCCCGAACGTTGCCCCGCCAAGGGGCATTCATGAATACTTCCATGACGTCGCTCGAAATGCGCTTCAGTGGAGAATGCGGTGTGCGCTCTCGTGCCGCAGCCAAGAAACGCTCAGCGAGCAGCGGGATATCGCCAGTTCGATGGCGCAATGCTGGCAAATCAACCGATATCACGTCAAGCCGATACAGAAGGTCCTCACGAAACAGGCCCTGCGTGACTCGCTCACGCAAATCACGATGGGTTGCGGCTACGATGCGCACGTCCACCTTGCGTGCAGCGTTGCTTCCGACAGGTCTTACTGAATTCGTTTCCAGAACGTGCAACAATTTTGACTGCAGCGCTGTGCTCATCTCGGCGATTTCATCCAAGAATAGCGTACCGCGATGAGCCTGTTCGAAGAGACCGACTCGGTCGGTGGATGCGCCAGTGAATGCGCCTCGAATATGGCCAAATAGCTCGCTTTCCAACAAGTTCTCCGGAATCGCCGCGCAGTTGACGCTAACGAAGGCCTGTTTCGTGCGCGAGCTCTCCGAATGAAGTGCCCGTGCGATGAGCCCCTTACCTGTACCCGTTTCACCCAAGATGAGAACTGGGACGTTGGAGTCCGCAATTCGACGCACCAGCTCGAAAACCTCATGCATTTCCCGGCTTTGTCCCACAATGTTCTCGAGTGGACTGTGCAGCGCAGTCCTGAGAACTTTGGCCTCACGACGCAAGGCGGATTCTTCCAACGCGCGATTCAGAAATAGGGCAAGTTCTGCCACTTTGAATGGCTTGGTCATATAGTGGTACGCGCCACGGCGAATCGACTCAACGGCTGTGTCGATATCGCTGAATGCCGTCATTACAATGACCGGGCGTTCCGGTGCCACGGCGCGCGACTGGGCCAAAAGCTCCAGTCCATCGACTGAAGGCATTCGCAAATCAGTGACCAGGGCGTCGAACTCGCCATCTTTGATACGTGAGAGGGCTTCGCCGGAGCTGGATTCAGCAGAACCCAAGAATCCAAAATCGGCAAGACCTTCAGCGACGGTCTCTGCCATGTCCGGCTGATCATCAACAACCAGCACCCGCGGTGAATGGCTTGTTTCATTACTTGCTTTCAACGAAAACCTCCTCCGAGCGCGGAAGCTGGACAATGACTTTGGTACCCGGTAGCGCGCTACTTCCCTGCATTTGTCTGACTTCGAAGGTCAAAGTGCCCCGGTGGTGTTTTAGGATCTCTTTTGCGATAGCAAGACCCAGACCGGTACCGCCGGTGCCAGCCTTGGTGGTGAAGAACGGGTCAGTGACCCGAGCCACTACGGACTCGGAGATGCCCGCACCTTCGTCGAGTATGATGAAATACACGCTATCGTCATCATAATCGACGGACAATTGGACACGTTGTGTTGGCTGCGATGCCTCGAGAGCATTGATGAGTATGTCCACGAGCGCTTGTTCGAACAGCGCAGGTTCACAAGCAACTAGCAGTGAGTCGTTGGTGCAGGGTTCGAAGTCAAGGGCGATGTCCGCATTTGCAAACCTGTACTGAACATGGCGGACCACCGCTCGTGCAAGCTCATTCGCTGCCCGTCGGGTGAGCAACGGGGCTTCACCGCGAGCAAACGAGAGAAAGCCCCGAATGACCTGATTTATTCGCTGCACCTGCGCCGCAATGGTGTCAGCACTTCGTTCGAAGCGCTCCTGGCCCTTCAAAGCGGATTGTAGCTGCTCAATTCTTCCAGCAATTACGCCCAGGGGTGTCGATATCTCGTGCGCAATTCCGGAGGACAGGGCGGCGATAGTCGCCATTCGATTCGCGCGGGCGAGTTCGACGTCACGGGCCCGCTCAAGCTTGTGCAGCGACTGCTGACGTTCCACCTCGAGCTCACGCCGCTGCATTCTGAGGGCGCCAGCGGCTGCGAGCAGGATTAGCGCACTTGCCAGTGCAAGGCCGAGTACAGAGCGCCACTGCTCCCGACGGCTGCGGTCGCGTTCCGCCTCCGCAGAGGTAACCACGGCAACCGCGCTGAAGTCTCGCAAAGCTGCAGAGTTCGTAGCAATGCCTGCCACTGCGGTTCGACGCGGCAAACCCAAAAGCGCAGCTGAGTTGCGTGACAGTATTGCTCCGAGCTCATGATGTTTGAGAGCGGAGCTGAGCTCCGGGATCTCGACCCACTGGTGGCGGGACGTCAGATATTGCCCACGAGTAGTGTCCATCAGCAGTATGAGGAACCCCTGGTCATGCTCGATTCGAGAAATCGCGGAGTCGCCTGGCGTCACTGCAGGGACGGGTTGTGGTCCAGCGGTTGAAAACGTCTTGACCCCGGCGCCGTGTCCGTTGATCTCGATATTGGTGGTGAGAGCGGCAGCAAACAATTGATGCTCTCGCATCAGTTGCCGAAGTGCCAGGAGGTCTTCGTGGTGTGCGTCCCACAAGCCGAGAGCAAGCACGATGCCCAGCCCCAAAGCTGTTGCCAGTAACGTGCGAGCGCGTCGGGAGATTGAATGAATACGGATTGAATGCATTTTTGGGGACTCGGACTTTTTCCTAGTCTAGTCGGAATTTTTCCAAGTCACAGAGGTGAGAGGTTAGCAACCGCAGCCAAATGGGATTGGCTCGCTCCTTGCTGCATGGGTCACGCCATGTGCAAATGTCTGCGATACGCGTGCGATAAGCAGCAGCGCCGGAGCTCGACGGGCTTGATTCTCGCGATCCTCCTGCTGCCTGAGGGAGCGACCAAAGCGCAGCCGTTGCCTTTGACAAAGTCGCCAGTTCCCGCCGTCCCGGCACTTACACTACCAGAAGCGCTTGATTACGCTCGGACCCACCAACCGGAACTCAGAGCGGCACGGGAGCGCTTCCTCGCAGTGGCCGCAGATGCACGCGTACCTGCCGCGCAGTGGCTACCATCGGTCGGTGCCACGGCGCAAGTGTTGGCATCATCAACGAACAACTCGACAGCTACCGTACTTGCTTCGCGCGACGTTGATCTGCCTCGAATTGGCGGCACTACAATTGGATCGAGCCCTCGCTGGCAACCCTATGCCACGACAATTGGCGCGCTGGGACTCCGTCAAGAGGTCTTCGACTTCGGTCGCATTGCAGCACAGACAGCCGCGGGCGACGCACTGGTCGCCATCGAGCGCGATCGGCTTCAGCTCACTCGCTTGGACATTACGTTAATCGTTACACAGGCGTACTACGCGGTCAGAGCTGCCCATGCGGTTTTGGAAGCCGCAAGCCAGGCGGAGGCGCGTGCCAAAGTGCACAGTGACTTCGCTGATGTGGGAGTAAAGTCGGGCCTGCGCCCACCCATTGAACGCACCCGAGCGAACGCAGACTTGACACGATTCGTCGTGGGAAGAATCCGCGCGGAGGGCAATGTTCGCGTTGCTCGAAGTGTACTGGCTGCTGCCGTTGGGTTTCCAGACCCCGAACTTGATTCAGTGGATGCCGCGGAGCTCGTGCCCACAACGCCCAGCCTAGCGCAAGTCGAGCAGCGTACCCTCGCCTTTCAGCCAGAAATTCTCGAGGCCCGCGATCGGCAGCAGGCCCAGCACGCGCAGACAACAGCAATCGCAGCTGCCGAACGACCCAATCTATTCGCAAGTGCGAGTATCTCGGCACGCGCTGGGGGAGCCCCAGCCAACACGGGTCAAGTTCCAGAAGGACAAGGTTTCCTTCCAACCATTCCCAATTACGACGTCGGTCTGGTGCTCTCATGGCCACTCTACGAACCCACGATTGATGCTGCAGTTGGAGCATCTAGGCAACGAGAGTGGGCTTACAACGCTGAACTCGCTTCCGCGCAACAGAAAGCACGGACCCTGGCACAGCAGGTATACCGACGCACACGCATTGCAGAGTCCGCGCTCGAGGCACTAGCGCAGGCCGCAGTCGCTGCTCGAGCAAACTATGATCAAGCCGATGCTCGTTTCCGTGCGGGCTTGGGCACGAGCACTGAGCTTGCAGATGCCGAGGCGCTCCGGTTGGACGCAGAAGTTCAGCAAGCCGTCGGCGGCTTCGAACTTGCAACGGCTCGAGCTCAGCTTGCACGCGTTATGGGGGACTAACCGCTCCCACTCAATGGATTCACTAACCATCACATCTAGAAAGGCAAACTACGTCATGATCATGCGACACGTCATCTTGTGGACCAGTTTCGTTCTCCCTCTGGCCGGTTGTGCGGGCACCCAGAATGGTCACTTGTTCAACATGAAAACTGGTCAGGCCTCAACCCTGCAAATGGGCTCACCGCAGTACTCGAACGGAAATGTCAAAGGGTCGTTACCTGATGGCTCGACCTGTGAGGGTCAATTTAGCAGTGTTTCGGTGGAAAACGCCAAAAGTGTCTCTTCGGTATCGCCCATGTTAACGGAGAACTCCGTAGCTTCGGTCGCACTCATGAATTGCGGCGCGGGTCGGGTACTGAAGTGCACTTTGGCGCGTCGAGAATGGGAGCAATTTAGCTATGGCGAATGCCAGGATCAACAAGGGACATCCTACAGTCTCATTTTCTAACATTCCAGCAGTGGCCAACTCAGCGAAGTGGAAAAAGGACAGGACAATGAAACACATGGCGACTCTGATCTTGGCAGCTATCGCGATCACGAGCTGTGCTGCGAGTCATCAAGGCTACTTGCTTCGAACCGACACGGGTCAGCGAGGGACAGTAGTGTTCCACGACAATTCCAGCGCGAAGCGTGGAAATGTCGAAGCTGTGCTCGCCAACGGCGAACAGTGCCAAGGGCAATTCAATACGATCCCTGATCAATTGACCAGAAATTGGGAGGACCCCAGCATAGTCGAGTCGGAGGATTCCCAGATTGGTGTGGCCGTCTTCGACTGTGCGAATAACCACGTGGTGAAGTGCAATTTCTCCCGGGCGCAAGAGGGCAACGGTTCAGGTCAGTGTTCTGACAACCTGGGGCGCAAATACAGTCTGAACTTCTAGAACATCTCAGCAGGTCAACACCAGCCTGGAGATCAAAGCCCATCGTTGAGTACAGGCAACGCGCCACCATCAAGGGAAAAGTAGGCATATCATGTCGATCCTACCGAATTCAACACTATCGCGTTACGTCGGTATGGCTAACTCGTTTCCAAAGCTCTCCCGCGAACAAGAGTTGGAGCTTTGGTACAAGTGGCGCCACTAGTACAATGTACCGTTGATACGCTGCGAGAACCTCTGAAGGCCCTGACCCAGGACGGCGTCCAGTTCCAAGTGGACGTGTTTATACGATACTCGGCGAATTGTTCTGACCCAAGTGTTATCAAAATCTTGCAGAACTTGGCGCCGGACGCTTCAGGTACAGTGTCCGCCGGGCAGCTCTACCTAGTCTATGTGCGACCGACACTGCTTGAAGTAGTACGCGAAATGGTTTCGCTGTTCAAAGCGAACGACATAAACGACAAGCGAGAGACCGTGCTACAAAACCACCAGCGCGGACTCCCACTGCTGCAAACGGCAAAGATGCTGAAGACTAGGTTTCTCCGTTGTTCTTGCTGTACTCACGGTTCATTGTCGCAGCTTTCGAAGTGAACCGCAAAATCATCTGAGCCACGCAATTGCGGATACAGCGACACCGCCCCCAAGCAACACGGTCAGAGGCGCGGTTCGACGAGCAAAGACAAGTGCGAGTGTCACGACGGAATTAGTCCGTTGCGACGGGGAATTTCTCCAAGTCCGCAACTGGGTGTCCCGATTGCGCCGCCTCGGCCCCCGGGTGATTTCATCACTACGGGGCACCAATTTTGTGACCGTGACATTCTCAGGCTCAGTCCGCTTGTCGCGGCCGCCCGAACGGGAGTCAAACCAAGCTACTTGTTGGTTCACATCAGGCAGATGTCAGTCATTTGGCAGCCAAGTGATGCGTTTGCCGCTCGATGCCTGGACATGGATTGAGCCTCATTGGTGCGGGATCGGGCCGCGCGCTGCCCTGTCTTTCGCAGGAATCATCGCCGTTGGAAATGACATTACTGCCTTTTTCCGCGCGTGCTTGATGCCATTCGTGCGCGCGGGCATTTGATAACCCGACTTTCGTCGAATCAACGCAGCCAGCCGTGGCTGCAGACACCAAAACGGCGAGAACGACAATGTTGGGTCGGCACTGCATGTCGGCCTCCCTTCGCTGTAATTATACGACGATTTGATGTGTACGGTAGCCTCAGTCGGACGATTCTTGAACATGTAGTCGCTCAGCCTCGCCCATGGTGAAAACCGGGAATAAATCCAACTAGTCACCGCAGATCGATCCGTAACGTGATGGAGCACGTCACAGATGAAGACTCACAACTCCGCGTTCTAAACCGACGACGCTTTCGTTCGATCGACGACGCCTTCGTCCGCCGGACAACTCCGAGCGCTCAAATCGACGACGCCTTCGTCCGCCGAACAACTCCGAGTTCTCCAACATACGTCCACGTAGTGTCATTGAGAACTCCGAGTTGTCGGAGCGGGTTGGACAAGGAGTTCCGTCGACCGCTTGGACCGTATCGACTGAGTCTTACTCCAAACTCAAGGTCCGTGAGATGATGTCTGCAGCACTAGCAACGAAGCGGACGCAGGGGCGTTTCGCGTAGTACTCAGCGTTTCGTTCCGACGGATCCGGATTTGGTAGACATGAGGCCTTTCCGAGGAGCTCCGCACAACACGTGGTCCCGTACAGGCTGGAAAACTCCAGAACCATTTTCTTTACCAAGTCGTACAACGTTTTCTTCGTGGCACGATCGTCTGGTGCATAAGCCCCCGCCTTCAATCCGGCAACGAACACCATCCCGCTCACGGCTCCGCAGGTCGCGCGCATTGCACCCATGACAGCGCCGAATCCCGCTGTCATCTTCAAGGCCATGGCTTCCTCAACACCGAAGTCCCGAGCAAAGGCCGCGGCTATCGACTGGGCACAATTGTACCCCTGCATGAAGTAAGCTACTGCCCTATCACTGTGATTCATACCGGCCGATGTCACGAATCGTTCATGGTGTCTGAGCATTCAGAGACATTTCTCGGTCAGGCTTTGCGCGCACTCAGCAGGAAAATAGGGAAGCTCTTCTCACCACGGTCGGCTGTAGGTCGGACAAACTTGCAGGCCGTGTCCAACTGAATGGCCTTGAACCCCACGGTCGAAAATACGCGACTGAGCTCTTCTCGATCGAAACCGAAGTGCTCGACGCCAGTATTGTCGGAGTGGAAATCGCCACTCTCCGTGTCGAGATCGGCGATTGCTATTCTTCCGCCTGTCGGCAAAAGCCCATAGAGCACCGCCGCAAAGCGCGCTGTGTCGGCGATGTGATGCAATGTCATTGCACTAACAACCACGTCGGGGTGAATGTCATCGGCTGCAACGTCGTTGCGTTCGAGGTCTAAAATCACGGTTCGGACGTTGGTCGTTCCCGATGCCTTGAGCTTGTCGTCGAGCACGTTGAGCATTCCGCGCGATGAGTCGGCCGCTATCACTTGTTGCACCAGTGGCTGCATGCGCAGCGCCACAATGCCCGTCCCAGTACCATAGTCCAGCACTGTTTCGTTACGGCTGAGGCCAAGCACAGCAACCATGGCGTCCGCGATCGAGGTCCCTACGCGTACGCGCGCTTCATTCAAGTCCCAGGTCTTTGCTGCGGTATCGAAGTCGCGTTTCGTCATGATTCGTCTATACCCCTGTAGGCTCAGATGAAAAGCGACGTTTTGCTCGTTCCAGCCTGACCAAGGAACGTGCCAACGCCCGCGAGCTTGAGGCCAGGGTAGTCGATGAGTTCCTCACGCTTCATTCCCATCAGATTCATGCTCATTTCGCAAACGAATATTTCCACCCCTGATTCGCCGGCAGTCTGGATCAATTGCTTGAGCGACATCACGTTCTTTTTCTTCATCAGCCCCTTGAGCATGGCTGTCCCCATTCCAGCCAAATGCATTTGGGAAAGCTTGAGATCCGGGCTCCCTTTCGGCAGCATCATGCCAAACATACTACCCATCATATCCTTGCTTCCAGCGGCTTTTTTCGGGTCACGCAGCGCGGCCGTGGCCCAGAACGTGAAGAACATCGTGACCTTCTCGAACATGGCGGCTGCACCTGTCGCTATGATGAAAGCTGCGAGCAAGTGATCGAGGTCACCGCTCATGACCACCATGCTGAGCTTATCTTCAGGCGCATTGGCACGGAGCGTCTCGAGTTCGGCCTCTAGGGCTTCCACACGAGACGTGAGGGCTGTGAGTTCTTCAGACATGGCATCTCCAAGGCGAACGCGTCGCCCAAATCACTGGGTTACGAGGGACTTCTCAAGTGCTGCATCCAGGGCGAGAAGCAACCTCGGCCTCAGGATCGCGACGCAAGTGCATGAATAGGAGGGCAAGCGGTCGGTAGAGTGCATGGGCCAGTTTGGTTGCGCCCACCATTAGCACGAGCTCCATGGCCATTACGGAGTGAACGAGCAGTATCCAGTCATTGACCGGGCCTCGGATACCGAACATGACCGCAACTTCAATCCAGAACCCAGTCACAGCGAGCAGCAGAAGCAAGATAAGCAACCAAGTGTCTGCTGCGCGGGTTGTTGCGGCGCTGGGCCCATCACGCCGAAAGCGACGAGTCATGGCCAGCAGCACACCGGCGAGCATTGCGAACCCCGCCGCCGTTCCCAGCACCCGTGCCGGCCAAAACATACTCAAATGAAACACGCTCGCAAGCATGTAAAGGACCACGAAATCAAGAATCGTGGCAAACAGTAGACCCATGAAGCCACCCACGATCAGGATGTGGATGAACCAAGGGTCGCGCAGCCACCCCAGGCCTTGGGGCTGACTCTTGATCTTAGATTATGACCGCCGCGCTGCAAGGTTCCAACCCTCGGTGAGCTCCTCCAGCTTTGCCCAACCGGACCACAATGTTTGCCACCCGACCTGTCCTGTGCGTTTGGTGTCG
>Ga0265340_10001491_pt1 | contig 13403 bp, 13 predicted proteins | sample 4CB225metaG_FD_202082 | JGI IMG/M metagenome (GOLD analysis project Ga0265340, IMG submission 202082) | Rhizosphere microbial communities from Carex aquatilis grown in University of Washington, Seatle, WA, United States - 4-CB2-25 metaG | ecosystem: Host-associated > Plants > Roots >...
TTCTAGTAGGCTCTCTCGCTCCCTATTGCGCTCCACGACGCGTTTAGAGATTTGATGAAGTTGCGATTCGACCAGCATTACGAATCGTAAGATGTCTACGTCGCCCTCAACGGTAAAAGTAAGTTCTTTTGAGAGTGCTAATTCGATGAATTTAATCTCCTCCAACTGTTTCAAAACCCCACTCATTTCAGGATCGGTTTTTCCGATCTGACCAAAGATTTGATCTACTTGATTGAGAATGTCGCGATAATGCGAAGAGCTCCCGAAGGGGTTGGACGAGACTATTATGCCGAGGGCAGTTTTGAATTCGACGACGTGCGGATTTAGAAGCTGACCTTTGAAGTTTAGAAGTGTGTTGTTTGTAATGACAAGAGAATAGATAGCTCGATTTATAGCATCGATGCGCTCTCGTCTTTGTTTTTCGTTTTTCTCTAGCCAGTTTAGTGCAAAGGCCGCCAGCGCACCAAAGAATGCCGCCAATAGAGGCACTATTACTGATGAAGTAATATCGGGCGGTGCGCCGACAACTTGTATTTGGAGTGGGGCGCTCATTTGAATGTGGGCTGTCTCGAATGCTTGCGAAGGTATGCCGGGAAGCAGTTTGGCTAATTGACTATCTGAAATTATATGATCGGCCATTTCTTTGACCCTTTCGCTCACGCGATTGCATCTCCAAAACTATTGCGCTCGGGAATGACTCTTTTGCCGACAGGAAATTACCTTGCCGACGAGGCGGTAACTACAAGGCGGGCACAGATTCGTAAAATCCCTTCGTCGCCGGGCAGGCATCCAGCGTCCGCTTGTAGCCTTCGCGTCCAGTGGTGCGCGCCATGTAGGCTTTGTCGGTTTCGTCGAGGACGATGCCGCCGCGGCGGATCGCGAGGTTGAGCGTGTAGGTCACCGAGATGTCGGCGGCGGTGAAATTGTCGCCGGCCAGATAGGGCGTGCGGGCGAGTTGGCGCTTCACCAGCTTCATCCGGCTGTGGAACTGATCGAGCGCCCAGCGCGCCCGAATTGTTGCGCTCGTTTTCCGGCGCGACGAAGCCGCTGACGACGACGACTTGAATGTTGGCGCCAAGTCCGGCCTCGCCCAGATGCAGGAATTGCTGATAGAGGCCGAAGTTGGGATCGTTCGGCGCGGGCGCGAGCGGCGTTTTCGATTTACTGCCATAGCGCGCAAGCAGATATTCCATGATCGCGATGGACTCGACCATCGTTGTGTCGCCGTCCTGCAGCGCCGGAATGAAGCCGCCGGGATTGATGGCGAGAAATTCCGAGTCCTTCTCTACACCCGCCAGCAGATCGACCGGGCGCAGTTTGTAAGGAAGGCCCATCTCTTCCAGCTCCAGATAACTCGGAAGCCGCGGCCTTCTCCCCAGACGGTGATCATGTTGTAGCGTCCTTGATTGGAGTGGGCACTCGAAACCAGCCGAATAGAGCAATACCTATTGCCGTAGCTGCCAATATCGCGCCCGTGACTCTCGGATCATAATACGAGCCGCGGTTGGGAAAGAGCTGCCAGCAAAGATTGTTTCCTGCATGCAGCAGCGTCACAGCAAATACGCTTCGGCCTGCGTTGTTGTATATCGCGACCATCACCATGCGCATTGCAATCGTTGATACGGTCCACCCCGCGATCCAGCCCAATGGCCGTGCGATTTCGAGAAGCGCGACGTAATGCCAAATGGCCCATACGGCTCCCAAAATCAGAGAAGCAATCAACGGCGTAAAACGCGTCTGCAATCCATCAAGCGCGTAGCCCGACCAGCCGATTTCTTCCGAGGCGGCGCCAACCAGAAACAAGACGATCAGGAATGCGATTTGGCCAACTGCGGGAAACACCGGCTGCGGAAGCGGCATGCCAAGTGCGCGCATGATGAAGAACGAAAGCACGTAAGTCACAGGCATCAGCAGAAGGATCGGCACAAACCGGACCGCGGGCTTCACGCGTCTCCAATCTCCAGAGCGCGCCAGGAGGTCTTTCACGGCTTTTGTACCGCCGTGCGAAAACACCAGAATCGATGCTGCCAGCGTGGGACAAACGACTGCGAAAGCGCTGACCGGCAAGCCAGGCATAAGTTCGGCCCCGTTCGCTCCAGCGATCCAGAATGGGACGGTCAAAGCACAGACCAGGGCGAAGTAGACGAAGGGCCTCATCGCACCGGATGTTCTTTCGCCCACGCGATGGCATCTTCCAGCCGGTCATTGCCCCAGAACAGTTCCTTGCCGACGGTGAAGCTCGGTGCGCCGAAGACGCCGCGCGCGATGGCGTCGTCGGTTTGTGTTTTCAGCGCAGCTTTGATTTCGGGCGTGTTGGCATCGGCCCATGCTTTTTGTGGATCGCCGCCGGCGCGCTTCACCAGTGAGCGCAGCAGATCGTCATCGGTGATGTCGCGCTCTTCGCCGAAGTTCGCAGTGTAGACCGCGCGCGCGAAGGCGGGCGTCCAGCCATGTTTCTCGCCCGCGAGCGCGAGGCGCGCGGCTTTCAATCCGTTTTGCGGAAAGCGGAAGGGCGGAAGCTTCAGTGGCAAGCCTTGCTTGGCACAGATGCGTTCGAGATCGCGCCACATATAGGCGCCCTTCACCGGATAGATGTTGAACGGCGAATCGTTCCAGCCTTGCGCATTGAAGATCGGCCCGAGCAGGAAGGGCCGCCAGCGCACCGCCACACCCGCCGCATTCGCCAGCCGCTCGATCCGCATGACGGCGGGATAGGAGTAAGTGCTCGCGAACTCGAACCAGAAATCGATCATGGGCGAAGAGTATCCACCAAACGGAAAAAAGCGATGTCCGGTATATTTGACATTATGTAAAATATAACATACATTACTATGGATGCGGATTTTAGAGGATCGTCATGCCATTTCGCGAAAAGAGCGCCTGGATATCGCTCGTCACCACGTTGCTCGTGTACGCCTATTATTTCTGGAATGTGTCGAACAGGCGCGCGCAGAACGGTGCTGAGCTTTTTGGTTTGCTGATTGGCTGCGTGGTCGTTCTCGTGGTTCTGCAAATCGTATTTCATATCGCAGCGGCCGTTCGGACTCCGCGCGATGCGGCCACACCGCGCGATGAGCGCGAGAGGCTGATCGCACTCAGATCCACCAATATCGCATTCTACGTTCTTGCCAGCGGCGCTGTGCTCGCTGCCATGGGGCTGGTCTTCGTCGGCGAGGCATTCGCGATGGCCAATCTCATTCTGCTTTCGCTCGTGCTCGCAGAACTCGCCAAATACACCAGCCAGATTTTCTTTTTCCGCCGGGGCCTATGAATGGCAGCGATCCGCAATGACATCCGGCGGTTGCGCTTTGCGAAGGGCGAGATGACCCAGCAGGAACTGGCGGACCGGGTGGGCGTGACGCGGCAGACCGTCATCGCCATCGAGCAGGACAAGTATGCGCCCTCGCTGGAAACGGCGTTTCGCATCGCGCTGGTGCTGGGTGTGCGGCTGGAAGAGGTTTTCTCGCACCGCGGTAAAATTTGAGCCTGACACGCGGGCGAAATGTTCCTATTTTGTTCTATAGGATTATAGGCATTCACAAGTGAGCGCGATTCTGTGGATCGAGGAGAATTTTGCCGTGAATTCAAAGCTATGGGCCGATTCGCGCAAATTTCAGCTGAGGATATCTCTGTGGACAATGGGGGGAGGGGTCCGGAAACCGACAAACGAATGGTGCACCCGCCTTCGAACCACAACATCTGGGTAGAGGAAGAGATGAACGGGGAGAGGGGGAGGGGGATCGCGATTCCTCAAAACAAGTCATGGTGCAGGAAGGAAAGACGAACACCACAGATAGCAAAGCCGCTACGCGGCAATTGGCCTTCGGCAATCCGGATGCGCTCTGCTAGGTAGCGAAGAGAGCAAAATCGGGAGCCGCTTCGTGCCGGCGAAGGTCAAGAAAGTGGTGCTCGCCTATTCGGGCGGGCTGGATACGTCGGTCATCCTGAAATGGCTGCAGACCGCCTATGGCGCGGAGGTTGTCACCTTCACCGCCGATCTTGGCCAGGGCGGCGAGATCGAACCGGCCCGCAAAAAGGCGGAGATGCTGGGCATCAAGCCGGCGAACATCTTCATCGAGGATGTCCGCGAAGAATTCGTGCGCGACTACGTCTTTCCGATGTTCCGCGCCAATGCGTTGTACGAAGGCGTCTATCTGCTGGGTACCTCGATCGCGCGGCCTTTGATCGCCAAGAAGCAGATCGAGATCGCGGAGAAAGTCGGCGCCGATGCCGTGGCGCATGGCGCAACCGGCAAGGGCAACGATCAGGTCCGCTTCGAACTGGCGTATTATGCGCTGAAGCCGGACGTGAAAGTGATCGCGCCGTGGCGGGAATGGGATTTGACCAGCCGCACGAAGCTGATCGAATTTGCGGAAGCGCACCAGATCCCGATCGCCAAAGACAAGCGCGGCGACGCGCCATTCTCGGTGGATGCGAACCTTCTGCACTCGTCGTCGGAAGGAAAAGTGCTGGAAGATCCCGCGGTGGAACCGGACAGCATCGTCTATCAGCGCACCATCGACCCGAAGGATGCGCCGGATCGCGAGACCGTTGTCGAGGTCGGTTTCGAAAAGGGCGATGCGGTTTCGGTCGATGGCAAGAAGTTGTCGCCTGCTTCCTTGCTCACTGCATTGAACGAGTTGGGCCGCGCCAATGGCATCGGCCGCATCGATCTGGTGGAAAACCGTTTCGTCGGCATGAAATCGCGCGGTGTCTATGAAACGCCGGGCGGCACGATTTTGCTGGCGGCGCACCGTGCGATGGAGTCGGTGACGCTGGATCGCGGCGCGGCGCATCTGAAAGACGAGTTGATGCCGCGTTACGCGGAGCTGATCTACAACGGCTTCTGGTTCTCGCCCGAACGCGAGATGCTCCAGGCTGCCATCGACAAGAGCCAGGAGATGGTGACCGGCGCGGTGAAGCTTAAGCTCTACAAGGGCAATGTGATTGTGATCGGCCGGTCGTCGCCCTATTCACTCTATTCGCAGGATTTGGTGACATTCGAAGACGATCGCGGCGCCTACGATCAGAAAGACGCAGCCGGCTTTATCAAATTGAATGCGCTGCGCCTGCGGACGCTGGCGATGCGCAAACGGAAAACCGGGAAATGACCAAGTCCAACGCAGAGCAGTTCGACGTCTGGAACGGGCAAGTGGGCCAGAAATGGGCGCGGCTGCAGGACCAGACGGATCTGATGCTCAACAACATCACCGATGCGCTTATGCCATTTGCCAGCGCGCGCGAAGGCGAACGGGTACTGGACATCGGCTGCGGCTGCGGTTCGACGACGTTTCGCCTGGCGATGACGGTTGGCAAGACAGGCTCCGCGGTCGGCATCGATATCTCGGCGCCGATGTTGGCGGTGGCACAGGCGCGCGCGCAAGCGATGCTGGCGGATGTGACCTTCGTGGAGTCGGATGCTTCCTCGCACGATTTCCAGCCCGTGTTCGATCTCGTCTTCTCGCGCTTCGGTGTGATGTTCTTCGACGATCCGGTCGCGGCGTTTTCTAATATTCGGCAGGCGCTCACGCCGAAAGGCCGTCTTGCTTTCGTCTGCTGGCGCGCGTTTCCGGAAAACGAATGGTCGTTCGTTCCATTCACGGCGGCGAAAGCATTGCTGCCGGAGCAGTCACCTGCCGATCCGCATGCGCCCGGACCGTTCGCCTTCGCCGATGCGGAGCGCACAACAACGATTCTCGAGAAGGCCGGATTCCGCAACGTCGAATGCAAGAAGCTCGATACAACCGCCAATATGGGTGCGACCGTTGAGCAAGCAGCGGACGACGCACTCAACATCGGCCCGCTATCGCGTGCAGCAAATGAACTGCCGGGCGCCACGCGCGAGAAAATCCGAGATGTGGTTCGCGATGCATTGATAAAATACAAAGCACCAGCCGGCGTCACACCGGGTGCCGCTTGCTGGCTGGTAAGCGCGACAGTCTAGTTATTATTTGCTCTCGCCGGGCGGCGTATCCTTCAGAATACTGGAGCGCATCCAACCCTTGGTGCCGTTGTCATTCACTTCGGCCCATTTGTCGGACAGAGCGATCATCGTCACCTTTTCGCCCTTTGCGAGCTTCTTGATCGCTGGCGCGGATGTGGACGGCACCGCACGCAAGTCCGAATTGTTGCGGTGGACGTACATTGTACCGCTCGCTGGCTTTGCTGCCGCAACGACGTCGGCACCTGCTTGAGATTTGGAGGACCGATGCGAATGCGATGAGCGCGGCTCCCTGGTAACGACGGGAATGTTCCCGGAGTCATCGTCAATGCCATCGATGGGTGCTGTATTGGCAGATGCGGTCTGCGATTGCGCCGCCGGATGCGGCGCAAGAAGGTGTTCAGTGGAATGTCCGAAATATTTCCAGCCCGCGAAGCCAAGAGCCGCGACGAACATGCCGACGCCGCTACCGTGTGCGACACCAAGTTTCTGCCGGTAGGATAGGCCCGTGCCGGGTATCCCGGCGTTGGTCGTCACACCCTGCTTGCCGATATTCACATCCGCGCCACGCGGTCCAACGCTGGTCGAAACCCCGCTCTTGCTGAGGTTCAGCCGGACGAGACCCGGAATAATGTTGAGAACGCGGTGAAACCGCCAGCCCATAACACCCACCCAAGTTCGGCTTGCTGATAGTATGAGTAGAAAATCGGACCGGCAATATCGATTTCAAACGTCCAGCGAGGCGTTTAGCGCGTTGTCCTGGATGAACTCGCGTCGTGGTTCAACCACTTCGCCCATAAGCTTGGCAAAGAGATCATCCGCTTCATCGGCGTGCTCTATCTTTACACGCAGCAACGTGCGGGCATTTTCATCGAGCGTTGTTTCCCAAAGCTGTTCTGGGTTCATCTCGCCCAAACCTTTGTATCGCTGCATCGACAGGCCCTTGCGGCCCCATTCAAAGATGGCGTCGAGAAGTTGCGTGGGTGATCTTACGTCGCGGGTGTCTTCCTTGCGTGCGAGACGCCCAGCCTTGAGATATGTCGTTTGCAGCTCGCTCGCCATCCTGTCGAGCTTGCGGGCATCCGCGCTGGCGATGAGCGCGCCGTCGATGGCGACCGTTTCGCGGACGCCCCGCACTTCGCGCCAGAATTTGAGGCCACCATCCGATGTCGGTTCGCCACGCCAGCCGCGCTCCGTTTCGTCCGATAGAAGGTCGAGACGCTGCGCAATGTAAGAAGCAGCCTGCGCAGCCTTGTCCCGGTCGCCAATAATGTCGGGGTTGAGCGCGCCCGCAATAGCGGCCTGTTCCAGAAGAAAGCGTGGATAGTGAGCCGGAAATCCATCCAGCGCAGTCACCGCGGTTCGTGCTTGCGCGACGATGGCGTCGAAATCCGCCCCACTGACGATTTCGCCGGAATGAAGCGCGAGGCTCGCACCTTGCGACCCTTCGCTTATGAGATAGTCCTGAAATTCGCGCTCGTCCTTCAGATAGCGTTCGGACTTGCCGCGCGCCGCCTTATAAAGCGGCGGTTGAGCGATAAAGAGATGCCCGCGCTCGATGATTTCGGGCATTTGCCGATAGAAGAACGTCAGCAGCAACGTGCGAATGTGCGCGCCGTCCACATCCGCATCGGTCATGATAATAACCTTGTGATAACGTAGTTTATCGGCGTTGAATTCTTCGCGGCCAATACCTGTACCGAGTGCCGTTATCAACGAGACGATGCTATCGCTGGACAGCATGCGGTCGAAGCGCACGCGTTCGATATTCAGAATCTTGCCGCGTAGCGGAAGCACCGCCTGATTCTCGCGATTGCGCGCCTGCTTGGCGCTGCCACCCGCGCTATCGCCCTCGACGATGAAAATCTCGCATTTCGAAGGATCGCGCTCCTGACAGTCCGCGAGTTTTCCGGGAAGCGAAGCGCCATCAAGGACACCTTTGCGGCGGGTAAGTTCGCGCGCCTTGCGAGCTGCTTCGCGCGCAGCTGCAGCTTCCACCACCTTTCCTACGACCGATTTCGCATCGGATGGATGTTCCTCGAACCAGCGGCCGAGATTTTCCAGAACCGCGCCTTCGACAATGGGGCGCACTTCCGACGAAACTAGCTTGTCCTTCGTCTGTGACGAGAACTTCGGATCGGGCACTTTGACCGAGAGAACGCACGTCAAGCCTTCGCGGCAATCGTCCCCGGTGAGTGCAACCTTTTCCTTTTTCTGGATGCCCGAGTCTTCGGCATATTTTGTCACCACGCGCGTCAATGCCGCGCGGAAGCCGGCGAGATGGGTGCCGCCGTCTCGTTGCGGGATGTTATTTGTGAAGCACAGCATGCTCTCGTGATAGCTATCGTTCCATGTCATCGCGACTTCTACCGTGACGCCTTCACGCTCAGACGCGATCATGATCGGTGCGGGGATTAGCGATGTCTTGGCGCGGTCGAGATACCGAACGAACTCTGCCAAACCGCCTTCATAGTGCAGCGCGACTTCTTTCTTCTCCACGCCGCGCTTGTCGGCAAGGATAATCGTCACACCTGAGTTGAGGAATGCGAGTTCGCGTAGGCGATGTTCCAGCGTCGCGAAATCGAACTCAGTCTTGGTGAAAGTTTGCGACGAAGGCAGGAATGTCACCTCCGTGCCTTTCTTGCCAGGCGCGTCGGTCACGATCTTTAGTGGGGCTTCCGGCTCACCGTGACGAAAGCGCATGTAATGCTCTTTGCCATTCCGCCAGATCCGTAGATCTAGGAATTCACTGAGTGCGTTGACGACGGAAACGCCGACGCCATGCAAACCGCCCGACACCTTGTAGGCATTCTGTTCAAACTTACCACCGGCATGGAGCTGGGTCATGATAACCTCGGCCGCCGACACGCCTTCGCTCGTATGAATATCGGTCGGAATCCCGCGCCCGTTGTCATAGACTGTGCAAGAGCCATCCGCGTTCAGCGTCACATTCACTGCCGTCGCGTAGCCGGCCAGCGCTTCGTCGATCGCGTTATCGACGACCTCGTAGACCATGTGATGCAAGCCCGAGCCATCATCGGTATCGCCGATATACATGCCCGGCCGTTTGCGCACGGCGTCGAGGCCCTTCAGAACCTTGATGCTGTCGGCTCCGTATTCATCTTGGTTTGGTGTGATAGGCGAAGACATAGGCGTCACTCTGAAATCAGCGCGGTTTGCGAGTCGGAGACTGCGAACAAATCCGCTTGGGTTTTAAGGGGCGAAAATATCTCGACGTCCGTACCTGTCATCCAGGCTTGCGAGCCGAGAGCTAGAATTTCGTCGAAGAGGGCAGCGCGGCGCCTGGCATCAAGATGTGCAGCGATCTCGTCCAGCAAGAGGATCGGCGCGTGGCCTTCTCTTAATTGGGAAAGCTCCCACGCATGTGCAAGCACGATGGCGATCAGAAGTGCCTTCTGTTCGCCGGTGGAGCACTCTGCAGCATCGGTTCGTTTCTGCACGTGGCGGACGGCGACATCCGACAGGTGGGGACCGAATGTCGTACGCCCAGCCTCTGCGTCGCGGATACGGCTGCGCGCCCATCGTTCGCGAAATTCGTTTGGAACGCCGCCACTTTCAAGGATCAACGTATCGGCTTCACCTGCAAGCGCGAGATGGGCCGACGGAAACGCACCGGCCAATCCGCGCGCTTGCAGCGCTTTGCTTAGTAGCTCAACCGTTCGTGCGCGGGACTCGGTGATGGCAACACCCGCTTCGCTCATCTCAGCTTCCAAGCCGTCAAGCCACGCAGGATCACGCGGACCGTATTTCAGAAGACGCGCGCGCTCGCGCATCGCCGTCTCATATCGTGTGGCATTGCGTGCATGATCCGGCTCAAAGCCGAAGACGAGGCGATCCAAAAACTTGCGGCGTCCACTCGCACTTTCGATGAACAGCCGGTCCATTGCGGGTGTTAGCCATGCCATTTGCATAAGGCCTGCGAGATCAGCCGCGTTACTAGATGGCGCACCATTTAGATGTACCTTGCGGCGTTCACCGCCATTGGGGCCAAGCGTCAGTCCTGTGCCGATTTCGTAGCTTCCATCGGCGCGCGTGACAGTTGCAGCGACGGCCCACAATGCATCGCTTTGCGCGGAAGGCCTATGACGAGTGTGTTCGCCAAGCTTGGCGCTACGCAGGCCACGGCCGGGAGAGAGTAACGAGATCGCGTCAAGAATGTTGGTCTTGCCGGCGCCATTCGGGCCCGCCAGAACAACTGGCCGGCCGCTTACCTCGATCTCACCACGCACGTAAGAGCGGAAATTTGTGAGCATCAGCCGCGTAACCGCGAGCTTTGCCACAGAGGCCGCAGGATCCCCAATCGGGCTGAGGTTCACAACGCCGTTCAATCTCAAACCCGCATGGGCATGAGGACGTAGAGCGTGCGCGGGTCTTCTGCGTCCTCTATGATCGTAGGCGAGCCGGAATCGGCTAGCAGGAAGCGCACGTCCTTGCCTTCGAACTGGTTCGTGATGTCCAAAAGATACCGCGCGTTAAAGCCGATCTCGATGGGCGAGGCGCTGTAAGTTGCGCCTACCTCTTCCGTAGCCGTTCCCGAATCCGGATTGACGACGGTTAGCGTCAGCTTGTCTTTTGCGATGGCGAGCTTCACTGCACGCGTCTTGTCCGCGGAGATGGTCGAAACGCGATCGACCGCCTGCGCGAACTCTTTGCTGTCGAGACCGAGCGACTTGTCATTGCCACTCGGAATGACGCGCTGATAGTCCGGGAATGTGCCGTCGATCAGCTTGGAAGTCAGTTCCACGCCGTCGTTCGTGAAATGGATTTTGGTATCCGACAGCGAGACATCGATCGCGCCTTCGCTATCGTCGAGCAAGCGGCGCAGCTCGGCGATTGTCTTTCGGGGCACGATCACGCCCGGCATGTCGCTTGCGCCCTCCGGCAGATCAAGCTCGAAGCGGGCGAGGCGATGGCCGTCCGTCGCCACAGCGCGAAGCGCCTTCTTCTTTCCCTCTTTGGCGGCATGCAAGTAGATGCCATTGAGATAGAAGCGCGTCTCCTCCGTCGAGATGGCGAATCGCGTCTTGTCGATGAGATGCTTCAGGTCTTCCGCCTCGACGCGGAACTTATGCGGCAGAGCACCGGCGGCCATCTGCGGGAAGTCTTCCTTTGGCAGGCACGCGAGTTCAAAACGCACCGAACCCGCTGACACCTGCAGACGACCACCCTCGCTGGAAAGCAGCTCAGCCTGCACCTGTGCGCCTTCCGGAAGCTTCCGGATAATGTCGTATAGCATGTGCGCCGGAGCGGTCGCCGCGCCGTTGCGGATCACGTCTGCGGGTATTGTCTCAACGATCTCGATGTCGAGATCAGTAGCGGTCAGCTTCAGCTTTCCCTTCGCCGCGTCGATCATCACATTCGACAGGATTGGGATCGTGTTGCGGCGTTCAACGACACTTTGGACGTGAGAAAGGGCCTTTAGAAAGGCGCCGCGTTCAACGGTGATTTTCATCGGTTTTTCGTTTCGATCCTGTCGCTTGAAACAGTCTACGATGGCGGCCGAAATCGGCCCCGTAACCCCTTGAATTATTTTGCGGTTTTAAGGCGCGCAGACTCAAGTGCCCGACTATATCAGGCAGGGCGAAAAGTGAACAGGAAAAGACAGGCAAAAAGGCAAATTCCTCCCTCAATTTTAAAGGGAGGACTTGCGCATTTCAGTTTACTGCGCGGGATAGAACCTGGCGCAGGAAATCGACCTCCTGCTTGAACATCGGATCATCGTTGCATAGCGCTGCGATGCGACGACAGGCGTGAAGAACGGTCGTATGGTCGCGCCCACCGAAGCGCTTTCCGATCTCCGGCAGCGATCGCATTGTGAGCTCCCGGGCGAGATACATCGCCACCTGGCGGGGGCGGGCAATGCGGCGCGAGCGTTGCGGTGACTGGAAGTCGCGAAGTTCGAGTTTGTAGAATTCTGCGGTCTTGCGCTGGATGTCTTCGATTGAAGTTTTGCGCGGCGCGACATTGGTCTGGCCCATGATCTGTGTTGCTGCGTCTAGCGTCAGCGGCTGTTTCGTGAGGTCGGCATAGGTCGCCAGCTTCATGAACACGCCGATCAGATCGCGCGGGCTGTGCTCCTCCATGTCAGCGATGCGTTCCAGAACATCGTCCGGAAGCACAGACGAAACCCGGCCGCGCGCGAACTCGGCCGCGCGCGTTTTGAGGATCGCAAGGCGCGTTGAGCGATCCGGCTTGTCGAGTGCAATCACGAGACCACCAGACAGTCGGGACCGTACATCGGCAGACAGATTGTCGATAGCTCCTGGTGCCTTATCGGCCGCGATGACGAGCTTGCGGCGAAGATCGGAGAACGCGTTCAGTGTGTGGAGGAATTCACTGACCGTATAAGTCGAGCGGCAAAGATGCTGCAGATCGTCGATCAACAACATATCGGCGGCGCGCAGTTCTTCCTTGAAGCCGAGTGTTTCCTTTCGGCTCAGCGCGCCAAGGAACTGGCGCATGAAATCTTCGGCACCGAGAAACAGCGCGCGCTTGCCGCGCTTGCGGGCTTCTAGCGCGATCGCGTTCAGAAGATGCGATTTCCCGTAGCCGAAGCCGCCATGTACATAAAGCAGCGAAATATCGTCATTTTCGCCTGTGCCGACAGATTTGGCAGCGCGCCAGGCGAACTCGGTCGCCGGACCTGGCACGAAGCTGTCAAACGTCTGCGCCGGTTGAAGGATTTTGGTTGAAAGCGCGCGGCGCGGCTCAGATGTGGAGCCGGATTCTGAAATCACCGGTGCAACTTCGCGCGGCGCGACAGCAGCGAGCGCCAGCTTCGCCTGAGCAATGTCGAGCACAAGGGTCACGCGCGTCCCGCTTTCGGTATTGAGCGCGCGTTCGATCCGCGCGGCGTGGTGGTTGGCAATCCAGTTGCGAGCGAATGCGGACGGCGCGGCAACATGGATTTCCGTTTCCTGCAAGCCGGTAAATGTGAGCGGACGGATCCAGGCGTCGAATGTCGCATCGCCGAGTTCTTTGCGCATCCTTTCGCGCGCAGCGATCCAGATGTTGTTCCAGTCCTGCTGCGGCGCGTTCGCCATTGTTTGTGTCATTCTTTGCATCCTTCTTGTTTTCTGCCGGATTCACTTCGAACGATCCGGTTTGCCCCAAAATTTCTTATGACTGCCGCCAAGGAAGGCCCGCGGCCTTCCAGCCGTTCAGTTTGCCTCGATGTCCTTCGCCATCGACATCGCCTTCGAAGCCGGCGGCGACGTTGAATGCTTTCGTGTATCCTGCGCGGGTCATTGCTATCGCCGCGCCACGCGATCGCGCGCCGGAGCGGCAGAGAAACAGCAGCGGCGTATCGGCGGTTGCGCCTGACTGGCGCAACGCAGCGCCGAGCTTGGCGACGAACTCCGGATCGGGACCGTTGGACGGAAAAGTCTGCCACTCGATGGTGCGGACATCACGGCCCAAAGATAAAACATCGGGCATGCCT
>Ga0265340_10001492_pt1 | contig 13399 bp, 8 predicted proteins | sample 4CB225metaG_FD_202082 | JGI IMG/M metagenome (GOLD analysis project Ga0265340, IMG submission 202082) | Rhizosphere microbial communities from Carex aquatilis grown in University of Washington, Seatle, WA, United States - 4-CB2-25 metaG | ecosystem: Host-associated > Plants > Roots > Rhizosphere...
CACTCGGCCGCTGGCTTCGGCTTGACGTTCGTCGCGGGCCTGGTGACGCCGGCCCAGGCTGAGCAGCCTTACCCGTCCCATCCCGTGCGCTGGGTCGTCCCCTACGCCGCGGGCGGCGCTACCGACGTGCTGTCGCGACTGGTCTGTCAGCGCCTGTCGGAGCGGCTGGGCCAACCCTTCATCGTCGAGAACAAACCAGGCGCCGGCAGCAACATCGGTACCCAGGCGGTGATCGCCTCGCCGCCCGACGGCTACACCTTGCTGCTCACCTCCACCGCCAATGCGATCAATGCCTCGTTCGATCCGACGCTGCCGTTCGACTTCGCCAAGGGCATTACGCCGGTTGCCGGCGTCGCCCGCATTCCGCTGGTGCTGGTGGTCAACAACGACCTTCCCGTCCACACCATCGCGGAATTCATCACCTATGCCAAAGCCAATCCGGGCAAGCTGAGCATCGCCTCCTCCGGCATCGGCACCTCGCTGCATCTGTCCGGCGAACTGTTCAAGGCGATGGCCGGCGTCCAGTTCGTCCACGTGCCCTACCGCGGTTCGGCGCCGGGCCTCACCGACGTGATGAGCGGCCAGATCCAGGGCATGTTCGACAACGTCACCTCCTCGTTCGAATTCGTGCGAACCGGAAAGCTGCGCGCGCTCGGCGTGACCACGAAAGAGCGCTCGGACACGATGCCGGACGTGCCGCCGATCGGCGACACCCTGCCCGGCTATGAAACCAGCTCGTTCTACGGCGTCGGCGCTCCCCACGGCACGCCGCAGGAGATCGTCGATCTCCTCAACAGGGAAATCAACGCAGCCCTTGCCGACCCCACCATCAGGCAGCGGCTCGGCGACCTCGGCGCAATTCCGATTGCCGGCAACGCAACGGAATTCGCCGCCATGCTCGCCACCGAAACCGAGCGCTGGCGCAAGGTGGTGGAAATGTCGGGGCAGAAAAAGGAGTGAGGCGCGGCTGGCCGCGTTGATCCATGGTGATCGAACGCCGATGATCCGATAAGGTGCCGGGCATCCGCGCAGTAGCGACGATTCCCGTCTAACCGAAGGCATGGCATGAAACGGCCTTCCGAAGTTGGCAAGTCGGCCAGGGCCGCGTCGGGCCAAAAGGCCGGATTGACCGCCAGAGACATGGCGCAAGTCCGGGCGATTGCCGCAGCGGAGAATCTGCGCACAGGGTCCAGACGCAAAGCGTTGCTGTTCAGCGGCCGGAATGCCGCAGCGGCCGCAGAAGCGCTGGCGAAGAGATTGGGGCGCGATCTCCTTCCCGTCGACCTCTCCGCGGTGGTGAGCAACTACATCGGCGAGACTGAAAAGAACCTTGACCGGATATTCTCCGATGCCGCGGCGAACGGCGCTCTATTGTTTTTCGACGAGGCCGACGCGCTGTTCGGAAAGCGCACGAGCGTGAAGGATGCGCACGACCGGTATTCGAACATCGAGATCAACTTTCTCCTGCAACGCATCGAGGCGTATGATGGAGTAGTCGTCCTTGCGGGCGGATCGAGACTTGCCCTGTCGGTCACCTCGCGGCGCCGGGTGTCCACCTGCGAATTTCCGCCGCGTGCGGGGAAGTCACGCTAAAGCGTTTTCAAGCGACGTGGACACCGGTTCGCGTGAAGAAAGCGCGTAAAATCAAGAATCTGGCGGCTTACGGTTCCAGCGCCGGAACCGGTTAGCCGCAGCTCGCCGGCCGGCGGCGTGCACAAAGCTTCAGCAACGACCTCGACAGCGAGAACCTCATGCCGGCCGCCGCGCGCCATCGCAAGGACTGAGACATTTTTAACGAGTCGCGCCTAAAGGTAGAGTGACACCCAACTCGGTCATTTCGTCCTGGATTTCAATGCCCGCCACCGATCCTGACGACGCCACGATGTTCGACCTCGCGCCGGTCTCGCTCTGGATCGAGGACTACAGTGCGGTCAAGGCGCTGTTCGAACAGTGGCGAGCGGAGGGCGTCGACGACATCAAGTCGTTCCTCGCCGCCGACCCCGACCGCGTGCGGCAGTGCTCGAAGCGGATCGGTATCCTCAAGGTCAACCGCAAGACCCTGTCGTTGTTCGGAGCCCGCGATACGGCTCACCTGATGGCTCATCTCGGCGAGGTGATGCGCGACGATACCTTCAAGAGCCATGTCGAGGAACTTGCCCAGCTTTGGCATGGGCAGACCAGCTTTTCCAGCCACACGGTGAACTATACGCTGGCTGGCGAGCGTCTCGATATCCAGCTCAGCGGCACGATCCTTCCCGGCCACGAAACGAGCTGGGACCGCGTCATGATCGCGATCGAGGACGTCACCGAGCGGGAAGGCGCCCGGCGCCGCCTCGTCGACAGCGAGAACTACGCGTTCGGCCTGTTCGCCCATTCGCCGGTCTCGCTGTGGGTGGAGGATTTCAGCGCGGTGAAGCGGCTGATCGACGACGTGCGCGCCCGGGGTATCGAGGACTTCCGCGTCTTCACCGACGTGCACGAGGAATTCGTCCCGCGCTGCATGAGTGAAATCCGCGTTCTCGATGTCAACAGCCGGACGCTCGAACTGTTCGCCGCGCCCGACAAGGAGACGTTGTTGCGCAACCTCTCCGCCGTGTTCCGCGACGAGATGGAGCCGCATTTTCGCGAGCAGCTCGTCGATCTCTGGGACGGCAAGCTGTTCCAGCAGCGCGAGGTGGTGAACTATGCGCTCGACGGCACCAAGCTGCATCTGTTGCTGCAATTCTCGGTGCTGCCCAACCATGAACGCGACTGGTCGCTGGTGCAGGTCGCGCTGACCGACATCACCGCCCGCAAGAAGGCGGAGGCCTACCTCGAATATCTCGGTACCCACGACGTGCTGACGCGCACCTTGAATCGCTCGTTCTTCGTCGACGAGCTCAATCGGCTCGAACGCAAGGGGCCGCAACCGGTCACCGTCATCATCGCCGATCTCAACGGGCTGAAGACCGCGAACGACGAACTCGGCCATGCCGTCGGCGACACGCTGTTGCGCCGGGCGGGCGAAGTGTTCGGCTCGCTGGTCGACAAGCCGGCCTCGGTCTCGCGCATCGGCGGCGACGAATTCGCGGTGCTGTTGCCCGCCACCGACATCGCCGGCGGCGAAGCCGTCCTCGCCACCCTCGCCGGACTGATCGAGATCAACAACAAGTACCATCCCGACTTTGAGCTCAGCATCTCGACCGGGATCGCCACCAGCCGGCCCGGCGACCGCCTGGAGCAGGTGGTCAAACGCGCCGACATGAAGATGCTTCACGCCAAGCGCTTGTATTACCTGCAGGCGAACCGGGACCGGCGCGGAGCGGGCGCGGCGTGAACCGGCCGCGGTGAGCGCGTTGAGCGGCAACCACTGCAGTGACTTAATGAAAAGCAATAAGCCGCCCCGGAGGGCGGCTTATCGATTTAAAGCCGAGAAATCAGCCTCTGGTCTTGGTTGCGGGGACATGCAACCATCTCAAATTTCTGTTCGAGACAGCTGCTTGAGCGGCTGGTCCAGCGGCCGTTCGGAGCCGAATCGCGCCAGGAACGAGACCCATTGGTCAAGAGTTGGGCTGGGATGTTGGCGTTCCCCAGGAAAACATGTGAATCAAACGATTTCAATGTGTTACCGAGAAGTTTGGGCCAACCTCTCCTCATTGATCTTCATGGTGTTTCAGCGTGGTCACCCAAACGCATTTCATCGAGGGCTATGGCTATTCGAAAGCTCCGAAAAATTCGGGGCCTAACCTGGGACGAGCCGACGCTGGATAGGTGGCTCACCACTTCCGGCGAACTCGGGGCAGGAGCGCGCAGACATAGAGCGGGCACGGCGGCGCTGGATGCGAGAGCAGGGCATGTTTGACCCGACCAAGCTGGTCTAGTCGCGCGAACGACAGCGAGCAACCCAGCCGCGGCACTAACTGAGCTTTCGTCGGGGCGGCCCCTCGGGAGGGCCCCGCCTCGCATTGCATGAACTCACTTAGCCGACAATTCAAGAACTTATCTCAGCACAACCAAGCTGACGAATCGCTGACATCGCCTGACAGCCGTTCGTCATCCCAATCCTGATAGATGCGAAGTGCCCACGCTCAGGTAACTGTATCTGCCAAGGAGATCGGATGACGAACCGCGCTTCGCTCTTTCTTGTACTGGTAGTAATTCTGGCTGCCTACGCCGGTCGCCTCCAAGCAGCCCCCTCTCCCGAGGTATCCAATTTTGCCCTCGGCAATGGATTGGAGGTCGTCGTCATTCCGGATCGACGTTCATCAATTGCGACACATATGATCTGGTACAAGGCTGGTTCGGCGGATGAACCGGCGGGAAAATCGGGTCTCGCCCATCTTCTCGAGCACCTGTTATTCAGAAGCTCGGATGATAGCCCAGCTGGCGGCTTCTCCAGCGTCGTGACGATGTTGGGTGGCGACGAAAATGCGTTCACAAGTAACGACTACACGGCCTACTTCCAGCGCATCGGCCGCGACCACCTCGAAACCGTGATGACCCTCGAAGCCAGACGCATGTCCAGCCTGGCGTTGACGGACAATGATGTTCGTGTCGAGCGCGACATCATCATGGAAGAATACAATATGCGCGTCGCCACCAGTCCAACGGCGCGACTCGCGGAGCAAATCAACGCTCAGCTCTATCGCGATCATCCCTACGGAACGCCGGTCATTGGTTGGCCTCGGGAAATCAGCACGCTCGATCGTGAGGATGTGTTGGCATTCTACCGACGATTCTATGTTCCCAACAATGCGGTCTTGGTGATTGTGGGCGATGTGACGCCGGAAGAGATCAGGACATTGGCCGAAAAGACGTATGGCAAGGTGAAACCCAGCACTCAGCTGGAATTGCGGATTCGCCAACGAGGCCCACAGACTTCCGAGCCGGGCAAACTCGTTCTCGCGGATTCGCGCGCCCAACCCAGCCTTCGACGCAGCTATCCGGTGCCGTCATACGCTGTTGCGCCAGCCGGTGTAGCGGAGGCGCTGGATGTGCTTGCCCACATTCTCGGAGGCGGATCGGCAAGCCGCCTCTACCGCGCATTGGTCGCCGAGGCACCCCTTGCGGCCTGGGCGAGCGGAGCATACGAGAGCGCGGCTCTCGGCACGTCCCGTTTTGACCTCCAAGCAAGTATCGAACCCGGCGTCACGTTCGCCGAGATTGACTCCGTGTTCGACCGAGTCGTCGCCGATATAGTCAGGGAAGGCGTCACTGCCGAGGAACTCGAACGAGTCAAGGCACGCCTGATTGCCAACGTTGCCTATGCCCAGGACAGTCAGGAGCTGCGAGCCCGTTCGTACGGCGTGGCCTTAACCACAGGCGCGACTATTGCTGACATCCGCAGCTGGCCACGACGCATCCAGGCAGTGACCTCCGAGGCCGTTCGCGATGCTGCCCGCATCTGGCTCAACAACGGAAGCTCGGTCACGGGCTATCTGACAAATGAAGTCTCGATCATCTCAGAGAAGCAAGAGTGACCGCCTTGGAAAACTTCGCTCGTAACATTGGAGGCTGGATCGCTACCGCGATTATCGCGGCATCGCTTTCTTGTCCAGCTGCCGCGTTACCGATCGAGCGTGTGGTTAGTGGGTCCGGAATTGAAGCATGGCTGGTCCGTGACCCCTCCGTTGCCTTTGTCACTTTGAATTTCTCCTTTCGCGGAGGAACCAGCCAGGATCCCGCAGACAAAACTGGCGTCGCCAACATGGTCGCCCGTCTCCTGACCGAAGGAGCGGGTGATTTTGTTGCGCAAACTTTCCATGAGCGTCTGCAAGCGAAGGCGGTCGAACTCTATTTTTCTGCCGATCGCGACCGGATCGGCGGATCGCTCCGCACGCTGATCGAAAATAGGTCGGAGGCAGTCGAGCTCTTAAGGCTTGCGCTCGCAGCGCCTCGCTTCGATGGTGCCGATCTGGAACGGGTCCGCGCCGAAACCCGCGCAATTCTCCGCCACGAGAGTGTGGATCCAGATGCAATTGCATCCGCCCGTTGGTGGGAGACGGCTTTCGACGGCCACCCCTATGGGCGTCCGCTTCGGGGAACGTTCGCATCCGTATCGCTGATCACCAAAGACGATCTTATCGCCTATGTGCGAAATGTTCTCGCTCGCGATACTCTGAAAATCGGAATTGCCGGGAATATCGATCCCGCGGGTGCCTCTGAGCTGATTGATCGTGCCTTTGATGCGTTGCCCGCAAAGGCACAGTTAAGTCGACTAACGACCGCATCCCCGCAGACTCTCGGGCAACACATCGCTATCGACGTCAATGTCGATCAATCGGTCGTCTTGTTCGGAGGCAAGGGGATTGCCCGGAACGATCCAGACTTCATGGCGGCCCTTATTGTCAATCAGATTCTGGGAGCCGATTCACCGTCATCCCGCCTCTTCAAAGAAGTGCGTGTGAAGCGCGGGTTAGCCTATTCTGTGCGAAGTACGCTGATGCCGCTGGAACAATCAGCCTGCTTGCTGATTCTGACGGCGACGCGCCGTGAGCACGTGGGTCAAACGACAGAAATCGTCGAGGCCGAAATACGTCAGCTCGAAGCGGATGGCCCAACTGAACGTGAGCTGACAGAGGCAAAATCAATCCTCAATGGATCATTCATGTTCAGGCTTGATACCTCACTGGAGATTGCAGATCAGCTGGTGCAAACCCAGTTCGAGGAGCGAGGTATTGACTATATCGATGGCTACAGCGCGCGCCTCAGTGGGGTTAGCATGGCCGACGTCAAACGAGTGGCAAAGCGCCTGCTTGGCGGCCCGCTTCTCGTTACCGTCGTGGGCCGATCAAAAGATATGGTACCGACGAATCCCCGTTGAGGGTCTGGGAAACTTCCTTCGATACGAAAACATATCCGGATTCGGCGACAGAGTGGCGAGAACCGGCCCGACCTGTCCGGCCAGCCAAGTCGCCGGACAATGGGCCTCATTCGGCTACATTTGAAGGGCATCAAAAACTTAAGACGTTTTTGGAACGTTGATTTCGATCCATGCGATTCGCGCTCGCTGGGGCGGCAGTTACGCCATCTTCGCGGTGGTGGGCGCCGGTATCGTTTGCGGAATCGCCACGCCGCGCCACACTCAGTATCCGCCTGACGTCTACAACCCTCGTGAACTCAAGACGCTGTTTCAAAACGCAGACCGGGTTTCCTAAGCGCTTGCGCTTGCGCTTGCGCTTGCGCTTGCGCTTGCGCTTGCGCTTGCGCTTGCGTTTGCGTTTCGAATCATGGCCGCACGGATAGCTCTTGTTCGGACGCGATCACTCGCTTCGGCTGGAATGGATTGATCGTAGCTTCGGCGAGTTCTTGGCTGACGCGCCGGCGTCCGCCAACAACTCATGGTCGTTCGGCCGAGCGTGGACTTCCGCGATCCAAGGCCTCCGCTCGGCGAAAATCGGCATCTGCGCCGATTTGATCACCCATTTTCGCCTTCATTGTCCCGCGCTCATGAAGAAAGATGGCGTTCCTGGCGTCTACCTTGATAATCACGTCATAATCGGCGATCGCGCGCTCGAATAGTCCTTTGCGGCCAAGCGCGACCGCGCGATTGTAAAACGCCGCGAAATAGTCCGGCCTCAGTTGAATGGTGCGGTCAAAATCCGCGATTGCACGGTCGAGTTCACCCTTGTTCATCAGAGCTACTCCGCGGTTGTTGATCGCGACGTAGTAATCGGGATTTAGACGTATGGCCTGATCGTAGTCCTCAATCGCACGGTCAATATCGCCGTTCGACCTGTGAGCAACGCCTCGGTTGTTATAGGCAGCAACGAGTTGGACGAGCATCTGCTGGCCCGCCTCGATCACTGCCGTGCAGCCGCGGATAGGGAGATCGACGGAGAGCCCGCCGGTGCGCGCGCAGGAGGTCCAATCGTCATCGGTCAAGGCCGATGCCGGACATACCCAGAAGCCAACGAACAACGCGGCTATGACGACGCTTGGCCATGAGAAGCCAAGCATCATCCATTCACGGCGAATCATTCTCAAACCGTTTGGCATTCTCAGCAGAGCCCCGCCCGTCGGCTAGCTCGGCCACGCCGCTCAAGCAGCACGACCCGCCGCAGTATGCAAAAGCATGACAGTTCGATCGGTTCCTTAAAGGAATATACCAAGACGTAGCTGACAGCTCGCTGACATAGGTCAACAGCGTTTCGTCAGCTCTCAGGGGGCAGTGTGGCTCGCGCGGCGGCCACAGCTGGGCAACTTAACACAGATCAGCCGGGACAACGACTGGCCCGAGCGCGAGCCGATTGTGCTCGGCCATCTGCACATAGGGAAACCTGATGAAGTATCTCCATTTGGCAAGCGTGGGTCTGCGCTCTTGGCAAGGCTTGGCTCGAATCATGCTTGGATTCGCGTTCATTGCTCTTCCATCTTTGGCGACGGCTGCGGACGAGGTGAAGCTCTCTCCCACGCAGGCGCAAAACCTTGGCGTTCGCGTCGCGCATCCCGTCTCGATCCGAACTGATCAGACACTGCCCTATCCCGCCCAGATCGTTGTCCCCACGCCTCAATTATGGGTCGTGAGCGCCCCCGCTGGCGGCATGGTCACCAATCTTTCGGTCGCGCGAGGCGACGGGGTCACCTCAGGTCAGCCTCTTGTCACTCTCGAAAGCCCGAACTTCGTGTCGCTGCAACGTGACTATCTCCATGCCGTCGCGCAGGAAGTTCTCACCACCCAGCAGCTTAATCGGAACGCTCAACTGTTTGAGGGGAAGGTGGTAGCGCAGCGCGTTCTGGAGGCCAGCCAAACCGAAGCCCGGCAGGCGAGCATCGCTGCGGCAGAGCGCAGGCAAATGCTTCGGCTTAGCGGGCTCTCAAACGCGGCAATTTCCCGCCTGACCGGCGAGGCTGCGATCACGGCAACACTCTCGGTCGCAGCCCCTCAGGCGGCAACCGTCGTTGAAATCGCAGTATCGCCAGGGCAGCGGATCGAGCAGTCCGCGCCGCTCGTCAAGCTGGCACGATTATCGCCCTTATGGGCCGAGATTGCTATTCCGGCGTCGAGCGTCCGTAGCATTCGACCCGGCGCAAGAGTGGACATCGACGGCTACGCGACGCCGGGTAAGGTCATACTGATTTCGGAAACGACAGATGCAGCCTCGCAAACCATTTTGGTGCGGGCGGAAATACCCAATGCTGGTGAACTGCGTCCCGGGCAGACCGCTGCGGCACGGCTCAGCTATGTTTACTCCGGTGAAAGCGCCTGGGAAGTCCCTTACAGCGCGCTTGTTCGCCGCGGGGATGCAGCATCGGTCTTTGTGACGATTGAGGGTGGATTTCGTCAAGTGCCCGTGACGCTTGTCGCCGAAGATCAGGACCATGTCGTGATCTCAGGCACGATCACTGACAAGGATGAAGTGGCGGTGAGCGGCATCTCGGCCTTGCGCGGGATCCTGCTGGAGCTCGGAGTTCGCCAATGATGCTCGAGCGTCTGGTCGCCTTCGCACTGTCTCAGCGCCTGTTTGTTGGCTTGAGCGTTCTTTTGCTTATCGGCGCGGGCTTCGTCGTTTTGCCGAGCCTGCCGATCGATGCTTTTCCTGACGTCTCCTCCGTTCAAGTGAAGGTCATCATGAAAGCTCCGGGTCTCACTCCGGAGGAGGTCGAACAGCGTATCACGGTTCCGATCGAACTTGAATTGCTTGGCTTGCCCAATAAGAAGATGCTTCGCTCGACAACGAAATACGCGCTCACCGATATCACCGTCGATTTTGAAGACGGCACTGACATCTACTGGGCCCGCAACCAGGTTTCCGAACGCTTGTCCAATGTCGCGCGCGATCTCCCCGAAGGAGTGACCGGCGGCCTCGCTCCAATCACGAGTCCTCTAAGCGAAATGTTCATGTTCACGATCGACAGTCCCGATCTGTCGCTGGCCGAGCGGCGAACTCTGCTTGATTGGGTGATCCGCCCGGTGCTGCGAACTGTTCCAGGGGTTGCCGACGTCAATGCGCTTGGCGGTTATGTCCGAGCCTTCGAGATAGTGCCGCGCAGCGATGCCCTCGCAGCGCGTGGTATTTCGCATGATCTGTTTCGTCGCGCCATCGAGGCGAATAGCCGAAACGACGGCGCCGGCCGCGTCAACCAGGGTGAAGATAGCGCCCTTGTCCGCATCGAGGGCAGCATTCGCTCGATCGAGGACATCAGGGCAATCGTTGTCGACACTCGGGACGGCATTCCAATCCTGGTTAAAGACGTTGCCCGCGTCCAGGTCGGTTCGCTGACGCGCTATGGCGCCGTCACGGCTGACGGTCACGGCGAGACGGTTGAAGGCCTCGTGCTTGGCTTGCGTGGTGCCAATGCGGGCCAGGTCGTGCGCGACGTACGCCAGCGCCTGCAAGAACTTCAACCTTCGCTACCGAAGGGCGTTTCCATCAACGTTTTTTACGATCGGAGTCGGCTGGTCGACCGCGCGGTCGGAACCGTCGTCCGGGCGTTGGGCGAGGCCACGGTTCTGGTCATTGTGCTGCTGCTACTGTTCCTTGGCAACTGGCGGGCCTCGCTGGTCATCGCCCTGAGCCTCCCGCTGGCGATCGTGATCGCGCTGATCGTCATGCGTGCGGTCGGCATGTCCGCCAATCTGATGAGTCTGGGCGGCCTCGCGATCGCGATCGGCATGCTAGTCGACGCCCTCGTCGTTGTCGTCGAAAACATCGTGGGAAACCTAAGCAGAGACCCGGGCGGAACGAGCGCGCCGCTCGTCCACATCGTGTTCCGTTCGGTCTGCGAGGTGCTGGAGCCGGTCGCATCCGGCGTGCTGATCATCATCATCGTCTTCGTTCCGCTGCTGACACTGCAGGGGCTGGAAGGTAAGCTGTTCATCCCCGTCGCACTCGCCATCATCTTCGCGCTGGCCGGCTCGCTGCTGCTGGCGCTTACGGTTATTCCGGTAGCGACCTCGTTTCTTCTCAAGGCAGCCTCACACCGGGAGCCCTGGCTGATCCGCTCGGCCTCGCGCCTCTATTCACCGGCGCTCGGTTGGGCCCTGACCAACGAGCGCAAGGTGATGGCCGCGGCGCTGGCGGGCCTCATTGCGGCGGGCTTCGCCTACACTCAGCTCGGCAAGACGTTCATGCCGACCATGGACGAGGGCGACGTCATCGTCAGCGTCGAAGCGATTCCGTCCGTCAATCTCGACCAGGCAATTGCAATTAACGCGGGGATTCAGGCCGCCATTCTCGCGAAGGTACCTGACGTCGCAGGAGCCATCGCTCGAACCGGATCGGACGAGCTCGGCCTCGACCCGATGGGGCCCAATCAGACCGACACATTTCTCGTCTTGAGGCCGTTGGAGGAGAGAAAGACTGCGAGCAAGTCCGCCCTGATTCAGCAGCTCCGTCAGGTGCTCGCGGACTTTCCGGGACTGTCGCTCAACTTCACGCAACCGATCGACATGCGAGTCCAGGAAATGATCAGCGGCGTGCGCGGCGACGTCGCCGTGAAGATCTTCGGCCCAGACATCACGCGACTCAACGAGATCGCAAGCAAGCTCTCGGCGATCTTATCCAGCATCGATGGCGCGGAGGACGTGTACACCACACTCAATGAGGGTGCGCAATATTATACGATCGCGGTCAATCGTCTTGAGGCCGGACGCCTCGGCTTGACGGGGGACTCGATTGCTGCCTCGCTCCGCACGCAGATCGAAGGCCGAACCATCGGCACGGCGTTGGAAGAAGGCCGCCGCACGCCGATCCTGGTTCGTGGCAGTGAGACGAACCGGGAGGCGCCAACAATGCTGGCCGGCCTGCCCCTGACGCTTGCGTCCGGGCAGCACGTGGCGCTCTCTCAGGTTGCCCGGATTCATCGGGTTGATGGTCCCGTGAAGATTGATCGTGAAGACGGCACCCGCATGAGCGTCGTTCGGGCTAACGTCCGCGGGCGCGATATGGTCGGCTTCGTCGATGCCGCTCGACAGAAGGTGTCAGCGGACCTGGAGCTGCCGCAGGGCTACCGGCTCACGTGGGGCGGCCAATTCGAAAACCAGCAACGTGCGGCCGCACGCTTGTCGGTCGTCGTGCCGGTCGCGATTGGACTTATTTTCGTTCTGCTTTTCACTACGTTCGGCTCGATCCGCCAGGCGCTGGTGGTTCTGGTCAACATACCCTTCGCCCTTATTGGCGGCGTCTTTGCGCTTGTCCTCACGGGCGAGTACCTGTCCGTTCCGGCTTCGGTCGGATTCATCGCGCTCCTCGGCATTGCCGTGCTGAACGGCGTTGTGCTGGTCTCCTACTTCAATCAGCTGCGCGCCCACGGCGTCTCGGAGGACCGCATTGTCGTTGAAGGCGCTAAGCGGCGACTGCGGCCGGTGCTGATGACGGCCAGCATTACAGCGCTCGGACTTATCCCGCTTCTGTTTGCTTCCGGCCCCGGATCGGAAATTCAGCGACCGCTGGCCATCGTGGTCATCGGTGGGTTGCTGTCGTCGACCCTTTTGACCCTCGTCCTTCTGCCGATTCTATATCGCCGGTTCGGCGGCATCGTGAAGGTAGCCAAATGACGACTGAACCGGTATGCCTGACACTCATCGCTGCTCGCAATCTTCGCGAGGACCTGTTCGATTATCTGAGCGAGCAGCACGATTTGGTCTCCGGGTTCACGGCTTCTTACGCTGCCGGACACGGTCCGACGGTGCGACTGCACACGACGGCCGAGCAGGTCAAAGGTCACGCCGACGAGGTGTTGGTGCGGACAATCCTGGAAAGCCGCGATGCCGAACGGCTTCTCGACCGGCTCCGGACGGCATTCGCGGGAACGCGACTCGTATACTGGATCATGCCGGTCACGGAATTTGGCGTGATCGACGACAAACGTTGATCGTCCGCGTTACGGCCGCGAAAGTCGGTTGAAGTTGACAGCTCTACCGCCGGTGGGGCTCGTCGCCGTCGCTTGCCAGTGTCTGCTCGCCGCAGCAGCCCAGAACATCAAGAAGATGGCCCTGGCCCTGGTACCCAAGCCGGCACCCGCACCGGCCTGACGACAGGCCACCCCAAGTCACACAGCTCAAAACAAAACCCCGCCGAAAATCGACGGGGTTTGTCAGCAGTCTGAGCCGCCCCGGAGGGCGGCTTATCGATTTAAAGCCGAGAAATCAGCCTCTGGTCTTGGTTGCGGGGACTCGCAAGCGCTTTTGTTATAACTTCTGTTTTTGGAGATATTCGATGGCCGGCGGCGAGATCGAGAATGGCCAACAGCTCGCCGCGTAGGGTGGCATGGCTCTCGCCCCGCTTCTCACCGGGGGTTATCACCACCTCGCCGATCAGCGAGCGAATGTCCTCCCGGGCCTCCCCGTTGGACACCGGCTCGGCCAGTGTTTCGGCGAGGCAGATCACCTCGGCGCGATAGGGCTCAGCGATATTCGGATGCACATCCGGCACATCGGCCGGAGCCTCGGAGAGTCGTGCCTCGATCTCGGCCGTCT
>Ga0265340_10001493_pt1 | contig 13396 bp, 11 predicted proteins | sample 4CB225metaG_FD_202082 | JGI IMG/M metagenome (GOLD analysis project Ga0265340, IMG submission 202082) | Rhizosphere microbial communities from Carex aquatilis grown in University of Washington, Seatle, WA, United States - 4-CB2-25 metaG | ecosystem: Host-associated > Plants > Roots >...
ACCGGCATCGCCTTTTCCAAGGACGAAGCCCAGATTTCGGTCCGCCAGATCCAGGACAAGCCGGGCGTCGCCGCCTCGATCTTCGGGCCGCTCGCGGAGGCCAATATCAACGTCGACATGATCGTCCAGAACGTCTCGGAGGACGGCGCGACCACCGATCTCACCTTCACGGTGCCGGCCTCGGACTATACCCGCGCCCGCGACACCATCACCTCGGCCAAGGGCGAGATCGGCTACCAGCGGCTGGACAGCGCCACCGACGTCGCCAAGGTCTCGGTGATCGGCAGCGGCATGCGCAGCCACGCCGGCGTCGCCGCCAAGGCGTTCGCCGCCTTGGCCGCGCGCAATATCAACATCCGCGCCATCACGACCTCCGAGATCAAGTTTTCGGTGCTGATCGACGCCGCCTATACCGAACTCGCCGTGCGCACCCTGCACACGCTCTACGGGCTCGATCAGGTGTGATCGAGGCGCCCGCGGCACGGCAGGCATTCGCGATATTCAAATTTTAGAAAGATTTTCCCTTAGCGGTCGCAGCAATTGCTTGTCAGAGGCGTGATCAGCTCTGGCAGGGGTTTTGCTTGGCAAAACAAGCCTCAATTCGCTATACGGCCTGATGGGTGGGCTGCCGCAAACTGTGCCACAGTTTTGGCTATCCTGATTCGGCCGATATTCCGGGCTTGCGACGGCGCCGAATGAATAAAATTGTTGTTTTTCTTGAGTTTAACGCCAGTTGCCGGCCACCCGGCGGGCTGGCCAAACGGAGGAGGATGTCAGCACATGCGGAGCGCGTCGGGAGGCCCCCGCGTCTTGCTGAGACGGCTCCGCGAAACCATGGCGGAGCAGGTCTCGGCCCAGGAGCGATTGGACAAGATCGTGGTGCTGATCGCTGCCAACATGGTAGCGGAGGTCTGCTCGGTCTATGTGCTGCGCGTCGACAACACGCTTGAGCTCTACGCCACCGAAGGCCTCAACCGCGACGCCGTCCACCGCACCGTCCTGAGCGCCCATGAGGGCCTGGTCGGCCTGGTCGCGAGCGAGGCCAACCCGCTCAATCTGAGCGACGCGCAGAACCACCCGGCGTTCTCGTTCCGCCCGGAGACCGGCGAAGAAATCTACCATTCCTTCCTCGGCGTGCCGATCCTGCGTGCCGGCAACACGCTCGGCGTGCTGGTGGTGCAGAATCGCGCCAAGCGCACCTATGTCGAGGAAGAGGTCGAGGCGCTGCAGACCACCGCCATGGTGCTGGCGGAGATGATCGCGTCGGGTGAGCTCTCGGCGCTCGCGCAGCCCGGCGCCGAGCCTGCGGCGCGGCATTCGCTGCACAAGACCGGCGCCATCCTGTCCGACGGCATCGCGCTCGGCCACGTGGTGCTGCACGAACCGCGCGTCGTCATCACCAACTACATCGCCGAAGACCTGCCCAAGGAAATCAAGCGGCTCGACGCCGCGCTGGCGAAGTTGCGCGCCGACCTCGACCGCATGCTGGAACGCGGCGACGTCGCCGAGGGCGGCGAGCATCGCGACGTGCTGGAAGCCTACCGGATGTTCGCCAACGATCACGGCTGGTCGCACAAGCTGCACGAGGCCGTCGCCACCGGCCTGACCGCGGAAGCCGCCGTCGAGCGCGTGCAGTCCGACACCCGCGCGCGCATGCTGCGCTCGACCGATCCCTATCTGCGCGACCGCCTGCACGACCTCGAGGATCTCGGCCATCGCCTGATGCGGCAACTGGTCGGGCAGGATCACGCGCCCTCGCGCGAACAGCTGCCCGATAACGCCATCCTGATCGCGCGCGCGATGGGGCCCGCGGCGCTGCTCGACTATGACCGCAAGCGCCTGCGCGGGCTGGTACTTGAGGAAGGTACCGCCAATTCCCACGTTTCGATCGTGGCGCGCGCGCTCGGCATCCCCGCGGTCGGCGAAATCGCGAACGCGCCGGGTATCGCCGATCCCGGCGATGCCATCATCGTCGACGGCACTTCGGGCGAGATTTACGTGCGCCCGTCGGTGGAGATCGAATCGGCCTATGCGGAACGGGTGCGGTTCCGCGCCAGGCGGCAGGCGCAATATTCGGCGCTGCGCGACATGCCCTGCGTGACCAAGGACGGCCAGCCGATCGAACTGATGATCAATGCCGGCCTCACCATCGACCTGCCGCATATCGACGACACCGGCAGCGCCGGCATCGGCCTGTTCCGCACCGAGCTGCAATTCATGGTCGGCCAGAGCCTGCCGCGCTCCAGCGACCAGCTCGCGCTGTATCGCACCGTGCTGGACGCCGCCGGATCCAAGCCGGTGACATTCCGCACCCTCGACATCGGCGGCGACAAGGCGCTGCCTTATATGGAGACGGTGATCGAGGAGAATCCGGCGCTTGGCTGGCGCGCGATCCGGCTCGGGCTCGACCGCCCCGGCCTGTTGCGGGGCCAGATCCGGGCACTGCTGCGCGCGGGAGGCGGCCGCGCGCTCCGCATCATGTTCCCGATGATCACCGAAGTCTCCGAATTCGATGCCGCCAAGGCGATCGTCGAGCGCGAACTGACTTATCTTCGCCAGCACGGCCACGCGCTGCCGGAGCGGATCGATGTCGGCACCATGGTGGAAGTGCCCGCGCTGCTCTATCAGCTCGACGAGCTCCTGAAGAAGGTCGATTTCGTTTCGGTCGGATCCAACGATCTGTTCCAGTTCCTGTTCGCGGTCGACCGCGGCAATGCCAAGGTGTCCGACCGGTTCGACACCATGTCGGCGCCGATCTTGCGGGCGTTGCGCGACATCGTGCGCAAGGCCAATGCGGCGAAGAAATCCGCGTCCCTGTGCGGCGAGATGGCCTCGAAGCCGCTCGGCGCGCTGGCGCTGATCGCGCTCGGCTACCGTTCGCTGTCGATGTCGGCGACCGGTCACGGCCCGGTCAAGGCGATGATCCTCGACCTCGACGCCAAGAAGGCCGAAGCGATGATGATGCCGCTGCTCGACGCGCCGTCGGGCAGTGTATCGATCCGCCAGAAGCTGACGGAATTCGCCGAAGCCGAGGGGCTGTCATTGTAGCGAGGCTGATGCCCGTACAATGCCCTTTTTTCGCAATTCGAGACGAAACCATGTCGATGCTCCCCGAAGCCAAACTTGATATCCTGCTGGCCCACCACGCCTCGCTCGAGGCCCAACTGCTTGGCCAGCTGAACTCGGAAAATTACGTGCGGATCACCCGGGAGCTCGCCGAGCTCAATCCGCTGATCGACGCCGTAAAGGCCTACCGGGCCACGGAGAAGGAAGTCGCCGACATCCAGACGCTGATATCGGACGCCGCGAGCGATCCTGAAATGCGCGCCATGGCCGAGGCCGAACGCGAAACGCTTGCCGCGCGCAGCCTCGATCTGGCGCAGCAGATCCGCCTGGCACTGCTGCCCAAGGATGCGATGGACGATCGCAACGTCGTGCTGGAAATCCGCGCCGGCACCGGCGGCGACGAGGCCTCGCTGTTCGCCGGCGACCTGTTCCGGATGTATGAGCGGTTTGCAAGCCTGCAGGGCTGGAAGGTCGAGGTGATCTCCGCCAGCGAAGGCACCATGGGCGGCTACAAGGAAATTATCGCCGAGGTAAAGGGCCGCGGCGCCTTTGCCAAATTGAAGTTCGAATCCGGCGCACACCGCGTGCAGCGCGTGCCCGACACCGAGACACAGGGCCGCATTCACACCTCGGCGGCGACGGTCGCGGTGCTGCCGGAGGTCGAGGACGTCGACGTCGACATCAAGCAGGACGATCTGCGGATCGAGACCATGCGCGCGCAGGGCGCCGGCGGCCAGCACGTCAACAAGACCGAATCGGCGATCCGGATCACCCACATCCCGACCGGGATCGTGGTGATGATGCAGGACAGCCGCTCGCAGCATAAGAACCGCGCCTCGGCGATGAACATCCTGCGCTCGCGCATCTACGACGCCGAACAACAGCGCATCGATGCGGTGCGCTCGGCCGATCGCCGTGAAAAGGTCGGCTCCGGCGACCGAAGCGAGCGCATCCGCACCTATAACTTCCCACAGGGCCGCGTCACCGATCACCGCATCAACCTGACGCTCTATAAATTGCCGCAGGTGATGGCCGGCGAAGCCCTGGGTGAACTGGTGGATGCGCTGACGACCGAGCATCAGGCAGCCCAGCTCGCCGCCCAAGGCGCCGCGGCGTGAAGACAGGCGAGTCATTCGCCGGACAAACCGTCGATGCCGCGCGGCGCATGCTCACCGCGCGATTCAAGTCCGGGCATATCGATTCGGCCGAACTCGACGCGCGGATCCTGGTCGGCGCGGTGCTCGGTCTCGATCTCACCGGCATCATCGCCGCGGCTAGTCGGTGTCTCGGCTCCGATGAAGCGACGGGTCTCGAGGATTTCGCGCACCGTCGCCTCGCCGGCGAGCCGGTCGCCCGCATCCTCGGGTCCAGGGAGTTCTGGGGGCTGCCGCTCAAACTTTCGACCGCGACGCTGGTGCCGCGGCCCGACACCGAAACGGTGGTCGAACTGGTGCTGGAAATGCGGCGCGTCACCCCGCATCCGGGTCGCTGGCGCATCGCCGACATCGGCACCGGCTCGGGCGCGATCCTGCTGGCGCTGTTATCCGAATTGGCGGACGCCTATGGCGTCGGCACCGATATCAGCGAGGATGCGTTACAAACAGCACACAGCAACGCCGTCGCTCTGGGGCTGGCCGGCCGCGCCGGCTTCGTCGCCTGCGACTATGCAGCGGCGCTGTCCGGACCATTCGACCTGATCGTCTCCAATCCACCCTATATCCGCTCGGCGGAGATCGCCGGCCTCGCAACCGAGGTCCGCGATCACGATCCGCGCGCGGCTCTGGACGGCGGCGCCGACGGGCTGGATGCCTACCGCGCCCTGATCCCGCAGGCGGCAAGGCTGCTTGCGCCCGAAGGCGCGCTGGTGGTGGAAGCGGGACAGGGCCAAAGCGGCGACATTGAAGACTTGATGACGGCTACAGGGTTAATGCTTCCTGTGCCTCCGAAAGCCGACCTGGCCGGCGTCCGCCGGGCCGTGGCCGGCCGGAAATTGCCCCCATAAAGCCCGATTGGAGGGCGAAAAAACCACTTGGAATATTCCCCGGGAGCGACTACGTTCCGCTCACAACATCGGTCCAGGGTTGCTGGCCCCGTAGATACCCCGTAGGCCATATGGGTGTAGATAATACGGGTGGAGGCCAGAGTTCTCAAAGCGAGAGCCCGCCCGAGTGAAAGGTTCCAAAACGCAGGTCTAGTCGAGCGCGATGGCTTCAGGAGCTACGCAGCTTGCGACCGCAGAGCGAACGAAAGCCTGATATTGCGCTTGAAAACTCACGCGAGAAACCTGTGCTTGTTTTGGCAGGCGGAATGACTTGATGCAGTTGGCGGTATCCGCTGGACTGTTGGGGAACGCGTCTTTGTTGACCGCGGGTTACGACAAAATCTGTGTGGAATCGACCTGCACTGCGATTCGGTGTGCATGAGGCGTACCGCTGCGGGCAGGACGACTGTGACAACGGCAATCCAAGGTCTTATCACTCAAGGCGTATCACTCAGGACTAATCACTCACGGCTGGTAACTTCAGGGCTGGAATAAAGGCAAGACATGAGAAACGGTCAAAACAACAAGCGGATGCGTAACCGGAACAACAACAACAATAACAACAGCAATAGAAACGATGGCAACCGGCGCGGCCAGAATCCGATGACCCGGGTATTCGAGTCCAACGGACCCGACATCAAGATCCGCGGCACCGCATCCCACGTTGCGGAGAAATACGTGCAGCTGGCGCGCGATGCGCGCTCTTCCGGCGATCCGGTCGCAGCCGAAAATTACTATCAGCATGCCGAACATTATTTCCGCCTGATTGCCGCAGCCCAGGAGCAGTTCCGCCAGAACCAGCCGCAGCCGCGCACCGACAATGAGATGGCCTCGGAGGATGGCGACGACGAGGGCGAGAGCTTTTCGCATTTCGGGCAGGAGCCCGGCTTCGTCCCGGTGCAGCCGCAGCCGTTCGTGCCGCGTGACAACACTCCGCGCGAGAACCAGCGCGAAGGCCAGCCCTACCAGCCCCGCGAGCAGCAGCAGCACCAACCGCGCGAGCATCGTCCGCAGCCGCAGTTTCAACCCCAGCCCCAGCCGCAACCGGTGATCCCGGATAACGCCAGCGTCGACCGGCTGCCGTCGTTCATCACCGGACCGCAGCCGCAGATCAGCGGAGCCCCGGGCTTCGAAGGCGGCGAACGCGAACGTTTTCCCCGCCGCCGACGCCGGCCGCACGGCCCGCGCCCCGACGGCCTGGCCGCACCCGCGGCGGCACCGGGCGACGATTTCAATCCGGGGAACGAGTAAGTCGGCGCAGCTTCGTAGGGCGAACAAAGCCAACGGGTCGCGCGAATGCGCGCCCGATAATGAACTGTGCATGCCGACCAGCTGAGTTGACCGCGATCGGCGAAAAGTGGGCACGGCGCAAAAGCGCCTTTGCCCAGCCGGTCAACCTGACAATTACGTACCATCATCCCGCCGCTGCAGCGACGAGGGCACCAGCACCGGTTCGAGCGCCGGGATGAGCCGCGTGCGTTCGCGGTGTGCCGGGATCGCGCGGTAAACCTGCTTGGTCGCTTCCACGATATGAACGCCGGCAAAGGGCAGCGACAGCGCCGCGCCGACCCGCTCCCATGCCATCGCCGAGCGCAAGAACCAGCCGCCGGCCACCGGCGGCACGAACAACGCCTCGCCCCACCCGGTCGGCGTGAACCAGGTCTGCCGCAGCAATTGCGTGATCTGCGAACGCGAATAAGGCCGGCCGTGACCGAACGGCGTGGCGTCAGTGCGCGTCCATACGCCGCGCCGGTTCGGAATCACCGCCATCATGCGCCCGGAGGGCGCCAGTACCCGCCATACCTCGCGCAACAGCCCTTCCGGATCGTCCGACATTTCCAGCGCATGAACCAGCAGGATGCGGTCGACCGCGGCATCCGGCAACGGCAGCGAGAATTCATCGACCAGGGCGGCGAGCGTGGGCCGCGCCGTGGGCCATTTCAGCACGCCCTGCGCCGCCGGCATGAAGGCGATGCAGCGCTCTGAGTCCTCGCGAAACAGGCCGAGATAGGGCGTGGGATAACCGATGCCGAGCACGCGCTGGCCCTGCGCGTCCGGCCAGCGCCCGTGAATGCCGCGATTGATCAGCCGCCGCGCCACGATGCCGAGGCGCTGCGAATAGAAATCGCGGAGGTCGATGACATCGATCATCATGAAGCTAATGTAACACGGCGCCGCGCCGCCGGGGGCCGGGAATATTGCATTGCCGTTGGAGCGTTAACGCCATATTTCATGCCTATGAGGGGCCGGACCAGCGTCACCGCCTCACCCAATCGACGGAGATATCATGGCTGCCGAGATCCGCCTGTTCCCCTGCCTCACCGACAATTTCGGCTATCTGATTCACGATCCCGAGACCAAGGCGACCGCGTCGATCGACGCGCCGGAGGCAGCCCCCATCGTCAAGGCGCTGGAGCGCGAGGGCTGGACCCTTACCGATATTCTCATCACCCATCATCATCACGATCATGTCGGAGGCGTCGCCGAGCTGAAGCAGAAATATGGCTGCCGGGTGGTCGCCCCGCACGACAAGTCCACCGGAATCGCCAATGCCGATCTGCGCGTCGGCCAGGGCGACATCGTGAAGGTGGGCGGTCTCCTCGGCCGCGTGCTGGAAACCCCGGGCCATACCCTCGACCACGTCAGCTATGTCTTCGACAACGACAAGGCCTTGTTCGCCGCCGACACGCTGTTCTCGATCGGCTGCGGGCGGGTGTTCGAGGGCAGCTACCCGATGATGTGGGATTCGCTGCTCAAGCTGCGGGCGCTGCCGGACGATTTCAAACTCTATTGCGGGCATGAATACACCGCCGCCAATATCAAATTCGCGCTGACGATCGAACCGGATAACCCGGTGCTGAAGGCCCGCGCCGAGGAAGTGACGCGGCTGCGCGCGGCGAATAAGCCGACAATCCCCACCCTGCTGGGCGAAGAAAAAAAGGCAAACGTGTTCCTGCGCGCCGACGAGCCGTCGGTGGCGGCCGGCGTGAGGATGAAGGGCCGCGATGCCGCCGAGGTGTTCGGCGAACTGCGCGAACGCAAGAACAAGTCCTGATGGACCAATCCTGATGACATCCGCCGCCGACATCATCGCGCGGCTTGGGCTGCAGCCGCATCCGGAAGGCGGCCACTACCGCGAGACCTTTCGCGATTCCCGCACCGACGCATGCGGACGCGCGCACTCCACCGCGATCTACTTCCTGCTGGCGCGCGGCGAGCGCTCGCACTGGCATCGCATCGACGCGGTGGAGATCTGGCATTATTACGCCGGCAGCGCGCTGACCCTGCAAATCGCCGAGGACGGCGGCACGCGAAGCGTCAGGCTCGGCCCCAATCTCGCCGCCGGCGAAGTGCCGCAGGCTATCGTGCCCGCGCAGGCCTGGCAGGCCGCGTCGAGCACCGGTGACTGGACGCTGGTCGGATGCACGGTGGCGCCCGGATTTGATTTTGCGACATTCGAGCTGGCGCCACCGGGATGGGCGCCGGGCGGCTAACCCAACGCACCCGTCATATGTGAACGGTGCCGAAATACGCTTCAGCGCTTCCGGAACATATCCCGCGCCGCGATCAAGCCGCCGCCGGCGATCAGCACCGCGGCGATGGCGATATTGGCACTCGGTTCGGCAAAACCGGCCAGGATCAGAAACAATGTCGAGAGCAGCGGTGTCGCGTAGGACGCGGCCCCGAGCACGCGGATGTCGCCACGCTTCACGCCGACATCCCAGGCGTAGAATGCGGCGCCGACCGGGCCGATGCCGAGGGCTGCGACCGACAGCCACTGCGTCATCGTATCGGGCCATACCGTATCCTCGACCAGCCCATGCACCAGGGCTGCCAACAGCGCGGTCGCCGCGCAAAAACCCGCCACCGCATCGGTCGGCACGCCCTTGAGGTTGCGCGACATCACCGAATAGGCGGCCCATACGAAGGCCGCGACGAAGGCCGCGACAAGTCCCGGCACCTGGCCGGGCGCAAAGCCGCTGAGACTGTTGCCGGCAAGCAGCAACACCGTGCCGGCAAGGCCGAGCAGCGCGCCGACGATGTGATGCGGCGCCAGCCGCTCGCCCGGCAACAGCGACGAGAACAGCACGATCAACAGCGGCCAGAGGTAGTTCAGGAGGCCGGCTTCAGCCGGAGGCGCGAAGCGCAGCGCGAGAAAATACAGCGCGTGATAGCCGAACAAACCGCCGACCCCGACGACCCACGCCAGTGGCCGCTGGCGTAACGTTCGGATGGCATCCGGCCGCCCGATCCAGGTCAGGCAACCGACCAGCGCGCCGATCGCGAATGTCATCGCCGCGAGCTGAAAGGCGGGAATCTTGCCCGTCGCCACCGTCATCGCCGACAGCAGCGACCACATCAGGATCGCGGTCAGTCCGATCAGGGTGGCGGTGCGAGAGGTCATTGATCTTTCATTGCGAGCCAACGGGTCAGCGCAAAGCGCCGCCCGATGACGAACTCCGCGAAGCAATCCATCTATCTAATATCACGAAAAATGGTTTGCTTCGTCGCTTGCGCTCCCTTGCGCAAACGCTTCGTGTTTGTCGCAGGCAATGACGAAAATGAAAATCACACCATATACTGGCCGCCGTTGATGGTCAGCGTCGAGCCGGTGATGGCGCCGGCGTCGTCGGCGGCGAGGAACACCACGGCGCGGGCGATTTCATCGGGCTCGCCGAGACGGCCAACCGGAATCAGCGGCAGGATGCTTTTCTCCAGCACCTCCTTCGGTACCGCCTGCACCATTTCGGTGTTGATATAGCCCGGGCAGATCGCGTTCACGGTGATGCCGCCCTTGGCATTTTCCAGCGCGAGCGCCTTGGTGAAGCCGATATCGCCGGCCTTCGCCGCCGAATAATTGACCTGGCCGAACTGGCCCTTCTGGCCGTTGATCGAGGAAATGTTGATGATGCGGCCGAACTTGCGGGAACGCATGCCCTCGATCACCGGACGCGTCATGTTGAACAGCGAGCCGAGATTGGTGTTGATGACAGCGTTCCATTGCTCAAGCGTCATCTTGTGGAAGGCGCCGTCGCGGGTGATGCCGGCATTGTTGACGAGCACCTCGACCGGGCCGAGATCGGCCTCGACCTGCTTGATACCGGCGGCGCAGGCGTCGAACGAGCTGACGTCCCATTTATAGGTGGGGATGCCGCTCTCGGCCTTGAACTTGTCCGCCGCGGCGTCATTGCCGGCGTAGTTGGCGGCGACCTTGTAGCCGGCGGCCTTCAAGGCCTTGCTGATCGAAGCCCCAATGCCCCGCGTTCCCCCCGATACCAACGCAACACGTGCCATGTCGTATCCTTCCCTTGGCGTCTTTCGAACTTACTTTTTTATTTTGTAGCTTCGAATTATGGGGCCCGTTTGACGAACATCAAGAACAAAACGCCCGGCGGAGCCGGGCGTTTCTTTATTAGTCAGAAGTTCTGCGGTTGCGAGATGATCTTTTCATCAGGCGACGCCGAACGTTTAATCGCGTGCAGTGCACATCAGTCGCGTGCAATGCACATGGCGATGCCCATGCCGCCGCCGATGCACAGCGTGGCAAGGCCCTTCTTGGCATCGCGCTTCTGCATTTCATGCAGCAGCGTCACCAGCACGCGCGCGCCGGAAGCGCCGATGGGATGGCCTATCGCGATCGCGCCGCCATTGACGTTGACCTTGGAGGTATCCCAGCCGAGGTCCTTGTTGACCGCGCAGGCCTGGGCGGCGAAGGCTTCGTTGGCCTCGATCAGATCGAGGTCGGCGATGTTCCAGCCCGCCTTCTTCAGCGCCGCGCGGGAGGCCGGGATCGGTCCGGTGCCCATGATCTTCGGGTCGACGCCGGCCTGGCCCCAGGACACGATGCGGCCGAGGACCTTCTTGCCTTCCTTGGCGGCCTGCTTGGCGGTCATCAGCACCACCACGGCGGCGCCGTCATTGATGCCTGAGGCGCTGCCGGCGGTAACGGTGCCGTCCTTCTCGAAGGCGGCCTTGAGCTTGGCCATCGCCTCCAGCGTCGCGCCGTGGCGCGGATATTCGTCGGTGTCGACGACGATGTCACCCTTGCGGGTCTTGATGGTGACCGCCGCGATCTCGTCCTTGAACTTGCCGGCCTTCTGGGCGGCCTCGGCCTTGTTCTGCGAATGAACCGCGAACTCGTCCTGCTGCGAACGGGTGATCTGGTATTGCCGGGCAACGTTCTCGGCGGTGTTACCCATGTGGTAGCCGTTGAAAGCGTCCCACAGACCGTCCTTGATCATGGTGTCGACGAGCTCGAAGTTGCCCATCTTGACGCCGCTACGCAGATATTGCGCGTGCGGGGCCATGCTCATGGATTCCTGCCCGCCAGCAACGACGATATCGGAATCGCCGTTGAGCAGCGCCTGGTAGCCCAGCGCGACCGTGCGCAGGCCCGAGCCGCAGAGCTGGTTGACACCCCAGGCCGGGCTTTCCACCGGGATGCCGGCGGCGATCGAGGCCTGACGGGCCGGGTTCTGGCCCTGCGCCGCGGTCAGGATCTGGCCCATGATCACTTCGGAGACCCGGCCCGGCTCGAGGCCGGCCCGCTCCAGCGCGGCCTTGATGGCGACGGCGCCGAGATCATGGGCCGGCGTGGTGGCGAAGGCACCGTTGAAGCTTCCGACCGGGGTGCGGGCGGCGCTGACGATGACGACATCGTCTGACATGGACATCTCCTGGGGCTTGAGTTTTTGTTGGGCCGGCGCCGGATTGGCAGGCCAGTCTCTCTTCTCATCCTGTTAACGTCGTTGAGGCATGTCAACCGGCCGGAGGCCGGAATCTTGCCGCGGCGCATTCAAATTGACGTTCTTGGCGTATCCATAAGCACCGTCTATGCTTTGGAATTAACCGTGCTGCACAAAACGGTAGCCGAACCTTATTGAAAATGCTTACTTTGTTGCGTTGCGTTGCTCGTCAACCCTGCGGCGAAGCCGTTGGGTTCCTTCTCCTCGGTGTGCATGTGTGAGCCCATGGCGAAATCTGACCAACCCACCACGATCAAGAAATATGCGAACCGGCGGCTCTATAATACCGGCACCAGCACCTATGTGACGCTCGAAGACCTTGCCGCGATGGTCAAGGAGGGCGAGGACTTCCTCGTCTACGACGCCAAGACCGGGGACGACATCACCCGATCGGTGCTGGCGCAAATCATCTTCGAACAGGAAAACAAGGCCGGCCAGAACCTGCTGCCGACCACGTTCCTGCGCCAGCTGATTCGCTTCTACGGCGACAGCATGCAGATGGTGGTGCCGAAATATCTCGAACAGTCGATCGATACGCTGACACGCGAGCAGGAAAAATTCCGCAAGCAGCTGACCAACACTTTCTCGGGAACGCCCTTTGCACCGCTGGAAGAACATGTCCGCCGCAACATGGAATTGTTTCAGCAGACCTTCTCGATGTTCAAGCCGTTCGTGCCGCCGCGCGCCGGAGCCGCCGCGGAGCCGGAAAAAGCGGCCGAGCCCGCGGCCGAGGAGGCCAATATCGACGATCTGCGCCGTCAGATGAAGGACATGCAGGAGCGCCTCGAGCGCATGTCGCAGGAGACGACGAAGAAGGAAGAGTGAGGGCGCATCCTTCGCCGTCGTCCGAACGACAACATATCGTCGTCCCCGCTTTCGCGGGATGACTGGGGGATTGTCAGCTCACCGCTGGAAGCACGTCGGCCGCCGGCGCGCCCCACGGCCGCTCCGAGGATGCGAGCCCGATCAGGCGCCCCTGGATGTAGTCGCAGCCCCAGTCGCGCAGCATGATGGCGGCTTCCTCGTCCTGAACCCATTCGGCGACCGTCTTGATCTGCAGCCGGCGCGCCAGATCGATCAGCGTATGCACGAAGGCGCGATCATCCGCCGAGCGCGCGACGTTCTGCACGAACGCGCCATCGATCTTCACGATGTCGACGCCGAGCTTGCGCAAATTGCGGAACGAGGTGTACCCGGCGCCGAAATCATCGATCGCGATCCGGCTGCCGAAATTCTTCAGCCGCGTGACGAAGCCACGCAGATCGTCGATATCCTGAATCGCGACCGTTTCAGTGATTTCGACGATCAGCCGTTCCGCAACGCCGGGATGTGCGCGCATCAGCGATTCGATCGAAGACCACCAATCCGGGTCCATCGTGGTGTCGGGTGAGATATTGAGGCTGAGCTGAACGTTCGGCGACACGGCCAATTCCGCCACCACGAGTTCGAGCACGCGATGGTCGACCAGACGGATCAGGCCGAGCTTCTCGGCCACCGGGACGATGTCCGGGGCCAGCAGCACCTGCCCGTCATCCTGCTCCAT
>Ga0265340_10001496_pt1 | contig 13381 bp, 13 predicted proteins | sample 4CB225metaG_FD_202082 | JGI IMG/M metagenome (GOLD analysis project Ga0265340, IMG submission 202082) | Rhizosphere microbial communities from Carex aquatilis grown in University of Washington, Seatle, WA, United States - 4-CB2-25 metaG | ecosystem: Host-associated > Plants > Roots >...
CTGTGCGCAGCGGGAGTGGTGCTGCTGGTGGCGGGCTCACGCAGGGCGGCGGCCTAAGTTGTCGGCTGATATGGCATCCAAGAGTACGGAAGCGGAAAAGAAGAAGTCCGGATTCGACTGGTTCGGGCACTTCTCGGCACAAGCCTCGGCTTATCTGGGCTCGCGGTGGGCGTTCTCGGCAGCTGTGCTGGTAATCTTAGTCTGGGTGATCATGGGCCCGATCTATCGCTACTCGGATACCTGGCAGCTGGTCATCAACACCGGCACGACGATCGTGACCTTCCTGATGGTCTTCCTCATCCAGAACACGCAGAATCGTGACGCCAGGGCCATCCATTTGAAGCTGGATGAACTGATTCATGCGATCGACAAGGCACAAAATCAGATGATCAACATTGAGAACCTGCCGGATGTGGAGTTAGACAAACTCTCTGTCCGGTATGGGAAGATTCGCGGCCAAGGATCGCAGGCCAGGGAGCGGGAAAGTAGGCGAGGGGCGGCTGTCCAGGTTTCCGAAGAAGGAGTCGAGCTTGGGTAGGACAGCGTGAGTACGGCAAAGCCGGATTGAGGGTAATAATCGGTGACCTGGCGAGGACTCGTACGAGATAGTTCGAGATTCTAGCGCTGCAGTAAAAACAATATGGAGGAAGTGGAATGAAGAAATGGCTCGTAGTTGTGATCGGTCTGTTGTGCGCCCTGCCGTCGCTGGCGCAAGAAAAAGAACAGGCCCGGCTCAAAGAATCGTACAGCGTATTGAAGGCCGTCGTCGGCATGCCGGACAAGGGCATTCCCCGCGACCTGCTGAACAAATCGGAATGCGTGATTGTGGTTCCGTCGGTGAAGAAAGCGGCGTTTATTGTGGGCGCCAGCTATGGCCGCGGAGTGATGACCTGCCGCTCGGGAGAGGAGTTTCGCGGTCCCTGGTCTGCGCCCGCGATGTATGCCATTGAAGGCGGGAGCTTTGGACTGCAAGCCGGCGGTCAGGCAACGGACTTCGTACTGTTGATCATGAATGAGCAGGGCGCCAAGTCGGTGATGTCGAGCAAGGTAAAGCTGGGCGGCGATGCCTCGGTGGCGGCCGGTCCGGTGGGGCGCACGACGTCGGCTGAAACCGACATCGTCCTGAAGGCCCAAATTCTGTCCTGGTCGCGCAACCGCGGTATTTTCGCGGGCATTTCGCTCGACGGTTCGACCTTGCGCTCCGATGATGATGCCAACAAGAACCTCTATGGCAAAGATCTGAATGCCAAGCAGATCATCGTAGATCGCGCGGTAAAGACGCCTCCTGCGGGCAAGGCGCTGGTTTCGTTGCTCGACAAGATGTCGCCGAAGCACCTGTAGAGGCTGCAGAAAGGTAGACCCCTGTGCCATTAATACAAGTGATCGTAACCTTGATCGTGGTGGGAATTCTGCTGTGGCTGGTGAACCGTTTCATTCCCATGCAGAGCACGATCAAGTCGATTCTGAACGCCGTGGTTGTGATTGCGGTTGTGCTGTGGCTGCTGAACGTCTTCGGGCTGCTTAGCTTTCTTTCGGGTATTCGTGTCGGCAAATGAGCGAGATGAGGAGTTAGTAGACGGCCACCGAGACCTCAGCCGGTTGTCCACTGACGTGAGCGCCCCAGGAATCCCACCAAACCAAACCGCTGGTGGGACACCCCCGGCCCCTCCCCGCCCTGGAACTCGTCTCATGAATGCTGCGCCTGGGGGGCTCGGTTCTCCTCAGGGGCTAAAGCCCAATGTTTTCAATGCCTGTTGCGGCACGACTAAAGTCGTGCCCTTTCAAAACTCATTTATGAGACCCGCCCTGGCCAAAAAAAGGCTAGAGCGGGGCAAGTCAAGTCATCAGACCGGCGTGAGACTTATTAGCTATCGCACCATCCTGCCGATAGGATAGACGCCCTCGCGCATAGGGTCTTTGTACGACATCTTGGCCAGGTGAACGGTGTATTCGTACTTCGGCACCAGCGAGGTCAAAGTGAAAACCTTGTAGCCGTCGCCCGAGATCTCGGTGCGGCGGAAGAGGCCAGGCTCGGTCTCGGTGACTTCGCGGTTGCCCTGCATCTGGTCGAGGAACAACTGCGCCGATTTCTGGTCGGCCGGTCCGCCGCCAGCGCTGGCGGCCATCAGCGAATCGGCAGCGTAGGAGCGGATCAACTTTTGCCAATACTTCTCCAGCAGATCGGTGCTGGCGAAAACGTCAGCCCAGGTGATGCGTCCGTTGATGGCCACCACCACGCCCTTGGCGCCGACCTTGCGCAGCTCCTGCAGCAGCTCGTTGTAGTCGGTGGCCACGGAGTTCACTTTTTGCTGCACCTCAGGATTTTCCATCACCTTGGCGTACGACGTGGTGGCGTGAATCGAGCCACTGGCTTGGGGAGCGGCCTTGGCCATGCCTCCGGCTGCCGAGGCCACCATGTCCCACACGCTGCGCTGGTCGCGCGCGGCCATGGCAGGCATGCGCACGCTGGGCTGTGCCATCTGCGACTTCATGCTGCCAAAGTGTTCGGACGAGGCGACCCAGCGCCCGTGCTCGACACAAAAGACCGACAGATCAATGGGCCCGGACTGGGGCGGGACGATACGATCGACGCCAATAACGCGGTCCTGCTTGCCGCCGGTCACCACTTCACCGGCGAGCAGCAGCAGCGGCCGGTCGGAGTTGTTGACCAGCACCAGGCGATTGACTTCGGCGCCCGTTCCTGGCCGGGGCGAGCCTTGACGAATCAGGCCCTGTATGGAGCCGGCTTCGGCGACCACAACCAGGCCCGACCGCACTCCTTCATCGAGGGTGAGAAGGTGCGCCGTGTTGCCCTCGGGGCCACCGACGATGGGAAAGATGCTGAGGTTTCCTCGGGTGACCGGCGGCAGAACCTTGTAGTCGTGGGACGTGGTGCCGGCGCTGGCGAACGTGGCAGCCAGAAGTACGAACGCCAGCTGCGTCAGGATGCTGTAATTCATGGTTGACCTCCGGAGGCGCGCCTCGAGGTCCTCGCCGGGTGCCGAATGCATGCGCCCGGTCGGCAGCAGGGGTTGGGGCGTCTCTAGCAGAAGAACGTAAGCCAGTATTTTTCTTGCGCGCGAATTGATAGGATTCGCTTAGATGGCTTCTCCTTCCGCCCCCGGCCCGCTTGAAACGCAGGTGATTGCCGCCATCCGGGAGTTTTGCGTCCGGCAGTACAAAGCGAGCGGAGCCAAGCAGTACGGCATCGATGCGGCCGGGCTGGTGGAAATCGTGACCGACGTGGTGCGTCAGCGCGGCGTTGCCACTCCGGAAACCGAGATTCACGGCTTCCTTACCTCGTTGCGGCTGGAGGAACTGGTGCTGGTGCGGGCCTGCATGCGCGGCCACGAGACGGCATGGGACATCTTTCTTTTCCGTTTTCGCCCTACGCTCTACGACGCGGCCCACAAGATCGCGAAGGAGGGCCAGGCCGCGCGCGAGCTGGCCGACTCGCTCTATGCCGAACTCTACGGTGTAGACGCCAAGGGTAAGGAGCGAACTTCAAAGCTGGCTTACTACCAGGGACGCGGGTCATTGCAAGGCTGGCTGCGTGCGGTGGTGGCGCAGGAGTACATCAATCTCTATCGCCGCGCGAAGCGGGAGAGCAGCCTGGACCAGGCCCTCGATGATGGCCATCAATTCGAGGCGAAGGTGGAAGAGGTCAGCGTTGTCGACCCGCACGTCGAGGCCGCAACCACAGCGGAGCTGGCGGCGCTGGAGCCGGAAGAGCGCTTTCTGCTGGTGTCTTACTATCTCGACCGGCGAACCCTGGCCGACATCGCCAAGCTGATGCGGGTACACGAGTCCACCATCAGCCGCAGGCTGGAGCGCGTGGTCACGGATTTGCGCCAGCGCATCCACAAAAACCTGATGCAGTCAGGAATGTCGGAGCGGCAGGCGGACGAAGCCATGCAGGACGTGGATGTGCGCGACCTGGGCATCAAAGTGGACGAAACTTTACGGCAAGGAACGCCGGACAGCGCGTTCTATAAACAGAAGAGCGATCGCGGATGAACCAGGAACTACCCAAGCCGGTACGACAAGCGCTCGCCCGGGGAACCGGTGGCGACGCCCATCCTGCGTTGGATGTGCTCACCGCGTTCGCCGAGCAGGCGCTCACCGGCAACGAGAAGCAGAGTGTGGGCGATCATCTGGCCCAGTGCGCGGACTGCCGCGAAATTTTATTCATGGCCAACCGAGCGGTTGAGGAAGGGATAGGCCTAGAGCAGGAACTGGTGGCGGCTGCCTCCGACCACCGGTCTGTGTCCGAAGGGGCTTACGCCACTACGGCATCCCGGCCGAAGGCGGCTGCGGTTCCGGCGTCGTCGCCGCGCCGGAAAGGAATTCCGCTGGTCTGGGCCCTGGCTGCGATGGCAGCAGTGGCTATCGTTTCCAGTGTAGCGGTTTGGCGTTATGGCTTGAATTTCGGATCGCAGCCGGTGCCCACTGTCGCCGAAAATGTGCAGGCCCCTGCGGCCACGAATCCGGAAAAGAAACCGGCGGCGAATGGCCACGCGACGAAAGGCGCCGATCAGAGGGCGCTGACGAAAACTGAGGCCGCCAAGGCTGCGCCGCCAACGGAGAGCGTACTGGCGTCGAGCGCCACGAGCGGTAGAGCGGAGCAGCGCCCCTCGGCTCCCCTGATGGCGCAAGCCCAATCCGCCAACCAGCCGCCAGCACCGACGGCCCTGGGGAAGGCCAAAGTGGCCGTCCCCACCGCTTCGCTTCGTAGCGGATTTGCATCAAGTGCAGCCGACACTTCGACGGCCGAAACCGTCGCTGCCGGCGGACCCGCGGCAACGCCGCAAATGTTGGCGCGGCAACTTAGCGCCGCACGCGGGAAATGGCGTATCAGCAGCGATGGTCACATCGAACGCCTGATCGGGCCAACCTACTGGACACGGGTGCAGGTGGACAAGGACACGCGGTTCCGCGTGGTTTCGCTGGTGGATGGAAGCGTCTGGGCGGGGGGCAGCGGCGGCGCGCTGTTCCACTCCAGAAACGGCGGACTAAACTGGAACCGGGTCGTGCTGAGCGGAGAGACCGCTACGGTGGTTTCCATCCAGTTCGACGATGCGCAGCGTGGCACCGTCACCACCAGTGGCGGCACGCGCTGGAGCACCTCTGACGGCGGAGTGGCCTGGACCAAGCAGTAGGCCGGCGGGATGTGCATTCATCGCGACCGCTATAATTCGACCGCCATGGACTGGGCCCCTGCGTCGATCGTGCGCCGATGGTTCGATTCGGACTACGGCGCCTCGGACCGCCTGCTTCCCCGCTGGATCTTCCTGGGCGCGCAGGGCCTGATCTGTACCGCGCCCCCTATTCGACCTCGTCGGCGGTGTCGAATACTCCTGGATCGGTTGCTGGCGTCGCGATAGGCGGTAACGATCACACATGACGTGACTCCGGAGCGCCTATTGTAAGACGGGCAAAATCATGACATCCTCTCTGGACCACGACCGTGGGTAGCCATTCCAAGGTGCGAGCAGCGAATCGAGCACGCCGGTCGCGAATCGAAAGGAGCATCTTGTTCAACCAGAAATTGCCCATGCCCTGGAGCATGGCGGGGGCAATCCTCATGTCGATGTGGATCGTCCCAGCGCCATCGGCGCAGGCCCAGACTTACAACGTGGTGCACAACTTCACCGGCGGAACTGATGGGGCCACGCCCCTTGCCGGTATGACCATCGATCGTGCGGACGGTCTTTACGGCACGACGTCGGCAGGCGGCGGGCAGGGCTTTGGCACCGTGTTCCGATTAGTGCATTCAGGCCACGACTGGCACTTCTTTCTGCTCTACACCTTCCAGGGACAAACCGACCAATCCAGCGACGGCGGCGCTCCTTACGCTCGAGTCGTGATCGGGCCGGGCGACCTTCTTTACGGCACCACTCACTTTGGAGGCGATGGCCCGGGATGTAAGGCGTGGTATGGGTGCGGCACTGTTTTCAGCCTGAAACCAGGCAAAGCCGTCGGCCCATGGGAAGAAACCGTGCTCTACCGCTTCGGCACGGACGGAGGGAGCAATCCTGATTACGGAGATGTGGTGTTCGATCAGGCCGGCAACCTATACGGCACTACCAGGAATGGCGGCGCCTACCTGCAGGGTACGGTGTACCAATTGACACCCAATGGCGGGAATTGGACGGAGAAAGTCCTCTACAGCTTTGCCGGTTCGCCGGACGGGGCTTCGCCGTTAAGCGGTCCAGTCTTCGACCAGGCCGGTAACCTGTATGGCACAACCTCGGCCGGAGGGGCGAATGGCTGGGGCACGCTTTACCAGTTGAAGCCCGCAGGCTCGGCATGGACAGAAAATATCCTCGACAGTCTTCAGAATGGAAGCGATGGAGCCGTACCCACGGGAGGCGTCATCTTTGATCCGGCAGGCAATCTCTACGGGGCGACGCAGACATCTGGAACGGGCGGCGGCGGCACGGCCTTCGAGCTGTCACCCTTATCGGGTGGTGGTTGGAGCCTCAGTACCCTCTACGGCTTTCCCGGACCGGCTTTTGGTGGACCGTTTCGCAGTGTGGTTATGGACAACGCGGGGAACCTCTACGGCACAACCTCTGGGGACGGTACTCATGATTGGGGATCGGTTTTCAAGTTGACGCGGACGAACGGCGGCTGGACCTACAGCTCACTCCATGATTTTACCGGCGCCTCCGATGGAGGAGCTCCGTATGGCGGCTTAGCATTCGACGCCTACGGCAATCTGTATGGCACAGCATCCGTGGGTGGAGCCTACGGCAATGGTGTTGTCTTCGAGATCGCGCCCTAGCTCAAATTCTACGGCTAGAGCATCTGCCTGTCCGCTGCCAACGCGGCGCTGATTGAAGCACCGCTCTACCCGTGCTCGCCGGTCTACACCAATTCTGGAAACGCCCTAAAAGCCCGGCTTAATATTGGGGATTTACGGACGGCCTGACGGCCGTTCCCTTCAAAGGACCAGACGTAATCAGAGCTTCCTTAGCGCACGAACTTGTAACCCACGCCATGGACGGTCTGAAAGTGCGCGGGATTATCGGGATTGTGCTCCAACTTCTGCCGCAGGCGAAGGATGTGGGTGTCGACGGTCCGGGTGGTGGGATAGCTGCAATAGCCCCAGACTTCATCGAGCAGCTCGCGGCGGGAGACGACCCGCTCTTCGTGGTCCACAAAGAAGCGAAGAATTTTGAACTCCTGAGCGGTCAGGGGCACGCTTCTTCCGCCGCGAAGCAACTCCATGGCGGTGAAATTCACTTCGATATTGCCGAACTTGACGACTTCGGAACGGTCCCAGGCGTGGTTCACACGCCGCATCGCGACCCGGACCCGCGCCAGCAGCTCGCGTGAACTGAAGGGTCTGGCGATGTAGTCGTCGGCCCCCAGTTCCAGCAGCAGGACCTTGTCGAATTCGTCGTTGGCGGAGCTGAGCACAAAAATGGCGACCGTCGCCGACAGGCTTCTAATCTCGCGGCAAAGGTCGGGCCCCGACTTGCCGGGAAGGCGCAGAGCCAGAACCACAATATGCGGCGCCGCGGTGCGAAACACTTCCAGTGCGGCGGCGGCGTCCGAAACCGAGGTAAGGTGGAATCCCGAGCCCGCCAGCGTCCGCTGCAGAATGCGGTGAACTGCGGCATCATCCTGGATGATCAAGATTCGGTCCATTGCGAGCTCTTCTCCAAAGCTTGAGTGCTAGAGCTTCAATCGAATTGCCGCCCGACAAATCCGTAACCGATGACGCCGAGGTTCATGATGCAGCCTTTTCGGTATGGGAATAGTTGAGCGAGCACACACAACGTTGGCAGATAGGATTCTCGTCGATGTTCAGCGAGTCCCTAAAGCTGCGCGCGTTGTCGCCGTTCACAATGTCTGCGAGATCTTCGTCATGGATATTGCCGACCGGGCGGTGAAAGAAGCACGGACGGACCGAGCCGTCGGTCTCGATGACGGCCGAAACCCAAGGGGCATTGCAAACTGGCGACTGGTGCGAGGCATGCCCCAAGTGGGCTGTGAAATGATTGACGATCCTGCGCAATTTCGCAGCACTTTCGGCGATGTAGCCGGTGCGAATCTCCTGCGCATGGCTGGCGATGAGTTCCTCAATCTCGTCTTCGAGAGCTTGCACTTCAGTTACGCTGAGACCGACCTCGCTCTGCCGCTCGACCGGCCATAGCAGAGAGCGATTAAACGCCTCAGAAGAGAGATCGGCGGCCAGGAAGGAGATGCCATCCAGTGCTATTGCCTTGGCGGCGGCCACGGTTTCTTGCAGATGCCGGTGATTGGCTTTCTGCACCGTGGTCCGGGCAGTGATCTTCATCTCAGGACGGAGCTGGCGGACGCTGGCGACTCCGGACTGAATAAGCTGAAAGGCGCCATTCACGCGACGAATGGCATCATGGACGGCAGCAGGGCCATCGAGCGAGACGATAATGTCGTCGAAGCACTCCGCCACTTCCGGCGCTCGTTTGCTGAGCAACAGACCGGTGGTCAGCAGCGTGAGATGGATGTCCAGCTCGCGGAAGAAGTCGCACAGCGCTCGCAGGTCGCTGTGCAGCAGGGGCTCACCACCGGAAAGGACGACCCACTGGACGGCCAGGCGGCGCAGGGATTCCCGATGGCGCTGAAGGTCAGCGGCCCGGAGCTCGGAACTTTCCTCGCGCTTCCAGATGTCGCACATGACACAGCGGCAGTTGCACCGGCTGTGCACATTCAAGACGAGGACCGGCATCTGGGTGATCCGGCCAGTCGGATTCGCCAGCAGGACCGCGGCCTCAGATCCATTGCGTGCAGACATGGCGCACCTTCTTCCTGCCGAGGGTGATGTTGCATCCCAATACTCGTGTGGCTTCTCCAAACAACCTGCCGAGGGGCGCTCGTACCCAGCGGAGCTGGCCGTCGACTTCCAGAGGTTGCAGGCCTGAGGCTAGTTCGTAAGGCAGGCGCTCAAATAGCATCTGCGATGCGAGTTGCACTCGACCTGCGACGACAACCAGTTCAACATCATTGGAGGACATCCGGGTGAGTGTCTCCGCAGGGCTGGCTCCGGTGTCGCGAATCGCGATGAGGTCGGCGGCGGCTCCGGGCCGGATCGCGCCTCGTCCGTCATCAAAGCGAAAGACCACGGCAGGCCGGGTTATCGCCAACCGATAAAGCTCGTCTGCATCGACACCCGTATCGGAGTGCGCGAAACAGATCTCATCCAGCAGGTCCCCCGCCGCAGTGAGGGGAGAATCGCTTCCCAGCACAAGGTTGTTCGCGGTGCCGAGGGATTCCCACCGGTGCGTCCGGCCAAACAGGAACTGGTTCGAGGTGGGACACCAGACAAGGGCAGCGCCGCGACGGTTGAGAAGCGAGATTCCGTCCGAGGTGAGCCCCAGTCCGTGTACGAGGACAGTGCGGTCATCCAGCGCGTGAATGCGGTCGAGTTCGAAGATCTCGTTGGCGCTCTTTTCGTCGAGTCCCTCGCCTGCGTGCAGGATGAAGGGCAGGTCCTTTGGGGTCGTCTGGAACTTCGCGCGCAGGTCGGGGTCCATCGCGACCGAATGTGCCCAGCCGAATTCAGTCAAAACACGAACCGGGAAACCGTCATCGAGAAGCACCGGATCGAGAGGATTGTGGTGGCAGACGGTCGTGACTCCGCAGAGCAGGTTGCGAATGGCTCCCCACCACAGGCGAACGTCTTTGGGAACGCTGCGGTGGCGCCGGATAACATCACTTTCAGACTGCTGGATGTCATTGGCCCACTGCTCGAAGTTGGCATACGGTCCGTGACCGAGATTCGGGAACAGGCCGAACTCCAGGTGGTCATGAGAGTTGGTCAGTCCGGGAAGGAGCAGGTATCCATCCAGGTTGAGGGTGTGAGCGGATGCTGTGCAGGTTTGTCGATGGCTGGTCGATCCTATTGAAGATATTTGCCCATTCGTGATGCCGATCTCGGCGCCAGCGCTTTCGTTTGGCCCGAAAGCGACGCGGGCGCCGGCCAAGCTGAGTTGCGGCGTCGCACCGCGCCGAGTAGATGTGCCGCGATCCTCGAGCTTGAGTTGCAGGATGTAAATGGCGGGACGGCCTGCCGCGGCGTGAAACGCCGGCATCTTGCCGGCAAGTTGGAAGATCTCCTGCTCAGGAGCTTCGAAGGGCGGCTCCAACCGCAACACGGGCTCGAAGCCCAGCGCTTCGAAGCAGGAGATCACCTCGTTGACGGAGCGTTGCCGTGTGGCAAACTCCATCTCCACGCCGGCGATCTTGAATCCCCGCTTCCAGTTGCACGCGGAGGCAGTGGCGGGATGGAGGTCGGAAAGATAAATTTGAGCGCCATTGCGAGCGATGCGTCGAACCTCAGCAGCAAACTGAGGAAGATCGTCAAGGTAGCTGGAGACGAAGGAGGCCAGCAGGAGGTCGGCGGAATGGGAGGGCAGGGGGAGGGATGTCGCGTCGCCCACCAGGATGGTTGCGGAGGCTCCCAGCTTTCTTCTTGCGCGCTCGACCATCTCCGGCGACGAATCGATTCCGGTCAAACTGGATGGACCTCGTGCCACCAGCCGCGCCAACCACCTGCCTGTGCCGCAGCCAATATCCACGACGTCGAGACCGCGAACCTCCGGAAGCAATTCACTCAGGAAGCGCTCTTCGAGTGAGAGCAGCGGATTCGGCTGATGATCGTAAACCTCGGACCACGCCGCAAAGGCTTCCCGGCAGATCGCGTGGTCAGCGACCTTCGGCATGTTGGCGCTGGTGGGCGTGGCTGGGTTCACAAGCTCTCCTGCTTGGGCTTGCGTAGATCGATGAAACGGTGCGCCCAGCGCAGTTCCCGGGGAAAGCGGTAAACGTGCGACGAATAGCGCCAGGCGCTAAGCGCCTTCAGCAGAGTCCGGCTCCACCTGGGCGCACGGATGTCCTGCACCGTGGGCCAGCGCGAACTGACCACCAGCTCGAAGTCCTCGATCAGCCGCTTGGTTTTGCGTTTCAGCCAGGGAGTGTTGGGATCAATGCGCAGGGTGAAGTCCATCCATTGCTTGGTAGCCCACTCCTCAGGCGTGGTGGGAAATGCGATCTGCCCATCGATGTTGCCGTACATCGCTCCGCGCTGCGGCACGGGCGTGTAGTGATACATGATGATTTCGGAATTGGGATCGAGCCGCTTGATCTGGCGAATGAAGCCAAGGGTCTCTGCGGTGTCGCGCTCCGGATCGCTGGGATTGCCGATCACGAAAGAGAATTCGGGGATGATGCCGAAGTTTCTCATGCGGCCGGCGACTTGCAGCGTCTGCTCGGTGGTAATGCCTTTCTGCATTTCCTTCAGCGCCCAGTCCGAGCCCGATTCGGCTCCGAAGAAAATCATGGTGCAGCCGGCGCGGCGCAAGGCGGCCAGGGTCGAGTCGGAGTACTTGCACATCACGTCCACGCGGGCTTCACACCACCAGCGGAGGCTGAGCGGCCCCAGGCAATCGGCCAACTCGCGGGCGTGATCTTCACGCATGAAGAAATTCATGTCGTAGAACTGGACCGAGTCGGCGCCGTAGTGAGTCGCCAGATGCTGAAGAATGGCTGCGGTGCGGCTGGGAGTTTCCAGTTTTTCGCGGGTACCGTAGGCGGCGTGGACTCCGCAGAAGCTGCAGCGGAAAGGGCAGCCAATGCTGGCGTGATGGACCGCAGTCCGTTTTCCGAAGAACGATGGCCGCAGGTACTTTTCGACCGGAACACGATGGAACGGGCTCCACGGAAAGGCATCCGGGCCCTTCATCGGGCGTTCTGGATTATGACGATGAAGACCGAACACATCTTTGTAGGAGAGGCCCTTGATGTCTTCGAGACTGCGCTTTCCGCGGCGCGCGTCCAGGAGTTCCAGAAGCGTGTCTTCGCCCTGACCGCGAACCGCGTAGTCCACGTACCTGGCGTTCAGCGCCGCATCCGCATAGATGGAAGGGAAGTAGCCGCCCCACACGATCGGCACGTCGGGGCGCAGGCGGCGGATTTCGCGGCTGGTTTCCATGGCCGCGGCCATCTGTGGCCCGGGCATTACGGTCACGCCCAGCAACTCGACTCGATGCCGATCGATCAGCCGAAGAATGATGGCGGTGGGATCGTCCTCGACGTTACCGTCTACGATCTCGTATTCTTCGCGGCCCTCAAGCACGGCGGCGAGGGCGAGGACGGACAGTGGAAGCCGTCGATTACGGGGCTTGGTCGCGCACGGATTGAACAGGATGATCATTTCCCGACCTCCGCGACGTAGATCCGGAACTGCGACGGCTCGCGACGGCCGCGCAGTTTGGCGAGCCACGGCCGCATCGCCCAGCGAACTCCGTAGAAGGGCGAATGAATTCTCCAGCGCATCCCGAAACGCTTCTCCATGCTGGCGAGGCGTTCGTCGGTGAGGTATTCCTGGCTATTGATCCCGTCGGAGGCGAAACCATACTCCGCCGTAAACGCCTGCCGGCGCTCGGACAACATCTGTTGTCCACTCTCGTCGCGGCGGTACCACGCGGTATCAGCAAGGATCAGCGTTCCGCCCGGCCGCAGACAGCGTATCGTCTCGCCCAGGGTCCGCTCATAGTCTTCGGAATAGTGGAAGGACGCATTAAAGATAGCGAGATCGAACTGGCTGCCGGCGAAGGGCAGATGGTCCAGCTCTGCCTGGAAGCGCGGGAACAGTGCTGGCAGTTTCTGTCGAAAATGGACGGCGGCGCCCAGGCCGTCCTGCGCGTTGGTCAAGAGATCAATGGCCGCGGGTCGATGTCCCCGCAACGCCAGGCGGTAGCTCAGCCACCCGTTTCCAGCTCCGAGGTCGAGGGCGCCCATTCCATTAGGATGGGTGGCCTCAAGAGTGGGCAAGATGTTGCGTTCGATGTAGTGGAATGTGCGGGCACGTATGGCCCACTGGGAAACATTGCGGCCAGAGAGGTCGCGGTCCGGAAGCGCCAGGTAGTGTTCCGAATCTTCGCTGCCGCGGCCTTCCGCCGCCCGGACAATCTGGTACTCGGTCATGAAACGCTCGAAATGGGCCTCCCGCCGAAGAGGAAGAGCTTTCCAAATCCCGTCCTTGCAGCACAGAAGGAACAGGCAGGCAGTACAACGGAGCAGAGGCCCCCCGCCGGCAAGCGGCTGCATGACGTGGTCAAGAGCTTCCCCGCATTGCGGACACTGCAGCCGCAGCCCATAAGTGGACTCAGCAAAACTCGACGAGGCTGGCACCAGCGGGCGGGCAGTCGTGGTCATGATGCCGTCCTCTCGAGCACCAAAAGAACGTGATCGCCGACTGCCCGGAAGACCGGCCAGCGGGAAATCACGGAGTCAACCGCGCGCAGGCGATGGAGGACGTTGGGATGGCGACGGGCGAGATGCTCCAAATAGGACGGCGGTACCGCTACTCCAATGCCGGTGCAAGAGCGCA
>Ga0265340_10001497_pt1 | contig 13377 bp, 10 predicted proteins | sample 4CB225metaG_FD_202082 | JGI IMG/M metagenome (GOLD analysis project Ga0265340, IMG submission 202082) | Rhizosphere microbial communities from Carex aquatilis grown in University of Washington, Seatle, WA, United States - 4-CB2-25 metaG | ecosystem: Host-associated > Plants > Roots >...
ACAACTCAGGCACCCTATTGAAACCCTTGAATCGGTCTCAAAGGTCGAGGATGTTTTGCTGGCCGCGGAAGGTATAAAAAAAGTTTTCGTTTCACCTCTCGTGAAACGATATATAACTGACTTAACAAGGCAGACCCGCCAAAGCGGGGATATATACCTGGGTGCGAGTCCGCGCGGGACATTGGCTCTGTCGCGTGCCTCCCAGGCACGCGCCGCTTTGAGTGGACGGGATTTTGTCTTACCCGACGATGTAAAAGATATGGCCGTACCAGTATTAGGTCATCGGATCATAGTAAGTCCGGCAGCGCGCCTGCGAGAGTTGAGCGCGGATCGAATTGTTCAAGAGATCTTACACACTACTCCGGCACCGGGAGGCGATTTTGGTCGAACGCCGGTGGTTGAGAAGAAATCAAAATGAATATTGGGCGAACAGTCATCGCCCTATTAATATTTACCGGATTGGCTGGATCTTTGATCAACGGCTCGGCATATTATTCGCATCTGTTGTCCCTTGGTCTGATCCTGGTTTTTGGCGCGTGGGTGTGGGTAACGAGCGTGGCCCGGTCACTGCATCTGAGCCGAACGGCCGATTTTTTACGCGCCAGTGTTGGTGATATTTTTAAGGAACAATATGAGATTTTGAATACCGGCCGCCTGCCGGGCTTATGGATTGAGCTTACTAATGAAATGCAAGTGCCGGCCGCTGGGGGTTCTCGTTTGTTATCCAAGGTAAATCATAACGAAAAGCAATCTTACGTGGTCCGTACGTGGTTAACGCGAAGGGGCAGCTTTCCAATCGGCCCCACCGTTTTGACTGTATCCGACCCCCTTGGTTTATTCCGTGTGGCAAGATATTTTCCGGCTGAAAAGTCATTGGTGGTCCTCCCGATGACCTTCCCAATACAATCATTCATCTCCCCACCGGGGCTGCTTCCCGGCGGTCGTGTCATCCGTCGAAAATCAACGGATATCACCCCGCATGCAGCGGGTATACGTGAATATACAGCCGGGGATCCGATGAAGCGGATCCATTGGCGGATGTCAGCCAGGCGTGGGCAATTAATGGTCAAGGAATTTGAACAGGACCCGCAGTCGGAAGTTTGGATTTTTTTGGACGCCCAACAAAAAGTCCATGCACACAAATTGTTTGCCACACCTGAGATACCACTTGAGAGTTTGCTTTTCAGCCGGCGGCCAAAACTGACACTCCCGCCGTCCACGTTGGAATATGAGATCAGTATCGCGTCTTCCCTTGCGCATTACTTCATCGAACAAAAGCGCGCAGTCGGTCTTGTCACCGAAGAACGAACATATACCATGATCCCGGCGGAGCGAAGTGAGCGCCAGGAAAATAAAATCCTGGAAACGCTTGCTTTTCTGGAGGGCAAAGGCGAGCTATCCATCGCGGCGTTGGTGAGTGCGCAAGCTCCCCAGCTTCCACAGGGTTCAAGCGTCATCTTACTAACACCCACCACATCCCTTGACCTATTAATTGTGACTGAAAATCTGCAACGACGAAACCTGCGGCCGGTTGTGATTCTGCTTGTCGCCGAGACATTCGACGGAAGAAAAGGAACTGATAAGGTCGCGAGCCGATTAATCGAACAACGTGTGCCTGTTTGCCTGGTCCATTGCGACACGGATCTCAGCCAGGCATTATCCAATTTTTCATCCAACTCTATATCAACGGATGCAACTATATGGCAAAGACCGACGTTATAACACTTGATTTAAATTTTCAGGGTAAGACCCAAACGATTGCTTCTTATTTAATCCGGCATTCGAGCGGTGTCGTGTTGATAGAAAGCGGCCCGGGTTCCTCGATAACAGGACTTCAATCGGGACTGGCTGCAAATGGACTTACTGTTTCCGACGTCACCCATGTTCTATTAACTCACATTCACCTCGATCATGCCGGAGCGGCAGGGTGGTTGGCACGGCAGGGTGCTCAAATCTACGTCCATCCAATCGGCGCGCCGCACATGTTAAACCCGGAAAAGCTGCTTGCCAGCGCTGCACGCATTTATGGCGATCAAATGGAAAAATTATGGGGTGAATTCCTTCCGGTACCGAAGGACCGACTCGTAATTGCCGGGGATGGAGAAGAGATCGTTATTGGGAACCTGCATTTCGTTCCAATCGCTACTCCCGGTCACGCCGAGCATCATAATATTTATCTCTTCGAGGATATTTGCTTTTCCGGGGATGTGGGCGGAGTTCGTATTCCCGGTTATCAATATCTGCGAGTCCCCATGCCGCCCCCTGAGTTGCATTTTGGCAAATGGCGTGAAAGTATTGCCCGTTTAAAGAAGGAAAAATTTACGCATATCGCTCCGACGCACTTCGGCATTTTCGATGACCCCGTCTGGCAATTAAATGCAGTGGAAAAAGATCTGAATGAATCAGAGCGGTGGATTGAACAAGCAATGCTCCCCAAGCCGCAGATCGAAGATTTGCGACGGCAGTTCACAGATTGGATAAATGAAGCGGGTCAGCAGCAAGGATTGAATGCGGATGTGGTAAAAGCTTATGAATTGGCGAACCCGCCGGGAATGTCTGCAGATGGTCTGCTGCGCTATTGGAATAAATTCCGCAGTTCATGAAATGTTTATGCCCTTCTAACCCGGTACCCTTTGAAGCCGCGTAAATTTCTATCAGGCCTCCCTGCCGCTCATGGTATCATGTTTGATAGATACCAGAAACACCCGTTCAAGATATACTAAATTTGCAGGAGATAACATGGACCATTTCTTATCCATTTCGGAATTATCGTCCTCCGAAGTACAAGACCTACTCGATTTAGCCATCCGCTTGAAAAAAGAATATTTTAATAATGGCAACCAGCCTCTGTTCAAAGGGAAAGTTCTGGGCATGATCTTTCAGAAACCCAGCCTGCGTACGCGTGTATCCTTTGATATGGCGATGCGTCATATGGGAGGCGACGCCCTCTATCTTTCCCCGAATGAGATCGGCCTTGGAAAGCGCGAATCCATTGCCGATATCGCGCGTGTTCTATCCGGATATGTTCAGGCATTAATGGCGCGCGTTTTCGAACATGAGCATGTAATTGAACTGGCAAAATGGTCCTCCATCCCCGTCGTGAATGGGCTTAGTGATTACAACCATCCATGTCAGGGCATGTCTGATGCATTGACCATCCAGGAAAGATTTGGCAAGGCGAAGGGTCTCAATGTAACATTTGTAGGTGATGGGAATAACGTGGCTGTTTCATTGATGCATGTTTCAGCCAAGCTGGGTTGGAATTTTACGATTGCCAATCCCGAAGGTTATGGATTGAACCCGGCACCAATAGAAATTGCTAAAAAGATAGCCGTACAAACTGGCAGTAAATTGGCTTTCGTGCAGGATCCACATGAAGCCGTCCGGGATGCACAAGTAATATATACTGATACATGGACAAGTATGGGACAGGAAGAAGAAACCGCCCGGCGTGAAAAGGTATTTCCGCCGTATCAAGTCAACGCGAAGCTGGTCGGTGAAGCGGACAAAGACGTCATCGTCATGCATTGTCTGCCTGCACACCGCAACCAGGAATTAACCGACGATGTAGCCGATGGTCCGCATTCCGTCATTTTTCCTCAAGCGCATAACCGCCTGCACGCGCAAAAGGCTATCCTGGCACGGTTATTTGCCGTGGCATAATGAAAGCAATTGAAAATTATAGGTATTTTTATTTTCCGAAATTTGAATTGTCTAGTAAAGGATGCTCTGTGGAATCACAAGAATTTATTCATCTCGAAGAAGAATACGGCGCTCACAATTACTCTCCCCTTGACGTGGTTATCACGCGCGGCGAGGGAGTGTGGGTATACGATGTGGATGGTAACAAATATCTCGATTGCCTGTCCGCCTACTCCGCTCTCAACCAGGGACATGTCCACCCGAAAATCCTGAATGCTTTACTGGAACAAGCCGGGAAACTTACTTTGACTTCACGAGCATTTCGCAACGATCAACTGCCATTATTTTATAAAGAACTATCTGAAATGACCGGCTATGAGATGTCCTTACCCATGAACAGCGGGGCAGAGGCAGTCGAGACTGCGATCAAGTTGGCGCGGAAATGGGCCTATAAGGTAAAAGGCGTGCCTCGTTACCAGGCGGAGATCATCACGGCGGCGGGCAACTTTCACGGCAGGACGACTACGATCGTGTCGTTCTCGACTGAACTTTCGTATCGCGATGATTTTGGTCCATTCACACCCGGGTTTGTAACAGTACCGTTCGGTGATGTATCTGCCATTGAAAAAAAAGTCAACAAAAATACCGCGGCTGTTTTGCTTGAACCGATCCAGGGTGAAGGTGGCGTGATCGTCCCGCCAGCAGGTTATCTCAGGAATGCAGCCGAGATATGCAGGAAGAATAATGTCTTGTTTATTGCCGACGAAATCCAAACCGGATTAGCGCGTACCGGGAAGTTATTTGCGAGCGATCACGAAGGCGTTCGTCCCGATATTATGATCATTGGCAAGGCCTTGGGGGGCGGATTTTACCCGGTTTCCGCGATCCTGGCCGATAAGCCAATCCTCAGTTTGTTCAGACCTGGCGACCATGGCTCGACGTTTGGCGGCAGCCCGCTGGCTGCCGCAGTAGGACGCGCTGCTCTGGCTGTCATCCGGGAAGAGAAGCTGGCTGACCGGGCCGAGCAGATGGGAACGTATTTTATGGATCAACTGGCAGAGATTCCCAGTCCCCATGTAAAGGATGTACGCGGTAAGGGTCTCCTGATCGGGGTGGAGTTGAAACCTGAATCAGGTGGAGCGCGTCGTTTCTGTGAGGCTCTGCAGAAAAAGGGAATCCTTGCAAAAGAAACGCACGAAAATGTCATTCGTTTTGCCCCACCATTGATCATAGAAAAAAATACGATCGATTGGGCACTTCCCGCGATCAGGGAAGTATTTAACATGAAGTAACCTTGGTTTTCCCGGGCCTAGTCCTTTTCCGGCGCTTTATGAAGATTTGAATGTCTTAACATGGAGGGCATATGAATATAGGAATACCAAAAGAAAGACGGCCCTTTGAGTTTCGCGCCGGGCTATCTCCAGCGGGTGTGGAGATCCTTATACAAAATGGGCATACGGTTTTTGTCGAAAATGAAGCGGGGGTTGGAGCGGGTTTCAGCGATACGGATTTTGAAAAGGCAGGCGCAAGCCTGGTCTATTCTACGGAAGAAGTTTTTGGCCGCGCGGATCTTATCCTAAAAGTCGCACGCCCTTTACAGGAAGAGTTAAACTGGATAAGACCCGGTACGATCCTGGCTGGATTTCTCCATCTCGCTTCGGCGCACCAGGATAAAGTTGATATCCTGCTGGAAAAAAAGATCACCGCCATTGCGTATGAACAGATCAAGGCGCCGGACGGATCCTTGCCTGTTCTACGCCCTTTCAGCCAGATCGGTGGAGCCATGGCTGCGCAAATTGCCGCGCTCTTGTTGCAAAATAATGGGGGTGGTAAGGGTATTTTGATGGGTGGAGTGCCAGGGGTGCCACCAGCCGAAGTGGTAGTAATTGGCGCAGGAATTGTCGGCTCTTATGCCACACAGACATTCCTGGGTATGGGTGCGCATGTGACGGTAATCGACCAAAATCTCGGCGCGCTTCAGCATCTTTGGGATCGATTTCCTTGCATCGTCTCGTTGCAGTCCACAAAACGGAATATCGAACGCTCGGTTGCCTATGCGGATGTTGTTGTGGGAGCTGTCCTGGTCCCGGGGCAACGTGCACCGGTTCTGGTGACGCGCGAGATGGTTCAGTCTATGAAGCCGCGTTCCGTTATCATGGATATCAGCATCGATGAAGGTGGATGCGTTGAGACATCACACCCGACCACGCATGAACATCCGATTTATATCGAAGAAGGTGTACTGCATTATTGTGTACCAAATATCCCAGGGGCAGTGGCGCGCACAGCCACACATGCTTTTGTCAATTCGGCCATGCCTTACATTATAGAGATCGCGGGGAGTGGCCTCGACGCGATATTGAATAATCCTTCGATCGAAGCGGCTGTGAACACGTACAACGGCGAAAATAGACATTTGCCGCGGCTTACAGGTCGTAAGGAGAATTAAGATGGACTGGTCCAGTCAATATCAATCACGCGTAGTGACCGCCCAAGAGGCGGTCAAAGCGATCAGATCTGGAAACCGCGTCTTTATGACCGGGAACGTCTCGGTGCCTCAAAAGCTGCTACCTGCCTTGGTGGAGTATGCTCCCAACCTTACGGATGTTGAAATTTGTCAGGCGCTGTCGGTCGGTCCGGCTGATTACGTAAACCCGGAAATGGCTGGACACCTGCGCGTTAATACGCTGTTCGTCAGCAGCAATGTCCGGAAAGCAGTTCAAGAAGGCCGCGCCGACTTTACGCCCGTACTGCTTTCGGAATTTCCACTATTGTTTAAGAACAGGATATTACCTTTGGATGTGGCCCTCATCCATGTCTCTCCCCCTGACGAACACGGATTTTGCTCTTTAGGTGTGGAGGTTGGCTTAACAAAATCTCCCGCTGAATCGGCAAAGATCATAATCGCCGAAGTTAATGAACAAATGCCTCGCACGCTGGGAGATTCCTTTATTCACGTCAGCCGCTTGAGTTATATCGTTCCAGTAAATTATCCGGTGCCCGAGTATTTAATGGGCGGTGAAGGGAATGATGAAGTAAGTCAAAAAATCGGCGCCCATATTGCCGAGTTGATCCCCGACGGCGCGACGCTGCAATTAGGCATCGGAGCAATTCCGGATGCGGTATTGAGCTTCATGGATAACAAGCGGGACCTCGGAATCCACAGTGAAATGTTCTCCGATGGGGTAGTGCGGCTGGTGGATAAAGGTGTTATTACCAACACTCGGAAAACCCTGCATCCGGGAAAAATCGTTGTCGGATTTATCCTCGGATCTTCGGAGTTGTATAAGTGGGCCAACGATAATCCCCAGTGCGAGTTCCACCGCCAGGAGTATGTGAACGATCCTTTTGTCATAGCTCAAAACGAGAAAATGGTTGCCATCAATTCCGCTATCGAAGTAGATGTCACAGGCCAGGTATGCGCAGACAGCATCGGACCCAAGTTCTACAGCGGAGTGGGCGGCCAGGTCGATTTCATTTATGGGGCATCCCGGTCGAAAGGCGGCGTCCCGATTATTGCCCTGCCCAGCACAACCTCCCTCAGAGATGGAACGATAATCAGCCGTATTGTTTCCATGATCAAGAAGGGAGGAGGGGTCGTCACCAGTCGCAATCATGTTCACTATGTTGTTACTGAATTTGGGGTAGCCGATCTTTATGGTAAAACCATCCGGCAGCGGGCTCGGCAACTGATCAATGTGGCCCACCCGGATTTCCGCAGGGACCTGGAGAAACAAGCCAGTGAATTAAATTACATCTGATTTTTATCGCCTTGATTGAGAAAAGCCCGGTTAAACCGGGCTTTTCTCAAAACTTTTTAATTCCGAATGTGTTTCTTCACGTGATATAAATACGAGGAAAGGTGTTTATGAATCGCAATGCTAAAATAGTTGCCACCATTGGGCCTGCCAGCCAAAGTGAAGAGATACTTGAGCGCCTCCTTCAGGTAGGCATGAATGTTGCCCGCATGAATTTCTCTCACGGTACCCATGACGAACACGCCCAGAGAATTGCCTTGATCCGTAGGATTTCGGAAAGGCAGGGAATTGCCGTAGGTATATTGCAGGATTTGCAAGGGCCCAAAATTCGGGTTGGCGCCCTGCCCATCCCGATCCAACTTTCCGAAGGCGAAGTTGTAAACCTTTATGCGACAAATACCGTGCCGCCATCCGGGGACGATCAACAGATCCCGGTTGACTTCCGCCAGCTTTTTGATTCGGTCCGTACTTCGGACCGACTTCTTCTCGATGATGGACGACTTGCTCTTGAAGTAGTTTCAGTACAAGAAAACGCACTAACAGCGAGAGTTGTCGTTGGCGGGTTGTTGTCTGCCCATAAGGGGATCAATCTACCCGGTGTGCGGCTGCGGATAGCCGGTTTTACAGATAAAGATGAGGCCGACCTGGCTTTTGGCATTTCACAAAACGTCGATGCCGTAGCGATATCGTTTGTACGCTCAGCAGAAGACGTCATAAAAGTGCGTTCTGCCATGGAGCGGCTATCGAATGGAAAACGCCTGCCTTACCTGATCGCCAAGATCGAAAAACCTGAGGCAGTGGATGACCTTGACGCCATTCTGGATGTGGTGGATGGGGTCATGGTGGCCCGCGGTGACCTCGGTGTGGAACTGCCGCCGGAACGCGTGCCGGCATTGCAGAAATCCATTATCCAGGCCGCGAACCGACGAGCAAAGCTGGTCATCACGGCGACCCAAATGTTGGAATCGATGATATCGAACCTGCTTCCGACGCGAGCAGAGGCCTCTGATGTAGCCAATGCAATCTTTGATGGTACAGATGCAGTAATGCTATCAGCTGAATCGGCATCAGGGAATTACCCCGTACAAGCCGTACAAATGATGGACCGCATTGTTTGTGAAGCCGAAAGTCACTTCACTGAATGGGGCAAGGAATTAGACGCAATCAAAGGATTCGAAACCAACGATGCAGCTTCCATGGCGCGTGCGGCTCAGGTACTGGCAAACGATAAAAACGTGACAGCAGTTGCCTGTTTTACCACCCGAGGCCAGACAGCCTGGTTGATGTCCAAGATACGGCCTAAAGCGCCAATCCTGGCATTCACACCCGACCAGGATACGTATAGACGGCTCGCGTTTTTATGGGGGGTCAAACCGCACCTGGTGCCGTTTGCTAATACGTTGGAGGAAATGCTGAGGTATGTGGATGATTCGCTCATGAAAACTGTGCATCCCGGTGATCAAGTTGTCCTCGTATGCGGTTATCCGGTTGGCGCCATGGCAGCACCTAATATGGCGTTATTGCATACGGTGGGCGAAAAAGAAAAATCCGCTACGCAGTAGCGGATTTTTCCTTAAGCCACAGGAATTGGTATGGTCCCAATTTAGTGGAAAACTGATCCCCCAGTGTCTTGTAGAGTTTATCTGTCAATATTTCCCGCAGAACACCCCGGTCCGAACTCTGAATATGAATATTCTCATTTGAATCATTGAGATTATGAATAACCAAGATGCTTTCTTCTTTCGTACTGCGACGAAAAGCAGCTATCCGATCGTTCCGACAATCGACCCATTCGAGTTCACCCACGCCAAATGAAAGATGTTGTTTCCTTGTTTTTAACATCCTGCGGATCGCATTCCATAAGGAACCCGGATCCTGCCGTTCGTTTTTAACATTTACGTTCCCCGGTCCATAAACGTCATCATTAATTATTGGCAAATACAGTTTCCCTGATGGACCTTCGGAGAAGCCACCATTCAACGTGGAATTCCATTGCATGGGTGTTCGCACGCCGTTCCGGTCTGACAGCCATATATTATCGCCCATGCCAATCTCGTCGCCATAATAAATGATCGGTGAACCGGGCAGGGTGAAGAGTAAGGAGTGAATGAGTTCGATCTTGCGGCGATCATTATCCAGCAGAGGGGCGAGTCGCCTCCGGATGCCCAGATTGATGCGCATGCGCGGCTCAGGGGCGTATTGATCCCACATCCATTGCCGTTCTTCGGGGGTGACCATTTCCAAAGTTAGTTCGTCATGATTACGGAGGAAAGTGCACCATTGGCAGTTATCTGGAATGGCCGGAGTCCGGCTCAAAATGGCCAATAAATCATCGGCACGACCTTTTTTAATTGCCATATAGATGCGGGGCATGATGGGAAAATGGAAGCACATTTGGAATTCATCCCCATCGCCAAAATAAGGCCGCACATTTTCCGGCCATTGGTTGGCTTCGCATAGGAGGATACGGCCGGGATAATTCTCGTCAATATAAGCACGAAGCTTTTTTAAATAGGCATGTGTCTCGGGCAGGTTTTCTGAGGTTGTGTTTTCGCGTTCGAAAAGGTAGGGCACGGCGTCGGCTCGAAAACCATCTACACCAAGGTCGAGCCAAAAGCGCGCGGTTGCCAGCATTTCCTCCTGAACCATCGGATTCTCGTAATTTAAGTCGGGCTGGCTGGCATAGAACCGATGCCAGTAATATTGACCTGCTGCGTCGTCCCACGTCCAATTGGAAGGTTCGGAATCAACGAAAATAATGCGGACATCTTTGTATTTTTTGTTGGTGTCACTCCAGACATAGTAGTCGCGATAAGGAGATTTCCGATTAGACCTGGCGGCCTGGAACCAGGGATGTTCAATGGACGTGTGATTCATCACCAGGTCCATGATGATCCGCAGCCCGCGCTCGTGAGCCTCTTTGAGAAGGCCTTTGAAGTCATCTATCGTCCCAAAGGTCTCATCGATGTTGCGGAAGTCCGCAATATCATACCCATCATCTTTCAATGGCGAAGGGTATATGGGCATCAACCAGACGCAGTCTATTCCAAGTTCTTTCAAGTAGTCGAGGTTTTGGATGAGACCCTGTATATCTCCATGACCATCCTTGTTGCTATCTTTGAAAGCGCGGACATAGATTTGATAAAAAATTGCATTTTTATACCAAAGCGAATCGGTCATGGGCAAATCTAAATAAATTCTAGCCCTTCACGGAACCCGCCAGGAGTCCGCGCACGAAATAGCGCTGGAAGGCGAAGAACACGATGATCGGTACAAGGAAGGACAGGAAGGCCGCGCCGGTCAGGATATTCCAATTCTGGCCGCGCGGGTCGATCAGGTTCGTGATTTGCACTGTCAACACCGGATGTGTCGAAAGAAAGATTTTGGCGACCAGGAAGTCGTTCCAAACCCATATGAACTGGAAGATGCCCAGTGATGCGATGGCAGGCATTGACAAAGGCAGTGCAAGGCGGCGGAAGGCTGTCCAGTGGTTGGCCCCGTCGAGGTAGGCAGACTCGAAAATCTCACGCGGCAGGGAACCGATAAAGTTGCGGATCAAATAGATGGCATATGGCAGGCCAAAGCCGGCATGAAAGAGCCAGATTCCAAGGAAAGTGCTTTGCATGTGGAGCTTGACATAGAGCTGGGAGATGGGGACAAGCGACATCTGCAGGGGTACGATCTGCAAGCCAATCAGCAAGGCAAATATCCACTGACGCCCTTTAAAGTCCAGCCAGGCAAAGGCATAGGCAGCCAGGGCAGCAATGATGATTACCAGCAAGGTAGCCGGAACGGTCACGATGAGCGTGTTGATCAAAGCGATGCCCATCCCACCTGGGTTGGCCACGTCGCTCGCATTACAGTTGAAGACAGCAGTAGTGCTGGCGACGCCCGCCTGGCAATCAGAGAGATAATCTTTGGTGCCCTGATATCCGACAATGGCATCGACGTAGTTGCTGGCAGTTAACTGGGTGGTGGATTGGCCTTCTCCCGAGAGGGTCTGCAGGTAGGTCACAATGGGGGTCAGGCTTGTTAATGCATCGCGCGGGTTCGTTGGCAAGGGGTTATTGATCAGGTGCGGCTTGCCGTTGACCGGCTGCCTCAGCATAACCAACAAGCTCGAAGCGCTTGGAAACTTGTTCACAAGGCTCGGGTTTGAAAGATCTGCACTCGGTAGCGATCTCCCGTTCGCTCCGTGACATGCAGAACAGTACTGGGTGTATTCCGGTCTGCCGACTGCTTGAGGTTGGGGCAAAAAGACCGTCCACCAGCCGGTGGTACGCACGGCTTCACGCGTACGGAAGGAGGTTACGAACAGGCCCAGGGTCGGAGCGATCCACAGAACGCACATGAGGATCACTGCCAGGTGGACCGGCAGCCGGCGGAAAAGAAGATTTAGCTTGGCGAGGGGATTCATCGGGCACCCTCCTCTTTCCGAAAGCGCTGGATATTGAATATCATGATCGGGATCGTCAAAATGATCAAGATAACCGCAATGGCAGTCGACTGGCCGGCGTTGGTCACAATCAATGAGAACATACGGTTGGCGATAACCTCGGTGCCGAAATTTCCATCGGTCATGACGAAGACAACATCGAAGATCTTTAGGACTATGATCGCCATGGTGGTGGTGACGACTACGATTGTAGGCAGGATAGTGGGGAACATGATCTGCCCGAAGACCTGCCATTCGTTGGCCCCGTCGACACGCGCAGCCTCCAGCATTTCAACACTGACGCCCTTGATGGCGGCTGACAGGATCGTCATACAAAACCCGGCCCAAAGCCATATACCTACCAGCATGAGCGAAATGTTGTTGATCGCCGGGTCGCTCAACCAGGTCACCGGTTTGCCTCCCAACCCTACGATGATTGCGTTCAAGAGGCCGACCTGGGGACCTCCGCCGGTCCCATAAGCATATACGAAGTTCCAGATGATACCAGCGCCTATGAAGGAGATAACAGTCGGCATGAAGACGATAGCTTTGGCAATGCTTTCATAGCGTACCCGGTCGGCCAGGATGGCAAAGAACAGACCCCCGGCGATGGTCCCGGGGACCATTAATAAGAGCCAAAGTGCGTTGTTGCGCAACGCGTTCAGCATATCCGGATTGGTAAAAGCATAACGATAATTTTCGAAGATCCCCCAACATGGCTGGCCTGCAGTACAAGTTGACGCGGCAGAATGAATACTGGTAGCATCGAGCAGGCTTAACCGGATCGTGCCGATAGTTGGGTAGACGATAAAAACCGTCATAAGGATCAGGGCAGGGAGCAGGTAATACCACGGAGCGAGACGTCCTTGTTTCATGATTCTGGGAACCATAGAACCTCCTTGCGCTTTCCTGAATTATCGGCTGGGGCATGGTTAATCTCATGCCCCAGCCGAAATTCTATAGTGCGGTGATTGTTACTTTACCGATTTCGCCTGGGCTGCAGCAGTGTCTTTAAGTGTGGTGGCGATGTCTGCTCCCTGGACAACTTTTACGATGCCTTTCCATTCCGCATCGTTAAATGGCGCCCCGAGCGCATCACCGATATCGAAGGTGAAGCCAGTTGTAGCTGCCAACATATCCCCAAGTTTAAGCTCTTGCGGGTCGGTATAGTTACCCTTGGCATTTGTATTTGGAGAAAGGCTAAAATTGGCCTTGGCCCAATTTTGGCCACCTGTGGCGCTGGTCACATAGGCGATTAGGGCCTGGGCTGCGGGTTTGCTGCTAAAAGCCATCATAAAGTCCGCTCCACCCTGTAATCCCTGAGCCCCGGGGAACTGGAAGAAATCGTAATCCGTCCCGTATTTAAGGCTTGGGTACTGTGTGGCGATCGAGCCGCCGGCAAAGCCGGACTGCTTGACCATCATGGCCTGCGGCGGGTTCGAGAATACCTTGTAAATGGCATCCAGGAATTTGGTGTTGACTGTACCGTTTGCTCCGCCGACGGTGTATTTCGGATCGGAAGCCCACTTTTGATAGATCTTA
>Ga0265340_10001498_pt1 | contig 13376 bp, 9 predicted proteins | sample 4CB225metaG_FD_202082 | JGI IMG/M metagenome (GOLD analysis project Ga0265340, IMG submission 202082) | Rhizosphere microbial communities from Carex aquatilis grown in University of Washington, Seatle, WA, United States - 4-CB2-25 metaG | ecosystem: Host-associated > Plants > Roots > Rhizosphere...
TGACCGACCGGATGCGTATAAAGTTTTGCCCGAAATCCAAAAATTATTGCTCGCAGGAAAAAATCCCGAAGCCGAGGCGCTCGTCAATGCCAACTTCACCTGCAAAGGTCCGGGTTCGGGCGGCGGGCAATATGGTTGTTATCAAGTGCTTGGCAATCTGCATCTGTCATTTTTTCCTGACGACACGAACGCGCCAATCACAAATTATCGGCGCGAACTGGATCTCAACGACGCGGTGGCAAAGATGCAATTCAATCGCGGCGGCATTGAGTTCAAGCGCGAAATGTTTGCGAGTGCGCCGGATCAGGTGCTGGTTTTGCGTTTGAGCGCGAATCAGTCCAAACAAATTTCCTTCGACGTGCGGCTCGACCGGCCGGAACGATTCAAAACCACCGGCGATGGCAACAACGGTTTGCTGATAACGGGCCAGCTCGACAACGGCACGGACGGCAAAGGCGTTCGTTATGCCGCGCGCGTCCGCGTTTTGAATCGTGGTGGTGAAATGTCCGTCAACGGAGATGTTTTGAGGGTGATCAAAGCCGATGAAGTTGTTTTGCTGATTTCCGCCGGAACGGATTATCAAGGCTTCGCCGGGCGGCAAACGAAAGATCCATTCGCCGCAACGTTGGAAGATTTGAATCTGGCCGCAAAAAAATCTTTCAAGTCGTTACGCGAGGCGCACGTTGCGGATTATCAGAAATATTTCCAGCGCGTTTTGCTTCAGCTGGAACCACTCGACGCGACGGCGGCGGAAAAACCAACGCCCGAACGGCTCAAGACGGCTAAAAACGGCCCGGGCGATCCGGGTCTGGCGGCGCTCTATTTTAATTTTGGCCGTTATCTTTTGATCTCCTCGTCGCGCCCGGGTGGATTGCCGCCGAATCTGCAAGGCATCTGGGCGGAGGAAATTCACACGCCGTGGAATGGCGACTGGCATCTGGACGTGAACGTGCAGATGAATTACTGGCCGGCGGAAGTCGCCAATCTTTCGGATTTGACGCAGCCATTGTTCTCATTGATTTCTTCGTTGCAGGAACCGGGCGCGAAAACGGCGCATGATTATTACCATGCGCGCGGCTGGGTGGCGCACGTCATCACGAATCCGTGGGGCTTCACCTCACCGGGCGAATCGGCCAACTGGGGTTCGACCACCGGCGGTTCGGCGTGGCTGTGTCAGCATTTGTGGGATCATTATCTGTTCACGCTCGACCGGAATTTTCTGCAATGGGCGTATCCGATCATGAAAGGCTCGGCACGCTTTTACGCGGACATGCTGATTGAAGAACCGAAACATCACTGGCTCGTCATCGCGCCGGCCAATTCGCCGGAAAATTCATTTCGCATGGCGGACGGGCGGACGGCTGCGGTTTGCCTGGGGCCAACGGTGATGCAACAAATGGTTCGCTATTTGTTTGGCGCGTGCATCGAGTCTTCAAAAATTCTCGGCGTGGACGAGGATTTTCGAAATGAATTGATCGCGAAAGCCGCGCGGCTGGCACCGAATCAAATCGGTTCGGACGGACGACTCATGGAATGGCTGGAACCATACCAGGAACCCGAGCCGCAGCATCGTCATGTGTCGCATCTTTGGGGTTTGTATCCGGGCGACGAAATGTCTCCGGCCACGACACCGGATTTGGCGCAGGCCGTCCGCAAATCTTTGATCGTGCGCGGCGACGACAGCGTCGGCTGGTCGCTCGCCTACAAAGCCGCGTTATGGGCGCGGCTGGACGACGGCAATCACGCGTGGGTGCTCGTGCGGAAAGCGCTGGCTCCTGTCAATGGCATGGACGTCCGTTACGATGGGGGTGGCGGCGTTTATGCCAACCTGTTCGACGCCGGGCCGCCGTTTCAGATTGACGCCAACTTCGGCACAGCGGCGGCCATCGGCGAAATGCTGTTGCAGTCGCAGACGGGTAAAATTGAATTGTTGCCCGCGCTGCCGGACGCGTGGAAAAATGGAAAAGTTTCCGGCCTGCGCGCGCGCGGCGGGTTTCAGGTGGACGAGGACTGGAAAAACGGGAAATTGATTTCGGCGGCCATTCATTCGGACACGGGCGAACCCTGCTCCGTCAGTTACGGAGGCAAAACCGTTGACCTTAAAATCAAAAAAGGCAGTTTCATCACCTTGAATGGAAGCTTGGATTCGAATTGAGGCATTATCGGATGACAACAATTGCATCAGCAGCCATTGCCAGTGATACTGCAACGTCCGTCGCCGGAACGGAGGTTGTTCCTTTTGTATGACGCTTAAAGCACTCGCCGCGCACATCGCCATTGAATTTCAAAAACACTACGGCCGCGCGCCGCGCTGGATCGTGGCCGCGCCCGGCCGCGTCAATGTCATAGGTGAACACACCGATTACAACGATGGCTTTGTTCTGCCGATGGCCATCGAGCGCTACGCCATCATGGCCGCCGATGCCGCCGCCGCGCCCGGGAAGATTTCCATCTACGACACGCATTTCAAGGAGAGCGCCACGGTTGACGTTTCCGCGCCCGTGACGAAGGGCCAGCCAAAATGGTCGAACTACATTCGCGGCGTGCTCGCCGGGTTCCAAAACCGTGGGGTGAAGCTTCCCGCGCTGGAGGTTGCCCTCCTGACCACCGTGCCGCTGGGCGGCGGCTTGAGCAGCAGCGCCGCGTTGGAAGTCTGCACCGCGACGTTGGTGGAAGCCGTGACCGGCAAGACCATCGACCCTGTTGAAAAAGCGTTGCTGGCGCAGAAGGCCGAGCACGATTTTGCCGGCGTGCCCTGCGGCATCATGGACCAATTCATTTCCACGCTCGGACGCGAAGGGCATTTGCTCCTGCTCGATTGCCGCACGCGCCAGACCGAGCTTGTGCCCATGAGCGACCCGACCGTCGAGTTGCTCGTGGTCAACACCAACGTGAAGCATGAGCTTGGTTCCAGCGAATACGCCAAACGCCGGGCCGAATGCGAAGCCGCCGCGAAGATCCTTTGTGTGGCCTCGTTGCGCGATGCGACCGCAGACCAGCTTGAAAAGGCCAGGGGCAGGATGAGTGAAGTCATTTACCGCCGCGCGCGCCACGTCATCAGCGAAATTGAGCGCACCGTTCACGCCGCCGAAGGTGTCCGTAATTCGAACTGGCCCGCCGTGGGCAATCTCATGTATGCCAGCCACGCTTCGTTGCGCGACGATTACGAGGTGAGCTGCCGGGAACTCGACGAGGTCGTGGAGATCGCCGAAAGCATCGGCTACCGGGGCGGCGTTTATGGCTGCCGCATGACCGGCGGCGGCTTCGGCGGTTGCTGCGTGGCGCTGGTAAAAACCGATGCTGTTGACGCCATCACCCGCAAGATTGCCGCCGCCTACAAAGCCAAGACCGGCATCGAAGCCACCATCTTTGCTTCCCGTCCCGCGTCCGGCGCGACCATCATCAAATCTTGAACTCCGCACACCGGTTATGGTTCCATTAAGAATCTCTTAAAATTGCCTGACAAATGAAAATGACGTCCGTCAGCTCGAACTTGAAACTCAATCCTCCGGTCAACCGTCTGGTCGGCGACATGCCCAAGGTTGGCATCCGCCCGGCCATCGACGGCCGGCTGCAGGGCGTCCGCGAATCGCTCGAAAAAACCACGATGACCATGGCAAGGAACGTCACCACGCTCATCGAGTCCACGTTGCGTCATTCAAACGGGCTGCCCGTGGAATGCGTGATCGCCGACCGTTGCATCGGCGGTGTGGCGGAAGCGGCGATGGCGGCGGAAAAATTCCGCAAGGCAGGCGTGGGCGTGTCGCTCACGGTGACGCCGTGCTGGTGCTACGGCTCGGAGACCATGGACATGGACGCGAGTGTGCCCAAGGCCATTTGGGGCTTCAACGGAACGGAACGGCCTGGCGCGGTCTATCTGGCCGCCGCCAGCGCTGGGCACACACAGAAGGGTTTGCCCGCGTTCACCATTTACGGACGCGACGTGCAGAACATTGGCGACACTGTGATTCCTGATGATGTGCGCGGAAAAATCCTCGGCTTCGTCAAGGCCGGCCTCGCCGTCGTCACGATGCGCGGCAAGTCTTACTTGTCGGTCGGCGGGGTTTCCATGGGCATCGCCGGCTCGATTGTAAACCAGGATTTGTTTGAGGATTATTTCGGCATGCGGGCGGAGTGCGTGGACATGACGGAACTGGTTCGCCGCATTGAGGAAGACATTTATGATCCGGAGGAATTCAAACGCGCCCTGGCGTGGGTGAGGAAAAATTGCCCGGAAGGCAGGGATTACAACCAGGTTTCGCGCACCCGCAAACGCAAGGATTGGGAATGGGAGTTCGTGGTGAAGTCCGCGATGATTGTCCGCGACCTGATGATTGGCAATCCACGTCTCGCCAGGCTGGGCTTTGGCGAGGAAGCGCTGGGACACAACGCGATTCTTTCCGGCTTCCAGGGCCAGCGCCACTGGACCGATCACTATCCCAACGGCGATTTTCTCGAAGCGATGTTGAATTCGTCCTTCGACTGGAACGGCATCCGCGAACCCTACCTGGTGGCGACGGAAAATGATTCGTTGAACGGCCTTTGCATGTTGCTGGGGCATCTGCTGACCGGGACAGCCCAAATTTTTGCCGACGTGCGGACCTATTGGAGTCCGGACGCAATCAAGCGCGTGACCGGGCGGAAAGCCACGGGCGCGGCGGCGAACGGGTTGTTGCACTTGATCAACTCCGGCGCCGCGACCTTGGATGGCTGCGGTAAACTGATGCGCGATGGCCACGCGGTGATGAAGCCGTTCTGGGAAATATCTCCCCGCGAGGCGCAGGCGTGTCTGGCCGCGACGACCTGGCCGCCCGCGATTTACGAGTATTTTCGCGGCGGCGGGTTTTCCAGCGCTTATGGCACGCGCGCGAACATGCCGGCGACGATGTTCCGTCTGAACCTGGTCAAAGGTCTTGGACCGGCATTGCAAATCGCCGAGGGCCAGTTCGTGGATTTGCCGAAACAAATCTATTCCGTCCTCGAAGAACGGACGAACCCGACCTGGCCTTCACATTGGTTCGTACCGGACCTGACGGGCAGGGGAGTCTTTCGCGACGTGTATTCCGTGATGAATGCGTGGGGCGCGAACCACGGCGTCATCAGCTACGGCCATATCGGCGCGGATCTGATCACGCTGGCCGCGATGCTGCGCATTCCGGTTTACATGCACAACGTCGGCGGGGAAAAGATTTTTCGTCCCGGCGCGTGGACGGCCTTTGGCATGGCGGATTTGGAAGGCGCGGACTTCCGCGCCTGCGCGAATTTCGGACCCCTTTACGGTAAAACTCTCCACTAAACTCTAATATGTTAAAAAATATCGCTCCCTGCATCAGTCCGGACCTGCTGAAGGTTCTCGCCGAGATGGGCCACGGTGACGAGATCGTTCTGGCCGACGCGCATTTCCCTGGCCACACGCTGAATGCGCGCGTGTTGCGCGCCGACGGCATTCCGATCACCACCATGCTGGAGGGAATTCTCCCGCTGTTCGAACTGGATTCGTGTACCGAGCCGCTCGTGATGATGAGCGCCATTGCCGGCGATGATCTCGATCCGAAATTGGAAAACAGTTACATGGAAACCATTCGCCGGTTTGTTCCCAAAGCGAAACCGCCGGTTCGGATTGACCGCTTTGCGTTTTACGAGCGGGCGCGGAAGGCTTTCGCCGTGGTCATCACCGGCAAGACGGCCAAATATGGGAATATCCTGCTGAAGAAAGGCGTCACGCCGGGATGAAGTCCCCACCAGCCATCGGTGCTGTGAAACGCGGGATACAGGCATATCTGGCGATTGACCTTGGCGCGGAAAGCGGACGGGTGATGGCGGGCATCTGGAACGGGCGAAAGCTCCGGCTCGAGGAAATGCATCGGTTTGCCAACGGCCCGGTCGCGGTGGGCGGGACGATTCGGTGGGACGTGTTGCGGCTCTGGTCGGAAATCCAGCACGGTCTCGCGCTCGCCGGGAAAAAGTTCGGCAAACAAATCGTCTCCGTCGGCGCGGACACCTGGGGCGTGGATTTCGTGCTGCTGAACAAACAGGACGAAATGCTGGGCCAGCCCTATCACTACCGTGACGCACGCACGCACGGCCTGCTGGGGCGGACATTCAAGAAGGTTCCCCGTTCGGAAATCTTCGCGCAATCCGGACTCCAGTTCATGGAGTTGAACTCGCTTTATCAGTTGCTGGCGTGGCAAAATGAGTCGCCGGAAATTCTGGACGCGGCGGACACGCTGCTGTTCATGCCGGATTTTTTGCATTGGTGTTTGTGCGGCGCGAAAAAAGCCGAGTTCACCATCGCCTCAACCTCGCAGTTTGTGCATCCGCTCCGGCGCAACTGGTCGTTGCCGCTGCTCAAGCAGCTTGGCCTGCCCGTGCATTTTCTGCCGGAGATGGTTCCGCCGGGAACGAAACTGGGTGCCATTCGCAAATCACTCGCCGCACGAACCGGTCTTGCGGGAGTGAAAGTGGTTGCGCCGCCGTCGCATGACACCGCGTCCGCCGTCGCCGGTGTGCCGACCGCCGGCACCGGACGCCGGAACTGGGCTTACATCAGTTCGGGCACCTGGTCGTTGATGGGCGTGGAGGTGGAGCAGGCGGTGCTGTCACCGCGCGCCCTGGAGTTGAACATGACCAACGAAGGCGGCCTGGACGGCACCTATCGGCTGCTGAAAAACATCATGGGGCTTTGGCTGGTGCAGCAATGCAAGCGCTCGTTTGCAGCGGCCGGGCGAAAACAGGATTACACCCGACTCGTGCGGCTGGCGGCGCAGGCGAAACCCCTCCGCAGTCTGGTCAACCTCAACGACCCGCGCTTCCTCAATCCCACCGACATGCCCGAGGCAATCCGGGAATATTGCCGCGAGACGAAGCAGCCCGTGCCGAAAACCGACGGTGAACTGGTGCGTTGCTGTTATGAAAGTCTCGCGCTCAAGTATCGCGAGACGCTTGGTTCGCTCGAAGAACTGACCGGGCATCAGATCGAAGTGATTCACATTGTCGGCGGCGGTTCGCAAAATAAGCTCCTCAATCAATTCGCCGCCGACGCCTGCCAGCGGCCGGTTGTCGCCGGCCCGGTCGAGGCGACGGCCATGGGCAATCTGCTGACCCAGGTCCGCGCCAGCGGCGAACTCGGTTCGCTGGCCGAAATGCGCGAAGTGGTCCGCAAATCGAGCGTCGTGGTGCGCTATGAACTCGGGACCGCGCCCGCCTGGAAAGAAGCGTCGTCGCGCTTTGCCGGGTTGCGCCAGCACGGCCAGACTTGAACCATGACGATCACGCTGTTCATTCCCTGTTTTGTGGATGCGCTGTATCCGCGCGCGGGCATCAGCATGGTGCAAATCCTCGAAAGCCTCGGCCACACGGTCGTTTGTCCGGAGGAGATTTCCTGCTGCGGCCAGCCGCCGTTCAACTCCGGATATTGGGACGAGGCGCGGCCGGTTGCGGCAAAAGTTCTGGAGCGGTTGAAAGACGCCGAAGCCGTCGTCATCGGCTCCGGTTCGTGCGGTGCCATGGTCAAAAAGTTTTACCCCAAACTCTTCGCCGACACACCGCTGGCAGGACTGGCCCAAACCGTTGCCGCGCGCACCTGGGAGTTTTCCGATTTCCTCGTCAGCAAACTTGGCGTCACCGATCTCGGTGCAAAATTCCCGCACAAGGTCACCTTTCACGACGGTTGCCATGGCTTGCGCGAACTCGGCATCAAACAGCCGCCGCGCACACTGCTCGGCAGGGTGAGCGGGCTGGAACTGGTTGAAATGGCCGAGGCGGAGACGTGCTGCGGTTTCGGAGGCACGTTCGCCACGAAGTTCCCGATGATTTCCACCGCCATGGGCGAGGTGAAATGCGCCTCCGCCGCCGCGACCGGGACGGAATACATTGTGTCGAATGATTCGAGCTGCCTGATGCACCTCCAGGGTTTGCTCTCGCGACAGGGCAGCCCGCTCAAGACCATCCACCTCGCGGAAATCTTGAATCAAAAATAATTTTAACCACGGATGAACACGGATAAACACGGATTGGCAACGGTAAATCAAAAACTTGACTGGCTCATGAACCAGTGGCGTGAAAGGAAAGCGTTTTGTCCGATCAAATTCATACAAATGAATATCCGTGTCCATCCGTGTCCATCCGTGGTTGAAACGTTCTCCCCATGAACTTCGCGTCACAATTTCGCAAGCAAGCCCGCGTGATGGCGGGTGATTTGCGCCATCGCCAGATCATCCGCACGGCGCTGGGGCATTACGAGATTGCCCGCGACCAGGGCCAGGCGGCGTTTCAGGATTGGTCGGGCACGCGCCAGCTCGCCGCCGAAACGAAATGGGAAGCCGTCAATCATCTGGACAAGTATCTTGAGGAATTCGTTGCCAAACTCGAAGCGCGCGGAACGAAAGTCCACTGGGTGAGCACCGGCGCCCAGGCGCGCGAAATCATCTTGCAGATTGTCCGCGACAAAAAGGCGCGTTCGATCATCAAGTCCAAGGCGATGACGGCCGAGGAAATTCATTTGAACGACGCGCTGGAAAAGGCCGGGCTGCAGGTGGTTGAAAATGACCTCGGCGAATTCATCGTCCAGCTGCGCCACGAAGCGCCGTATCACATCGTGTTTCCCTCGATGCACCTGACGCGCGCTGAAATCAGCGGGTTGTTCCAGCGCGAACTTGGCAGCGCGCCCACGAACGATCCCGAGGAACTCACGATGATCGCGCGGCGCGTGCTCCGGAAAAAATACCTGTCGGCGGACATCGGCATCACCGGTGCAAATTTCGCCATTGCCGAGACCGGCATGATTTCCATCACGGAGAACGAGGGCAACGCCCGTCTTACCGCGGCATTGCCGAAGACGATGATTTCACTCCTTGGTATTGAGAAAGTTTTACCCAAGCTGGCCGACCTGGCTCTGTTTCTGCCGATGCTCGCAACGATGGGCACCGGCCAGGCGTTGACCTGCTACAACACGATGTATGGCGGGCCGCGCCAGCCGGGCGAAAGCGACGGCCCGGAGGAATGGCATGTCGTGCTGCTGGACAACCATCGCACCGAGCTACTCGCCGATGCCGGGCAGCGCGACGCGCTCCACTGCATCCGCTGTGGCGCGTGCCTGAACGTCTGCCCGATTTTCCGCAACGTCGGCGGACACACCTACGGCACGACTTACAGCGGCCCGATCGGCTCGGTCATCACGCCGCACCTGCGCGGGCTGCAAGATTGGAAACATCTCTCTCACGCGTCGTCGCTTTGCGGCGCCTGCACCGAGACGTGTCCGGTTAAAATTGATCTGCACCATCACCTGTTGGAGAACCGCCGCAACGCCGCGAAAGGAAAGCCTGCATTCTTCGAGCGGCTCGCGTATAAGATTTTTGGGTTTGTCGCAAACAAACCGGCGCTCTGGTCGCTGGCAAAGGCATTTGGCCGCGCTGCGCAGCCGTTGCAAAACGCGGTGAAAGGCACCGCGCTCGATCCGGTGAAGGCGTGGACGCGGACGCGCGATCTGCCGCCGCTGGCAAGGGAATCTTTCAAAGACTGGTGGAGGAACCGGAAATGAATGAACGCGAAAAGATTCTGTCGCGTGTGCGAGAGGCGTTGAAAACGCAGGCTACGTTGCCGGGTTTGCCCGGCCATGCCTCGACCCCGACGACCGGGTCCACACCACGCCAGTGGCTGCCGGAGGTGCCTGACAGTTTTGATGCGCAGATTGCGCTGTTTGCCCGGAACGCCGCCGGGTTGAAGGCGGATTTTCAACTGTTCAATTCCACCGGGGAAATGTGCCAGGCGCTCGAGCAGCTGCGCGATGCGGAAGGCTGGAAACGAGTGGCCGGTCATGCCGGCGATCTGGCAAATGCCATCTGTCCGGCGTTGAATTTGCCCCTGTTCCGCACCGACCGGGTTTATGACGTTCACGAACTCGAAGCGTGCGACGCGGGCATCAGCGAGTGCGACGCACTCATTGCGCAGACCGGCAGCGTGCTGGTGACGAACCGCAGCGCGGGCGGACGCGCGTTGTCCGTGCTGCCGCCGCATCATGTCGTCCTCGCGCGTCGCGAGCAACTGGTGGCCGATCTGCCCGCGGCGTTTGAATTGTTGCAGCAGAAATACGCCGCGAATTATCCGAGCATGATTTCGTTCATCACCGGCCCCAGCCGCACGGGTGACATCGAACGCATCCTCGTTCTCGGCGCGCATGGCCCGAAGAAACTGACCATTTTTTGTCTTTAACCAGCAAACCATTTTCCAATATTACAAAATGAAAACCTACCAGCATGTGACCAACCTGTGGAACGATGCAGAAGCTGCGAAGCTGACCGGCGTGGACCGGCTGGTTTATCGCTCCAACAACCTCGGCGGCGACCAGCGCATCACCAACACCGGTGGCGGCAACACGTCCTCCAAGCTCACCGAGAAGGACCCGCTGACCGGCGAAGCGGTCGAGGTGCTTTGGGTCAAGGGTTCCGGCGGCGATTTGCGGACGAGCCGTCGCGAAAACTTTTCTTCGCTCTACCAGTCCAAACTGATCGGCCTGCAAAAAGCCTACGGCGCGCGCGGCAACAAGGGTCTGAAGTCGCAAGCCGAGGACGACATGGTGGCGGCCTATAATCACACGACGTTCAATCTGAATCCGCGCGCTTCATCCATCGACACCCCGTTGCACAGTTTCATTCCGGCCAAGTTCGTGGACCACATGCACCCGAATGCGGTCATCGCGATTGCGGCCTCGGCGAATTGCGAGAAGCTCACGCGGGAAATCTTCGGCGGCGAAATGGATTATGTGAAATGGATGCGCCCCGGGTTCGAACTCGGCCTCGCGATGCAGGAAATCGTGAAGAAAAATCCCGAGGCCACGGCGATCATGATGGGCCAGCACGGTTTCATTTCGTGGGCGAATGACGACAAGAAATGTTATTTGCGCACGCTTGATTTCATTGAGCAGGCGTCGCAGTTCATCGAAGCGAAATACCAGGCCAGGGGCGGCGATGCGAAGGCCTTCGGCGGCGCAAAATATCAGACGCTCGCGCCGGAAAAACGCAATGAAGTTTTCGCCGCAATTCTGCCGTGGCTGCGCGGACAGGTTTCGCAGCAGAAACGTTTCATCGCCACGATTCAGGATGACGAAAACATTCTGCGTTTCGTGAATTCCCACGACGCGCCGCGGCTGGCCGAACTCGGCACGAGCTGCCCCGACCATTTTCTACGCACGAAGATCAAGCCGCTTTACGTCGCGTGGAATCCCCAGTCCGAGGACGCGGCGGTGTTGAAGGAAAAACTCGCCGATGGCCTTGTGCAATATCGCAAGGATTACGCGGCGTATTACGCAAAATGCAGGCACGCCGATTCGCCCGCGATGCGCGATCCGAACCCGACCGTGGTTTTGGTTCCGGGTCTTGGCATGGTGGCGTGGGGCAAGGACAAGTCTGAATCCCGCGTCACGGCCGAATTTTACAACTGCGCCGTCGAGGTCATGCGCGGCGCGGAGGCCATTGACCAATACATCGCCTTGCCGCAGCAGGAGGCGTTCGACATCGAATACTGGCTGCTCGAGGAGGCGAAGTTGAAGCGGATGCCGGCGGAAAAGGAACTGGCGCGGCAAATCATCATTGTCATCGGCGCCGGTTCCGGTATCGGCAGGGAAACCGCGCATCGGCTCGTAAAGGAAGGCGCGCACATCGTTTGTGTGGACTTGAACGAAGCCGCCGCGCAGGCCACTGCGAAAGAGATCACCGGCACATTTGGCCCGGGAATTGGCGTTGCCGGCACGGGAATTTCCAGTTGCGGTCCGGCGATCGGTCTGGCTTGCGACATCACCAATCGCGCGAGCATCCGCAAAATGCTGGATCAAGTCGCGCTCGCTTACGGCGGCTTTGATTCCATTTGTGTCACCGCCGGGATTTTTGTTCCGAGCGACACGACCGGCCACATTCCCGACGACAAATGGGTGCTGACATTCAACATCAACGTCACCGGCAGTTACCTGGTTGGCGACGAAGCATTCAAGACGTGGAAAGAGCAGGGGACGAAAGGCCAGCTTGTTCTCACAACCTCGGCCAACGCCGCCGTCGCGAAAAAAGGCTCGGTTGCTTATGACGTTTCCAAGGCGGCAGGCAACCATCTCGTGCGCGAACTGGCGATTGAACTCGCGCCGCTCGTGCGGGTGAATGGCGTTGCGCCGGCGACCGTCGTGCAAGGCTCGGCCATGTTTCCGCGCGAACGCGTCATCGGTTCGCTCGCGAAATACAACATCCCTTACAAGGACGACGAAGCGACCGAATCGCTCGTGAAAAAGCTCGCGCAATTCTACGCCGACCGCACATTGACCAAGGCGCCCATCACGCCGGCGGACCAGGCGGAAGCGTATTTTCTGCTCGTCTCGCAACGCTTGAGCAAAACGACCGGCCAGATCATCACCGTGGACGGCGGGTTGCACGAGGCGTTTTTGCGCTGAAGCCGATGACGGGCAACCCAGGAAAAATTATGAACAACCGGGCCGAAAAACTCGCTGCGCTGTTATGCCTCTCGCATGAATTGGGCAATCCGCAACGCCCGCTCGCCATTCTCGGTGAGGGCAACACCTCCGTGCGGCTGGACGCCCGGTCGTTTCTGGTCAAAGCCAGCGGCAGCAATCTGGCGGCATTGCGCGGGTCGGACGTGGTCGAATGCCAGACCGGTTTGTTGCTCCGAATGCTGGATGAAACCGGACTTTCCGACGCCGAGGTGGACAACCGATTGATGGAATCGCGCGTGGATGCCAGGGCAAAGAAACCATCGGTGGAAGCTTTGTTTCATGCCTGGCTGCTGACCTTGCCGGACATCCATTTTGTCGGTCACACCCATGCGCCGGCGGTCAACGGAATTCTCTGTTCGCCACGCGCCCGTGAATTTGCCGAGCGGCGGGTTTTTCCAGACGAGATCGTCTGCTGCGACGTGGCCTCGGTTTTTGTGCCTTACACCGATCCCGGTTTGCGGCTCGCGCAGGAGATTCGCAAACATACCGGGGTGTTCATCCGGAAGCATCAACGCCCGCCGCGCGTGGTGTTGTTGGAAAACCACGGCATCATCACGCTGGGCCGGACCGCCGAAGCCGTACTGGCGGCGATGTTGATGGCGGAAAAGGCCGCGGACATCTGGCTGGGCGCGGCGGCCCTCGGCGGGCCGGCATTTTTATCACCAAAACAGGTGGCGCGCATTGCCGGGCGGCCGGATGAAGCCTGGCGGCGGAAGGCGCTGAAAATAGGATGATAATCTGTCGGGTATTCCTGCTGGATTAGAGCTTTTTCGATTTAGATAGACGTATTTGGCAAAGTCTGCTATTTTCCTGTCATGAAAGGAAAAACATGCGTCCTTTGAGTCAGGATTTGCGACAGCGGATCATAGCCGCGCGGGAGCGCGGG
>Ga0265340_10001499_pt1 | contig 13374 bp, 9 predicted proteins | sample 4CB225metaG_FD_202082 | JGI IMG/M metagenome (GOLD analysis project Ga0265340, IMG submission 202082) | Rhizosphere microbial communities from Carex aquatilis grown in University of Washington, Seatle, WA, United States - 4-CB2-25 metaG | ecosystem: Host-associated > Plants > Roots > Rhizosphere...
CTGTTCTGTCGCGAGCGCCGCGCCGCCGCGCCAAACGCGCCGTTCATCGCCATCACCGGCACCAACGGCAAGTCGACCACCACCGCGCTCATCGCCCATATCCTTGCCGCCACCGGCCGCGAGGTCCAGATGGGCGGCAATATCGGCAAGCCCATCCTCTCGCTCGAGCCGCCGCGCACCGGCCGCTATCACGTCATCGAGTGTTCCTCGTTCCAGATCGATCTCGCGCCGAGCCTGAACCCTTCGGTCGGCGTCCTTCTCAACCTCACGCCTGATCATCTCGATCGTCACGGCACCATGGCCGCCTATGCCCGCATCAAGGAGCGCCTGGTCGCCGCCTCCGACATGGCCGTGGTTGCCATCGACGACACCTGGACCCAGTCGATCGCCGACACTCTCTCCCTGTCCGGTCGCACCGTCGTGCGCGTCTCCTCCCGCCGCGCGCTTCAGGATGGCGTCTTCGCGGCCGGCAGCGACCTTTTCGTGGCCCGCTTCGGACAGACCGAGAATATCAGCAGCCTCATGGGCATTGCGACGCTGCGTGGCGAGCACAACGCCCAGAACGCCGTTGCCGCCATTGCCGCCACCCGCGCCGCCGGCCTCAGCACTGCCGAGATTGCGCTGACGCTCGCCTCGTTTCCCGGCCTGCCGCATCGCCTCGAGGAGGTCGGGCGGCGCGACCGTGTCACCTTCGTCAACGATTCCAAGGCGACCAACGCCGACGCCGCGGCCAAGGCGCTGGCCATCTTCCCGCGCATCTACTGGATCGCCGGCGGCCGCCCCAAGGAGGGCGGCATCATGGCCCTGGCCCCGTTCTTCCCGCGCATCGTCAAGGCCTATCTCATCGGCGAATCGGCGAAGCTGTTTGCCGACACGCTGGGCGATCAGGTGAATCACGTGATCAGCGGCACGCTGCAGGCGGCGGTCAATGCCGCCGCCGCCGATGCCGCCGCCGATCCGCACGGTGCTCCGGTGGTGCTCCTGTCGCCGGCCTGCGCCTCTTACGATCAGTTCAGGAATTTCGAGCATCGTGGCGACACGTTCCGCGCGCTGGTGCGTCAGCTGAACGGTGTTGTCAGCCAGGGGGAGGCCGCCTGATGGTCAGCCGCGCCGATCGCAGTCAATTGTCCGAGTGGTGGTGGACCGTCGACAAGGTCATCCTTGGCGGCGCCCTGGTTCTGATGCTGGTGGGCATCGTCCTGTCCTTTGCCGGCAGTCCGGCCGTGGCCGAGCGTCTCGGCTACGACAGCTTCCATTTCGTCACCCGCCATATCGCCTTCGCCGTGCCGGCGCTGGTCGTGATGATCGCCACCTCGTTCCTTGCCCCGCAGAATGCCCGCCGCGCCGCGCTGATCGTGCTGGCCGTCATGCTGGCGATGATGTTCGTCACGCTGTTTATCGGCGTCGACGTCAAGGGCGCCCGCCGCTGGATCAATTTCGGCGAATTGTCGATCCAGCCCTCCGAGTTCATGAAGCCGGCGTTCGTCGTCACCGTTGCCTGGCTGTTTGCCGAGAACCGCCGCCGCAAGGACATCCACGGCGACATTTTTGCCGTCATCCTGCTCTTCATGGTCATCGCGCTGCTCATCACCGAGCCGGACTTCGGCCAGACCATGCTGTCGGTGGTGTCGTGGTCGGCGGTGTTCTTCATGGCCGGCATGTCGTGGCTGTGGATCGTCGGCATTCTTGCCGTCGGGCTCAGCGGCATCGTCGCCGCCGACCGGCTGCTCCCCCACGTCGCCGCCCGCATCGACAAGTTCGTGTCCCCGGCTTCCGGCGACACCTTCCAGGTCGACAAGGCGCTGGATTCGATCCTGCACGGCGGCTGGTTCGGGGTCGGCCCGGGCGAGGGCATGGTCAAGCGCGTGCTTCCCGACGCCCATACCGATTTCATCTTCGCCGTCGGCGCCGAAGAATTCGGCATCATCTGCTGCCTGCTCCTCGTCGCCGTCTTCGCGCTCATCGTCTTCCGCGGCATGTCGCGCAGCGCCCGGAGCGAAGATCCGTTCATCCGGCTGGCCACCGCCGGCCTGGTTGTCCTGTTCGGCGTGCAGTCCTGCATCAACATCGCCGTCAATCTCAATCTGATACCGGCCAAGGGCATGACGCTGCCGTTCATCTCCTACGGCGGCTCCTCGATGATCGCGATGGGCTTCGAGATCGGCCTGCTGCTGGCTTTCACCCGGCGTCGCGCCGAGCCTTCGCGGCTGGCACCGCGCCTCGGCTTCCGGCCGGCTCCGGCCGGCGCCGACATCGGCTAGTCCGGGAAGGGGCCGCGTGGCGAGCACCGTCCTCATCGCCGCCGGCGGCACCGGCGGCCATCTCTTTCCCGCCGAGTCGCTGGCGCTGGCGCTGCGCGCCCGCGGCTGGGCAATCCACCTTGCCACCGACCATCGCGTCGAGAGCTACGGCAAGGACTTCCCGGCCGCCGCGGTTCACATCGTCGAATCGGCGACCATGTCGCGCGAGCCGCTGGCCGCGGCACGGGCGGCGTTCACCATCGGCAGGGGCATCCTCCGCGCCCGCTTTGTCATCGGCCGCGTCAGGCCGGATGTCGCCGTCGGCTTCGGCGGCTACCCGACCGTGCCGCCGATGCTGGCCGCCATGTGGGCCGGCGTGCCCACCGTCGTCCATGAACAGAACGCCGTGCTCGGCCGCGCCAACCGCCTGCTCGCCCCGCGCGCCACGCGCATCGCCTCGAGCTTTGCCACGGTCGGCGGGCTCGACAACGTCCCGCCAAGCCACCTGCAGCAGACCGGTAACCCGGTTCGCCCCGCCGTGATCGTCGCTTCCGCTACGCCCTATCCGCCGCTTGCCGGCAGCGATCCTTTCCGCCTGCTCGTCTTTGGCGGCAGCCAGGGCGCCCGCGTCTTTTCCGATCTCGTTCCCGCGGCAATCGCCCTTCTTCCCGAAGCTGTGCGCTCGCGGCTCCACGTCGTGCAGCAGTGCCGGCCGGAGGATCTTGGTCGCGTCCATCAGGGTTACGAGCTGCTCGGCGTCGAGGCCGATCTCGGCCCGTTCTTCACCGATATGCCGCTCCGCATCGCTGCTTCGCACCTCGTCGTCTGCCGCTCAGGCGCCTCGACCTGCGCCGAGCTCGCCGTCATTGGCCGCCCGTCGATCCTCGTCCCGCTGCCCCACGCCCTCGATCAGGACCAGCGCGCCAACGCCGATGTGCTCTCCAGGGCCGGCGGCGGCTGGCTGATCGAGCAGTCCGAGCTGTCGCCGGCGCGCCTTGCTGACGAGGTCAGCGCCTTCCTCGCCGACCCGCAAAGGCTCGTCCGTGCTGCCGAGGCGGCTAAGACGCAAGGCCGCCCCGACGCCGCCGAGCGCCTTGCCGATCTGGTCGAGAACGTGGCAGTTGAGCGCGCATGAAACAGCTCAAGGAAGACATCGGCCCGGTTCATTTCGTCGGCATCGGCGGCATCGGCATGAGCGGCATCGCCGAAGTGCTGGCCAACCTCGGCCACCGTGTCCAGGGCTCCGACGTCGCCGAGAGCGCCAACGTCCAGCGCTTGCGCGCCCGTGGCATTCCCGTCGCCATTGGTCATTGCGCCGAGAACCTCGGCGAGGCCAAGGTCGTCGTCGTGTCGTCGGCCATCAAGCGCGACAACCCCGAGCTCGTCGCCGCCCGCGAGAAACTGCTGCCGGTCGTGCGCCGCGCCGAGATGCTGGCCGAGCTCATGCGCTTCAAGCAGGCCGTCGCCATCGCCGGCACGCACGGCAAAACCACCACCACCTCGATGGTCGCCGCCCTTCTCGACGCCGGCAATCTCGACCCCACCGTCATCAACGGCGGCATCATCAACGCCTATGGCACCAACGCCCGCATGGGCGCCTCCGACTGGATGGTGGTCGAGGCCGACGAGTCCGACGGCACGTTTGTAAAACTCCCCGCCGACGTCGCGCTGGTCACCAACATCGATCCCGAGCATCTCGATCACTACGGCTCGTTCGATCATGTGCGCGAAGCCTTTCTCCAGTTCGTCGAGAACGTGCCGTTCTACGGTTTCGCGGTCATGTGCATCGATCATCCCGAGGTGCAGGCGCTGATCGGCCGCATCGAGGATCGCCGCGTCATCACCTATGGCGCCAGCCCGCAGGCCGACGTGCGCTATGTCGATCTGAAGATCGTCGGCGGCCGCTCCACCTTCAACGTACTCGTCCGCGATCGACCGACCGGCGAGAGCCGCATGATCGAGGGCCTCTCGCTCTCGATGCCCGGCGAGCACAACGTCCAGAACGCCACCGGCGCGCTTGCCGTCGCCCTGCAGCTCGGCATTTCCGACAAGGCGATTGCCGCCGGCCTCGCCGGGTTCGGCGGCGTCAAGCGCCGCTTCACCAAGACCGGCTCGTGGAACGGCGTCGATATCATCGACGACTACGGCCACCACCCGGTCGAGATCGGCGCCGTGCTGAAGGCGGCGCGTTCCGTTGCCTCGGGCCGCGTCATCGCCGTCGTCCAGCCGCACCGCTACACGCGGCTCCGCGACCTGTTCGACCAGTTCGCCACCGGCTTCAACGATGCCGACACGGTGATCGTCGCCCCCGTCTATCCGGCCGGTGAGGCGCCCATCCCGGGCATCGACCGCGACGCGCTGGTCAATGGCCTGCGGCTCCACGGCCACCGCGACGTCCACGCCATTGACGGGCCGGACGCGCTGGCGCCGCTGGTCGCCTCGCTCGCCAAACCCGGCGACATCGTCGTCAACCTCGGTGCCGGCTCGATCAGCGCGTGGGCCTACGCGCTCCCCGACCAGCTGGCGAAACTCTCAGCGAAATGACCGCCCCGCTCGTCGACACCGCCGGTATCCGCGGCCGGCTTACGCCGCAGGCCGAGCTTGCTCCGTTCACGTGGTTTCGCGTCGGCGGACCGGCTGAGCTGCTATACCAGCCGGCCGATGCGGAAGACCTCGCGCTCTTCCTGTCCCGTCTCGATCCCGCCATCCCGGTCACGGTGATTGGCGTCGGCTCGAACCTCTTGGTGCGCGACGGCGGCATTCCGGGCATCACCATCCGCCTGTCGGCGCGGGGTTTTGGCCAGGCCGCGAGCGAAGGCGAAGGCCGCATCCGTGCCGGTGCCGCGCTCCCCGACAAGCGCCTGGCCGCTTTCGCGCTCGATCAGCGGTTAGCCGGCTTCGCTTTCTACCACGGCATCCCCGGCACCGTCGGCGGCGCGCTGCGCATGAACGCCGGCGCCAACGGCGGCGAAACACGCCAGCGCCTGATCGAAGCGCGCGCCGTGGATCGGCGGGGCAGGGCGCACGTCCTTTCCAATGCCGCAATGGGTTTTACCTACCGCCATTCGGCCGCGCCGGAAGATCTCATCTTCACCGACGCGCTGTTCGCAGGCACGCCCGCCGAAGCCGTCGCGATCCGGGCAGAGATGGACGCGGTCGAGGCCCACCGCGAAGCCGCCCAGCCCATCCGCGAGAAGACCGGCGGCTCGACCTTCACCAATCCGCCAGGTGGCAAGGCCTGGCAGCTCGTCGATGCCGCCGGCTGCCGTGGCCTCAAGGTCGGCGGGGCGATGGTGTCGGAGATGCACTGCAACTTCCTGATCAACACCGGCACCGCCACGGCCCACGATCTTGAGTTGCTGGGCGAGACGGTGCGCGCGCGCGTCCTCGCGACGAGCGGCGTTCGCCTCGAGTGGGAGATCAAGCGCATCGGCAATTTTCTCGGCGCGCCCGTCGCCGCGTTTCTGGCCGCTTAACCTTGCTGGGTACGCTCCTATCCTATTGATTTAGCTGGATAAGAGCCGCGCTTATCGACGGCCGCCATTATTGTCGCAGCCGCGGCCAAACGCGCAAAACTGATCCGTCTTTCACCCTTTGTTTACTAAAATGTACGGATGCTTGCACCCGCGCGCCGATCACGTTTCGGGCTGTCGTGGAAGAAGCCGCGCCGTTCGTCCCTGACGACCGGCCAGGGGTGGATTTGAAATCCGTTCCTGTTGGCGACCACTGCGTCTGCCCAGCCGGTCGGCGGCGTCCGGGTCGAGAGAACTGGCGGCTTGTGGGCCGCGCCTCCCGTCCGGTTTGCCGGTCAGTCGGGGAAGCGTCGTGCAAGCGATCGTCGGGAACATCGCCGAAATTGCCGCCGAGGCGCAGCGGGTGCGCAGCGCCGCGCGTCCGGCCGTCGTGCTGCCGCGGCCGCTGCGCCGGCCCGCCCGCGCATTGCGCCGGCTGGACATGCACCTGCCGCGCTATTTCGGCGTAAAAAGCATCGCCGCGCTGTTTGTCGCCACCGCCGTCGCCGGCGTCATGATCGGCGGCAATGGCATGACCGTGCTTTCCGCCGCGACCGCCTGGGCGGGCTTTGCCATCGAAAACGTCAAGATCACCGGCCAGAGCGAGACCTCCGAGGTTGACGTGCTCTCGGCGCTCGACATCGGCACCTATCCCTCGCTGCTCACGCTGGATCTCGATGCCGCCAAGGCGCGCATCGAAGAGTTGCCGTGGGTGGGGCAGGCGACCCTGAAGAAGCTTTATCCCGACACTGTCGAGATACAGGTCGCCGAGCGCGAGCCGTTCGCCACCTGGCAGCACGACAACGTCATCTCGCTGGTCGATCAGGGCGGCAAGGTCATCGCCGCCGACACCGGCGATCGTTATGACGGCCTGCCGCGGGTTCTTGGCGCCGGCGCCGCGCCGAAGGCGGCCGAGTACGCCGCCCTCATCGCCACCCAGCCCGCCCTGGCGGCCGAAGCCAGCGCCGGTGTTCTGGTTTCGGGCGACCGCTGGACGGTGGTGCTGAAGAACGGCATCGAACTGATGCTGCCGGAGGAGAATCCGGCCGCCGCGCTCGCCACCGTCGCTGCGCTCGATCGCGAGCATGCGCTTCTTTCCCGTGAAATCTCCACTGTTGATCTTCGCCAGAGCGGCCACCTCGTGCTGCGTCTCACTCCGGCCGGCGCGCAAGCCCGCGCCGCCATGTTGAAGCAGCGCGACAAGGCAAACCAGGGAAGGACGAACACCTGATGGGGCTGTTCGGTCATTCCGATTCCCGCCTTAGCCGGCGCTCGGCAACCGTCTCCGTCCTCGATATCGGATCGAGCAAGATTACTTGCCTCGTGGGCCACCTCGCGCCTGCTGCACCAGGCGAGGCCCTTCGGGGACGGACCCATTCCATCCGCGTCGTCGGCTTCGGCCACCAGCGCTCGCGTGGCGTCAAGGCCGGCGTCATCGCCAATCTCGATGCCGCCGAAGCCGCGATCCGCGTCGCCGTCGATGCCGCCGAGCGCCAGGCCGGCATCACGGTTGAATCCCTCATCGTCAACGTCTCGGCCGGGCGGCTCGCCAGCGAGCGTACCGCGGCGTGGATGGCGCTGTCCGGCCAGCCCGTCGGTGACGCCGACATCGGCGCCGTACTCGCCCTCGGCCGCCGCCACGCCGTGGCCGCCGGCCGCGCGCCCGTCCACGCGCAGCCCACCGCCTTTTCGCTCGACGGGGCAGGGGGCATCAGCGACCCCACCGGCATGGTCGGCCAGCGCCTCGGCGTCGACATGCACGTCGTCACCGCCGACGCGCCGCCGCTGCGCAATCTCGAGCTCGCGGTCAACCGCTGCCATCTGTCGGTCGCGGCGCTGGTTGCCTCGCCCTATGCCGCCAGCCTCGCCGTTCTCGCCGATGACGAACCCGAGCTCGGCTGCGCCGTCATCGACCTCGGCGGCGGCACCACCACCATTGCCGTCTTCGATCGTGGCCGCTTCGTTCACATCGATGCGATTGCCGTCGGCGGCCAGCACATCACCACCGATATCGCCCGCGGCCTTTCCATCCGGATTGACGATGCCGAGCGCCTGAAGACCGTGCACGGCAGCGCCTTGCCCGGCTTCTCCGATGACCGCGAGGTGCTCACCGTGAAACCGGTCGGCGAGGATGACGAGCACGCCGGTGTCCAGCACATCGCGCGCGCCCAGCTCACCCGCATCATTCGCCCGCGCGTCGACGAGATCCTGGAGCTCGTCCGCGACCGCCTCAACGCATCGGGCTTCGCCTCGATGTTCGGCCGCCGTCTGGTCTTGACCGGTGGTGCCAGCCAGTTGACCGGCCTCGTCGAATCGGCGCGGCGCACGCTTGCCCGTGATGTCCGTCTCGGCCGTCCGCTGGGCGTGTCGGGGCTTCCCGAGGTCGCGCGTGGCCCGGCCTTCGCCGCCGCTGCCGGACTGATGATCTACCCGCAGGTCGCCGGCATGGAGATGAGCGACGACCGCGAGAGCGATTACGTGATGACCGGCACCGGCGGCTATTTCGCCCGTGTCAGCGACTGGTTCAGGCGAAGCTTCTAGCCTTCCGGTTGCCCGCGGCGGCGGGCGGCCGAAAACGTGGAAAAAAGAAAGCCGGCGGGACGCGCGGACGGCAGGGTTCAAGACGGGATGAGGATGCCATGACACTCAATCTGAAAATGCCGGAGATAAAAGAGCTGAAACCGAAGATCACTGTCTTCGGCATCGGCGGTGCCGGCGGCAACGCCGTCAACAACATGATCCGCTCCGGCCTGCAGGGCTGCGAGTTCGTGGTCGCCAACACCGATAGCCAGGCGCTGCATTCCTCGCGGGCCGAACGCCTCATCCAGATGGGCGTCGCCGTGACCGAGGGGCTCGGCGCCGGTTCCCAGCCCGAGGTCGGCCGCGCCGCCGCCGAGGAGGCGATTGCCGAGATCAGCGATCATCTCGCCGGTTCGCACATGGTGTTCGTCACCGCCGGCATGGGCGGCGGTACCGGCACCGGCGCGGCGCCGATCATCGCGCGCCTTGCCCGCGAGCAGGGCATCCTCACCGTCGGCGTCGTCACCAAGCCCTTCCAGTTCGAAGGCATCCGCCGCATGCGTATCGCCGAGGCCGGCATCAAGGAATTGTCGGCCAGCGTCGATACGCTGATCGTCATCCCGAACCAGAACCTCTTCCGCATTGCCAACGAGAAGACCACCTTCGCCGACGCCTTCGCCATGGCCGACCAGGTGCTTTATTCGGGCGTCGCCTGCATCACCGACCTGATGGTCAAGGAAGGCCTGATCAACCTCGACTTCGCCGACGTCCGCTCGGTCATGCGCGAGATGGGCAAGGCGATGATGGGCACCGGCGAGGCCTCCGGCGAGCGTCGTGCCACGCAGGCCGCCGAAGCGGCCATCGCCAATCCGCTGCTCGACGAAACCTCGATGCGCGGCGCCAAGGGCCTGCTCATCTCGATCACCGGCGGCAAGGACCTGACCCTGTTCGAGGTCGACGAGGCCGCCACCCGTATCCGCGAGGAAGTCGATCCCGACGCCAATATCATCCTTGGCGCCACCTTCGAGGAAGAGCTGGAAGGCATCATCCGCGTGTCGGTCGTGGCGACCGGCATCGACAGCGAGGCACGGGCTGAAGCCGCTCCGGCTGCGGCCGCCGCCGCCGATCGTGTCGCCGAGCAGCTCAGCCAGCGCCTGCGCAGTGCCTTGCCGAAGACTGCGCCGGCCGCCGCTTCCGTCGCCGCCGCGCCGGTCCAGATGGCCGCCGCAGCCCCGATGCCGATGCCGCCGCGTCCCGCGCCGCAGCCGATGCCCGCGCGGCCCGCACCGCAGCCCGCGCCCATCTACAGCGAACTCGAGCCGGCTTACGGCCTCGAGCCTCTCGAGGAGAGCGAAGCCGAGTCCGACGCGCCCTTCATGCCGCCGCTGCCCGAAGCGCCGGCGCGCATGCCGCGCGTCGAGGATTTCCCGCCTGTCGCCCAGCGCCAGATGGAGGCGCACAAGCGCACCACGGTGGCCGTCCCGCAGCATGAAGACCGCGGCCCGATGAGCCTGCTTCGCCGCCTGGCGAGCGTGGGCCTTGGCCGTCGCGAGGAGGCGCCGGCCGAGGATCATCGCCAGCCGCCGCCGGTCCAGCGCCCGGTCACCCGGCAGGGTCAGCCGCAGCAGCGGCAGATTCCGCCTCAGCCCCGGGCTGCCGTGCCCGGCGCCCGTTCGGTCAAGAACGAGCAGCCGCCCTACCGTCCGCAGCAGGGCGACCTCGATCCGCATGGTCGCGGTGTTCCGGCTCAGCGCCCGCTGGACGACGAGCTGGAAATTCCGGCCTTCCTGCGCCGCCAGGCCAACTGATGCGGCAGCCGTAACGAATGCGATGGGGACGGGCCGGGGCGTTGATTCAGCTTCGGTCCGTACCTATTTGAAATACCAGTAGATTTTACCCCTGACGGGCTGTGGATAACCAGTGCAGTACCGGTAACAGACCGATACCAAGCGTGATTGGAGAAATGGTCTCCTTCTCCGTACGCTGTGATTCGAGGATAGCTGCGGGGTCGCAGTGACGGGGACCTACTGAATCGCCTCAACCGGCGGGTCGAATGGGTTTCTTGAGCGCACTTTCCCTGAAGCTGGATCCTCGGGCCGCATTCGCGGCGGGGTCTGAGTCGGGGCATCGACGGGTTATGCATCCACAGCGTGGACAATCGACCGTGCGTCGTCGCGCAACGGTCACCGGCATCGGTGTCCACAGCGGCCGCGATGCGTCGATCACGCTGCATCCGGCTGACGCCAACAACGGCATCACCTTCATGCGCACCGATGTCGCCGCCGGCCGTGAGGCCGAAATTGCGGCGCGCTTCACCAACGTGCGCACCACCGATCTGTGCACTTCGGTCGGCAACGACACAGCCTCCGTCGCCACCATCGAACACCTGATGGCTGCGCTCTCGGCCTTCGACATCGATAACGTGATGATCGAGATCGACGGTCCCGAGGTCCCGGTCATGGACGGTTCGGCCGGCGCCTTCATCGCGGCGCTGGATGAGGCCGGCGTGGTCGGGCTCGATGCTCCGCGCCGCTACCTCCGTGTTCTGAAACCGGTGCGGGTCGAGGTCGGCGAATCGTTTGCCGAGTTCGCGCCCTACGACGGCCGCCGTATCGAGGTCGAGATCGATTTCAGGAATCCTCTGGTTGGCCGGCAGGCGTTTGCCGCCTCCATTGACCGCGAGTGCTTCCGGCGCGATGTCGCCCGCGCCCGCACCTTCGGCTTTCTCGCCGATGTCGAGCAGCTCTGGTCGCGGGGTCTTGCCCTCGGCGCCTCGCTCGAAAACGCCGTGGTTGTCGGCGCCGATCGCGTCATGAACCCCGAGGGCCTGCGCTTCGCCGACGAATTTGCCCGCCACAAGCTGCTCGACGCCGTCGGCGATCTGGCGCTCGCCGGCGCGCCCATTCTTGGCCGTTACCGCTCGTATCGCGGCGGCCATCGTCTGAACTTCATGGCGCTTGAAGCGCTGTTCGCCGCCGCCGATTCGTGGGTGATGGTCGAGGCACCGCGCCGCGAGGTGGTTCGCGAGGCGAGCGCCGGTGCCGGCGCGCTGGCGCCATTGGCCGCCGCCGCATACGGCCCGGATACTTTCTAGCATTTACGCCGTTCTCCTGCCCCCGGCAGGCTTATCCGCCACAAATTCGCGGCAATGGCCTGCCACTCGCCTTGGCGGGGCGGGTTCCTTTCGCTAGACAGGTCACCGTCCAGGTCAGGTAACAGAGGCGAAGGCCTCCCTAGAAGAGGCGCCTTCGGGCGGGCGGGATTTGAGCGCAGGCGAGAACCGGTCGGTATCGAAGGTCTGGGCCGCGGCCCTGGTGGTTGCGGCGGCGGCGCTTCTCGCCGCCTGCAACACGACCAAGAGCGACGCCACCAAGGATGCCTTTGCGGACGACAAGCCCGCCGGCGAGCTTTACAACGAAGGCCTCGCCAACCTCAACGACAACAAGCTCAAGAACGCCATCGATTCGTTCAACGAGGTCGACCGCCAGCACCCGTATTCCGAATACGCGCGCAAGGCGCTGCTGATGTCGGCCTTCACCAGCTACCGCCGCGGCCAGTACGACGATACTGTTTCCACCGCCAACCGCTACCTGGCGCTCTATCCTGGCAGCGACGATGCTGCCTACGCGCAGTACCTCATCGGCTCGTCCTATTTCCATCAGATCCCGGACGTCACCCGCGACCAGGATGCAACCAAGAAGGCCATCTCGTCGCTGCAGGCGATCGTCGATCGCTTTCCCGACAGCGAATATTCCGACGATGCGCGCAACAAGATCATCGTCGCCCGCGACCAGCTCGCCGGCAAGGAAATGCAGATCGGTCGCTATTACCTCGAGCAGCGCGACTATCTGGCCGCGATCAACCGTTTCAAGACCGTGCTGACCGATTATCAGGACACGCGTGAGGTCGAGGAGGCGCTCGAGCGCCTGACCGAGGCCAACTACGCGCTCGGCCTCGCCTCGGAGGCGCAGACAGCCGCCGCCGTGCTCGGTCACAATTTCCCGGACAGCCCCTGGTACCAGGACGCCTACAAGCTGTTGCAATCCGGCGGGCTCTCGCCGAGCGAGAACAAGCAGTCCTGGATCAGCAAGCTGTTCGCCCCCAAAGCCACCGGCTAGCTCTGGCGTCGTGCTGGCCGCGCTTGCCATCCGCGACATCGTCATCATCGACCGCCTCGCCGTCGATTTCGGCGCCGGCATGACTGTGCTGACCGGCGAGACCGGCGCCGGCAAGTCCATCCTGCTCGATGCGCTTTCGTTCGCGCTGGGCGCGCGTGGCGATGCCGCGCTGGTCCGCGCCGGCGCCGGGCAGGGCGACGTCACCGCCGTGTTTTCGCTTGCCGCCGATCATCCTGCCCGCCGCCACTTGCAGGACAGCGGCCTCGACGCCGAGGGCGATCTCATTCTGCGTCGCGTGCAGGGCGCCGATGGCAGGAGCCGCGCCTTCATCAACGACCAGCCCGTCTCCGTGTCGCTGCTGCACGAGGTCGGCACGTCGCTGGTCGAAATCCACGGTCAGCACGACGACCGTGCCCTCGTCGCGACCACCGCCCATCGCGCGCTGCTCGACGCCTTCGGTGGTCTCGCCGCCGATGCGGACACGGTCCGCGCGGCGCATGCCGCATGGCGCGCCGCCGAATCCGGCATCGCCGAGCTCAAGCAGCGCATCGCCGCTGCCCGTGCCGAGGCGGAGTATCTGCGCGCCAGTTCCGACGAGCTCACCGCGCTGGCGCCGGAGCCGGGTGAAGAGGAAGCGCTGGCCGGGCGTCGTGCCGCGATGATGCGTGCCGAGAAGGTCGCGGCCGATATTGTCGAGGCGCACGAGACGGTTGCCGGCTCCGCCTCGCCGGTCCCCACTTTGGCCAGCCTCGTGCGCCGCCTCGAGCGCAAGGCCCCTGGCGCCGATGGTTTGCTCGCCGGCGCGATCTCCGCCATCGATCGCGCGCTCAAGGCCCTCGAGGAAGCCGAGCAGGCTCTCGATGCCGCGATCATGGCCGCCGCCTTCGACCCGCGCGAACTCGAGCGCGCTGAGGAACGTCTGTTCGCGCTGCGCGCCGCTTCCCGCAAGTACAATGTCGCCGTGGCCGACCTGCCGGCGCTGGC
>Ga0265340_10001500_pt1 | contig 13374 bp, 12 predicted proteins | sample 4CB225metaG_FD_202082 | JGI IMG/M metagenome (GOLD analysis project Ga0265340, IMG submission 202082) | Rhizosphere microbial communities from Carex aquatilis grown in University of Washington, Seatle, WA, United States - 4-CB2-25 metaG | ecosystem: Host-associated > Plants > Roots >...
GCGGAGGCGCGTGGCGGCCTATGGAAGGAGCAAACTGAGCAGCGGTTAACCGACATTCTCGCCGTGATCGCCAGTCTCAAATCGCGCTTGGCAACGATCGAAACGCAATTGGTGCCGTTGGCTGCGGCTGTTGTAGCGCAAGACGTGCACGCGGATCGATTCATCGGGCAGGTTTCCGACACGATTTGGAATGCAATCGGGCGCCCTGCTTTCGATCCATCGTACGACGTTGTCTTTCCGGGCGGCATCGCTTGTTACACGGACGGCACGAACGAGAGCCAGCCGGATCGCATGGACTTGCTTGCGGAACTGCTGGACCTGAAAATCATCGCCAAGCTCGACCCTGCCTTGCTCACATCACTGGTGCAACAAGTGCGCGACGAGTCAGCGGCGTATCGCAAACTCATCGAGTCTTACGCGCCAGCAAGCCTACGGCTGCGCCAACTGCAACGCGCCAAGACAGCCGTTGCGCAATCGGCGCGCATGCAGCTCGCGCAATTGAAACGCGTCTACAAAGCCGAAGGCTTCTCGGAAGCGGACATTCACAGTGTGATCCCCGATCGGCCGCGTTCGACCAAGAAAGTCGAGCCGACCCCGGCCGCTCCAGTCGCGCCAAACGCGAACGCGTCAACGCACGAAGAGCCCAATCAAGCGAGCTAATCGGCCGCGTTCCCGCTGAGGCGTGGCCCGGCGACCGCGCACCGCAATAGCTAACTTATTGCGAAATTCGGCGAAAAACCGCAAGGCAAAGCGGAACCGGCTGGGTACGGATCGAGTCACCCTCCTCGGCAAAGGGCTCCCTGCATGCGCCGGGAGCCGTTTGCCGGCGTGGGTAGTCGGTCCCGGCTGCACACGGGAGGCGCGAACCCGAACGGAAATGACGAACCGGTTGTGTGCGCCGTCAGCTCAGCGCACGGCTTTTCGTGAAACTCACAGTCACGGGAGCCGCGCCGCCGAGCGGTAAAATCGAAACTGTGACACGCGCCTCGAGCTTTCCGAGCCCCGAGCACGAACCGTGGGTTGCCGGCTTCGGTATGGCGATTGGGTATTTGAGATCCGGATGGAGCCGGGTGCCAGAGTGGGCGCACGGCTATCTGCTTGGGCCTCTCAAAATCCGAACGGGACTCGACTCGAACGCAAGTCGGATTCGGAGTCTGTAGCGGATTCGGAGTCTGTAGCGGATTCGGAGTCTGTAGCGGATTCGGAGTCCGAATCAGTCACCGTCACCGATTCGCACCGTCGCTGGTCGCTGGTCTAGTCCCTCTCAAGTTATGCCAACGTTGATAAAGTCCCCCGGTTTAGGCACGAACGCGCGCGCACCGAACAAGAGTCGCGAACGTTCGGCTACTGCCGCGCGCTCGTGACTACTGCAGTGTACTAATGCCAGTTGGCGCGCATTCGCCACCGAGAAGAGTGGCTGCAGCTCTGCAAGTTGACTGTGATTGATACTTGCGACTTCAACAGACTGGCATTCATGCACCACCAGGTCAGCCTCACGATACAGCCCAAGCGTGGCGTCGTTGAGCTTGCCGTCGCTACTGAAGCACAGGCAATGCCCAGCCGCGTCGATCCGCAGCGCGTGACAGGCAACACCGTGCTGCGTCTGCGCCGTCGTTAGCCGAAGATCCGCAAAGTAGTGGGCTTGGCTTGGACTAATCTCGCTGAAATGAATCGGAAAGCACTTGCTGGCACGAAACGCGCCGGGGTAGCCGATGTCGAGCAGCTGTCGGAGTATCGCGGTGGACCCAGGACCGCCCATCACCTCGAGAGCCTTGCTGCGGCGTGACTGGCGCAGCATCAGAAGCAGCGTTGGCAACCCAAAGCAATGGTCTGCGTGCTGGTGCGAGATCCAGAGCGCATCGAGCTCATTCGGATCAGCTAGCGCGCGAAACGCGACGCTCGCAATCGCCGGCCCGCAATCGAGCAATAGTGTCCGTGTGCCGTGATAGAGCAGGCTCGTGTTTGCACCCGACGGATTCACAGCGTCACCCACGCCCAAAAACGTTAGTCGAGCCAAGTGAGTACCTCGTTCAATCAGTCGCCGCGCGTCGGGGCGAGTGCCGCTACGACCCCATAGAAAAGCGCACGCTCACGCTCACGATGGTGCGTCCCTTGGGCGGTGGCGCAAACTCGATGCCCTTGAAAACCGTGCCGATGCATTCGCGTAGACTTTCCCCTTTGAGCGCAGTTCGAACTTGTTGCAGTTCCGCAGTGCCACCACGAGCAGCGATCTTCAGATCTGCGCCAAACGTCCCGCCCTGAGTGGGGTCCTCGGCCTTCTTGTAGCAAGCCCGCAGCGAGTCGTAGGCAGCTTCAATGGCCTGAATGAAGGGGCGTTTACTCACGTCATCGTTGGGCCCGCCCCCGATATGCATGCCGGAAAGATGCACTTTGAGCTCAGGCAAGGCTGAACCCGAGTGGGCAACGCTCGGCGCTGTTTGCGCTACAGCGGCATCCGAGGCAGGACGGGCCGGTACAGGAGGTGCCGCAGCTGCAGCCGCCACCGCGGGTGCCGGCGCCGTAGCCAAAGGCTGAACGCCCGCTGAACTCATCGCTGGCGCGGATGCCTGCGGCAAAGCAACCGGCTGGCGCACTTCCGGACATTCAGAAGCCGCGTGGCCAGGGGCGCACCCAATGAACAAGGGCAGCCATGCGCTAATCAGAATCGACGTCGTCAGATCCATGCGACCGACATAGCATTTTCAACCCGGCGTATGCGAATATGCGGCAGTCATTGGCCCCTCCGCCCCCTCCTGCGCCGAGAGAATCACTGCCGGCAGTCGCCCCCCGACGCATGACTCAGCTTGCGCATTTTTTGGTCGTTGCGACACTTGGACTCGGTTTTTCTTGCGAAACGCAGCCGAAGTCCCCGCGGAAAAAGGCACAAGTCAAGCTGCTCGCCGCAAGCTCGGCTGACTCCGCCGCCCGAGCCAACATTGGGGCGCTGCTCAAGCGGGACGAGCGCCTGGAACACGATGAGCCCCCGGAAAGCACATCCAGCAAGAGCGGACGTTCAAAGCAGCCATTCATTCTCGATGAGCTCGTGGATGTTGCACCTGCGGGCCCGGCTGCAGCCGCAATCGAGGGCGTGGTGCTGGTCACGAAATCCGACACGGTGCAGGTCGCTCCGCTTGGAGCCAATTCAACCAGTTTGCGCCCGGTGCTCACTCCCGTTGCGGCCCTCGACGGCGATCCAAAAGCGTACGTGCCGAGAGCGCGGGGGCCGGCTGTGGTGCGCCACGCAGTCTACTGGGTCAGCGGTTCGCGACTGCTCAGGCAGGCCATTGCGGGGGGCCCCATCGAGGTGCTCGCCACTGACGCACGGGCTTATACGCAGATTGCTAGCCCCGGTGAGCTTGAAGAATCGTTGCCTGCCGCAGTCGGCTACATTTCGGTGCGGCCGAACAATCCCAGTGCACTCGTCGCAAAGTTGTGGGTCGAAGGCGCTGGAAGTCAAGACTTGAGCCCGGACGGCACTACGGCAAACACCGTGGCGCTCGTCAGGCGCGGCAACGACTGGTGGGCTCTGTACCTGGAGGCTCGCACCGGCATGAGCCCGCTTCACGCCCGCCCCATCGACTTTGGTCCGGGCAGTGCCAAGCTGGGCGCAGATTTCATCGTTTGGGTGGCGGGCTCAGCACAACCCATGACTTTCGTGCACGGCATTGGTGACGCAGAACACGCCTGGGCGTTCTTGCCGATCGAGCGTGACATCTCCAGGTTCGGCTTGGCGCGTATTCCAGTCACTGGTGCAGGTGGGGCTGCTGAACCTGAAGTCGCGTGGCGCGACTACCCGAATGGCATGGACCCAGCCCCAGTCTCGACGGCTGTCATTTGCGGCAAGCCCACGGTGCTCTACTCACGACCAATTTCGGCCGCCCCACATGCACCGCAGGAATTGCACTTGGCCTCGGTGCAAGCAGCGGGCCTTGGGCCGTCAACACTGGTTGGTTCAAGCCGTGGATACTCGGATGTATCCATTGCCGCGCTGAGCAACGGCGCGCTCGTAGTATTCGTGGCGGACCACAGAACCTGGGCTCGCCGGCTCCGCTGCGCGCATTGAAATGTACCACTATACCCGGCAACACTGGACAGCACCGCTCGGCTGGTCTAATCCGCGCTCGCACCAGCTGCGTTGACCTAGTGATGTACTAGTGTCGCGCCCGTGGACCTGAAAGCAGTTTGCACCCATGCCCAAGAAAAAGCGCCCCTCAGCCACTCGAGCTCGCCTAACGGCCGCGACTGCCGACAAATACGTGCTGTACGAAAAGTCCGTTCAAGATCCGGATTTCGAAATCGAATTGTTCGACAAAGTCTATCGGCGCAACGGACGCAAGCCCCTCAATTTGCGCGAGGATTTCTGCGGTGCAGCCCTATTGTGCAAGCGCTGGGTCCAGAGCCACGCCGAGCGCGTAGCTACTGGTGTTGACCTGGACCCCGAGGTGCTCGCATGGGGCCGAGAACATCATATCGAACCTTTGGGTGCCGACGCCAAACGGGTCAAGTTGCTGCAGAAAGACGTGCTCGCGCCCACCTCAGGTAAGCACGACGTCATTGCCGCTCTCAATTTCAGCTACTGGGTTTTCAAAACCCGCGACCTGTTGCGCGACTATTTCCGGGGAGCAAGAAAGCGACTGGCCAAAGACGGTGTCTTCGTTATCGACGCCTACGGCGGGTGGGAAGCGCAAGAGCCGATGTTGGAACCCCGGCGTATTCCCGGAGGGTTCACGTACGTCTGGGACCAAGATGGCTTTGACCCCATCAGTCACGACATCCTGAACCACATTCATTTCGAGTTTCCTGACAAAACGAAGCTTGAGCGAGCTTTCACTTACGACTGGCGCTTTTGGACGATGCCCGAACTGCAGGAGGTTATGCGCGAGGCCGGGTTCGCCGACGTGGAGGTGTGGTGGGATGACACGGACAACGACGATGACCCCGTCTACCAACCTCACCGGCACGTAACCAATCAGCCCGGGTGGGTCAGTTACGTTGTGGGACGTGTAGAGCCAAGCAAGCTGCGCGACCGTGCGGCTCGAGCGACGTTGCGTAAGCCCCCAGCTCGGCGCAAGAAGCGTTAAAGTCCGTTTGACATGGCCATCGTAGGACGCCTCGCGCCAAGCCCTACTGGGCACCTGCACTTGGGGCATGCGCGAAGTTTCCTCCTCGCTTGGTGGAGCATTCGCAGCCAAGGGGGTAGCCTCATACTGCGAATTGAGGACCTCGATTCCCATCGCAGTCAGCCTCAGTACATAGATGCTTGCCTGCGAGATCTCGAATGGTTGGGGCTCGACTGGGATGTCGGCCCTCGCCTCCAATCCGAAGGGTTAGCGAGAATCCTGCAGTGCGCAGACAAGTTGGAGAAAGCCGGACTGGCCTATCCCTGCGTCTGCAGCCGGCGCGACGTGCAGGCAAGTCAGAACGCACCCCATGACGACGACAAGGAGCTTCGGTATCCGGGCACTTGCCGCAACCGATTCGCAAGTCTGCAGGCCGCCAACGTCGCCTCCGGCAATTCTGCTTGCCTCCGATTCCGAGTACCTACCGAACCAGTCACTGTCGATGATAACTTGACCGGGCCCCACCTGTTCGACGTTGCCCGTGAAGTTGGCGACTTTCCCATACTGCGCAGGGATCAAAGCCCAGCGTACCAGCTTGCCGTGGTTGTTGACGATCTGCACGACGGGATTACGGAAGTGCTTCGCGGTGACGACTTACTGCCGAGCGCCGCTCGACAACAGCTACTATATGGCGCGCTGGGGCTTCAGCCTCCCCGCTGGGTGCACGTACCCTTGGTATTGGACTCACAAGGGCGAAGGCTGGCGAAACGAACGGATGCGCTTTCGCTCTCGGAATTGAGGCAGCGCGGCGTTCGGCCTCGCGACATTGTGGCGTGGGTCGCGAGATCCATCGGCGTGGAGACTGATGAAATCCGCGATGCTCACGATGTCACATCGAGCTTCCGTCTTGAGTGCATCGGCAGCGAACCAGTGAGAGTATTGGAGAGCCTGTTGCCCACCCTTGGATAGCGGCAGCTTACTCGAGAGCGCCCCATGGATTTCCCGAGCGAAACGCATCCTTTCATAATTGCAATTCCCCCACCCTGATTCGCTATGCAACCCCGTGAGTTCAACACCTACAAGTAGTGGCATGCGTTCTGCTAAGGCTCGGGCGGCGGCGCCCTCGGTGTCCCCCCCCATCCGTGGGTGGCCGCCGTTTATAGGGGAAATATGAAGCCATGCTGACATGAACACGCCAGAGGGCGTGCTCGGGCCAATTTGGCAAATGGCCTCTGACATTAACGGTTGGACCACTGTCGCCGTATTGACGGTGCGCATCGTAGCGCCCCTCCAAACACGGCCGGGCTAACGCATAAGTCAGCGTTGGCCCGGCCGCTCCTAATTTAGTCCACTGGGCGGGCTAGAGCCATTGCCCAGTTCCGACAAAGCTTCTGGTGCCGGTTGATTCGCACTTGCCCGTGCGGAGTCTGAGCCTGAACCCATAAGCCTCGCCAGCCAACGCCATTCCCGGTTGTTCTCCAACATTATCTTGAGCGTCATGGTCAACGGTACGCTCAACAACATTCCGGCTACCCCCCAGATCCAGCCCCAGATGATGAGGGAAACAAATACAACGAATGAACTGAGGCCAAGTCGACGGCCAAGTAGCTGCGGCTCAATCACATTCCCAACAATCGTATGCAAGGTGGCCAAAGAGCCAAGGACAATTGCCATCTGACCGGGCCCAGCTTGCAGCAGCGCCAACAGCACGGGCGGGGCGCTCGCGGCAATCGGGCCAATGTTGGGAACATACCCAAGGGAGACGGCCAGAAGCGCCCAGAGCGGGGCGAATTCCACATGGAGCACTTGCAGAATAATCAACGTGACGGTGCCGGTAGTGAGGCAAAGATAGGTCTTCAGCACAATGTAGTGATTGATCTCACTCACGACCAACCGCATCTGCTCTAGCTCGGACTCGGGTCGATTGAACGCGGCTCGGATTCGCGCTGGTAAATCGACGGTATCAAACAGCAGAAAGACGGCCATCAAAAGAACAAAGACGATGTAAGTCAGCAGCGAGGCCACTTGCGTCAAGGCTCCGCCCACCCAAGGCAGGACTTCGCTCGCATCAATTGATGCCAGCAGACGGGTAAAGTCCAATCGAAGCTTGTGACTCCCGAGCCACTGCGTCAGCTGGGCCGCCATTTCAAATACTCGTCGCTGATACCGGGGAGCTTCCGCAGCAAAAGCGTTGAAGCTCGCGCCTACGAAGCTCGCGACCAACGCCAGCAAAGCAACGAGAGCCAGCACAACCAGGGGGATCGCGATCGCAACCGGTACTCCCCACCGACGCAATCTCCTTACAGCGGGTGACAGCAGCACCGTGATGAAGGCGGCAAAAGCAACCGGCACAAGAATGTCCGCGGCCTCGCGAAGCCCGGCAATGACTACCACCAGGGCAGCGAGCGCAAAGAGCCCACGAAATGAAGCAGTCACACGTACGGACGGCGGCATGGATTCATTCATGACCATCGCTCCAGGCTAGCTTGAAAGCCCTTGGCACAAATACCGTCAAAGTCCAGAGCAAGCGCCAACCGAATGACGCCCTGCGAGTCAATAGGTACCCGATTTCGGCCTGCGCCACCTTGCACCAACAGCAAACGTCACCCAAGGCGCGGCGGGTGTACGCAATGATGAACACAAATCTTGCCCGCAAATTTCCACAACACCAACGATTTGGTCCAAGGTCTTGGTTGATCAAATTGTCACGGGTCCAGCGAACGCGGGTTGTCTCAACGCGCCCGGCACTAGCTTTGCAGCAAGGTCCTACCATGTCATCTCACAGCAGACCTCAGCGGGTCGTGACGCCGATTGCGCCCCCTGCCATCAGTCTACGCGGACTCGACCTTCGCCGTGCATATGTTGCAGCAATAGCCGCTGAGATGTCCGAATCGAGGGCTCAGCGCGAAATTACGCCAAAGAGCCCGGTTACGCCTTGCCCAAAATCACTGGAAGCGTTGCTGCTGCGCGCATCAGACTTACTTGCTCGCGTGTCCGCGGCGGACCCGAGAAGCCGACTGCTTCAATCAGCGCTCCTGCGGCGTGATCACGCGTTGCTCGCAGCAGTGGTGCAGTCGCTCGGGGATACTCCAGTTGACTTACCCCGTGCGGCACTGTGGTCCACATCGCAACGACCTAGATCGATACGTGCAATGCAACTCCACGCATCCGAACGGCCGACATACCGTCCACCGCGACGCGTGGCAGCCGAGTAAGAGCTCCTCAAGTTTGCCGCTCGCTGTGCCGTATCTACGGACTAGATGCTTCTGTCAAACCTACCACTTCGCGTCTGGCTGATTGGGCTGGTTGTGGCAACACCTTTAGCGAGTAGTGCAGGAGGGGCGTTGGCCAGCGCAGGCGCGCCCGCTACCGTGCCAACGCAATGGGAAACGGAAGGGGCAACGAAGAGCATAGCACTGGTCGACGGGGTCCAGTTGGTCCTTGCCAGCAACACACAACTGTTGCGACGAGCGAGTATCCCCGCTCCCATGCACATAAAGAATATGGCGGAGCGTACATACGTTCTAGAGCTGGTGCGCGGTCGGGTCGATGTTGACATCGACATGAGCAAGCAGCCCTATTATTCTGTAATGCTCTACGCGCCGCGGCGCGTTACGGCTTACCTTAAGGGAGGCCGCAGCACGGTCCTCGCGTCGGAGCAAAGCGTAGTCGTTGCTGCGGTAACCGGCGCTGATATATCCGCGGGTAACGCAGACCAATGGCGCCCTATCCACGTAGGAACGGCACTTGCCGTGAGTCGCGAACGCCCCGCGGGCGAAACCCGCGTCTTGATCGAGCGACCAACGCTAGCGGCAGACAACTCACTCAATCTGAGCCTCGGCAACCCGAAACCAACCGTACTGTCATGGACCGGCATCGCCAACGCACAATGCTACCGGCTGACGCTGAAGGGCGAATCGTTCGGCGGGCAGAGAGCAACCCGGACTTTCGAAGTCAAGCGAACTTCGTTCGAACTACCAGCGCTCCCACCGGGTCGATACACGGCGGCCGTTTCAGCTCTAGACACTTGGCAACTGGAATCGGCTGAATCAAACCCGGTCTCGGTACGGGTGATCGGAGTTGAGTTACCGGAAGGGGCATACCTCCAGGCAGGGGTTCCTCAACTGGGAGAAATGCAGTCGATTCGACTCACTCACGCGGATGGGCTCGAAATGGCTTACGGTTCAGGCACCGTGTTTGGGCCAGCACCGGATAGCGTACGGATGAGTTCAGGGCGGCCATTGCTGGCACGATTGCGTGAAGTCGGCTCGAGTCAAGAGGTTGCGCTTCGCATTGAACCTCGCGCAGTAGCGGCCAGCATTGTCTTTACTCCGACTCGCGCACAATGGCCCGGCAAACCTATTAGTGTCAGTGTCAGTCTTTCAGGTCCCGGTGGGACGCCGCTGCCAAACGCGATCGATGTTGGTCTAGACACTTCCATCAACACTGATGCGATAGACGTGGATTGGCAACAAGCAGGCAACACCTGGACGGCACAGATCGCACAACCGCCGACGGCGGGCCCTTGGGTACTGCGCGTGACGGCCACTGATCAGGCCGGTCAAGTGCTCGCCAGAGATTTCATGGAGATTGCACTACCGAAAAAGCCACTGACCTCAGCGGCAACTGACTCTCGCTATTCGAGCCAGTAAACAGCGGGCTTCGGCCTGGAAACAGCCCGCCTGAAGTGCGCAGTCCAATTTGACTGTGCAAGGCACGCAGCGACGTTGCAAACGGCGTGCGGTTTGTAGGTGGACGCGGCGCCAAGTCGCGGTAACTGGCAAGCTATCTGGTACCGAGCGCCATGGACAGCAACACTGAAGCGGCCATTTTCGACTTAGATGGGGTTCTACTCGACACTGAACCGCTCTACACACTCGCCACTCAAACCGTCGTTTCCCAATACGGTAAGCACTATGCACCGCAACACAAAAGGTTCGTCATGGGCCGCGCGGACATCGAAGGCGCCGACTGGTTGGTTGAAAACTTGAATCTGCCAATAACGGCCGAGCAGTATCTCGAAGAGCGGCGAGGGCATCTTGAATCGCTATTCGGCGAGTGCCCATGTGTGCCTGGAGCCGAATCGCTCGTGAGTAACCTGCGCGCGCGAGGAATTCGGCTCGCACTCGCCACCAGTAGCGCGCGCTCTCTCTACCAATTGAAGGTCAAGAAGCACATCTGGTTCGATGCGTTCGAATTCGTTGTCTGCGGCGATGACCCAAGACTGCGCCGCTCCAAGCCCGCACCAGACATTTTCCTATTAGCTAGCGCAGCGCTTGCCGTAGAGCCGAGTCGGTGTCTCGTATTTGAAGACTCGGTTGCAGGCGTTCAGGCGGGTCTCGCCGCTGGAATGCGTGTGATAGCCCACGTGCAACCACCGGTCACGAGCACAGATTTGTCTGAGGCAGAGCAGATCGTGTCGAGCTATGCCGAACTCAATTTGGATCGGCTATTGAAGAGCTGAGCTCATTCCTCACCATTGCGACCAATGATCGCAGGCACTCCACTCTTAGGAGCAGAGCCGTATTCTTGAAGCTTGTATTGGATCTTGCGAACACTGACGCCAAGAACATCTGCCGCCCGACTCGTCGAGCCCCCCTGCGCGGCAAGAGTGGTCAATATGGCGTAACGCTCGATGTCTCCCATGGTAGAACCTGGGATGGGAGGGGCGCCGTGATTGGGTCCTGGCACGACCTCGGCAGGCAGGTGCTCGGCCTCGATGACGCCACCCTCAGCCAACACCACGGCGCGTTCTATGACATTCTCCAGCTCGCGAACGTTTCCTGGCCAGGTGTAGGCAGCAAGTCTCGAAAGCGCTGACTCTGAGAGTCTCTCCACCCGCTTGCCGTTCTCTTCCGCGTAGCGTTTGAGAAACTGTGCAGCAAGTGCTGGAACGTCCGATGCACGTTCACGCAGCGGTGGCAGGTGCAGGTTGACCACATTGAGTTTGTAATACAGGTCTTCGCGAAACTTGCCCTCGCTAACCAATACCTTCAGGTTGCGGTTCGTGGCAGCAATGATCCGAACGTCAGTGTGCACGGTCGCGGTGGAATTGATGCGCTCGAATTGGTGTTCCTGTAGCACTCGCAAGAGTTTGATCTGAGTGGCCGGCGCGATGTCCGCTATCTCGTCAATGAACAAAGAGCCACTGCTGGCTTGCTCGAGCCGACCTTCGCGGGCCCGACTGAGTCCTGCGTCCGCATCCTGACCAAACAACTCTGTTTCCAGTGTGCTCTCTGCCAAAGCAGCGCAATGCAACTTGATGAAGGGTCCGCTAGAACGAGTTGACCGCTGGTGTATCGCCGTCGCAATGAGCTCCTTGCCTGTGCCTGATTCACCGGTCAGCAAGACGGTGGCGCGACTCTGAGCCACTTGGGCTGCCATCTTGAACAACTGTTGCATGGCAGGCGCAGCACCGACGACATTTTCGAATCGGTATCGCTCATCCAAACGTCTCCGCAGCTCCAGCGACTCTCGACGTAGACGGCTTTCTTGCATCGCCCGCTCGATAACAATCAGCAGCTCACCAGTGTTGATCGGCTTGTTCAAATAGTCGATGGCACCGCTGCGCATTGCTTGTACCGCAGTATCCACGGCTCCAAAGGCCGTCATGACGACGACCGGTAAACCAGGGGAGCGCTCGCGCACTTTGGTGAGGAATTCCACACCGTCCATGCCGGGCATTTTCAAGTCCGTGAGAACTAGGTCAGGTTCGAATTCGGCAAATCGACCAAGCCCCTTGAATCCGTCAGCGGCAGTCTCACAGCTGTAGCCCTCTTCGCGAAGGATTTCTGCCAATGCATTGCGCGCGTTCGATTCGTCGTCGACGATAAGAATCCGTCCATTCGTGCTCACAGCGTGTCTCCGAGATTGGGTGCGGTCGTCCAGACTTGTGCGCACCCGGCTCGTCTAGGTGCAAACGCCCGAACTAATTGCATATACGCAAGCATTGCGCGACCCCTGCGCGAGGCGCAGGTAATTCGCACACAGACCACGTGGCCGTTTCAGCGATTTTACGTAGGAAATCTAAGGTCAGTGCTCCCGCAGTTACTTGAGGCTGGCCTACGGACTGATGAGTTGGCGCGTTCCCCGCTCTCAAGCCGGGCGCTCTATAGGGCGCGCCAACCACAACGCGCCGTAAGCCACGACGCTATCCAAGCTGCCTGGTGGCTTGAGGTAACACAATCGTGAAGCGCGTTTTTCCGGGGCGGGAGGACACTTGGATCGATCCACCATGGTCGGATACGATTCGGTGCACGATTGCAAGGCCAAGTCCTGTGCCACCTTCCTTGGTCGTGAAGAATGCGTCAAAGACCGGGAGCTCTTCTGCGAACCCAGGGCCCGAGTCCTCGACGTCGATCAGCACATTTCCAGCGGCGTCTGCTCCCTTCGTACGCACGATGATCGCACCGCTACCGTTCATGGCTTCAATGGAATTGCGGAACAGGTTGAGCAATACCTGTCGAAAGCGGGGAGGGTCTACGTCGACACACCCTGCCGATTCGTCGTATTCGGTAATGACCTCAACCCCAAGCGACAGCAGCTCGGGAGCAATCAGCCCCGTCGCACCCTGCAGAATCTCGTTCACCGATAAGCTCTGCAGATCCAAAGGGCGAGGTTGCGCAAACGCCAAGAAGTCATTAACGAGGCGGTCCAGGCGATGGATTTCATCGCGGACGATCCGCGTGATGCCAAGAATTCCCTCGACGGAAACGACGCCCTTACCCAAACGCCGTTCGAGAAGGTCAAGTTGCAAAATGGCACTGTTGAGAGGGTTCCTCACTTCGTGCGCCAGCCCTGCTGCCAAAGTCCCTACGGCCGCTAGCCGTTCTGCTCGCACGGTGCGACGTAGCATCTCGCGTTCGTCGGTAACGTCAATGCCCGTCGCATAGCGAACGTTGCCAAAGTAGCCTTCTGGGACTGAAGTACATTGCCAGCGAACCAATCGGTGACCGCCTGATTTGAGGGGCAAGGTACGATCGGAGCCTCCCTCGCCAACCAGATGAAGACCGGGCTGCCCCAACATCTCCTGCCGTAAGTAGCCGGTTACTTCTTCGAGGCGGCGATTCCAGAGCACAATCTCTCCTGACCGGTCGAGTGCCAATACGAAGATAGGCATTGCCTCGACGACCTCGCGGTGCCGTCGCTCAGACCCTTCCAGTTCAAGACGAAGCTGTTCATGTTCACGATGACTGCGAGCCTGGGCGAGTCCTCGCTTTGCGGTGTCGATGAGGTCCTCTGGTCGTACCGGTTTGAGCACATAGGCAAATGCGCTAGTTCGAACGGCACTAATGGCGCTATCCAAGGTACCGTC
>Ga0265340_10001501_pt1 | contig 13372 bp, 15 predicted proteins | sample 4CB225metaG_FD_202082 | JGI IMG/M metagenome (GOLD analysis project Ga0265340, IMG submission 202082) | Rhizosphere microbial communities from Carex aquatilis grown in University of Washington, Seatle, WA, United States - 4-CB2-25 metaG | ecosystem: Host-associated > Plants > Roots >...
AACGAGCATTCGGTGACGTTGCCGAAAGGGTCCTGGACCGATCTGCTCACCGGCCGGACCGTGGCCGGCCGCTCGATCCGGCTCGCCGAACTGCTCACCGACCTGCCGGTCGCCCTGCTGATCCGAACGCCGTGACTGATCCGAACCCCGTGACCGTCCAGGTGAGTTCAGGTACGACCGCGAGCGTTGCCGATCCGCGAGCCCAGGAACCGGGCCAGCGGCCGGGGAATCAGCCGGGCACCGACCACCAGGCCCCGGTAGAGCGGGCCGGGGATGCAGATCCCGGCGTCCCGGGCCAGGCCCGCGAGCGCGGCCGCGACCACGTCGTCGACGTTCAGCCAGACCCACTTCGGCGCGGAACTCATGTCGATTCCGGCCCGCGGATGGAATTCGGTGCGGACGAACCCCGGGCACAGCGCCAGCACCCGCACCCCGGTGCCCGTCAGACCCTGGGACAGCCCCTCACTGAGCGAGATCACGTAGGCTTTGCTGGCCGTGTAGCTGGAACCCCGGCCGGGAAGCAACCCGGCGACGCTGGCCACGTTGATCACGCCGCCGGATCCCCGCTCGATCATGCCCGGCAGCACCGCGCGGCTGAGGGCCATCACGGCCGTGACGTTGAGTTCGAGCTGGCGGTGCAGGGTTTCGTCCGGCACCGTCCAGAATTCACCCGAGGTCGCGACGCCGGCGTTGTTCACCAGCAGGTCGACCGGCTGGGCCGGGTCGGTGAGCCGGTCGATCGCGGCCTGCCGGGACTGCGCCTGGGCCAGGTCGACGGCCAGCACCTGTGCGCCCACTCCGCTGGCCGCCCGCACCTGCGCGGCGACCTTCTCCAGCCGGGCCTCGTCCCGGGCCAGCAGTACGAGGTCATATCCGTCGGCGGCGAGCCGGCGGGCGAAGGCGGCACCGATCCCGGTGCTCGCACCGGTCACGAGAGCGGTCGGCATGACCCGACCGTAGTCACTCGGTAACGCCGACGCCATCGCCCCGCGTCCCCGGGGCCGGCCCGCTCAAGTCCCTCTTGTCACCAAAGTCTGGAAAACTGACGCCGTGCACGAGTTCACCGTCTGGTCGCCCGCGGCCTCCCGAGTCATGCTCCATCTACCCGGTCTGGATCGGCGTGAACCGATGCGCCCGGCTGCCGGGGGCTGGTGGCGGGTCAGCGTCCCGGACGCCGGGGACGGCACCGATTACGCTTTCGCCGTCGACGGCGGCCCACCCCGGCCCGATCCCCGCAGCCCGTGGCAGCCGGCCGGCGTGCACGGCCCGAGCCGGGTCTTCGACACCGCCCGGCACACCTGGTCGGACGCCGGGTGGCCGGGTCGCTCGGCCCTCGGCTCTGTCTTCTACGAACTGCACATCGGTACCTTCACCCCGGAGGGCACCCTGGACGCCGCCGCCGGGCACCTGGCTCACCTGGTGGATCTGGGCGTCGAGATGGTCGAGCTGCTGCCGGTCGCCGCCTTCCCGGGACCCCGCGGCTGGGGATACGACGGCGTGGACCTGTACGCCGTGCACGAACCGTACGGCGGCCCGGCCGCACTGCAGCGTTTTGTCGACGCCGCCCACGCGCACGGGCTGGCCGTCTGCCTCGACGTGGTCTACAACCACCTCGGACCGGACGGGAACTATCTGAGTGAGTTCGGCCCGTACTTCACCGGGGCGCACGACACCCCGTGGGGTGAGGCGGTCAACCTCGACCGGGACGGCGCCGACGGAGTGCGCCGCTGGCTGATCGACAACGCGCTGCGCTGGTTCAGCGACTTCCACGTCGACTGCCTGCGGCTGGACGCCGTGCACGCGCTGGTCGACGACTCGTCCCGCCCGGTGCTGACCGACCTCTCGGACGAGGTGGCCCAGCTCAGTGCTCGCCTCGGCCGGCCTCTCAGCCTGGTCGCCGAGAGCGACCTGAACGACCCGACCATGATCGAGCCCACCGCCACCGGGGGCAGCGGAATGACCGCGCAGTGGGACGACGACGTCCACCATGCCCTGCACGCGCTGCTCACCGGGGAACGTCACGGCTACTACGCGGACTTCGGCAGCACCGCCGTACTGGCCCGGGTCCTGACCGAGGCGTTCCGGCATGCCGGCGACTACTCCAGCTTCCGCGGCCGGCACTGGGGTCACCCGATCGATCCGGCCCGGCACGCCGGGCACCGGTTCGTCGTCGCCCTGCAGAATCACGACCAGATCGGCAACCGGGCCACCGGCGACCGGCTGACCGTCAAACTCTCCCCCGGCCGGCTGGCCGCCGGGGCCGCGTTGCTGCTGACCTCCGCCTACACCCCGATGCTGTTCATGGGCGAGGAGTGGGGGGCGAAGTCCCCGTGGCAGTTCTTCACCAGCTACGACAACCCGGAACTGGCCGAGGCGGTCCGCAAGGGCCGGCGCGCGGAGTTCGCCGCCCATGGCTGGCGGGAGGACGACGTACCGGACCCGCAGGACCCGGCCACCCGGGAGCGGTCGGTGCTGGACTGGTCGGAACTCGAGCGGGTAGACCCGGCCGCCGGTGGACGCGAACTGGATCATGCCCGGCTGCTGCGCTGGTACCGGGACCTGATCGCCCTGCGCCACCGGGAGCCGGACCTGCGGGCCGACGACCTGCGTGAGGTGCGGGTGGAATTCGGCGAGCGATGGGTGATCGTGCATCGCGGCTCGTTCACCGTCGTGGTCAACCTCGGAATCGAGGACGCCGTGCTGCCGGTCCCGGCCGGCTCGTCGCTGGAGCTGGGCTGGGGAGAACTCGAGCCGTCCCGGGGTGGGGGCGAGGACGCCGATCTCCTCGCCCCCACCGGCGCGGCCGTGCGGGTCGGCCCGGACTCGGTGGCGGTCCTGCGGGTGAGCGGCCAACCCGTGGCAGGATCAGGGCGTGCCCGAGAGCTCTGAGTTGACCCCGCTACCGGAGTCGTTCGCCGAGATCGTCGACGACTTCCATGCCCTCCAGCAGCGCCAGCGCCTTGAACTGCTGCTCGAGTTCAGCCGCGAACTGCCTGCCCTGCCCGAGCCCTACCGGTCCAATCACGAGGTGATGGAGCCAGTGGCCGAATGCCAGTCCCCAGTGTTCGTCGCGGTGGAGGTCACCGGTGGACCGGACGACGAGGTGCGGATCTTCTTCGACGCCCCGCCCGAGGCCCCGACCACCCGCGGTTTCGCCGGTATCCTGGCCACCGGACTGCAGGGCCTGAGCGCGCAGCAGGTGCTGGCGGTCCCCGACGACGTGCCCCAGCGGCTGGGCCTGACCGAGGCCGTCAGCCCGCTGCGGCTGCGCGGGATGGCCGGAATGCTGGCCCGGATCAAGCGGCAGATCCGCACCGGGCTCGCTCGGTGACCGTCCTGCAGCTACTGCTGCCGGGGCGGGCCGAGGTCGGCAACCTCACCCTGGACCGTGACTCCACTCTGCAGGCGCTGGCCGACCTGTACGCGTACCCCGATCCGATGCCGGGCCGGGGCTGGGTCCGCGCGAACATGGTCAGTTCCCTGGACGGTGCCGCCAGCGGCGCGGACGGGAGGTCGGGCAGCGTCAGCGGACCGGTGGACCGGACCGTCTTCTCGGTACTGCGCAGCCTGGCCGACGTTGTCGTGGTCGGGGCGGGCACGATCCGGGCCGAGGGCTACCAGGCCCCGAAACCGAACCCGGCCTTCGCCGACCGCCGGGCCGACGCCGGGCAACTGCCCGCGCCCGCGCTGGCGATCGTCACCCGCTCCGGCCGGATCCCGGCCGACACCGGCCTGTTCCAGGGGGCATCCCCGACCTACGTGGTCACCACCTCGAGCACCGATCTCACCCCGCTACACGCGCTGGCCGGCCCGGACCACGTAATCGTCGCCGGTGACGACGAGGTGGACCTGGTGGACGCGATCAGCGTGCTCGCCTCCCGGGGCCTGCGCCGGGTCCTGCTGGAGGGCGGCCCGACCCTGCTGGGCGGCGCACTGGCCGCCAACCGGGTGGACGAACTGTGCCTGACCTGGTCACCGCTTCTGGTCGGTGGTGACGGGCCGAGGATCGCGACCGGCCCACCGGCCCGGCTCACCGCCCGCCCGGCTCACCTGATCGCCGCCGAGGACGTCCTGCTGGGCCGCTGGCTGATCCAGGCCCACCACAACAACTGACCGCAGTTCCCCGCCTCCGGCCGTGATCACCTCCCCGCATGATCACCTCCCCGCACGATCACCGGTTCAGCCCCCGGATCGGCCGTGAACGCAACACTTTCGCGGGCGTAACCGGCGGTCATGGCCGGGGGACTTGCGGTCACAGGCGGAGCAGGAAGCGAGCGACGGCAGCGTCCCAGGCTTCGGGATCGACGTTCCATTCCTTGCAGTGCCGGGCGCCGTCAACCTGAAGGTAGGTGACCAGGTCCGGCCGGGCATCGGCGAACCGTTGCGACGGTCCGGACGGCACGAACTCGTCGTCCGGACTGTGGATCAGGAGTACCGGATGGGCCAGTTCGGCGGCCCGGGTCACCCAGTCGAGCCGGTCCAGGTCGACCGGGGCCTGGGTACCGGCCAGCCGCCAGGCCGAACGGTGGGACAGCACCGCCTGCCCGAGCCGGCCCACCGCCGACGGCAGCCCGTTCACCCGGGCCTGGTGAGCCAGCACGTCCCGCCAGTCCAGCACGGGTGAGTCGAGCACGATGCCCTTCACCCGTTCCGCCGTCCAGGACCGGGACACGGTCTGCATCGCGATCGCCCCGCCCATCGACCAGCCGATCAGCACGATCTCGGCGGCCCCCTGCCCGGCCGCGTACACGATCGCGGACTCGACGTCCTGCCATTCCCGATCACCCAGGTGGTAGCGGCCGACCGGGGCGGTGGGCAGCCCGGCCGTGGTCTGGTACCCGGCCACCAGCGAGGTGACGCCGAGCCGGTGCAGCACCGGCAGCGCCCGCAGGCACTCCTCCCGGGTCGCGCCCCGGCCGTGGATCAGGATCGCCCAGGTCTGGCCCGGAGACACCTGGGCCCCCGGCACCAGCCAGCAATGCAGCGGCCCGGAGTCCCCGGCGATCTCGACCTGCTCGAAGTCGAGGCCGAGGGCCGAGCGTGGGTCACCGGCGAAGAAATACTGGTTCCAGCGGGCTCGGCCCGGTCGCAGCCGGCCGTGGTCGACCCGCAGGATCGGCCGGGTCACGGTGCCCATCGCCAGGTCGTGCCCGCTGACCGGCCCGACCTGGACATGAGTCCCACCAGTCCGCTGCCACACCCCGAAGCTTCCCGGCTGGACCGTCTCGTCGTTGGCCTGGAGCGTGACCGTGGAGTCGGTGACCGCCGTCACCTCGACGTCGTCGGGGCGCTCGGCTTGCGGCGTCACCACTTTCCGGGCGAAGACCGTGGCCGCGGCCGCCGCCACCAGCCCGGCGGCCACCGCGGAGGACGCCCCGGCCACCGCCGCCCCGACCGCGAGCCGCCGCACTCCGGCGGACACCGGCGATCCTCCCGGCCCGGCCGCTCTCACTTCGCGCGAGCCGGACGCAGCGCACGGGCCACGAGCGGCACCGGCAACGGCAGCCGAGGCACGATCGACGGATAGGGCCTGGGGGTCAGGAAATGCAGCACCCCGGAACCCGCCAACAACGCGGCGAGTGGCTTCCCGGCGGGTGGCTTCCCGGTATCGAGGAGGGTCATGACCTGATTCTGCCGACCCGGCCCCCGGACAGCCACGTCAGTCCCGATCCGCCGCCGGACCGGACGCGCCAAGTAGGCTGGGGACCCGCCCAACCTGAGGAGAACCGCGTGACCGCGCCTGCCATCGTCGTACTCACCGAGGAGGCGTTGAGCGCCGCAGATGCTCAGCGGCTGACCGCCCTGCACGCCGACGAATCCGTCCGTTACCGGGTGCTGGTCCCGGCCGACGTCGCCCGCAATCTGCTCGCCGACGTGCTCGATCACCTGAGCCTGTTCCAGCTCCGGGAGGCCTGGGAGGCCGCCCGGGGCGAGGAGGAGCCGACCAGGGCCGGGGCCGCGGTCGCGCTGAAGCAGTCCGTGGCCGCGCTGATCGCGGCCGGGGTACCCGCCGACGGCGTCGTGATCGAGCACGACCCGGTGGCCGAACTGCAGAAAGAGGTCGCGGCGGACGGCGAGACCCAGGAGGTGATCGTCGTCACCCGCCCGCAGTTGGTCGAGGACACCTTCCACCGGGACTGGGCCTCCCGGGCCCGCGAGGTACTCGGCGTGCCCGTGCTGCACGTCTACGCGGGCAGCAGCTTCCTGGGCTGACCCGGGCTTCCTGGGCTGATCGGGGTTGACGCGACCCGGGGTTATCGCCGGGCCGGCAGCAGGCCCCAGCCCAGCGCGAACAGCGTGAAACTCGTGATCAGGCAGAGCACGCTGAGGGAGCCCGGGGCGGACACCCGCAGGTCGGCCAGACCGAGCCAGGCGGCCAGCACCATCACCGAGATCGGCACGCTGAGGGTGGACGGGCTGGGCCGGGCGGTCGTGATCGTGACCGGCGGCCGGGGGGGCATCGGGCGGACGACGGCCAGCTCCCGCCCGCGCGGGCCGGAGTCCGGCTCCGGCAGAATCTCGACCTGCTCCTGCCGGGGCCAGCTCTTGCGCAATTCGATGATTCCCTGACCGACCATCAGCAAGGCGGCCAGGAGCGCGGGTACTCGCAAGGCCATCGCGGTGCCACCGGCGCCCTGGTTGGCCACCCCGAGGGCGAAGCCGAGAACCAGGGTGAGCACACCGGCGATGATCGTGCCGGGCGAGGAGATACTGACCGTCCGGCTGACCGTCCTGGCCGGGGACGACACATTATGGCGAGGCACACTCGGATCGGTGGTCATGCGCCGTCATCTCCTCGATTGCGGTGGCCAGATCTGATAGTGGCCGATCTGATATTCCTGTATTCCCTTACCCACCGTAGTCCGTCAGGGACGAACCCGACACTTCAAACGGCTTCGGATCCGGCCGGGAACGCATTCGCCGGCCGTTCGGTTACATCAACCATGACGACGCGCATCTACCCTCTGCAGCGCACGGACGACGAGTGGCGCGCGCTGCTGTCCACCGCTGAGTACGGCGTCCTGCGCCAGGCCGGTACCGAGCGTCCCTATACCGGCGAGTACTGGGACGATCACACCGAGGGTGTTTATGCCTGCCGGGCCTGCGGCAGCGAGCTTTTCCGGAGTGCCGAGAAATTCGACAGCCATTGCGGCTGGCCGTCCTTCTTCGCCCCGCTGGCGGCCGACCGGGTCGAGTACCTCGAGGACCGCTCCCTGGGCGGCGTCCGGACCGAGGTCCGGTGCGCGAATTGCGGCTCCCACCTCGGTCATGTATTCGAGGGCGAAGGCTACGACACACCCACGGATCAGCGGTACTGCATCAATTCGATCAGCATCAAACGCGAGCCCATTCAGTGAGCGCATCCGGCGTCCCGACTTCCGGCAGCGGGCCGGAAATTCACCGCGCCCGCTGCCGGGAACTGGATCCAGTAACTCTGCACGACCTGATCGCCCTGCGGATCAACGTTTTCGTGGTCGAGCAGAACTGCCCGTACGCCGAACTCGACGGCCGCGACGTAGAACCCGGCACCGAGCAGGTCTGGACGGCGGACGAACTCGGCCCGACCGCGTGTCTGCGGGTGCTGGCCGACCCGGACGGATCGGTCCGGGTCGGGCGACTCTGTACCCGGGCCGATGCCCGGGGCCAGGGCCTGGCCGCCCTGCTGCTCAACGACGTCCTGTCCCGGACGGCGGGCCAGACGGTCGTGCTGGAGGCGCAGGAATACCTGACCGGCTGGTACGGCCGGTTCGGTTTCGCCGCGACCGGCCCCCGCTACCTCGAGGACGACATCCCGCACGTCCCGATGAGCCTGCGGCTTACCCTTGCGGGTCGGTGAGGCTCACGCCAGCGCGGCGATGAGTTCCCGGACCGCGACCCGGGGACCGGTGAAGAACGGTATCTCTTCCCGCACGTGCCGGCGGGCTTGGGTGGCGCGCAGATCACGCATCAGGTCGACGATCCGGTGCAGTTCGTCGGCCTCGAAGGCGAGCAGCCATTCGTAGTCGCCGAGCGCGAAAGCCGAGACCGTGTTCGCCCGCACATCCGGGTAGCCCCGGGCGGCCTTGCCGTGCTCGACCAGGATGTCGCGGCGCTCCTGGTCGGGCAGCAGGTACCAGTCGTAGCTGCGCACGAACGGGTACACGCACAGGTAGCGACGCGGATCCTCGCCGGACATGAAGGCCGGCACGTGACCCTTGTTGAACTCGGCCGGGCGGTGCAGCGCGACGCCGGACCAGACCGGGCGCAGGTACCGGCCCAGTTCCGTGCGGCGCAGCGCGTGGTAAGCCTGCTGGACCAGTTCGATACTCGGGGCGTGCCACCAGACCATCAGGTCGGCATCGGCCCGCAACCCGGAGACGTCATAAGTGCCGCGGACCACGACGTCCTTGTCCGCCAGGCCGGCGAACAGGGCCTCGACCTCCTCGGCCAGCAGGCCGCGCTCGGCCGGCAGCCGATCCGCCGCGAACACCGACCACATGGTGTACCGGATCGTGTCGTTGATCTCCCTGGCACTGGTTTTCGCGGCGGCACCGGGTTTCGCTTCAGTACTGGGCTTCTCACTCATTCGTTGATTGTCCATCCCGGGCTGCCGTTCACCGCATGCAGGTCGGCGACGGCCCGGTCGGCGGCCGCGATGCAGACCGGCACGCCCACCCCGTCCAGCGCGGCCCCGCAGATCGCCAGGCCGCCGACGGCGGCCACGGCCAGCCGGATCCTCCGGACCCGGTCCACGTGCCCGACGGCGTACTGCGGCAGGCTGCCGCCCCAGCGGACCACCCGGTGATCGATCGGCTGCAGCGGGCGGCCGAGCACCTTGGCCAGGTCGTCGATCGCGGTTGCGGCCAGCTCGGCGTCGGTGTGCTGCAGGGTCGACTCCTGCCCGGCCCGGCCCAAGGACATCCGGACGATCAGCGGGTCAGGGCCGGAGGGACCGTCCACCGCGCTGACCCAGGCCCATTTCGCCGAGGAGAAGGTGGCCGCCTTGATCGTGGTCCCTTCCACCGGCGGGATCAGCAGTCCGGATCCGCTCACCCCGGCGAACTGATCAGGGGAGATCGCGGCCGCGACGACGGCGACGCTGGCGGTCTCGATCCCGGCCAGCTCGGCGGCCGCGGCCGGGCAGTCGAACGCCAGCAACCGGGCCGCCGCGGCCGGCGGGACGGCGAGGATCACCGCATCGGCGTCCAGAAAGGTCGGGTCGGCGGCCGACCCGGTCTCCAGCCGCCACCCGGCCGGGGTCCGGCGCAGGCCCCGGACCGTCGTCCCGGTCCGGACCTCGAATCCGGCGGCGGTGAGTTGCTCGGCCAGCGCGACCGGTAGCCGGCCGACGCCGCCGCGCAGTCCCGCAAACACCGGTCCCGCGCCCGCCCGTCCCGTGCCCGCCGGTCCTGCGTTCACCGGGGCTGGGGTCGGTTCGGCCGGGGTGGATTCGGCCCTCGGCGGCCCGAGCATCGGGCCGCCCCGCTGCGCGCGGGCCCAGAGCGCCGGCACGGTGGCCTGCAGGGAGAGCCGGTCGGCATGCCCGGCATAGACGCCGCCGAGCAGGGGCTCGACCAGGCGATCGACCACGGCCCGGCCCATCCGCCCGGCCACCCAGGAGCCGACGGACACATCGCCGGTCAGAGCCGGGGCCTCGATCGAGGGTTCCTGCGCCACCCGGGCCAGTTCGTCGTCGGTGAGCAGCCCGGCCAGCCCCGGGAGCGCGGCCGGCCCGGCCGGTACGCCCATCATGGTGCCGACCGGTAGCGGGTAGAGCCGGCCGCGGGCCAGCACCGAGGCGGAACTGACCGCCGGATGCACCAGATCCCCGCCCAGTCCGACCTCGTGGATCAGGGCGACCGCTTCGGGACGGCGGGCCAGCACGGCTTCGGCCCCGACGTCCACCACCAGGTCGCCGACCGTGTCGGTCCGGAGTTTGCCGCCGACCTGGGAGGAGCCTTCCAGGACGATCACTTCGGGCGCCGACCCCGATCGGGTCAGCCGCCAGGCGGCCGCCAAACCGGAGATCCCGCCCCCTACCACCACAACCCGCGCTGTCCTCACCGCTACAGCCTGCCACTACCTCTGCGCCAGACGAATTCGTTATCCGTTCCTGACCTCCACCGAGGGAACCGCCACTACGTTGACGCCGTCTGATCGGTGTTCGGCTCGGTTCGGCTCGGTTCGGCTCAGTTCCCACTTGCGTTCGGCACACCGGAGGTCCACATGACCAGGCGACTGCGACCGTTACCCATCCTGCTCGCGGCGGTCCTGGCCGGGCTGGTGACCGGTTGCTCGGCCGCGGACGGTGGCTCGCAGTCCTCCAGTGACTCCGGGGCGGCCCATGGTTCCAGCTTGTCCGGTGGCGCCAGCGGTTCCGTCGAGGCCAAGGCCGCGGTCCGGCAGGCCGATTCCGCCGCCGCCCCGGGCAAGCTCAGCTCGGACCAGACGGCGCAGGACGTCGGGGGCACCCGCCAGATCCGCACCGCGCAGGTGACGATCGAGGTACCTCGGCTCCCGGCCGCGCTGGCGCAGATCCGGGCCCAGGCCGCGGCCCTGGGCGGAACGGTCAGCAACGAGAACAGCCAGTTTCCCTCCGGCCGTGACTCCGGCGCCGAATCAGAGCTCACCCTCCGGGTGCCCGAACCCCGGCTGGACGAGGCCCTGACCCGGATCGCGACCGTCGGACACGAGCTGAAGCGGTCGATGACCACCGAGGACGTCACCGCCAAGATCACCGACCTGGACAGCCGGGTCGCCACCCAGGCCCGATCGGTCGCCCGGATCCGGGACCTGATGAACCGGGCGAAATCCCTGAAGGACGTCGTCCTGCTGGAGTCCGAGCTGTCCCAGCGGCAGGCCGATCTGGAGTCGATCCAGGCCCAGCAGCGCGTGCTCAGCAATCAGGCCGACCTGGCCACCATCACCGTGTCGCTGCGCACCCCGGCCGCCGTGGTCGCGGCCAGGCACCACGTCTCGGGCTTCGTCTCCGGCTTCCGCAGCGGCTGGCACGGTGTCAGCGCGAGCCTGGCCGTACTGGTGACGCTGCTCGGCCTGCTCCTGCCACCGGTACTCGTGCTGGCCGTGGTCGCCGGCCTCGGCTACCTGCTCTACCGCCGCTTCCGGCCCGGCCGGCGCCGCCCAGCCCCCGACCCCACCAGCTAAGCCGGCCGCGCTCACCTTGATCAGAGCACGGGAATGCGGGAGGCATCGAGCAGGGCCCGGTCGCCGTCGAGACCGCGGCTCAGGGCGGCGGCGACGTCCTCGTGCGGAGTGCCCAGCCGGACCGTGCTGACCTCGTCCAGGCGCTGGTAGTGCTGCCGGCTCAGGTCCAGATCGAGGGAGCGCAGGTACTCCTCCAGGTGCTCCAGGGCGCGCGGGCCGACGATCGGGATCAGAGCCGTCGCCGCCGACGCGGCCCGCCGGCGCAGCCAGGCCAGGGACACCTGGACCGGGCTGCTGCCGATCTCCTCGGCGATGGCCAGCACCGCATCGACCACGGCGGCCCGCTGCGCGGTGCCTTCCACGGCATCGCCGCGAGCGCTGAGCCGGCCCTTCTCCCCGTGGCGGTACTTGCCGGTGAGCAGGCCCCCGGCCAGCGGGGAGTACAGCAGCACGCCCAGACCGTGGGCCTGGGCCATCGGCAGCAACTCCCGCTCGGCGGATCGTTCGGCCAGGCTGTACTCGGTCTCGATGCCGACCAGCGGGGCCAGACCGCGCCGGTCCGCCTGGACCGCGGCCCCGGCGACCCGCCAGGCCGGGAAGTTGGACAGCCCGCCGTGAAGGATCTTCCCGGCCCGGATCAGATCGTCGAACCCGGCCAGAATCTCCTCGATCGGGGTGACCCCGTCGGGGAAGTGGGGCATGAACACGTCTATGTAGTCCGTGTCCAGCCGGCGCAGGCTCGCCTCCAGGGACCGGATCATCGTCTTGCGGCCGTTCCCGGTCGTGCCCGGGCGCGGCTGGGCCTGCCTGGTCCCGCCGTACTTGGTGATCAACACGAAATCGTCCCGGTCCCGGCCGAGCAGCTCACCGAGCACGGTCTCGGCCCGCCCGTCCTGATAGACGTTGGACGTGTCGAACGTGGTGCCGCCCGCGGCCACGAAGGTCTCGAAGATCTTCCTTGCCGCCGGCAGGCCGGCGCTGGTCTCGCCCGGGCCGAAGTTCGCCGTCCCGAGCACGTACTCCGAGACCCGAAGCCCGGTCCGTCGTCCCAAGGTCTGGTAGCGCATGCCGGGCTCCCGAGGGTAGGTGACGAGGTAAGCTCCCCAGATCATGCCATATAAAACGAATGATCGTTCTCTATTATGCCCAGGGTAGGTCAGGCGCACCTGGATGCCCGGCGGCAGCAGATCGTGGACGCCGCCCGGGCCCGCTTCGCCGGTCACGGCTTCGCCCGGACCTCGATGTCCGACATCGTCGCCGAGTCCGGACTCTCCACCGGGGCGATCTACCGGTACTTCACCAGCAAGGACGACATCGTCATCGCCGTCTGCGAACAGGCCCGGACCGCCTTCCCGGCCGAGCTCACCGCCGAGGCCGTCCACGATTTCCTGGAGCACGTACGCGCCCTGGCCCGGGAAAAGGGCCACGCCCGGCTGATTGCGCAGATCTACGCCGAAGCGGCGATCTCACCGGCGCTGGCGGTGATCGTGCGGCAGCAGCTCACGGCGATGCGCGCGGCGGTCGCCGAGCTGATTCCAGCCGACCGGCAAGCTCAGGCCGGCCCGATCGCCGAGGCTTTCGTAGCCCTCTGCCAGGGCTACAACCAGGAACTAGCGGTCCGGGGCGACCTGGACCCCGCGCCCTTCGTCAGAGCGCTGATGGCAATCATCAGAGGGTAGGGAGCCCTTCCCAGGAACCGTCCGTAGCATCGAAACCGTCTGCGGCGCTGTTACCCGTTCACGGATTCCTGCCCCGAACTTCCATTCGTCAGGAGCGCATCATGTTCATCGTTGCCGTCGTCGTCTCCATCCTCCTCGCCGCCGGCCTGTCGGGCTCGGCCGGCGCCAAACTGACCAAAGACCCCAGGATTATCGAGACCCTGGTCCGGACGGTCGGCGTCCCTGAGGACCGGCTCTGGATGCTGGCCGCGCTCGAGCTGGCCGGGGCCGCCGGACTGATCATCGGGCTGTTCTGGGCCCCACTGGGGATCGCCGCCGCGATCGGCGTGATCCTCTACTTCATCGGCGCGGTCGCGGGCCACCTGCGGGTCGGTGACACGGCGATCCCCGCGATCGCGCCCGCCGCGGTGATGCTCGTGACCGCGGTGATCGCTCTCGTGCTGCGCTCGGCCACCGCCTGAGGCCCGGCGCCGCGCAGAGACGCCCGCGCTGGACGGTTCACCCCCGAGATGCCGGACCCCGCGGGGATGGAACGGGATGGAACGCCT
>Ga0265340_10001503_pt1 | contig 13365 bp, 11 predicted proteins | sample 4CB225metaG_FD_202082 | JGI IMG/M metagenome (GOLD analysis project Ga0265340, IMG submission 202082) | Rhizosphere microbial communities from Carex aquatilis grown in University of Washington, Seatle, WA, United States - 4-CB2-25 metaG | ecosystem: Host-associated > Plants > Roots >...
CGCCGATATATACTCAAATAGTCATAGCGCTTTCAACCTTTTTTGTGCATTATGGTTTTCTGGTTATTATTTTTTTGATATTGCTGGGATTGTGGTTATGGAGACTTTCCGGAACAGAGAAAGGAAAAATATATCTGGACAATATGCGTTTGGCTCTGCCGGCAGTCGGGAATCTTTACAGGAAGCTTTATCTTTCCAGGATTGCGGACAATATGGATACGATGCTTACTTCCGGCGTTCCGATTGTCCGGGCGATAGACATTACCTCTGAAGTTGTCGGCAGCCGGGTTTACAAAGAGATTTTAAAAGATGTAGCCGACGGAGTGAAGTCCGGTTTGGCTTTTTCGGTCGCATTTGAAAAACACACAAAACAAGTTCCGGGCATTATGATACAAATGGTTAAAATCGGGGAAGAAACGGGCTCGTTAGGCTCAATTTTAAAGACTTTGGCCGATTTTTATAAAAGGGAAGTTGACGATGCGGTTGATACATTAGTGGGATTGATTGAACCGGTAATGATTGTAGTTTTAGGTTTGGGGGTGGGCATACTTCTGGTTTCTATTCTGATGCCTATTTACAACCTTGCGGGTTCAATATCGTAAACCCCTCCCATCCCTCCCCTTGTCAAGGGAGGAGAAATAAAGATTCCCCCTGATAAGGGGGCGAGGGGGTTGTGTTCTATCTGGGGATAACTTTTTTAGTTTTGTGATATAATGAAAAGTGTTAAAAACAAGTCGAAATTAGATGTAGTTTGTTATAAATAAAAAATTATTATGAAAAAGATTAACCTTAAAAAAGGTTTCACATTAATAGAACTCTTGGTCGTTGTAGCCATCATCGGTATTTTGGCCTCGGTTGTTTTGGCGTCGCTAAACAGCGCTCGTTTTAAGGGTAAAGATGCCGCCATTGAATCTGAATTGTCTAGTCTAAGAGCTCAAGCGGAAATCTTTTCCAATGGTGGAAGTTACAATAACTTATTTACAGGCAACAATACTTGGGCTTCTACTGATTCAGGTACTCAAGCTATTTTGACTGGTATCAATAATCAAACTACTACCCATACTGCAGGCAGTAGCGCTTCCGCGTGGGCAGCTCAGGCTCAGCTTACATCTGACACAACCAAGTATTTCTGTGTGGACAGCACGGGTGCGGCAAGAATTGATACGGTTATGGCTGCCGGCATTACGGTCTGCCCTTAGTAGTTTTTTAAAGCGTGATTGATATAGTATAAGAAATTTTATTAATAAAGTAATTGTAGATTTCTATGAAAAAAATGAATTTTAGCAAAAAGTCTAGTTTGGGTTTCACATTAATAGAACTCTTGGTCGTTGTAGCCATCATCGGTATTTTGGCCTCAGTTGTTTTGGCATCGCTTTCTAGTGCCAGGACTAAAGGTAAAGATGCCGCTGTTGAAGCGCAATTGTCTAGTATGCGACCTCAGGCAGAGCTTTGGTCCAGTTCGCAGGCTTCTCCCACTTATGCGGGCGCATGCACAGGAGCTACTGCAAGTAACGGTTTGGCCGGATTACTTACCGCTACGGTAAATGCCGATGCGGTTACGTCTACTTTAAATACAACAGCAACTGTAGCGGGCACTTATAACACTGTAACTTGCCATGATAGCGCTTCCGCTTGGGCAGCAGAGGCACCACTTGCTGGTTCTGCAACTGGGGCTTCGGTTATGTGGTGTGTTGATAGTACGGGTGTGTCAAAAAAAGCGGCTGCGAATACAAATATTGGACCAAGTTCATATGTTTGTCCTTAATAGAGAAATATAGAGAGTTTTTTTAAAAACCACCCTCCCTTTGGGTGGTTTTTGTTTTTATATTTGATACAATTACTAAATTCCTATGAAAAAAATGAATTTTTCAAAAAATCCCGGGAGGGGTTTTACATTGATTGAACTCCTCGTAGTTGTAGCTATTATAGGTGTTCTGGCCTCAGTTGTTTTGGCATCGTTGAATAGCGCTAGGACTAAAGGTTCCGACACAAAAATAAAAGCGCAGCTTGATAATATGCGAGCCCAAGCCGAATTCTATACCGGAACAGGCACAGCTGTCGCCGCGGTCACGCCTTGCGCCACGACCGCTGGTACGTTATTTGACACGGCAAATAATGGTTTAGGAAATTTATTTAATGGTCTGACTTTAGCGAATACAAGATGTGCTTCAGCCACTGGATTGCCTTCCTCCGGCGTACAATGGGCCGTTGCCGCTCAAACATCCACCGGCGCTTGGTGTGTTGATTATACCGGTGTTGCCCGTGACAAAACCGCAGGCGGTGTTTCTTATACTTGGGCTGGTACTCCTGCCGGAGTAGCCGTTATAGCCGCGGCCACAACGGTTTGCCTTTAGTATTTTTACTTAACATAGTTTTTGCTTCTTATATTTGCTATAATTGATATATTAAAAAGTATAATTATAGTCTTTTATTATGACTTCAATCCTCACAATTATTTTCTTTGTCTTTGGTCTCATTATCGGTAGCTTTTTGAATGTTGTGATATTCAGATTCAATACCGGACGTCATTTTGGCGGAAGAAGCGAATGTATGGTTTGCCGAAACAAGCTCCATTTCTATGAGCTCATACCCCTGTTTAGTTTTTTCGCCCTAGGAGGAAAGTGCGGGAATTGCAAAGCGAAAATATCGAATCAATATCCCATAGTTGAGTTTATCTCCGGGTTGATTTTTGCAAGTTTGTTTTTAAAATTTCAGGATATTTTTTATATAAATACGCTGGTATTTTCCATCTCTTACGCTTATTACGCGACGATGTTTTCCATTTTACTGGTTATAGCAGTTTATGATTTTAAGCACAAGATAATTCCCGACGTACTTTCCATCATCTTAGGTGTTATGGCTTTTATCGGCTTGTTTTTCTTTTCCAATTACCTATTTTATCCGCACATTCCGTCTGTCTTGGAGCTTTTGTCGGGTGTAATGCTGGCGTTGCCTTTTGCCTTTATATGGTTTGTTTCAAAAGGAACTTGGATGGGTCTTGGAGACGCGAAACTTGCCTTAGGGTTGGGCTGGCTTTTGGGATATTCACGCATACTCTCAGGCGCGGTTCTGGCTTTTTGGTCCGGGGCGATAATAGGGCTTATCCTTATTATTTTTTCGAAAAAGCACGGGATAAAAAGCGAAATTCCCTTTGCTCCGTTTTTGGTTCTCGGCGTACTGCTCGCTTTTCTTTTTGAATTGCATCTTTTCCCGATTGGTTTTTAAATTAAATGATTTCTTTTTTAAAAAATTTAGAATTTAAAAAGCTCAAAGCTGAAAGCTCTAAATTAAATAGAGGTATGACTTACGTTGAGCTTATTGTGGTCTTAAGTATTTTTGCCGTAATGACTTCCATCGTTCTTTTTAACTACAGCAAGTATCAGGAGCAAGTTGATATAAAAGTTTTGGCGAATGATATTGCCCTAAAAATAGTGCAAGCGCAAAAATCAGCTTTATCCGGAGAATTACCGCCTCTCTCACAGCAAACGCAGATTGATTCAACATGGAAACCGTCTTACGGTGTTTATTTTGACCCTGGGACTAATAATAATTTTATTTATTTTACCGACCTTGGTATCTGGGATAATATTGCCGGACACAATACACAAAATAATTCATACGATTCTTCCAGTTGTCCGGGGTCGGGGGAATGTTTGAATAGTATAACTATTACGAAAGGGGATTATATATTAAGGATAGACAGCTATTTAGGTTTAACCCCCACCCAAATTACAAATCCTCTGTCTATAACTTTTACAAGACCTAATTCTGGCGCAGCTTTCTATTCAAATGGTTTATCGCTACCGGCTGGTTTTGACTATGTTCAGATTACTATTTCCTCTCCTTCATTGATAAAATCCTGCATAGATGTGTATCCTTCGGGCAGAATTCAAATAAATCAATGCTTGCTTGCCTCCTAATTTATAATTATATGCATAAACAAAATAAAAAAATTAAAAAAAATGGCGGGTTTACCCAGACACTAACAAAAAAATCGTTAGTGTCTGGGTTTACAATAATAGAAACGATGATAGCTATTTCTATCTTTTTGATTGTTGTTATGGTTGGTATGGGCGCTCTTTTGAATACCAGTTTGATTCACACGAAATCTCAGGATATGCGTTCCATTATGGACAACTTAAGTTTCATTATGGAAGATATGTCTAGAAATTTAAGAACGGGATACAACTATCATTGTATTGATGATGGAATTCTTACCTCTACTGTTCCCCACAGTTGCATTAGTGGTGGAAAAGGAATTTCTTTTAAATCCGCTGACCCTACTGGTGGTCAATGGGTTTACTTTATTGGTACTTACAACGGTACCCCTGGAATTTTCAGATCAGTTGACGGAGCGATTAGTTTTGTTCAGTTAACCTCTAAGGAAGTTGTAATTGACCCGTCTTCCTCTTTTTTGGTAACCGGCGCTGAATCTGGAGACAATTTACAGCCGTTTGTGACAATTAAATTAATCGGAACGATAACTTCCACTAAAAACAATACTGTCACGCCATTTTCACTGCAAACCTCTGTATCGCAACGTTCATTAGACAGATAATATGATTAAATTTTTTATACAAAATAATAAAGGTCACAAGACCCTGAGCTTGTCGAAGGGCTTCACATTAGTTGAGACACTCATTGCCATTGCGATTTTTTCTACCACTATAGTGGCTATGATGTCTGTTTTAGGCAGTGGAATTTCCAATACGACTTATGCCAAAAACAGCATAGAAGCTTCCTATCTGGCTCAAGAAGGAATTGAATATGCGAGAAATATGCGTGACACAGACGTATTAGCTAATATTGATACTGGTTGGGCTAATTTCAGGGATGCTAGTATAGCCAGCATATCTCCGCCGCCTCCCGCTGATGCATATTTTACCCGTACAATCCAAAAAGTTACGGTTACGGTAGATGAAGTAAAGATTTCTTCGGCAGTTTCATGGACTCAGGGGTCCGGGACTTATAGTGTAACTTTTTCAGAGAATTTATTTAATTGGGTAGAGCCATAATTATGATAAAAATTAAAACAAATTTTAAAAAAATAAAAAATAATAAGGCCTGCCCGCCCTCCCGATTGGTCGGGAGCAGGCGGGGGTTCGCTTTGCTTTACGCGGTTATGATTTCAAGTATTATTTTAGCGATAACATTAGGCGTTATGGATGTGGCAACCCAAGAAATAAAGTTTGGCACTTCTGCCAAAGATACTGATGATGCTTTTTTTGCCGCTGACACCGGAGCAGAATGTGCGCTATATTATGACAGGTTAGCTCCCACCAATAACGCCTTTACCGGCACGGCAACAATGAGTTGTGCCGGAAATACAATTACCATTACATCATCAGGTTCGCCGGCTTCTTTTTGGAGTTTTACTGTTCCAGGATTAGGCAGTGCGGGGCAAGGTTGCGCCAAAGTGACTGTGGATAAAACGACTACCCCGACCCACGTTATTTCTAAAGGGTATAATGACGGAGGAAGTTCTTGTGTTCAGGGACCAAATAGTGTGGAGAGACAGCTTGAATTAAATTACTAGTTTCTCGTATGCAAGAATTTAACGCTCAAAAAAGAATACAAAAATTGCGAAGTGAAATTGCAAGGTTGCGTGATTTGTACCACGTTAAAGATTCACCTAATGTTACTGATGACGTGTATGACTCTCTGAACAAAGAATTGAAAATTCTTTTAGAAAAATATCCTGAATTTAAAGATGAAAATAGTCCGGAAAACAGAATTGGCGGCAAGCCCTTGGATAAATTTGAGAAGGTGAAGCACAAAATAAAAATGTTTTCAATCGGCAATGTTTTTTCCAATGAAGAACTTTTTGCCTGGGAAAAAAGAAATTTTAAATTGCTTTCAATTACCCCTGCCTCCACCCATACCCCTGGGGTACGGGAATTCCCATACCCCAGGGGTATGGGAATAGAGTATTTTTGCGAATTAAAGTTTGACGGACTTGCGGTTTCTCTTATTTATGAAAAGGGTAAATTTATCCAAGGTGCGACCAGAGGCGACGGAGAAATCGGCGAAGATATAACTTCAAATTTAAAAATGATAGAAAGTATTCCGCTTGTACTGACTCCGACTCCTGCCAAGGGGGAGGTTGGGAGGGGGTCTATGGTTCCGGAATATATTGAAGTCCGCGGCGAGGCCATTATGAAAAAGCGGGTGCTCGAGAAACTGAACGAACTGAATAAAAAAGAAGGCAAATTGCCTTTTGCCAACTCCAGAAATGCCGCGGCAGGCTCTCTGCGTCAGCTTGACCCGAAACTTGCCAAAGAGAGACACCTTGATTTCTTTGCTTATGAGATTGCCCAAATAAAAGGAGAGGATTGGCAAAAATATATGGATAAACATTCCAAAAAACATGAATTGTTGGGCAAACTTGGTTTTGTGATAGACGAACATTCAAGAAAATTTTCTTCGTCAAAAGAAATTCCCAATTTTATAAATGAAATTTCGAAAATAAGGGAAAGTCTGCCTTTTGGTATGGATGGGGTGGTTATCAACATAGATGACACAAAAACTTTTGAAAGTCTGGGCGTGATAGGGAAAGATCCCAGGGGAATTATTGCCTTTAAATATCCGGCTGAAAAAGCGACCACCATAGTGAAAGACATAAAGATAAATGTCGGACGAACGGGGGTGCTTACGCCACTGGCTATTTTTGAACCGACATTAGTGGCGGGTTCCACTGTATCCAAAGCGACTTTGCACAATATGGACCAGATAGAAAGACTCGATTTGAGGATAGGGGATACTGTTGTCATAGAAAAAGCCGGGGATGTTATTCCCAAAGTGGTTGAAGTTTTGGTCAGAATGCGTACCGGCAAAGAAAAGAAATTCAAGATGGCGGATAAATGTCCGGCTTGCGGAACCAAAGTGAGAAGGTCGGACCTCCAGAGTTCAAAAAGGTCCGACCTTCTGTCGGTCGGTTATTACTGCCCAAATCCGAAATGCGGAGCGAAGAATGAGAGATTCCTTGACCACTTTATTTCCGCCTTTGAAATTTATGAATTGGGTCCCAAGATTTTGAGAAGATTCAAAGATGAAGGTTTGATAACGGACGCGGCGGATATTTTTACTCTGACAAAAGAGGATATTGCCACCCTTCCGCGTTTTGGTGAAAAAAGCGCGGAGAATATTATCAAGGAAATAAAATTGAAAAAGAAAATTCCGTTTTACAAGTTCCTTTACGCCCTTGGTATATTGCACGTGGGAGAAGAAACAGCGCGGGATTTGGCAATGAATTTTAGTACTCTCAATAATATTTCAAAAGCAAAGGTTGAGGAAATAAATAATATAGAAAATATCGGACCTGCAGTTTCCAAAAGTGTGTACGGCTATTTCAGGGATAAAAATAATTTATTTTTTATAGAAAAATTATTTAAAAATGGCGTAATCATAGAAAAAGTTGAAAAAATAAAAGCGGGAAAATTTAGCGGACTCACTTTTGTCTTAACAGGCACTCTCTCGCAGATGTCGCGTGAATTAGCCAAGGGAAAAATCATTTCTTTCGGGGGAAAAGTGGCAAGTTCCGTTTCAAAAAACACTTCTTATGTCGTGGCTGGAGAGGAAACAGGCTCAAAGTTGAAAGATGCCCAAAAATTGGGTGTAAAAGTAATCAACGAGAAAGAATTTTTAGGTATGATATAATGAAAATCCATGAAAAATATAGGAAATAAATTTAAGATTTTTATAGTGTTTGTTTGCTGCTTATTGTTCAGGTTAATACCTTTGCGAGCGCCGAATATAGAGCCCATAATGGCCTCCATTATGCCACTCTCGCGCAAATATGGCGCCTTGGCGGGGTTTTTCTTCGGGTTCCTCAGTATTGTTATATATGATTCCTTAACTCATTTTGGGGCTTGGACCTGGGTAGCGGGCATTGCTTATGGTCTTATCGGGATGGTTTCATATTTTTATTTTAAAAGGTTTCAAACATCGGTTTTGAACTTTGCCGTCTTTGCTTTTTTCGCGACCATAGTTTACGACCTGATAACCGGAGTCTTATTCGCTCCAATGTTCGGACAGACGATATTGAATGCTCTCGTTATGCAAATTCCTTTCACTGCGCTCCACCTGGCCGGCAATATCGGCTTTGCAGTTACCTTAAGTCCGCTCATAAATAAATGGCTTGCTTCCGGGCAGCTTTTCGCGCTTAAAAAAAGTTCCTCCTTGCTAGGAGTGAGAGTTTAATATAGATTGTAGATATAGGAGGCGTCGCATAGCGGTCTAGTGCGCACGCTTGGAAAGCGTGTAGGGTGAAAGCTCTCGAGAGTTCGAATCTCTCCGCCTCCGCGAGTAACAGGTAGCACGAGGTACGTACTACCTTGGGCTTATTTTTAAAATTGAAATGTGATAAAATATAGCAATGAAAACCGTCCAAAATTCTATTTCAGATCAAATGGGAGTAATCCTAAAGAGATGGCAAGAGCGACTGATAGATGTATCAAAATCCAATCCACTTTTGGGTTTGAATCGTTCTCGTACCGCTAAACTTGAAATTGAATCTCCAGACTTACCTAATATCACAAAAGTTTTACTTACTGATAATGGCATATTAAAATTACCATTTGTGCAGAAAAAGCCTAAGAAGATTATCTCGACTGATGAAGAAGCTCCTGTTGAAAGCGAAGAATATGTTTTCCACAAAGGTGATATAGATTTTATCTCTTCAAGTTTAAGTGACCTTAGAAAAAAACTAAGGAAAATATTTGACAATTCTCAACTTACCATGAACGAGCGTGGTGTAAATACCTTATATTTAGCTATGGGTTGTTTGGAATGGGAGGATGTATTAATGGGAAAGTCTGAAAGTCCACTAATAATGATTCCGTGCAATCTTGAATTTAAAGGTTCCAGTAAACCTATGAATTTAATAATGTCGGATGAGGATGTAATAATAAATCCTGCTATTCGTTATTATCTAAAAGAACGAGAAGAAATTAATATACCTGATATCTCTGAAGATTTTGATTTTGACAAAGTTGACAATCTCCTTAAACAAATTGAAGATCAAATCAAGACAGCTGGGTGGAAAGTTACAAAAAGAGCATGGCTTGGAATATTTAGTTTTGAAACCCTTGCTATCTATCAAGACTTAAAACTCTTGGATGCTCAAGCTAGGGATAATTCCCTAGTACAAGCTATTGCCCATTTAAATGGCGAAGTAGTAGAAAGTATTAGCTTAGATGATAGATTAGATGATCTGCAAACTCCTCAAGTGGTTCCTAACCCTGTTGTAAAAGCTGATTCAAGCCAACTTAGAGCAATTACGTTAGCTTCTCAAAATGCAAATCTTGTAATACATGGACCACCTGGTACAGGAAAAAGTCAGACAATAACAGCGATTATAGCCAACGCTCTTGGACAAAAGAAGAAAGTACTTTTTGTGAGTGCTAAAATGGCCGCCTTAAATGTTGTTCACAGTAGACTTCAAGATATTGGATTGGGTCAATATTGCTTAGAAGCTCACGGTGTTAAATCAGGAAAAAGAAAAGTTATTGATGAACTAAAACGATCACTTGAAACAAATGATGATATAAAAATAGCCAGTAGTCTGGAAGAAGATATAAATAAATTAATTGAAAGTAGAAATTCTCTTAATGAATATGTTAAGTCTTTACATGATTCAGTAAACACATTGGAGTTAAGCTTATTTAAGGCCTACGGTAAATTTGAAAATTTAAAGGATGTTCCCTTAATACAAGCTCCTTTACCCTGGACTGATATTCGTCATGTATCTTACAAAGAGCTAGAACAAGCCATAGATGTTCTTCAAGAAGTAAGCGATAACGCGGAGTTATTTATTCAAAAAGATACCCACCCTTTAAGGGGTATGAAATCAGAGGGCGTCGATTTAAATACAATAGAAAATTTAGAAGAAAATCTAAAGAAGCTAATTTCTTTTTGTGAGGTTATTGAAAATGAAATAGAGAAAACAAATTTCTTTAAAAATCTTAATTTATCAATACCAGACCTCGTTGCTTCTATACATGTATTTGATTTACTTACAAAAGTAAATGACCTACCTGTAGACTGGAACAAGAAAAGTTTAGACGAGCTTGAGGTGAAACTTCAAGAAGTCATTGATTGCGTAAATGTTGTAGAAAAAAGAAACAAGCAAAACGATGATTTTTATTTATCAACATCACGATCTCCGAAAGAAGTTCTGGACATCATTTCTAAATTTAAAGAAACTTACCCAAATTGGTATTCTAAGATGAACCTGCGTTTCTTGAAAGAGAAGAAAATATGCCACAGTGCTTTAGATAAAATAACTAAAGTAAGCAATGTTCATTTACAAGAAGCATTAGAAAAAGCTCAAGGCTTACTTTCTACTTATGATGAATTAGAGTTAAAATTAAAAACAATATCTTCTGAAAAGCAAAGCGTGCAAGTAATGACATTAGAGGATGTATCGTATGTACAGCATCAGTATGAAGCTGTAGTAGCTATTAAAAACTGGGAGCAAAATACAGCAGTACAATTAGTTAAGAACCCAAGCTTCGATAAGAAAATTTCTAATAACTTCGCAGGTTTAATAAATACCTTAAACTCCCATAAAGAAGAACTTGAAGAAATCAAAAAGGTTATTTTAGAGTATTGGCCAGAAGGTTTTACTGGTAAGACAAAAATTGAGATCGCCCCTATTTTTGATATTCAAGCTTCGGCTAAGGAAATACTTAATAGTTTGAATCAATCAGAAGCCAGAAACTGGCAAACTATTTCTCGTGTTCTAAGCCACTGCATCAATGCTTCCTTAATTCCTTTTTTGCACAAGTTAGATAGTAAAACCATATTGAACGCTTCTAGCGTTTTTGAAAAGAGATTTTATTCTCTATGGATTGATTTTATTATTCACTCTAATTCAAGCTTAAGTGAATTTTCCGGAGATTCCCATAAAAATTTAATTAATAAATTTAAGATACTAGATGAGAAAGTTACGCGTCTAACAGTCATAAATACTATTGCAGAACCAGCTAAAATTGCTAGACAAGTTAAAACAGCTAACACTAGAGTTGGCAATGCAAATGGTGTGGGAATTTTGAGAAAAGAAATGGAAAAGAAAAAACGCTTAAAACCACTTAGAGTTCTTTTCAACGAAATCCCGCAGGTATTGCAAGCTCTTAAACCTTGCTTCTTAATGAGTCCTTTGTCTGTATCAACTTTCCTAAAACCTGGAGCATTTGATTTCGATCTTGTAATATTCGACGAAGCATCACAATTACCTACACCCGAAGCCATACCATCAATACTAAGAGCAAAACAAGTTATTGTTGCAGGAGATTCAAATCAGCTACCCCCTACTTCTTTCTTTAGAACTAATATTGGTGATTCTGATGAATGGGACGAACAACAAGTAGAAGAATTAGAATCCTTGCTTAACGACTGTAAAGCTTCAGTTCCATTCTTTCAGGAAACTGACCTTAAATGGCATTATAGAAGTAGAGATGAAAGATTGATTAATTTTTCAAACCATTATTACTATGAAAATAAGCTAATAACTTTTCCGTCACCAAGTACAGATAAAAAGAAAAGTGGAGTGGTCTTAGAGTACGTGCCTGATGGAATTTGGGATAGGGGCGGTAGTAGAGTTAACAGAAAAGAAGCTCGACGTGTTGCACAACTTATTGTGGAGCATTTCAAATCAGAACCAGAAAAATCTCTTGGTGTAGTTTCATTGAATTCTTCGCAAAAAGAAGCTATTGAAGATGCTCTTGAAGAAGAACTGCAAACAAAAAAAGATTTGGCTCCTCTTATGGATCCTGAAAAAAAAGATGCGTTCTTTGTTAAATCATTAGAAAATGTTCAAGGTGACGAACGAGATGTCATTATCATTAGTATGGGATATGCAAAAGCTCAAGATGGAAAAATGTCATTAAATTTTGGGCCAATCAATACTGATGGTGGTTGGAGAAGATTAAATGTGTTAGTAACGAGAGCTAAATGGAAAACTATTTTTGTTACTTCTGTTAGATCTTCCGAATTAGTAGGAATAAATCCAGAAAATAAAGGACCAGTTGGCTTAAAAAACTATATTCAATACGCTGAAACTGGTTATTTAAATGAGAGCAAAGATCCTGCTCGTTTACTAGCAGAAGAAACAAATGATTTTGAAGATTCTGTTAAGCGTGAATTAGAGCTTAGAGGTTTTAAAGTAGATGCACAAATAGGAGTTGGGTCTTTTAGGATAGACTTAGCTGTGCGAGATCCTAGGAACTCTACGGGTTATGCGATAGGAATAGAATGTGATGGTGCGTCATATCATAGTTCTCGATCAGCGAGAGACAGAGATATTCTGAGACAGGAAATTTTAGAAGGCATGGGCTGGAAATTACACAGAGTTTGGTCTACAGATTGGTTTAGAAATCGAGAAATGGCAACTAATATTCTGGTGGAGAGCGTAAATCGTGCAATAAATATTAATAAAGACAAAACTACGCACAAACCAGTAAATTCAGAAATTCATGAGGAGGATGAACTTGTTTCTGTTGCTTTTAAAAACAAGAGTGCTGGGATTCCATATAAAAAAACTACAGTAAAATGTAAACGAGATATGGTTATGAACCCTAGCAAAGTGTATGAGTTTGCAGGTATTGTTACTTCTATTGTTGAAGATGAGGGACCTATTTCCGAAGAAATGTTATCAGACAGAATTAGAGAACTAACAAAAGTAGGGCGAGTTGGTGCAAATATTCAAAGTAATTTCGAACGAGCAATTAAAATATCTATAGGAAATGGAGAAATAAAAAAGCATAAATTGGATAAGGGATTTCTTTATAGCCCAAATGGTAAATATACAAACTTTAGGATTCCTGGCGATGATGTAGAAAGGAAATTAAATCAGATCAGTGGAGTTGAGATAAAAAATGCTGTTAAATATTTAATTGAAAACCAATTTGGTCTTGCTTATGATAATATGATACAAAGTTTAAAGCCGTTGTTTGGTATTAATCGTACAGATCCAGAAGAAACAGATCGTATAAAAGATTTAGTAGATGAAATGATTGCACAAGGCTCTGTTGTTAAGAATGGTCCACTGCTAAATATGACTATTAAAGTTTGATTCTTAATGCGTATGTTCAAAATGCTCTAAGGCTTTTTGTTCTTTTTCCAATTCTTCCTTAGGAACTTTTTTTATTTTCATTAACATAACAGTGGACAGAAAAGTAGTAATTGGTACTGCTAAGACTAATCCGATACTACCAATCAATATTCTTAACACTTCTGAAGCAAACATTTCTCTATTTAAAATCATTTTTACATCAACTGGGGGCGTTGAAAATAATAAGAGTAGTGGTAATGATGCCCCAACATAAGCAATAGCCAATGTATTCACTAATGCCCCAATGTGTTCTC
>Ga0265340_10001505_pt1 | contig 13360 bp, 13 predicted proteins | sample 4CB225metaG_FD_202082 | JGI IMG/M metagenome (GOLD analysis project Ga0265340, IMG submission 202082) | Rhizosphere microbial communities from Carex aquatilis grown in University of Washington, Seatle, WA, United States - 4-CB2-25 metaG | ecosystem: Host-associated > Plants > Roots >...
TCGATCGATCAGGGTTCCGGGGGCGCGGAGGAGATCGGCTGGCTGATCCGCTGGCATCTGGAAGGGCTGCTGGACGCCTGGAGGTCCGGGACTTTTGACCAGCCGGCTTTGGACCGGATCGGATCCGTACGGCGCGCTCTGCTCTGGCTCGGCGGGGCGACGATGCTTCTCAGCACCATCGAGTTGCTGTCTGTGTTCGCTCGATGGACCTTCGGTGCGAGCGGGGTGGTGGTCGCCGTCATCTTCTTGCTTGCCGGTGGTAGTGCCACCCTGCTGTTCGCCTCCGCCATCTATACCGAGCGGCGGCGCTACATTGAGGAACTGAACTACAACGCTCGACTTTTCCCGCGGGAAAAGGCGGCCTGGGATCGCGAGCGGCACCGTTTGGCTGATCGTCCGGATGACTTCGAGATGGCTGAGTGGCTCGACTACGACAAGGACCATGTGCGCCTTTCCGCGATGAAACAATGGGGACTGGGGAACTGGGACATTGTCGCCCACGTCGTCCTGACTGAACCGGCGCCGGACAGCGAGTCCGCCCGGGTCCGCAATGGCCCGCGCCGGTACTCGTGCTACATCGTCCGGTTATTCTTGCTGACGAACAACGGAGTCCGGCACCTCGATGTACATATCGATTTCAGCAGCGGCGCTGAGAATAAGCAGCAGCGGCACGCTTTCCGGTACGACGCGATCGCCTCCGCCCAGATCGAAGAGCCGACCGTGCGCCGGGGTGGTCGCCGGCAGGTTGTGTCGGTTGACGGGGATCCTCGCGGTGCCGGTTCGCAACCGATCCGGCGGCAAAAGCTTCAGTTGACCCTGGTGAACGGCGAGAATGTCGAAATCAATGCTGATTACGACCGGTTGATGACCGACGAGGACCGGGACGACAAGGAAGCGCTTCTCATTCTGGAGATGGAGACATCGGGTGCGGTCAGCACCTTGCGGACGCTGGAGACGGTGGCTGGCGAAGGCCGAGAGTGGCTGCGACGGGAGCGCGAACGTGCCGATCACGTGGCGGCGGAGTATCGGCAAGTCAACGAGAACCCATCAGGGGCCGGCGCAGGAAATGGCTGGCGCAGGGAGGAGCCTAGAGAGGATCACGCGGCAGCGGGGGAGCGGGTTTTCTTCACCAGTGCTGAGGCTGATACTGGAAGGTCCGATTCGTAGAGACGGAAGCGGGCACGTCGATCCCGATCAGGGTCCGGCAAGATGCTGGTTGCTATACCCGAACCACTCGAGCCGCTTGGCCGCAAACCTTCCGTACCGGCGGCGGCAACCCGTTTGCCGCCGCCTGACAGCGCGGCTCCGCCGCCCGACAGCGCGGCTCCGCCTCTTCCACCTTGCGAGCCATTCGTCCGGGCGGCTCCTCGCTCGGCCGGAGATCTACGGGCTCTAGCGGGAGTTTCCTAGATAAGTTGATCATGGACAGAGTGCCGGGAGCGCTGCGGTTGGTATAGCTGAGATTTCGGTACGTTTTGCTCGATTGGATCTTCAGATGCGCGTAGGACCTAAAGTGGCTGGGAGCCTATATTCGGGGCGAATCGAGCCCAATCGGCGGGAAGGCTACTGGCGCCAGTGGGGCAGGGCAACCCGTTTCACGAGCGCCTAAGAGATCATGCCGTTCTATCTTTCGATGGGTGGGTGACCCAAGGCGCGACACCAAACACCGAAACCAGTCTCCAGCGGCAGGATCTCATCGGAATCTTCGACCTTCAGCGTGGGGCCCGGCAAACTTAGGTCATACAACCAAATAGTGCCTCTGGCCTGCGGCGACACCATAGTTGATCATGTTTATCTAGGAAACTCTCGCTAGCTAGTCGTGGCTGGGCAGACAGCACTCCAGGGCTCCATGGCCCGGGCCCGTCGTGTGCGCCTTGATCGATGAAGTGATCGACGACTCGAAGGTGCCGCACCAAAGCACCACACAGGCATCGATCAATGCGCCCATGGTGGACGTCGGTCGAGGACGTTCCGGCTGCCGGTTCAGCCTGATATCCGGCGGCAGCGACCGTTCCGATCATGGCCCTGAACGGTGTAAATGCGATCGGTCGATCTCCGCGCAGCAGGCTGTGAACCTTTGCCATTGAGCGACGGATCGGGAATGCTGGGGGACATGAGCGACCCTCGTCAACTCACGCACCCAGGGGACGTCGTGAAGTGGGCGGCCCTGACCGGTCCGATTGGTGATGAGGTCAGGCGATGGACTGAGGAGACGCTCGGAATTGACCAGTCGGTCTGGACCAGACGGAAGGTGGATCAGTGAGCGCAGAGCCCGTAGAGCCGCTCGAGCCACAGGACCTGGCTCTAGCGCACCTGATGCACCTGGCCCGCCGTCGTTCGCTGGTGATCGCCGACATCGAGGAACTGGACCCGACCGTGGGGCGGGTAGAACTGATCGACGGGAACCTGCTCTTGACGCCTTCGGCTGACCTGCCCCACCAGGACCTCTGCCTGAGGCTGGCGAACGAACTCAACATCCTGGCGCCGCCTGGGCTGAGGGCGTACCTGAGCGTCAACGTGTACGACCCCGGCTCCGACAACGTGATCTTCATCCCGGATGTGGCGGTCGTCGATCCGGCGCTGGCGGTGAACAACGGCAAAGGTGTTTTCCCCGATGCGCTCGCGCTCGTCATCGAAGTCACTTCATCGAATCGTGAAACGGATCTGGGGGTGAAGAAAGACTGGTACATGCAGCGGGGCATCCCGTACTTGGTGGTCGACCGGAAGCCGGATCCCTTCGCATACCGAGCGTTCGGCAATTGGCCGGCCTGGGCGGCTCCAGTCGTCACACCCCTACGTGGTCAGGGTCCTGCTTAAATTCAACAGGTGGTCGCTATACCCGAACGAGCCGAACCGCCTTGCCGCAAAGCTTCCCCATGTCGTCCTCGTCCGATGTAAGGATGATGACCGGTCGGGTGGAGCGAAGGGCCGTGGCCGCCACGACGGCGTCGATCGCGTACTTGCGACCATGGAGACCACTGTCTCGGAGTAGGTCCAGCGCGTGGATAGAGACCTCCTCGGTCACCGGCTCAATGCGCAACCGAGACAGGTGCCAACGCAAGCGCTCTTTCGTCACGTGACTGTCGAACGCCTCAAGGGGCGTCACGGCGCTCGTGGACACTCGAAAATCGTTGCTCTGCGCCTCCTTCAAGATTGCCGTAACTCGGAGGTCGGCCGCACACCACTTCGAGAGCCCTTCGGAGTCCAGAATGACGGTCCCAGCGGTCAGCTTGCTTCGTGTGCGTGCCATCCACTGTCCTCCCGCAGTTCTGGGGCGGATTTCACGCTACGGAACAGTTCCTTCGCCTCGTCGCTGAGAGCCTGCGGGATCGGACCGTTCTCGTTCTCATGGGCCTGGAGCGCTTCCTCTAACAGGTCGCGCTCGATCTGGCGTTCCACTGCGGCATCGACGTAGGCGGAGAACCCTCTCGCACCAACACGTTCCTTGATCGCGCGGATGTTACCGGCCCGCAGAGAGACGCTGACCTTGGCGGCGGGCCCCTCTCCGGGCCGGAATTCTTGTTCAGCTCGATCCATGGGAGAACTTTACCACTTGAAGTAGCAAGAAGTGGTTCGTCTGGACGGGTCGCGTTCCGCCTTCACTTCGGTGCCCGTGCTGACGCCGAGCCCGATCGGGCAGCTCACGCCCGTGCCGTGGCTCGGGCAGCTGAAACGAGCCTGAGGCTCGATTGCGCGTTCTGTGAAGACTCCGTCGGTCGGGCGCCGCCGGGCTTTTCACGATCATGAAAGGTGAGCGCTCAGGTTCGGCCCATCTCCACCCAGCGTCACACCTGGTTACCCGGAATGGCTCAAGTCTGACATCGTGATCCGGTTCTTTGTCTGGCGAGAGGTACTGCTGGTGGGAGCTCTACGCCCACTGCCTCCGGCGGAATCCGGAGTAAACGTAGGCCGCTCGGTAGTCCGGACGCTGGAATAGTTCAGCTTCGCCGCGGTAGATCGCGATCGCGGAGTCAGGGCCCAGCCACCAGGTGTCGGTAACCCCGCAGACCTCGGGCACGGCCTCCAAGCTCGTCAGGTCGAGTGTGTCGACCGCGTCACCGATGACTTTGGTGGTCCGGGTGGCGACGTCTCGGACGGCGTAAGTGAGGGCGAGTGATTCGATCCAGCCCTCGATACCGGAATGGAGGCGGACCCAGCGGTCGAAGCGAATGCCGAAACTGCCGTCGGGACCGATCATGAAGCTGTAGGGCACTGCCGTTCGAGAACTGCCGGCGTCGAAGTGCCAATCAGGGGCGGTCGGCGACTGCTCGGGAGTGTCGGACTGGAGGAAGCGCGGGCCGCCGTCGTAACCCGGCGCCGGTGGGAGGGCGAGACCGCCCCAGCGGGTGTGGTAATCCACCGCTCGCTCGATGACCTGGGCCGGGATGCCCGCGTCGGACCAGGCCTGGGGCAGATCGTTCAGTGCAAATGGTTCCAGCCACACTCCATGGACTGTCACGAATCTGCTGGCTCGTGGGCTGAGACCATCAAGGGGCGGCGAAGGGCGCACGGCGGCACATTACGACCGTGGCCACCGGGAGGTAGTACTGGCCTCAGGCGGCAGGGAGGCTGAGGACAGCGGCGTCTACATCGGTTGTCGGTTCGGGTACTGCCTCACCGAGCTCTCGGAGAACTGCGATGTGCTCGGCCATTGCCTCAACCATCAGCTTCTCGGTTTCGGACCTGGTTTCCCCAGCAGCGATGACACCGGGCAGGTCTGGACTGTAGGCGGAATATCCGGCCTGTTCGTCGCCTTCGAAGACCACTACGTAGCCCTTCACCGGTTCTCCCTTCCCAGGCCCGCTTGTTTCAGGATGCTCGTTTCTGTCTTCGGCTTCAAGGTAGCGCTCGAGCGTCCGGCTACCGTGACCAGACCAGGTTTGCTGGGATGGGTGAAGTGCCGATGCGAGCCGGTAGTTCGTTTGAGCAGCCACCCATCTGCTTCCAGCAGCTTGATCATTTCTCCCACCTTGGTCGGCAGGAACGGGACCATAGTGGGTGCCCCGACAGAATCGGAACGTCAGTTCGTGGTGATCGACTTGGGGTCGGCCTTGACGCCCGTACCAGTCGCGACGCCGAGCCCGATCGGGCAGCTCACGCCCGTGCTGTGGCTCGGGCAGTACCCGTTCGGCACCTTGTGCAGGTACTGCTGGTGATACTCCTCGGCGTAGTAGAAGGGGCCGGCGTCTTTCGCCGACCGGGCGTCGGTGGTGATCTTGCCGTAGCCCGCCTTGGTCAGCGCCGCCTGGTACGCAGACTTGCTGGCTTCGTAGGCCTGCCGCTGCTCGTCGGTGGTCCAGTAGACGGCCGAGCGGTACTGGGTGCCCAGGTCGTTGCCCTGCCGGTAGCCCTGAGTGGGGTCGTGCGACTCCCAGAACACCTTCAGCAACTCGGCTGTGGTGACCTCTTTCGGGTTGTAGGCGACCAGCACCATCTCGGTGTGCCCGGTGCGGCCGGTACAGGTCTCTTCGTAGGTCGGGTTCGGGGTGTATCCGCCCTGGTAACCAGCCGCCGTCGTGACCACGCCGGGAACATTCCAGAACGCCTTCTCGGCGCCCCAGAAACAGCCTATCGCCACGTACAGCACCTGCGTTCCGGTCGGCCACGGGCCCTGCAGCGGGGTACCCAGGACGGCGTGCGTGGCCGGCACCGGGTAGGGCCGGGTATCGCGGCCGGGCAGCGCCTGCTCCGGGGTGACCAGGGTGCTCGTGAGCTTGCTGCCGAAAATCATCGAAGCCTCCTCGAACCGTCCCGAACCGTCGCCGGACGGTCACTGATGGAGCCGGTCGCCGGGCGGGCGCCGCGCTCACAAAAGCACAACCACGCGGGTGTCCGTAGCGTTCCCGGGTGCGTGGGCCGGACGGCGGGGTAGCCTTTTGCGTCGTGACTGAGCAGCAATTACCTCACCGCTGGGCCGACGCCGGCTTCTCCACCCGGGCCATCCACGCCGGATCCGAATCGGATCCGGCCACCGGGGCCGTGGTGACGCCGATCTACCAGACCTCGACCTATGCCCAGGACGGCGTCGGCGCGCTGCGCCGGGGCCTGGGCGCCGGATACGAATATTCGCGGTCGGGCAACCCGACCCGGACGGCGCTGGAAGACTGCCTGGCCGCGCTCGAGGTCCCGGGCGGCCCGGGTGGCGGTTCCCGGGCCTTCGCGTTCGCTTCCGGGCTGGCGGCCGAGGACACCCTGTTACGAGCCCTGCTCCGTCCCGGCGATCATGTGGTGGTCCCGGACGATGCCTACGGTGGTACTTACCGGCTGATCGCCCGGGTGGCCGGGCCCTGGGGAATTGCGCACAGCGCCGCTCACCTGGTGGATCTGGACGCCGTCCGGGCCGCCGTCCGCCCCGGGCAGACCCGCCTGATCTGGGTCGAGACGCCGACGAACCCGCTGCTCACGGTGGCCGACATCCCGGCCCTGGCCCAGATCGCCCACCAGGCGGGGGCCCTGCTGGTGGTCGACAACACCTTCGCGACGCCGTATCTCCAGCAACCGCTGGCCCTCGGTGCGGACGTCGTCGTCCATTCCACGACCAAATACTGCGGTGGGCATTCGGACGTGGTCGGCGGTGCCCTGGTGATTGCCGACGGCGTGAGCGCACCGTGGATGGACGGCGTGGGTGACGTCGGGGCGAGCGTGATCGACCGGGTCGGGTTCCACCAGAACGCGATCGGGGCGGTCGCCGGGCCCTTCGACGCCTGGCTGGTGCAGCGGGGCCTGAAGACGCTCGCGGTCCGGATGGAACGGCACTGCGACAACGCCGAGCGGGTGGTCGAGATGCTCAGCGCGCACCCCAGGATCACCCGGGTCTATTACCCCGGGCTGCCGGACCACCCGGGGCACCAGGCCGCCGCGGCCCAGATGCGCCGCTTCGGCGGGATGGTCTCCTTCCAGGTGCAAGGGGGCCAGGAGGCCGCGCTGGCGGTCTGCAAACGGGCCACCGTGTTCACCCTGGCTGAATCGCTCGGTGGAGTGGAATCGCTGATCGAGCACCCGGGCCTGATGACCCACGCCTCCGTCGCCGGTTCGGCGCTGGAGGTGCCGGACGACCTGATCCGGATCTCCATCGGTCTGGAGGACGCCGCCGACCTGGTCGCCGATCTGGAGCAGGCTCTCGACTGAGGTGCCCGCCGTCCTCTGTGTGGACGTCGGGTCCACCTTCACCAAAGCGGTGCTGGCCGACCCGGACTCCGGTGCGGTGCTGGCCGTCGCCGCCCGCCCGACCACCGCCCCGGAGGCGCTGGAGGCCATCGCGGCCGTCCGGGCCGACACCGCCGCCGCCGCGAAAACTGTTCTGCCCGAAGAGATCCTGGTCAGCTCCAGCGCCGGCGGCGGTCTCCGGCTGGCCGTGGTCGGCTACGAGCACCTGGTGACGGCCGAGGCCGGGCGCCGGGTCGCGCTGAGCGCCGGCGGCCGGGTCGTGCACCTGAGTTCCGGGCCGCTGGACCGCGACGGGATCGAGGCGATCCGGGCCGCCCGGGCCGACCTGATCATCCTGACCGGCGGCACCGACGGCGGAAACGGCGACGTCGTGGTGCACAACGCCCGGCGGATCGCGATCGCCCGGTTGCCGGTTCCGGTGGTGCTGGCCGCGAACGTCGACGCGACGCCAGCGGCGGCCGCCGAGCTCAGACAGCGGGGCCGGGCGGTCACGGTGACCGCGAACGTGCTGCCCCGGATCGGTGTGCTGGACCCGCTACCGGCCCGGCAGGCCATCCGGGAAGCCTTCCTGGAACACGTCATCGGCGGTAAGGGCCTGTCCCGGGGCCACTCCCGGCTGGCCGGGCGAACCTTCGCCGAACTGGTCCGGGCCCCGACCCCGGACGCGGTGCTGACCGGCGCCGGTCTGCTCGGGCCCCAGGACGACGTCTTGATCGTGGACGTCGGGGGCGCCACCACGGACGTCTATTCGGTGCTGGCGCCGCAGCGGGCGAACGCCCGGCGGGAGGCGGCCGGCCGGGGCGCCGCGCCGGTGGTCGAATCGCTGCGGCAGGCCCGCACCGTCGAAGGTGATCTCGGGGTGCGCTGGGGCGCGCCGGGGGTGGTGGACGCGGCCCGGGCCGAAGGCCTGCTCGACGACGTTCGGGCGTCGGTGCTGAGGGCCTACGCCGACCGGGTCGCGGCCGATCCCGGCTACCTGCCGGACCCGGACCGGCGGGCCGACGATCAGATCCTGGCCGAACTGGCGATTCTGATCGCTGTTCGCCGGCACGGGCGGCCGCCTCGTCCGGGGGCGGGGGCGCGTGAGCTGCGCGAGGTCGACCTGGTGATCGGTAGCGGTGGGGTGCTGCGGCACGCCCCGAACCGGGTCCGCGAACAGATCCTGGGCCCGTTGCTGACCGACCACGGTGGTGGCTGGGCGGTGCCGGATCGGGCCCGGCTGGCCGTCGACGTCGGCTGCACCTTGTTCGCGGCCGGCCTGCTGGCCTCGATCGCCCCGCTCCCGGCGGCCCGACTGGCTTGCTCCGGTCTCACCTTTTTCGGCGGCCGGAGCGCCGGCTGAAGGCAAGATGGAGGGGTGAGCACCAAGCAGCGGGATCGGGACCGGCTTCGCCCGGCGGCAGTGCCCTACGGTCTGCAGGTGGCCGCCGCCTGGTCGTGGCGGCTGCTCCTGATCAGCGCGATGATCTACCTGATCGGCCGGGGTTTCCTGAGGTTCCAGGTGCTCGTGGTGCCGGTGCTGATCTCGCTGTTGCTGGTGGCGCTGGTCAAACCGATCCATCGGGCGATGGCCCGCACCCCGCACCGCCGGGGACTGCCGAACAGCCTGGCTGCCCTGCTCACCCTGATCTTCACCCTGCTGGTGATGGCGGCCGTGATGGCGCTGATCGGGCAGCAGATCGCCACCGGGTTCCCCAGCCTGCGTGAAGACGCCGCCGCCGGTTTGTCGGAGCTGCAGCGACAGCTCGCGAACGGCCCGCTGCACCTGACCAGTGAGCAGCTCAACCGCTACGTGCAGCAGGTCCAGGACAGTCTCAAAGGCAACAGCAGCACGGTGGTGTCCAGCGCTCTGAGCGTCACCTCGACTGCCGAGCGGGTTCTGACCGGCTTCTTCCTGGTGATGTTCAGCAGCTATTTCTTCCTGTCCGGTGGGGACGTGATCTGGGGCTGGGTGGTGCGGCGATTCCCGCGCGAGGTCCGGCCCCGGATTCGCGGCGCGGGGGTACGGGCCTGGATCACCTTGACCGCCTTCGTCCGGGCCACGGTGATTGTGGCCCTGGTGGACGGCCTGGGAGTCGGCATCGGGGCGGCGATTCTGGGCGTCCCATTGGCGTTGCCGCTCGGCGTCCTGGTCTTCATCGGCGCCTTCGTGCCGATCGTGGGGGCCCTGGTCTCCGGATGTGTGGCCGTACTGGTGGCGCTGGTCGCGGTCGGCTCGGTGAAGGCACTGATCATGCTGCTGATCGTGGTGGTGGTGCAGCAGGTGGAGGCTCATGCGCTGCAGCCCTTCCTGCTCGGCCGGGCGGTCCGGGTGCATCCGCTGGCCGTGATCCTTTCCATTACCGCCGGGGTGCTGCTGGCCGGGATCGTCGGCGCGCTCTTCGCCGTCCCCCTGGTCGCGGTGATCAACACGGTGGCGAGTTACCTCGCTCACCCGCCCGAGGAGGCGTCCGCGCCTGAGGAAGTCGCGCCTGAGGAAGCCGCGCCTGAGGAAGTCGCGCCTGAGGAAGCCGTCACGCCTGAGGAGGCCCTCACGCCGGAGGAGTCCGGGCGCGGGGGAGTTCAGGTGTGAGTCTGGAGCCACATCTCGAGCAGGGCCAGTTGCCAGAGTTTGTTCCCCCGCAGCGGGGTGAGCCCGGCATTCGGGGCGGCCAGCAGGCTGTCGACGTACCCGCGCCGGAACAGACCGCGCTCGCGGGCCGCCGGTGAAGTCAGGACGTCGCTGATCCGGTCGAGCAGCTTTCCCTCCAGATGGCTCAGTCCTGGCACCGGAAAATACCCCTTCGGCCGATCGATCACCTCCCAGGGCAACAGCCGCCGGGCGATTTCCTTCAGCACTCCCTTGCCGGACTGGGCCAGTTTGAGTTCCGGTGGGCACCCGGCGGCGAGTTCCACGAACTCATGATCGAGGAACGGCACCCGGGCCTCCAGGCCCCAGGCCATGGTCATGTTGTCCACCCGTTTCACCGGGTCGTCCACGAGCATCACGGTGGTGTCGATCCGCAGCCCGGCGTCCACCGCGGTCTGCGCGCCGTCCCGGTCGAACTGCTCGGTCAGATAGTCGCCGGCGGGGTCGTGGCTGCCGGCGGCGAGCAGCAGGTCGGGGTTGATCACCTGGGCCAGCCCGGCGGCGTCGCGGTCGCAGAAGGCCTGCGCGTAGGTGCGCCGGGCCCGGCTCCGGCCGATCCCGGCCAGCGGCCGGTACCAGTGATACCCGCCGAGCAGTTCATCCGCCCCCTGCCCGGACTGGACCACCTTCACCTGCTGGGCCACAACCTGGCTGAGCAGGTAAAAAGCCACGCAGTCGTGGCTGATCATCGGTTCGGACATGGCCCGAACGGTGCCGTCCAGGCCGGACAGCAGGTCGTCGGCGCCGACCCGGATCTGGTGGTGAACGGTGCTGAAGGTGTCGGCGACCAGGTCGGAGTAGCCGAACTCGTCCCCGGCCTGCCCGGCCACGGAGTCGAACCCGATGGAGAACGTGGACAGCCCGCGCTGACCCTGATGCGCCAGCAGAGCGACCACCAGGCTGGAGTCGAGGCCGCCGGACAGCAGGACGCCGACCGGCACGTCCGCGACCATGCGCCGCTGGACGGCCGTGGTCAGACCGGCCAGCAGGGCCTCCTGCCAGTCCCGGTCGGACCAGTGCGCCCGCTCCATCGACCGGGCGAAGCTGGGGCGCCAGTAGACCTGCTCGTGCACCTCCCCGTCCGGCTCGTACACCCGGACGGTGGCCGGGGGAAGCTTCCGGACGCCGTTCAGGATCGTCCGGGGGGCCGGGACCACGCTGTGGAAGCTGAGGTAGTGGCTCAGCGCCACCGGATCGATGGAGCAGTCGAGGGAGCCGCCGGCCAGCAGGGCGGGCAGGGTACTGGCGAACCGGACGGCGGACGACCCGGAGGCGACGTAGAGCGGTTTGATCCCGAGCCGGTCCCGGGCCAGGACGACCCGGCCGCGGTCGCGTTCGACGATCGCCACCGCGAACATGCCCAGCAGGTGATCGACGAAGTTCAGGCCCCACTCGGAGTAGGCCTTGAGCACTACCTCGGCATCGCCCTGAGAGAAGAATCGATGGCCCCGGGCCTGCAACTGGGCCCGGAGCTCCCGATAGTTGTAGATGCAACCATTGAACACGCCGACGAGGCCACTCACCGGGTCGACGATCGGCTGACTGCTCGTATCGGACAAGTCAATGATCTTCAGCCGGCGATGGCCAAGAGCTACCCGGCCATGCGACCACGATCCCGAGTCATCGGGACCGCGGTCGCTCATGGTGGCCGTCATCCGCGCCACGGCGGCGACATCGGCCGCAGAGCCGTCGAAACGGGCTTCTCCAGCCAGACCGCACATCGGGTGAAGGGTGAAGCCGGGGGTTACTGCCGGAAGGGCGTCGTATCCAGGATCTTGACCGGGATCTTCCGGCCGTTGGGTGCCGTGTACGTGGCACTGTCACCGACCCTGTGCCCAACGATCGCCGCCCCCAGCGGACTCATCTCGCTGTACACATCGAGATCGGTATCACCGGCCACCTCGCGGCTGCCGAGCAGGAACCGCATCTCCTCCCCGGCCAGGTCAACGGTGACGACGCTGCCGGAGGAAACCGTGCCGTCGTCCGGAGCAGACTCACCGACCTGGGCGTTTTCCAGGAGCTGGCGAAGCTGGCGGATTCGGGCTTCCTGCTTACCCTGCTCATCCTTGGCGGCGTGGTAGCCGCCGTTCTCCTTCAGGTCGCCCTCGGCTCGGGCCGCTTCGATCCTCTTGGCGATCTCGGTCCGGCCCTCGCCGGAGAGATAGTCGTATTCCTTCTTCAACCGGTCGAAGGCGTCTTGAGTCAGCCATGCGACGGCAGCACCGGTCTCAGTCACGCTGCACTCCGTTCGTTGGTGGGCATTCGCGCTTCAGGGGTGACGGTGGTTCTGCACGCCCTGCGGGGCGAAACCTAGAGCTTAACAAGAAGGTGGGCCGACGTTCAGGACAGAACGGCGAGTCACAAGTTCAGGGTGCGCTCTGTTCGCCATTCACGCCAGTGTGACGTTCAAGCCAGTGTGCAGGCTTTCACCAGGCCGGTGACCGCCAATTCGCTGGTCGGCAGGGTGACGATGGCCCGGGCCCGGCCTCCGGGCCCGGCCCGGACCCGGACGTCCTGCAGGCCGACTTCGGTCTGGAGCTGGTTCAGGGCCTGCACCGTGCAGATCGCGGTCGGCCGCCGTTGCGGGGCCGCCGAGCGCGCGCGGCTGCTGAAGGTCACATCGAAGGTGACTGTGACCTGGGCGTTCGAGCGAACGTCGAAGCTGAGGTCCTGCCAGCTCACATCCGGGCGGCGGAGCACGGTCACCCAGGTGATGAAGCCGAGAGTGAGCAGCGCCGTCACCAGTACTCCGATGACAGCCAGCCAGCGGCGCCGGACCGGCGCCATCCGCCGCCCGTACCGCTCCTGGAGCAGCGTGCTCATGTGTGGATCCTAGTGGCGGCCAATGGCCGGGGAATGACTGGCCGTCCGACATGATTGTCACCTATTCAAGGATGTTTACTTCAGGAGGACCCGCAGGTGCCCGAGCAACTGAGGCTCATGGCCGTACATGCCCACCCCGACGACGAGTCGAGCAAGGGAGCGGCGACGCTGGCCCGGTACGTCGACCAGGGGGTAGACGTCCTGGTGGTGAGTTGCACGGGTGGTGAGCGCGGGGATGTGCTCAACCCCAAGCTCAAGGACGATCCGGAATTGCTGCGGGACATGCCCGAGGTCCGCCGGCGGGAGATGGCGGCCGCGGCGGCCGCGCTCGGGGTCAAGCACCAGTGGCTGGGCTTCGTCGACTCCGGGCTGCCCGAGGGGGACCCGTTGCCACCACTGCCGGAGGGCTGCTTCGCGCTGCAGCCGCTGCCGACGGCCTCGGCGCCGCTGGTGCGGCTGGTCCGCTCATTCCGCCCGCACGTGATGACCACGTACAACGAGGAGGGCGGATACCCGCATCCGGACCACATCATGACCCACAAGGTCTCGCTGGAGGCCTTCGAGTCGGCCGGTGATCCGGACCGCTACCCCGGCAGCGGTGACCCCTGGACGCCGCTGAAGCTCTACTACGACGTCGGTTTCTCCCGGCCGCGGATGACCGCGATGCACGAGGCCCTGGTCGCCGAGGGGCGCGAGTCACCCTTCAAGGACTGGCTGGCGCGCTGGGAGGACCGGCCCGAT
>Ga0265340_10001507_pt1 | contig 13359 bp, 11 predicted proteins | sample 4CB225metaG_FD_202082 | JGI IMG/M metagenome (GOLD analysis project Ga0265340, IMG submission 202082) | Rhizosphere microbial communities from Carex aquatilis grown in University of Washington, Seatle, WA, United States - 4-CB2-25 metaG | ecosystem: Host-associated > Plants > Roots >...
CCGTTGCAGGAAGCCGGCATCGCCGATGTCTTCTGAGTCGTCATCGTCGGTGGGTGGCGTCGCGGCCGGGTCGGTCGCCCAGCCGATGAACACCGCCGACCTCGCGACCGTGATGCGGCATGCGGCCCACGACCGCAAGACCGTGGTGGCCTGCGGCGGGCGGAGCAAGATCGACTGGGGAACGCCGCCGTCGGCACTGGATCTCCTGGTCAGGACGTCGTCGATGGACCGGATCCTCGACCACGCGGCCGGCGACCTGGTCGTGACCGCGCAAGCCGGTGCGCCCCTGGCCGCTTTGCAGGAGCAGGTCGCGGGTGCCGGGCAGTGGCTCGCGCTCGACCCGCCCGAACCCGGCGCGACGGTCGGCGGAGTCGTCGCGGCCGCGGCCAGCGGGCCGCGCCGGTTGCGGTACGGCACGCCGCGGGATCTCCTGATCGGGATCACGATCGTGCTGGCGGACGGCACCGTCGCCAGGTCGGGCGGCAAGGTGGTCAAGAACGTCGCGGGATACGACCTGGGCAAGCTGTTCACCGGCTCGTTCGGGACGCTCGGCGTGATCGCCGAGTGCACGTTCCGGTTGCACCCGCGCCCCGCCGTACGCCGGGTCGTCTCTGCCCAAGTCGACGACCCGGTTGCCACTGCCCGGCGGGTCTTTGCGACCGGTGCCACGCCGGCCGCCCTTGAGTGGGACGGCGCGACGATGACCGCGGTGATCGAGTCGGTCGAGTCGGCCGCTCAGATCCAGGCCGCCGACGTCGCGACCGCGATGAGCGGTGAGATCGGCGATCAACTGCCGGCCGGCTTCGGCGTTCGGCCGTGGCAACCGGCGGGGCCAGGGACGCCGGGCGGGATCGGGGTCAAGATCACCCACCGGCTCGGTGGGTTGCGCCAGGTCCTCCGCGCGATCCGCGACCTGCTCCCGGCCGCGCAGCTGCAGGCCCACGTCGGCAGCGGGGTGATCTGGCTGGCGACCGAGGAGGCCGGCCTCGGCTGGCTCGGCCCACTTCGCGAGCGGGTCGCCGACCACGACGGGGGAGTAGTCGTGGTGCAAGCGCCGGCCGAGGTCAAGCGCGGGATCGATGTCTGGGGTCCGGTGCGGGGGTTGGACGTCATGCGACAGGTCAAGGCGCAGTTCGATCCGGACGGCCGGATGTCGCCCGGCCGGTTCGTGGGCGGGATCTGACGTGGCCGAGATTTCGCCCGACCTGGTCTCGGAGTGCGTGCACTGCGGCTTCTGCCTGCCGACCTGCCCGACGTACGTGTTGTGGGGCGAGGAGATGGACTCCCCGCGCGGGCGGATCTACCTGATGAAGCAGCTGCTCGAGGGCACGGCGCTCGACGCGACGATGACCGGGCACTTCGACAACTGCCTCGGCTGCATGTCGTGCGTGACCGCATGCCCGTCGGGAGTGCAGTACGACGCGTTGATCGAGGCGACCCGCGCCACGATCGAGCCCGACGCCGAGCGGCGGCGGTCGGACCGGGCGCTTCGCGGCATGGTGTTCGCGCTGTTTCCCTATCCGCGCCGGCTGGCGCTGCTGCGCGGGCCGCTGCGGGCCTACCAGCGAAGCGGGCTTCGCCGGCTGGTCCGCCGGACCTCGGTGCTCGACCGGCTGCCGGCCGCGGTCGGGGTCATGGACGACTTGCTCCCAACCCTCGCCGCGAGGCCGGCCGTGCCAGCGCTGACGCCGGCGGCCGGCGTGAAGCGAGCCCGGGTCGGGTTGCTGCTCGGCTGTGTCCAGCGCCAGTTCTTCCCGGACGTCAACGCCGCGACCGCCCGGGTGCTGGCGGCCGAAGGCTGTGAGGTCGTCGCGCCGCGCGGCCAGGCATGCTGCGGCGCGCTGTCGCTGCACGTCGGCCGCGAGGACGAGGCGCTGGCCCGGGCCAAGCGGCTGATCGCGGCCTTCGAGTCACAAGCGGTCGACGCGATCGTGGTCAACGTCGCCGGTTGCGGCTCGTCGGTGAAGGACTACGGGCGCCTGCTCGCCGGCGACCCGCACTGGGCGCCCCGGGCCGAGGCGTTCTCCGTCAAGTGCCGTGACGTGAGCGAGTTCCTCGCCGAGCTCGGGCCGGTGGCGACCCGCTACCCGCTGCCGGTGGTAGCGGCGTACCACGACGCCTGTCACCTCAGCCACGCCCAGGGGATCCGGGCGCAGCCCCGGTCGCTGCTCGCCGGGATTCCGGGGCTCGAGGTGCGGGAGATCGCCGAGTCCGAGATCTGCTGCGGCTCGGCCGGGGTCTACAACCTGCTCCGGCCGCAGCCGGCCCGCGCGCTCGGCGACCGCAAGGCGGCCACCGTGGCCGCGACCGGGGCCGAGGTCTTGATCACGGCAAACCCGGGCTGCCTGATGCAAGTGAGTGCCGCGATGCGGCGCGCGGGCCACTCGATCACCCTCGCGCACACCGTCGAGGTGCTCGACGCGTCGATCCGCGGGCTCCCGGTCAGTGCCCTCGGCGTGCGGCGGTGAGGTCCGCGACGCCGATCACCACCAGCAGTACGCCGCCGACCAGCGACAACCAGAGACCGGGGCCGACGCGATCGGAGAAGTTGGCGACGTCGCTGCCTCGGATGATCGTCGTCGACTCATAGCCCGTCACTGCGACCACGACTACGGCGCAGACCGTCACCGCGGCCACCAGCAGTCGCAGAGCGCCCCGGAACAGGACCAGCCCGCCGACCAGGATCGCCACGACGCCGAGGATCAGGGAGAGGTCGCCGACCCCGATATTCGCGCTGCCGAGGCGCGAGAAGTGCAGTCCGCGGACCCGCTGCAGAACCACCGCAGCGCCGCCGGACGGCGCGGTCGTGACGGTTCGCCAGGTCAGGCAGGAGCCGACCACGGCAAGGCTGCCCGCTGCGATCAGCGCGATCGCCGATCGCTCGATTCCACGGCTGGCGGGGTCCATCTGGAGCGGACTTCGATGGGACACGCTCGTCTATCGGCAGGTCGCGGGGCGGGCTTGCGGCCTGCCGGCCGGATCGTCAGGGCCAGCCACGCCAGGTCCCGTCCTGAGCTCCGATCGGGTCGGCGGGGTCCGTGGGCTCGCCCGGTCGGCCATCTGTGCTCCTCGCTCGTCGGCCCCACGGTGGCACAGGGGACGCGAAACCCCGTGGCTCACGGTCGGCGGGTCGCACTAGTGTCGGGCGTCGTGAGCATCGCTAGCGACGCCGACGACGCGATCCTGGTCGAAGGCCTCTACAAGTCCTTCGGATCCGTCCACGCCCTGGCTGGCGTCGACCTCGCGGTGCCGCGCGGCACCGTGCTCGGGGTGCTCGGCCCGAACGGCGCGGGCAAGACCACCGCGGTCAAGATCCTCACCACCCTGACCCTGCCGGACGCGGGGCGGGTGATCGTCGACGGCCGTGACGTGGTGGCCGACGCCGCCGCGGTGCGGCACTCGATCGGCCTGGCCGGGCAGTCCGCAGCGATCGTCGAGGAGCTCAGCGGCCGGGAGAACCTCGAGTTCGTGGGCCGGCTCTACCACCTCGGCCGCACCGCGTCGAAGGCCCGCGCCGCCGAGCTGCTGGAGCGCTTCGGGCTCACCGACGCTGCCGAGCGGCGCGCGAAGACCTACTCGGGCGGCATGATGCGCCGGCTCGACCTGGCCGCGTCGCTGGTGGCCAGGCCGCGGGTGCTCTTCCTCGATGAGCCGACGACCGGGCTCGACCCCCGTGCCCGCAACGACATGTGGGAAGTCATCCGCGACCTGGTGGCCGGTGGGACCACGCTGCTGCTGACGACGCAGTACCTCGATGAGGCGGACGAGCTGGCCGACAAGATCGTCGTCTTCGACCACGGCAAGGTGATCGCGCAAGGCACCGCCGACGACCTGAAGGACACGATCGGCGGTGACGTCGTGGAGTTCACGGTCGCCGACCGGTCCCAGCATGACGTCGCGATGGCGGCGGTCCGCGGTCTCGGTGACGGCGAGCTGACCACCGACAGCGACGGGTACGTCGGCGTGCGGGCCGGCCGTCGCGGGTCGGCCGTGCTCCTGGAGGTGGTGCGGCAGCTCGACTCGAGCGGCGTCACCGCCAACGGGCTCGGGGTTCGGCGGCCCTCCCTCGACGACGTGTTCCTCGCGCTGACCGGCCACAAAGCCGAAGCCGACGGCGAGGCGACCGTGGCGGAGGCGAGCTGATGAGCGATACGACGTTCGGCGGCCGGATCCGGTGGGGGGCGACCGACGCGCTGACCCTGATGGGCCGCAACCTGCTGGTGTGGCTGAAGGTGCCGGCGTTCATCATGTTCACCGTCATCCAGCCGGTGATGTTCACGCTGCTGTTCCGGTACGTCTTCGGCGGCGCCATCCACACCGGGTCATATTCGTACGTCGACTATCTGCTGCCCGGCATCATCGGCCAGACCGCCGCGTTCACCTCGTTCGGCACCGCGATCTCACTCGCCCAGGAGGCCAAGAAGGGCGTCATCGACCGACTTCGCTCGATGCCGATCGCGCGCAGCGCGGTGCTGCTCGGCCGGCTCGGGGCCGACCTGGTGCGGCTGTTGATCACCGTGGTGATCATCGTCGGGGTCGGCTACGCGGTCGGATTCCGCTTCCACGGCGGCGTCGGCGGCGCGATCGGCATGATTGCACTCTCGATCCTGCTCGGGCTGGCGACCTGTTGTGTCTCGGCGTACATCGGGCTGAAGATCCAGGACGAGGAGTCGGTGCAGGCCTTCGGCCTGATCTGGGTGTTCCCGCTCACCTTCGTCAGCTCGGCGTTCGTCCCGGTGCAGTCGATGCCGGGCTGGTTGCAAGCCTTCGCCAACAACCAGCCGATCAGCCAGATGGTCGATGCAATGCGTGCGCTCGCCCTGGGTGGGCCGGTCGACAACCACGTGTGGGCCGGGGTGCTGTGGATGATCGGCGTCATGGCGCTGTTCATCCCGCTCGCCGTCCGCGCCTATCGCAAGGCGTCCTAGTGTCAGGCCCGGCGTGGGACCGTGATCCCGATCCCGCCAGCACCTAGCGTCGCGCTATGAATCGGGTGGCGGGGCTTCCCGGGTCGGAGCCGGCAATGGACCAGATGGTTGCGGCGCTTGACGGCGTCAGCGTGCGACGCGGTTCGGCGACCGTCCTGCACCCGGTCGACTGGACCATCCGCTCCGGTGAGCGCTGGGTCGTCATCGGCGCAAACGGTGCCGGCAAGTCGACCCTGCTGGCTCTCCTGGCCGGCGCGTTGCCACCCACGACCGGTGCGGTCAGCCTGCTCGGCGAGCCGCTGGCCGAGGCCGACCTCGACGAGCTGCTGCCCCGGATCGGCTGGGCGAGCGCGGCCCTGGCCGATCTCATCCCGGGTGCCGAGGTCGTGCGCGACGTCGTACTGACCGCCTCGCACGCGACCGTGCAGCGGGGGCACGAGCGCTACGACGACGACGACGTACGCCGGGCTCACGACCTGCTCGGGCAGGTGGGCTGCCGGCTGTTGGTCGAGCGCCGCTACGTCACGCTCAGCGAGGGGGAGCGCAAGCGGGTGCAGCTGGCGCGCGCGGTGATGACGGATCCCGAACTCCTGCTGCTCGACGAGCCGGCGGCCGGGCTCGACCTCGGTGGTCGTGAGGCCCTGCTTCGCCTGCTCGGCCGGCTGGCCCTGGACCCCGATGCCCCCGTGCAGGTGCTGGTTTCCCATCACGTCGAGGAGATCCCCGAGGGCTTCACCCATGCGCTGCTGTTGCGGGAAGGATCGGTGGTCGCGGCCGGTCCGATCGAGGCGGCGCTCACGTCCGCCTCGCTGTCACAGGCTTTCGGCCTGCCGCTTCGGGTTTTGGCCCATCGTGGCCGCTGGACCGCACGGGCGGCGATGGGCCGACTGACGACTTAGGAGCTCGAGGCCTCGGAGGGCAGCTCGGCCTCGTCGGTCAACACCGAGGTCTCGTCGTGGATCTCGACGGCAACCTCGCGGAGGCGCTCGCCGTGCTCGCGGCCGTGGTGGGCGCAGAAGTACAGGTCCGCGCCGCCGGGCATGATCGCCCGGATCGAAGCGCGCGCGCCACACCGGTCGCACCGGTCCGCCGGTGAGAGTGGTGGCGCTGCAGTCGTGGTGCTCATCGTCTCCATCAAACACCCTCTGACCGACAGTCATTCCGCGACACCCGCGAAATCGGCCACCCGACCACTCGCGCGATCCGGCGTTTCGCGAAGATAGGGTCGATCGGCGGCTCGGTGCATCGCACGGCGCCGCGTAGCATTTCCTCAGAAAAGAGAAGGGACGGCCGCCCGCGATGGCGACGCAGTCGGTGGCGACGCAGGGCACACGTTCAACCGAACGGGCAGCGATCGAGGCCAAAACCCTTCGGACCGACCGGTGGTGGATCCAACCGCTGATCACGGCGATCGGGTTCAGCGCGTTTGTGATCTACGCCACATGGGCCGCCTTCGACCATCCGTTGGTGTTCGGCAACGGCTTGCCGCACCGGATCTTCTACGCCAAGCCCTACATCTCGCCGTTCTTCTCGCCGTGCCTCGCCCACGGCTGCCCGTCGGATGTGGCCTGGGTGCACTGGAACGCGTGGAGCTGGCTCTCACCCGCGCTGTACGTCCTGATCTTCCCGTTGAGCTTCCGGGCGACCTGCTACTACTACCGCAAGGCCTACTACCGGTCGTTCTGGTTCTCGCCGCCCGCCTGTGCGGTCGCCGAGCCGCACAAGAAGTACACCGGCGAGACCCGCTTCCCGCTGCTGATCCAGAACATCCACCGCTACACCTGGTACTTCGCGGCGATCTTCGCCGTGATCCTCAGCTACGACGCGGTGCGGTCGTTCATCTACACCGACAGCTCGGGAACGCACTTCTTCATCGGGGTCGGGTCGGCCATCCTGGTCGTCAACGCGCTGCTGATCCTCGGTTACACGTTCGGCTGCCACTCCTGCCGGCACATCACCGCCGGCCGGATCAACAACTTCTCGAACCACCCGCTGCGCTACAAGTGGTGGACCATGGCGTCCTGGCTCAACAAGCGCCATCTGCAGTGGGCGTGGGCGTCTTTGGTCTGGATTGCCGTCGCCGACGGCTACATCCGCCTCGTGTCGAACGGCACGTTCACCGACTACCACCACATCTTCTAGGCGATGACCTCACACGATGACTGATCACGAAACCCACGACTACGACGTCGTGGTCATGGGCGCCGGCGGTTCGGGCCTGCGGGCCGCGATCGCCGCGCACGAGGCCGGTGCCCGCACCGCCATCGTCACCAAGTCGCTGTTGGGCAAGGCGCACACGGTCATGGCCGAAGGTGGCATCGCCGCCTCGATGGGCAACGTCTGGCCCGAGGACAACTGGCAGGTGCACTTCCGCGACACGATGCGCGGCGGCAAGATGCTCAACAACTGGCGGATGGCACAGCTGCACGCCCAGGAGGCGCCGGACCGGGTCTGGGAGCTCGAGGAATGGGGTGCGCTGTTCGACCGGACCGCTGAGGGCAAGATCTCCCAACGCGACTTCGGCGGCCACCGCTACGCCCGGCTCGCGCACGTCGGTGACCGCACCGGCCTCGAGATGATCCGCACGTTGCAGCAGCGTGCGGTCGATCTCGGGATCGACGTCTACATGGAGTGCACGGTCACCCGGCTGCTCAAGAACGGCGATGCGATCGCCGGCACCTTCGGCTACTGGCGGGAGACCGGTTCGTTCATCCAGCTGAATGCGCCCGCGGTGATCATCGCCACCGGCGGCATCGGCAAGTCGTTCAAGGTCACCAGCAACTCCTGGGAATACACCGGTGACGGCCACGCCCTCGCGCTGACTGCGGGCGCCTCGCTGATCAACATGGAGTTCGTGCAGTTCCACCCGACCGGGATGGTGTGGCCGCTGTCGGTGCGCGGCCTGCTGATCACCGAGTCGGTGCGTGGCGAAGGCGGCGTGCTGCGCAACTCCGAGGGCAAGCGGTTCATGTTCGACTACATCTCCGACTACTTCAAAGCGGAGACCGCCGACACCGAAGAAGAAGCCGACCGCTGGTACGACGACCACATCAACAACCGTCGGCCACCCGAGCTGCTGCCGCGCGACGAGGTCGCACGCGCGATCAACTCCGAGATCAAGGCCGGGCGTGGCTCGCCCCATGGTGGGGTCTTCCTCGACATCGCCACCCGGCGCAGCGCGGCCGACATCCACAAGCGACTCCCGTCGATGTATCACCAGTTCAAGGAGCTCGCCGACGTCGACATCACCACCGATCCGATGGAAGTCGCGCCGACCGCCCACTACGTCATGGGCGGGGTGGAGGTCGATCCCGAGACGCAGGCCGCGACCATTCCTGGCTTGTTCGCCGTCGGCGAGGCCTCGGGCGGGATGCACGGCTCCAACCGACTCGGTGGCAACTCGCTGAGCGACCTGTTGGTGTTCGGCAAACGGGCCGGGGAGTTTGCCGCGGACTACGCGGCCAAGCTGCCGGCCCGCCAGGTCGCGACCGCGGCCGATGTCAACGACGCGATTGCCGAAGCGCTGAAGCCGTTCTCGACCAACGGCGGCGAGAACGCCTACGCCGTACAAGCCGAGTTGCAGGACGTGATGTTCTCCCTGGTCGGCATCATCCGTAATGCCGGCGAGCTGACGCAGGCGCTCGGGGAGATCGAGAAGTTCAAGGCCCGGGCCGCCGCGGTCAGCGTCGAAGGCGGCCGCGCCTACAACCCGGGCTGGCACGTCGCCCTCGACATCCACGCGATGCTGACCGTCTCGGAGGCGTGTGCCCGCGCGGCACTCGAGCGGACCGAGAGCCGGGGCGGTCACACCCGCGAGGACTATCCCGCCACCGATCCAGCGTGGGGCAAGGTCAACCTCATCGTCACAGAGAAGGACGGGGCGATCACGATCGAGCACAAGCCACTGCCGCAGATGCCCGACGAGCTGGCCACGTTGTTCGAGGAAGGCCACTGATGGCCCGTGACCTTCACCTTCGGGTCTGGCGCGGTGACGCGTCCGGTGGCGATTTCGTCGACTACACCGTCGCGGTCGAGGACGGCGAGGTCGTCCTCGACGCGCTGCACCGGCTGCAGGCCACCCAGACCGGCGACCTCGCGATCCGCTGGAACTGCAAGGCCGGCAAGTGCGGCTCGTGCAGCGCGGAGATCAATGGCAAGCCGCGACTGATGTGCATGACCCGGCTGTCGACCTTCGAGCCGGACGAGACCATCACGGTCAACCCGATGCGCACGTTCCCGGTCATTCGCGACTTGGTGACCGATGTGTCGTTCAACTTCGAGAAGGCGCGTGAGGTGCCCGCGTTCGCACCGCCGTCGGACAACGTCGGCGGCAAGTTCCGGATGTCGCAGGTCGACGTGGACCGCAGCCAAGAGTTCCGCAAGTGCATCGAGTGCTTCCTTTGCCAGAACACCTGTCACGTGATCCGCGACCACGAGGAGAACAAGCCGGCGTTCGCGGGCCCGCGGTTCTTCATCCGGTACGCCGAGCTCGACATGCACCCGCTCGACACCCAGGACCGCAAGCAGATGGTGCAGCAGGAAGAAGGGCTCGGCTACTGCAACATCACCAAGTGCTGCACCGAGGTCTGTCCGGAGAACATCAAGATCACCGACAACGGGATCATCCCGCTCAAGGAGCGCGTGGTCGACACGAAGTACGACCCGATCCTGTTCCTCGGCTCCAAGATCGGCATGCGCAAGCAGACCCGCACTCCGGTCGGCCCGGCCGCGGCTCGCGCGATCAGCCCGATCAAGCACCCCGAGCGGACCGCCGGTGACGAGTCGGTCACGTCGGTTGCGTCGGTCGCCGCCGACCCGGGCGGTGACAGCGTGTTGCGCAAAGCCGCGATTCCGGCCGGTGCAACCGGTGCCGCGGCCGGGGTCGGCTTCCTCGCCTGGCTGATGCGAAGGCGACGGACGAGCTGAGCGACCCGCTCACCGACGAGCTGCTGGCCTTGGCCCGTGACCTGGCCCGGGCGGCCGGTGCGGCGCTGCGGGCCCGCCCCGACGATCTCGGCGTCACGACCAAGTCCGGGCCGACCGACGTCGTCACAGTGATGGACAAGGCGGCTGAGAAGGTCATCCTCGCCGGGCTGGCGCAAGCCCGCCCGGACGATGCGATCGTCAGCGAGGAGAGTGCGGCGAGCGGGGGCACCTCGGGGGTCCGCTGGCTGGTCGACCCGCTCGACGGAACGGTCAACTACCTGTACGGAATCCCGCGCTACGCCGTCTCGATTGCGGCCGAGGTCGGTGGGGAGATGGCCTGCGGCGTCGTCCTCGACGTCGTGCTTGGCCAGGAGTACACCGCGACCCGCGGCGGCGGCGCCTATTGCGACGGCGTCCGGTTGGCCTGCTCGACCGAGACCGATCCGGCCCAGGCGCTGCTCGCGACCGGCTTCGCCTACGACGTCGGCCGGCGTACCGTCCAGGCCCGGACGATCGCGAGCGTGCTGCCGGCGGTTCGCGACATCCGGCGCTTCGGCTCAGCCGCGCTGGACCTCTGCGACGTGGCGAGCGGCCGGGTGGATGCGTACTACGAAGCCGGTATGCACCCCTGGGACTGGGCCGCCGGGGCACTGATCGCCCGCGAGGCCGGTGCCCGCGTCGACGGGCTGTCCGGGCGGCCGCCGGGCAACCACACGACCCTCGCCGCGAACCCGATCCTGTTCGACGTGCTGCATCATGTATTGGTGGCCGCAAACGCGGATGGGGCGCCGACCGAGGGGACGACAGGAGGCTGAGATGCCCACCGGCCGCAAGGCGACAACGGTGGTTTGGATCAGCGCAGCCGTCTTGTTGGTCGGGACGGTTCTCGGCACGGTCGCCGTTGCGCTGATCCGGGCCAACTCGCAGCAGGCGGTCGCCGCCTCGTCGACCCTCGCGGCCGTCACCCCGACGCCGGTCGAGGCGACCACACCTCCGGCTGCGCTCACCGTCCCGCCGCTTCGCCGGCTCACCCCGCCCGACGCCGTTGTGATCCTGTCGCACGCCGCCGGCATCGGCGCCACCGGCCGGCTGAGTGCGATGACCGGCGTGCGGACGGTGGCGGTGGTCTCGCGCGGCGTGGTGCGGGTCGGCGGGACCAGGTTGCACGTGCTCGGCGTGCCGCTCAGCACGGTCCGCGGCTTCACCCCGTCGCTGACGGCGTCCTCCACGCCGCTCTGGCAGTCGATTGCCAGGGGCGAGCTCACCGTGGCCTATGCCCACAGCCGCCGGTTGCGGCACCGGCTCGGCGCGACGCTGGCCGCCCGAGGTGCCCGCGGGAGGACCGGCCGGCTCCGGATCGGTGCGTTCGCGACGATCGGCCTGCCGGGCGCGCAGGCCCTGCTGTCCGCGAGCGCCGGGGCGACGCTCGGCTTCGCGCCCGCCCGCGAGGTCCTGATCTCGGCGCCGAAGCTCTCGGTGACCACGTTGCGCGACGACGTACGGACCGCACTCGGGCCGAAGGCGACCGTGGAAATCACCCGGGTCGCGCCGGTCAACCAGTCGCTGTCGAGCAGCTACGCGCTCTCGACCATCCCGCCGACGTACCTCGCGTTGTACCGCCGGGCGGCGGTCACCTGCCCCGGTCTGCCGTGGACGGTCCTCGCCGCGGTCGGCACGGTCGAGACCGGCAACGGCCGGGACGTCCACCGGTCGGTGGCCGGCGCCGAAGGCCCGATGCAGTTCCTGCCGTCCACCTGGGCGGTCTGGGGCTACGACGCCGACGGTGACGGCAAGGCCGACATCAACGATCCGGTCGACGCGGTCTTCTCGGCCGCGCGCTACCTGTGCGCGGCGGGCGCCGGTCGCGGCGGCCAGTCGCTCGACGACGCGATCTATGCCTACAACCACGCCTGGTGGTACGTCCGCGAAGTGGTCCTGATCGCCAATCAGTACGCGTGAGAGGCTCGCGGCATGGCGGACTATGTGATTGTCGGCGCTGGATCCGCGGGTTGTGTGCTGGCCGCCCGCCTGACCGAGGATCCCTCGGTCTCGGTGACCCTGCTGGAGGCCGGCGGCCGCGACACTGCGCGCAACATCTCGATCCCGGCCGCCTTCGGCCAGTTGTTCCGGACCGAGGTCGACTGGGACTTCTCCACCGACCCTGAGCCGGGCTGCGACGACCGCGAGATGTATTGGCCGCGGGGCAAGGTGCTCGGCGGATCCTCGTCGATCAACGCGATGATCTACATCCGCGGCAACCGGGCGGACTTCGACGGTTGGCGGGACGGCGGCTGCGACGGCTGGGGGTACGACGACGTCCTGCCGTACTTCTTGCGGTCCGAGGGGAACGAGCGCGGCCGGTCGCCGTTCCACAACGCCGACGGCCCGCTCACCGTTTCCGACCAGCGATCGCCACACCTGATCTCGCACGCGTACGTCGAGGCGGCCGGCCAGGCCGGGTTGGCACTGAACCCGGACTTCAACGGCGCTACACAGGATGGCATCGGGATCTACCAGGCGACGCAGCGCAGCGGGCGCCGGTGCTCGACCGCGACCGCCTTCTTGAAGCCCGCGCTCAACCGGCCGAACCTCTCGGTGGTGACCGGAGCCCTGGCCAGCCGGGTCGTGGTCGAGCGTGGTCGTGCGACCGCGGTGGAGGCGCTGGTCGACGGGCGACGGCAGGTGTTCCGGGCGGATCGCGAGATCGTGCTGTCCGGCGGCGCGATCGGCTCTGCGCAGGTGCTCCTGCTCTCCGGGATCGGGCCGGCCGACGAGATCCGCGCGCACGGGATCGACGTCGTGGTCGACTCGCCCAATGTCGGGCGCAACCTGCAGGACCACGTCGTCGCCGGTGGCGCGTGGCACACCCCGGACCCGATCACGATGGTCGGCGCGGACAAGAGCATCAAGCACATCGCCAACTACCTGCTGCGCCGGCGCGGACCGTTCTCCTCGGTCGTCGCCGAGGCCGGCGGGTTCATCCGGACCGATCCGTCGTTGCCGGCACCGGACATCCAGCTGTTGTTCGCGCCGGCGATGTTCCTCGATCACGGCTTCACCGATCCGCCCGGGCACGGCATCGCGCTGGCGCCGTACCTCCTCACGCCCGAGAGCCGGGGGAGCATCACGCTGCGGTCCGCCGACCCGGCCGCAAAACCGCACATTCACGCCAACTACTACGCCGAGCGCGCGGATCTCGATCGGATGCTGGCCGGCCTTCGGGTCTGCTTCGACATCGCCGCGCAACCGGCGCTCGCGCCGTACGTCAGTGGGCGCTTCCTGCCCGCAGACGGTGCGGACGACGACCAGGCGCTGACCGAGTTCCTGCGGGCGAAGAGCGAGACGATCTACCACCCGGCCGGCACCGCGGCGATGGGATCGGGCGACACCGATGTCTGCGATCCCCAATTGCGGGTACGAGGGGTCAGTGGGTTGCGGGTTGCGGATGCGTCGGTGATGCCGACCGTGACCCGCGGCAACACCAATGCGCCGGTCATCATGATCG
>Ga0265340_10001508_pt1 | contig 13358 bp, 13 predicted proteins | sample 4CB225metaG_FD_202082 | JGI IMG/M metagenome (GOLD analysis project Ga0265340, IMG submission 202082) | Rhizosphere microbial communities from Carex aquatilis grown in University of Washington, Seatle, WA, United States - 4-CB2-25 metaG | ecosystem: Host-associated > Plants > Roots >...
CAGCGTCCGGTCAGGTCAGAATGATCGGATTGCTGAGCGCCGCCATAGATCCGTCCGGATGGCGTACCTCAACGCGGACGAAATCGGAGTCTGCCGCGCTGGTATGCCATTCCACGGATGCTGTGAAGTCCAGAGCCCGCTCCACACCTCGACGAGATCAAAGCCCTGGCAGGAGTACATGAAATCCCCTGAGTTCTACGGTGCATGCGGGTGAGCCGCTACGCACAGTCCCCCGGCCTGGTGGACCTGGTCCAGATACCGGTTGACCACCTGGTCGTGCACCCCGTACCGCCAGTCGATCACTCGCCCGACCGGAATGCCAAGCGCCAGCCAGTGCCCCGTTTCGGTGGTGACCTCCTCACCTACGATCACCAGCAGTTCATCGTCTGCGTGTAGAGCCCAGACGCCATGCGCGTCCGACGTGTTGTGGTCGGTGGTCGCGATGAAATCCAGCCCCACCGCTCGGGCGCCAACGACAAGCTGCTGCGGCGTCAGTTCGCCGTCCGAATGCACGGAATGAACGTGGCAGTCACCTCGATACCAACCACGTCCCTGACCGGCCATCTTCGCTCCCGCGAACTCTGGCCCGACCGCTTCAGTCTTCCTGACCATCTAGGTAGCGTAGTTCCACCCCGCCCACGGGAAGGTGAGGAGCAAGCAGGACATTCGCCGCTTGGTCGGGCAACAACTTGCCGGCGCGGTCGTGGGGTCTGCTGTGTTGATCCGGGCACACCGACGCGGGATCGCCGGACAATGGTCCCTGCCAGTGATGCTGGCAATGGTGGTCTTGGTCACGATGTTGTCGAATGAGCAACTGCACCGCCTGCTTGCCGGTGGTGATCCGCGTCATCGGCTCTGGCCCCGGATCGTGGCAAACATGCTGGTGCTGGTCACGGTGTGCTACCTGACTGGTTGGGGATCGCCGCCGGTCTGTTTCAGACCTACCTGCCGTCGACGGAAGTGCACCAGATCGGGGCGACTCAGGTGTTCTGTGTCGTCCTCGTATTCGCCTTCTTGGGGCAGATCGTCGCGGCCCGGGAGCGAGCCGAGACAGCACTGGAGAGCGAGGAGCGGCGAGAGTGAAGAACTGCGCCTGGCCGGACAGGACGTACTCGGTCTCGGCGTAACCGACGGCCGACAGATCGAACTCCGCAGTAGGCTGTGGAGTTGGCCCCGGCACTGCCCGCAGTCCCCATTCGGATCGCACGAGTGAAGTTTCACAACTTCCCAGCCACTGCGGCAAAACGTTTCGCCCTGCGAAATTGCTAGGCTGTTATGCGATGCGACAGTGACCTACGCGCTACGAAACGAAGGTTCTACCGATGGCCAGGATCAATAAAGGCGACGACGAGCACGGTTACCACATCGCGGCGCTCGCCAGAGGGCTGGCAGTGCTCGACGCCTTCGGGCCCGGGCACCACGAACTGACGTTGAAGGAGGTCGCCGAAGCGGTCGACGTCACCCCGCCCAGCGCGCTGCGGATCGGCTACACCCTGATCGAGGCGGGATTCCTGGTGCGCAACCCGAGCACCAAGGGCTACCGGCTCGGCCCGCACGCCCTGTCCGTCGGGTTGGAGACGCTGTCGTCCATGACGCTGCCCGAGATCGCCGAGCCGTACCTGGTCGCGCTGCGCGACAGTACCGACGAAACGGTGAAGCTGGCGATCCCGACCGGCACCGACGTGATGATCGTCGCCAGAGTGGCCTCCCTGTCCCATCCGGGCACGACCAACTACATCGGCTCGTCCGTGCCGATGACCCTGTCGTCGCTGGGCCGGGCGGTACTCGCCTGGCAGCCGGCCGCGACGATCAACGCGGTGCTCGCCGCCGCCCGCACCATCCGGTTGACTCCGAAGACGATGCCGAAGGCCAGACTCCGCCAGGAGTTGGAGGCGACGCGGCAACGCGGCTACGCACTCAACGACCAGGGCACCACCGTCGAGCAGCGCTCGATCGCGGCGCCGCTGTTGGACGCGTCCGGCAGGGCGATCGGTGCGCTCAACCTGTCCGTCTCGGCGCAACGCTTCAGCTTGTCCGAACTGGAGCGCCGGCTGGCACCGGACGTAGTGCGCGCGGCCCGCGCGGTGAGTTCGGTGCTCCCCCCACAGGTTCAGGGTGCTGGCCAGTTCGCCCTGCCGTAACGGTCAGTCGCGGAAGGCGGCCGTGTTGGTCACGAACGCACCGGCCCGGAACGACGCGATGTAACCCAACTGCTCGTCACCGCCGAACAGGTTCACGTCCGGCCCGAAGCTGTTGAGCAGCCACATGACGATCTCGTGCGCGCTGGCCTCCCAGTACGGGACCTCCTGCGGCACCCGGTCGGCCAGCCGCCAGGCCAGGTCCCTGTTCCACCGGTCCCGGGCGTTGCCGGTGTTGCCGGTGCTGAAGATGCCGTCCTCCTCGATCATCACCTTCCACGCGCCGGCCTCCAGCACCGCCTCGGCCTCGCGAACGACCTTGTCGGCGCTGACGTGGCCCCGGTCGCCCGGACTCCAGGCGTTCACCTCGGGTTTGGGCTTGAGGCCGACGTCGAGGACCTTCTTTGGACGATCCGGCACTTGTCCTCGACCGCGATCGCCACCATTGCCGAGGAGATCTCGATGATGCCGAACCCGAGTTCCTTGGATTCCTCCAGGTATCTGCGGACCGCCTTCGCGCCCAACGGCATCACGGTCTCCAACAGCCCACCGCTGGACATCTCGATCTGCTGTTCGTGCAGGTAGGTGTTGATCTCGGCCACCTGCCGCCGGGGCAGCAGCCGCTGCGTCCCCACGGTCCACTTCACGCTGTTGAGATAGGGCGCGAGCGTGTCGGTGTAGCCGCGGATCTCCGTCAGCGACCGTGCCGCGGTGCGCACCTCGGTCAGGCCGACGGACCGCGGCTTGGGCAGCGGAGGGGTGATCGGGATGATGTCGCTGAACGCGAGATTCGGGTCGCAAACGGGCATCATGAGACCTCTCTTCGCTGGTTCTCGCCCACGCTAACAGCCGCCAAGCAATTTATGTAAAGGCATTGCGTCGTACGAAATGCTGGTACCAACTCTTTCGCACGACGAAAGTTGTTGACCCAGAGCCAGAGTACGTGGACCAAGGCGAGCCCGGCGGCGATCTCATGGTGGGTAGCCCAGCAGCGGCGCGGCGCCTCGGGCCGTCGATCCGATCTAGCTGCCGCCCGAGCCCGCAGACGCACCGGCGGTCAGAAGCAGGCCGAACCTTCGGTGATCGGGTGGATCGCTGCTGCGCTTCCGGCTCTGGGTTTCCTGGTCAGGGTGAAAATTGCCATGGTCCACTCCAGCGTGAGCAGGACCGTCCCCGGTGTCGTCCCCAACCGTCCCGGACAATGGGGACGGGACAGCGTTGAGGACGCTGACCGCAGAAGCGTCATCTCGGGGCCCCGTCCATGATTCAGTCTCGTCTGCCATCTCCGTCAGCGGCGATCTCGGGGGGGATAATTGTGGACGCTGGGACTACTAGTCCACCGGCGCGCCCATGCATCTGGTCGTTGAGATCAGGTCCTGTCTGGGGTGGGATGGTCGCGAGGTAGTGGCGGACCGCGCGGCGACTGGTGAACGTGATGATGCGGGCGTGGGTGGCGTGCTCGGCGATCAGTGCGTGGACTTTGGGTCGCATCTGGCGGCGGTAGCCGAGGATGTAGCGGATGAATCCCCAGTGGATCCGGTCGAAGACTCCCTGCTCGGTGTGCTGGCCGCCCCGGTACTGGTAACGGCGTTGCAGAATGCCCCACAGGCACACGATCGGGGGAAGGTCGAGGAAGATGACGGTGTCGGCCCGTTGGAGGCGGATCGGCAGGGTGGAGGCGTAGTTTCCGTCGATGACCCAGCGTGGTTCGGCGACCAGGGTTTCCTGGAGGGCGGCGAACTTCTCGGGGGGAAGGGTGTTCCAGTCGGAGTCGTAATAGAGGCCGTCGAGGTGGGTCATGGGGGCCCGGAGGCCTTCGGCGAGTTTACGGCTCAGGGTGGTTTTGCCGCTTCCGCCGCAGCCGATGATGGCGATCCGGTCCATGCTGTAGACGCTACCGAGACCGCGGGCCGGTCGGGGTCGTGTGTTGTGAGCTACCGCTGGCGTCGTTTCGGCGGTGACCAGTGAGGCGGTATCGAAGGCGAACCGGATTTCCCGGCCGGGCCCGGCGACTTCTGCGCAGGAGAGGAAAACAGCTCCGGACCCTGATCGCTTCCGGTAGCTCCGGCGAACGCAGACAAGCCATCGAAGCCCTGATCCACAAGATCCGCATCACCGACGACGGCAGCGTCATCCCGGTCTTCAGAATCCCCGGGCCACAAATCCTGCTCCCCACAAACCAGAACGAACCGATGACCGTGGTCATCGGTTCGTGCAATGGCGAATGTGGTGCGCCGTCAGGGACTTGAACCCCGAACCCGCTGATTAAGAGTCAGCTGCTCTGCCAATTGAGCTAACGGCGCCTAACGAGGACAGAGATTACCAGTTCAGACCCCCTGAGACGAAACCGGCTTCGGCTCCGCCGGGGGATCGCCGGACCCGGCCCCGGCCACGGGTCGGATCCGGCGCAACTCTGCTGATCGATGCCGGTTCGACGGGGTCGATCCGCGAAGCTTTAGGTCGGTTTAGGCGGAATGGCGGCGCCGATGCTCAGGCCGGAGGCAGAACGTACTTCTTGGCCGCGGCCCGGGCGGTGTCGGAGGCCGGCCCGGGTTGGGGCACGAACAGCACCTCGCGGTAGTACTTCAGTTCTTCGATGCTCTCCCGGATGTCGGCCAGCGCCCGGTGGCCCCCGCTCTTGGTCGGGGAGGCGAAGTAGATCCGGGGGTACCAGCGCCGGGCCAGTTCCTTGATCGAGGAGACGTCGATGATCCGGTAGTGCAGGTGGTCCTCGAGCGCAGGCATGTCTCGGGCCAGGAAACCCCGGTCCGTCCCGACCGAGTTGCCGGCCAGTGGGGCCTTGCGCGGTTCGGGTACCCATTTGCGCACGTAGGCCAGGACGGCGTCCTCCGCTTCCTTCAGGGTGATCCCTTCCGCCAGTTCGTCGAGCAGACCGGAGGTGGTGTGCATGGTGCGTACCACATCCACCATCTGCTCGAGCGTCCCTTCCGGGGGGCGAATCACGACGTCGACCCCCTCGCCGAGGACCGAAAGCTGCGAGTCGGTGACCAGGGCCGCGACCTCGATCAGCGCATCCGCCGTAAGGTTCAGTCCGGTCATCTCGCAGTCGATCCAAACGATGCGGTCCTGCGAGCGCTCGCTGTTCTCCGTGGTCACGGCCGGTACTCTACGCCGCGCGCTCGCCTCGGTGCTGGCAGTGAATCGCCCGACACTACTCGCCGCTAACCTCAACCCCGTGAGTGCGGATTCCTCTTACCAGCCCGCCCGGCCCGCAGGTCCGCCGGCCGGGTACCCGTTGGTCGCCCCGCGCCGCCGGAAGCTCCGGTCCGCGGTGCTGTGGGTCACCGTCGTGATCGTGCTCATCGGGACCAGTCTGTTCACGTTGCTGGCGATCACCCGGGAGACCGGCGCGCTCGGCCTGGTCACCGGGGCGGTGCTCGCGGCCATCCCGGTTTTCCCGGTGATCGCGACCTTCCTCTGGCTGGACCGGTACGAGGCCGAGCCGACGTCGTTGCTGGCCATCGCGTTCGCCTGGGGTGCGGGATTTGCCACATTCGGGGCCCTGGTGATCAACACGGCTTCTATGATCGCGATCAAGAATGCCGGCGGCGACGTCACCTCGGCCGCGATCTTCGTCGCGCCGTTCGTCGAAGAGGCGTTCAAGGGCGGCGCCATCGTGCTGATCCTGGTGCTGCGCCGGCGTGAGTTCGACGGTGTGATCGACGGCATCGTCTACGCCGGGATGTCCGGGGTGGGCTTCGCCTTCGTCGAGAACGTCCTCTACCTGGGCCGCACCCTGCATCAGTCCGGTACCAGTGGCACGGCGTTCGTGTTCGTGCTGCGCTGCGTGGTGTCACCGTTCGCTCATCCGCTCTTCACCACGGCCACCGGGATCGGTATCGGACTAGCCGTCAGCTCGAAGAAACCACTGGTCAAGGTGGGTGCGCCCATTCTGGGCTACTGCGTGGCGGTGTTGCTGCACGGCGCCTGGAACCTGTCGGCGGCGTCCGGGCTGGCCGGGTTCGCTTCCGCCTACGTCGCGCTTCAGGTCCCGGTGTTCATCGGGTTCGCCGCGCTGGCGATCGTGGCTCGCCGGCGGGAGGGCCTGCTGGTCTCCCGGCACCTCGCCGTCTACGGCACCACCGGCTGGCTGACCGCGGCCGAGGTGGCGATGCTGGGCTCGTTGCCGGCTCGCCGGGACGCCCGGAACTGGGCCTTGCGCATCGGCGGCGCCGACGCCCGGCAGGCCATGCACGATTTCCAGGAACTGGGCAGTGAGCTGGCTTTTCTACGCGAACGGATGGCCCGGGGCAGCGCCTCGCCGGACGCGCCTACCCAGGAGTACGCGATGCTGGCCACGTTGTCGGCGCTGCGTGCTCGTTTCCTTCCAAATCGGCCCGCACCGGGCGTCTGAGCACGAGGTAACGTCACTCCCAAACGCGTCAACGTCGCCGATCGTTGGGAGTGCATCCGTGGACTTCTCCGCCTCGCCGCAAGCCGAGGATTATCTTGCCCGATTGAACGTTTTTCTCGTCGACCATGTCTACCCGGCCGAGCCGCGCTACGAGGCGGAGCTGGCCGCGAGCACCGCGCAGGGGCGCCCTCACGATCATCCCGAGGTACTTGAGGAACTCAAGGTGACGGCGCGGGCGGCCGGGCTCTGGAATTTGTTCCTGCCGGCCGAGTCGGGCCTGTCCAACCTCGATTACGCCGTGCTGGCCGAGCAGACCGGGCGCAGCATCACCATCGCCCCGGAAGCCCTCAACTGCTCCGCCCCGGACACCGGGAACATGGAAATTCTGCATCAGTTCGGCAGCCCGACCCAGCAGAAGGAGTGGCTGCAGCCGCTGCTGGACGGCACGATCCGCTCCGGGTTCGCGATGACCGAACCGGACGTCGCGTCGTCGGACGCCCGGAACATCTCCACCAGCATCGTCCGGGACGGTGACCAGTACGTCATCAACGGCCGGAAATGGTGGACGTCGGGGGCGGCCGACCCGCGCTGCCGGATCCTGGTCGTGATGGGCAAGACCGATCCGGACGCCGGCACTTACCGCCAGCAGTCGATGATCCTGGTTCCGATGGACACCCCCGGGGTGACGTTCGTCCGCGATCTGTCCGTGTTCGGGTACCACGATCAGCCCGGTCACGGTGAACTGCTGTTCGAGGACGTCCGGGTTCCGGCGGAGAACATCCTCGGCGAACCGGGTAGTGGTTTCGCGATCGCTCAGGCCCGGCTCGGGCCGGGCCGGATCCATCACTGCATGCGGGCCCTCGGGATGGCCGAGCGGGCCCTGGAGCTGATGGTCCGCCGGGCCCAGGACCGGCACGCGTTCGGCGGGCCGATCTCCGACCAGGGGGTGGTCCGGCAGCAGATCGCCGAGTCCCGGATGGAGATCGAGCAGGCCCGCCTGCTGGTGCTGAAGACGGCCTGGCTGATCGATCAGCGCGGTGCCGACGGGGCCCGGGCCGAAGTGGCCGCGATCAAGGTGATCACCCCCCGGGTGGCCACCGCCGTGATCGATCGGGCGATTCAGGTGCATGGCGGCGGCGGGGTGAGTGACGATTTCCCGCTGGCCCGGATGTGGGCCCACGCCCGCACCCTGCGCCTGGCCGACGGTCCGGACGAGGTGCACATCCGTTCGGTGGCCCGGGAGGAACTGCGGAAGTACCGATGACCGAGCCAGGGATGACTGAGCAAGGGATGAGCGGGCCAACGATGCCCGAGCAAGCTTTGTGGACGCCGTCGCCCGAGCGGGTGGCGGCGGCTCGGCTCTGGTCCCTGCGGGACCTGATCAACCAGCGTTATGACGTCGAGTTGCCGCACCGCTACGGCGCCCTGCACCGCTGGAGCGTCGAGTACCCGGGCGAGTTCTGGGCGGCGGTCTGGGATCTGTGCGATCTGCCGGGGGAGCGCGGTGAGCGTCTGCTCGCCCACGGTGACCGGTTCGACCAGACCCGCTTCCTGCCGGACGCCCGGTTCAATGTCGCCGAGGCCCTGCTGGCCGGCTGGTCGGCTCCGGACGCCGGGCCGGCGATCTCGTTCCTGGGGGAGGACGGCGAGCGCGCCGAGTTGTCCGGCCCCGAACTCAGGCGACTCGTCGCCCGGGTGCAGGCCGCTCTGCTCGCGGACGGGGTCCGGCCGGGCGAACGGGTGGCCGCGGTGGTCTCCAATCGGCCTCAGGCCTACGTCCTGATGATCGCGGCGGCCTCGATCGGGGCGATCTTCACGTCGGTCTCGCCGGATTTCGGGGCGGACGGCATCGTCGATCGGTTCGCCCAGGTCGAGCCGGTGCTGCTGGTCGGGGTTGCGCGGTACTACTACGGCGGACGGGAGCACGACATCCGCCCGGTCCTGGCCGAGGTGGCGCAGCGGCTGCCCACGGTGCGGCGCCGGGTGCTGGTGCCGGCCGGGCTCGATACCGGCCGCCCGTCCGATCTGAATGGCTGGTCCGGCTGGGAGGACTGGCTGGCCGGGTACCCGCCGGGTGAGCCCCGGTTCGAGCGTTTCGGGTTCGACCAGCCGTGGTACGTGCTTTACTCCTCCGGTACCACCGGCCGGCCGAAATGCATTGTCCACCGGACCGGTGGAGTGCTGCTGAAACACCTGGCCGAGCATCGCTTCCAGCATGATCTCGGGCCCGGCGACCGGCTCAGCTTCTTCACCACGGCCGGCTGGATGATGTGGAACTGGCAGGCTTCGGCGCTGGCCTCGCGGGTGGCACTGGTGCTGTACGACGGTTCGCCGTTGCACCCCAGCGGTGACCGGCTGTTCGACCTGGTCGATCAGCACGCGGTGACCGCGCTCGGGGTCTCGCCGCGGTTCCTCGATGCCTGCGCCGCCGGTGGCCTGGCCCCGGCCGCGAGTCACCGTCTCAGCTCGCTGCGGACCCTGCTGGTGACCGGGTCGCCGCTGTCGGCGCACACCGCCCGGTACGTCTACGAGGCGGTTCTGCCTCGCCCGGAAGCCGTCCAGCTCGCTCCGATCTCGGGCGGCACCGATCTGTGCGGGGCGATTGTGGGCGCCGAGCCGACCTCAGCCGTGTATGCCGGGCAGATGCAGTGCGCTGCCCTCGGGATCGAGGCCGACGTGGTGGACGCCGACGGGGCGAGCCTGCCTCCGCCTGGGCGCGGCGAACTGGTGGTCCGGACCCCGTTCCCCTCGATGCCGCTCGGTTTCTGGGGGGATGACGACGGAAACCGTTATCGTGCTGCCTATTTCGAGCGTTACCCCGGACTTTGGCACCATGGCGACTTCGCCGAGCGGACCGCGGCCGGAGGGTTCGTGATCACCGGCCGGTCGGATGCGACACTCAACCCGGGCGGGGTGCGGATCGGGACGGCCGAGATCTACCGGCAGCTCATCGGCCTGGACGAGGTGCTGGAAAGCGCCGCCATCGGTTATGAGTCCGACGGCGACTCCAGGGTGGTGCTTTTCGTCCAGCTCCGGCCGGAGGAGGTGCTCGACGAGATCCTGATCAACCGGATCCGGCAGCGGATCCGGATCAACCTGTCGCCCCGCCACGTTCCGGCGGCGGTGATCCAGGTCCCGGATCTGCCGCGCACCCGTTCGGGAAAACTTTCGGAACTGGCCGTGCGCGAAGTGATTGCCGGCCGGAAGGTACGCAACACCGATGCCCTGGCGAATCCCGAGTGCCTGACGTTCTTCGAAGGCCTGGACCCGCAGACCTGGTAGGCCCCGCCCGCGGCCAGTAGACCAGGCCGCGGCCAGGCGCAATTGCCTGGCCGCAGCCCGGCCGGATCTAGCTGGCCGGTCTAGCTGGCCGGATCTAGCTGGCCGTGACTCAGCTCAGCAGGTAGTCGAAGTCGCCGTCCTTCGCACCCAGGATCAGTGCCTCCACCTCGGCGCGGGTGTAGACGAGAGCGGCCCCGTGCGGGTGCCGGGAATTGCGCATGGCCACCGAGCCGTCGACCAGCTCGGCGAGCTCGACGCAGTTACCCTGCGAGTTGCTGCGCTGGCTCTTGCGCCAGATGACGTCCGTGATCTCGTCAGCGGACATGCCGTTCTGGAATGAGCGCATCTCAACCTCCTCCTTCTTCTTTGGGGAAGTGCCACAAGGGGGGAAGTTCGCGCCCCCGGCGCTTCTGCTGCTGCACATGCATCAGCTCACGCATCTGCAGGTACGCGGCAAAATATAGGCGGTTTAGCGGGCCTTGGCGAGAGGGTGTTAGTACATAGTGTGATCGAAGATAAGCACAGTGTCATAAAAACTATGACAAAGACCCACTAAGGCCATCAAAATCTGTCCCAAACCCGCCCCAAACTGGGGGCGGGATCACCGCTGTGTGGAAACGCGGGTTACACCTGAGTCAGGATTCGCTGCAGCGTTTCCCGGGTGTGCTGGGGATGCTGGCTGTCGACGGTGAGCCGATCCATGGTTCGTGCGTAGCGTTCCACGTACTCACGTTTGTCAAGGTAGTAGGCGCTGACCAGTTGCTCGACGTAGACCACGTCCGGCAGTTCCGGTTCGGGGAAGCGCAAGATCGTGAAGGCCCCGCCCTCGCCGGCATGACCGCCGAACCGGAACGGCATCACCTGGAGGGTGATGTTCGGCCGGGCCATCAGGTCGAGCAGATGCTCGACCTGCTCCTTCATCACCTTGCTGCCGCCGATCGGCCGGTGCAGGGCGGCCTCGTCCACCACCGCCCACAGGTCCGGCGGAGAGGGTCGGCTGAGGATCTTCTGCCGGGTCACCCGCAGGTGCACCCGCCGGTCCACCTCCGCGGTCGGGGCCTCCGGCGCCCCCGCGCTGACAACGGCCCGGGCGTAGGCCTCGGTCTGGAGCAGCCCGGGCAGGAACTGGATCTCGTAGCAGCGGATCAGGCTCGCCGCCTCCTCCAGTCCCACGTAGGTCTGGAACCAGTTCGGCAGGACGTCGTCGAAACTGTGCCACCAGCCGGGATTGTTGGCCTCGCGGGCGAGCGCGACCAGGGCGTCGCGCTCACCCGCGTCCTCCACCCCGTACAGCTCGAGCAGGTCGGCGATGTCGCGGTCCTTGAAGCTGACCCGTCCCAGTTCGAGGCGACTGATCTTGGACTCGGAGGCCCGGATCCGGTAGCCGGCGGCCTCGCGGGTCAGCCCCCGATCCTCGCGCAGTCGTCGCAACTGCGCGCCCACCAGGATCCGCCTGACCGTCGGCCCTCCGGTCAGTCCCCCCGTCGGTTCTCCCGGCGTCGGCACAGTACGTGCACCTCTCCCTGCTGTTCGACTTCAGACTGTTCGACTTCAGAAGACTGTTCGACTTCAGAAGGTGGAGCAACTGAAGTTCACATTATTCGGTGGCAACTTGTACTCAGTCTGTCACTTAAGGGATCAGTAGCGCGGCCGGGCGCCGAAGGCCGTCAAAATTTGGGACGTCAAGGCATAAATCTACGGTGATGCACGTGCATCAGCACGAACTGATCCGTTAGCCTAGATCTGCACGTGCATCCGCTCCAAGCGTTTGCACTGTACTGGTCGAGAAGAGTGCCATCGGGCCGGCCGTCAGAGAGGGTCGCCCCGACTCAGGTGAACGGGAGAGACCGTGGGGTCGAGCACTGCCACCAGCATCGGGAACGGAACCGTTTCCCGGTCCTTGCCCGCAGATCTGACTGCCGTCAGGCAGGCCCGCGATGTGGTTCAGCGAGTACTGGCCACCTGGCAGGCCGAGGAGATTTTTGACGACGTCGTCCTGGTCGCCTCCGAACTGGTGGCCAATGCCCTCCGGCACGGCATCCGGGTCGGGCAGGCCCGCACCCAGCTCACCGAGCAGGACGGGGTCCAGATCAGCCTGGTCAGCACCGGCAGCCACGTGATCTGCGCGGTCACCGACCCGAGCGAGGCTCCGCCGGTGCGCCGGGCCACCGATCTGCTGGCCGGCTCCGGCCGGGGGCTGCAGTTGGTCGAGTCGCTGAGCCTGTGCTGGGGATGGACCCTGCTGGACGGCGAGACCGACGTCGCATCGGCTCAGGGGAAGGTCGCATCGGCTCAGGGGAAGTCGGTGTGGGCGATCTTCCCGCTCGGTCTGAGCGAACGCTGCGCCCAGGTTGTGGGGGCCGCATGAGACCCTTTTTCCCGGGCCTGATCCGCCGGATCCGGCACCAGCGCACGGTGCTGGAGGCGCTCGCCGAGGTCGGTCCGGCCGGGATGACCCCCAACTCCCTGGAAGTCACGACCGAACTGGCCGAGCCCGAGCTCAAGGCCACCCTCCAGGAACTGATGGCGGCCGGCCTGGTCTGCCGGCAGGCCAAGCGGGAGACCGACTTCGAGGACGAGGACGGCGGCGGTGCCCTCACCGATCGGCACGACCGGCGTTACCTGCTCGCCGAGCACGCCGGCCGACGAAGCTGAGCGCTCGGCTCAGCCTCGTCCCGGCGCCGGTCGCGGCTGGTTCAGCGCACCTTGCCGATGCCGCAGAGGATTCGCATCGGCAGCGGCGTCCCGTTCGCTCGCCACCGGGTGACGTCGACCACGCCCGGTTCGAGCAGGTCCACGCCGTCGAACAACTGCTCGACCTGCGCGGTGGACCGCAGCACGAAGGGCGCGGCCGACTTCGCGTAGACCGCCTCCAGACGCTCGATCACCGCGCTTTCCATGCCGTCGGCACAGGCGGTCGAGATCGCCAGGTAGCTGCCCGGAGGAACCGAGCGACAGAACTGCTTGACCAGTTCGACGCCGAGCTCACGCCGGACGAAGTGCAGCACAGCGATGAACAGCAGGCCGATCGGCCGATCGAAGTCCAGATGGGCCCGCACCTGCGGGTCGTCCATCACCGAGGCCGGCTGGCGCATGTCGCGATCCAGGGTGAGCACCCCCGGCCGCCGGGCCCGCAGGGCCCGGTTGTGAGCCATCACGATCGGGTCGTTGTCGACGTAGACCACCTTGGCCTGCGGGTGCGTCTGCTGAGCGACCTCATGGACGTTCGGGGAGGTCGGGATGCCGGTGCCGAGGTCGACGAACTGATCGATGCCCAGCTTGCTGAGGGTCTCGACGGCCTGGACCAGGAACCGCCGGTTGGCCATCCCGACGGCGCGGAACTCGGGGACGATCTCGCCGACCGCCTCGACCGCTTCCCGGTCGACCGCGAAGTTGTCCTTGCCCCCCAGGGAGTAGTCGTACATCCGGGCCGGGCTCGGCTTCGCGGTGTCGATGTCCGGCGGAATCCAGGCCGAATCGTCGTTGGTCCAGGTCCAGTCGACCTCGTGCTCGCCGTTGACCTCGGCTTCGGTGTCGACCGGGCGATCGCCGGCGACCTTTGG
>Ga0265340_10001510_pt1 | contig 13341 bp, 9 predicted proteins | sample 4CB225metaG_FD_202082 | JGI IMG/M metagenome (GOLD analysis project Ga0265340, IMG submission 202082) | Rhizosphere microbial communities from Carex aquatilis grown in University of Washington, Seatle, WA, United States - 4-CB2-25 metaG | ecosystem: Host-associated > Plants > Roots > Rhizosphere...
ACTTGCACGGCGACCGCGAGCTTGCCTTCAAATATCTCCTTGCCGGCGTTCATGACGATGACGCGGTCCGTGATGTGCTCGATAAAGCCCATGAGATGCTCGACCACGATGATCGCGATTCCGGTCTGCGCCAGCACCTTGATGCGCTCGGCGATCCAGTCGAGTTCCGCCGGATTGAGTCCGGCGGCGAGTTCATCGAGCAGCAACAACCGCGGTCGCGTGGCGAGCGCCCGCACCAGATCGAGCATCTTCTGCTGCGCATTGTTCAGATCGGCCGCCGGCCGGTCGGCGACGTCCGTCAGCCGGTACTCGTCGAGCAGGTCGGCCATCGCGGGCGGCGCGACCGCGGCGCGGCCATAGGCCAAGGCGACCTCGATATTCTCGCGCACCGTCAGCGACAGGAAAGGTTTCGGGACCTGGAAGGTCCGGTTGATCCCGCGGTGAACCAGTTTGTGCGAGGCGACCCCACCGATCGAGACGCCATCCAGCACGACCTCGCCGCCGTCAGGCGCATAGAGACCGGAGATCACATTGATCGCGGTGGTCTTGCCGGACCCGTTGGGACCGACCAGTCCCAGGATTTCGCCCGAGGCGACATGGAAACTCAAACCGTCAAGCGCATAAAAACCGCCGAAGCGCTTTGCCAGTTTTGTCACGTTGAGAATCGGCGCGTTGTCAGGGGACATGCCAGCCCCTCCGTGTCGCCAGCGACACCAGCCCGGCGGGCAGGAACAGCACCAGGCCCATGATCAACAGTCCGTAGATCAACTGGAAATATTGCGGCGTGGTGAAGCCGATCAGATTGTAGATGCCGTAGAGGATGATGACACCGACGATCGGACCCGTGATGGTGGCGACGCCGCCGAACAGCGCGAACACGATCGCGAAAATGCTGAAGTCGCCGGAAAAGACGTTATCGGGATAGAACACCGACACATACCACGCATAGACGCCGCCGGCGAGACCCGCCACCAGCGCGGACGCAAGCCATGCGATCACGCGCATCCGCACTACGTCGACGCCTGCCATCGAGGCCGAGACCGCATCTTCCCGCACCGCCTGCAGCGCCAGGCCAAAGCGGGAGTTTTTCAAGTACACGACCAAACCGAGCGTCAGCGTCAGCACCACGAGCGCGGCCGAATAGGCCAGCGTCGGATTGAAGGTGCCGGTGAGCGAGACGCCGTACGGCCCGCGCGTGATGTTCTCCAGCGCCGGGTTGGCGACGAAGTGCAACACCGCCAGCGACGCCGCCAGATTGGCGATGGCGAAATAAGCGCCGGAGAGCCGCAACAGCGGCGTCAACAACAGTCCAAGGGCGACGCCGATCGCGCCGCCTGCGAGGACGGCGATCGGCGCGGAGGCCTGAAAATGCATCACCAGGATCGCAAAACCATAGGCGCCGGCGCCGAAGAAACCGACATAGCCGAACGGCAGATAGCCCGTAAAGCCGTAGATGATGTTCACGCCCTGGGCGAGGATCAGAAAGATGACGAAATTGAACAGCAGCAGGTGGTTCTGATAGACGCCCGGCAGCACCGCGAACACGGCGATCAGCGGCAGCACGATAAACAGGGCGTGTTTGAAGGCGCTAGGCAACGCGCACCCGCCTTCCGAGCAGGCCGCTCGGACGCAGCAGCAGGATGAAGATCAGGAGCACGTAAGGCAAAAGATCGGCCCAGGAACTGAGATAGGTCTGCACCAGCATGTAGCAGACCCCATAGACCACGCCGCCGAGCGCGGTGCCGAGAGGGTTGCCGAGCGAGCCCAGCACCACGATCGCGAAGGAGGTGACGGTGGCATCCGCGCCGAACGCCGGCGTCACCGATCCGAACATGAAAGGCGCGAACACGCCGGCCACCGCCGCAAGCCCCAGTCCGATGCCGAAGGCCGCGGCCGAGACGCGATCGACATCGATGCCGGTCGCGAGCGCCTCGTCGCGCCGCGACATCACCGCACGGGTGAGCGTGCCGAGCCGGGTGCGGTAGAGATAGACATAGACCAGCGCGATCGCGATCAGGCTGGTGATGGCCGCGATCACCCAGGCGGCGGGAAAGCCCTGGCCGAAGATCTGGATCGGCCCGCTCGTGCCCGGCTTGCCGCCGAACAATTTGATCCTGATGGTCGAAAACACCGTGCCGAGCATGCGGCTCTGGATCGAGCGTTCGCTGGTACCGAAAAAGATCGTCATGACGGCTTCGATCACCTGCGACAAGCCGAAGAACAGGATGATCGACAGCATTTCCGGATTGACCGAGCCCTGCAGCCGCGGCACCAGCACCCAATAGAGCAGCAGGCCCGCGAGCACGAACAGCACGAAAGCCAGCGGCACCGCGAACAAGGGATCGATGCCGGCGAGCGTCACGACGCCGAAGGCGACGAAGGCGCCGAGCATCAGGATGTCGCCATGCGCAAGGTTGACGATGCGCATGACGCCGAACACGAGATTGAGGCCGATGCCGACCAGGCTGAAATACAGACCGAACAGCACGCCGGCGACGAGCGCGTAAATCAGCATCGGCGCATCGCTCCCGTCAGCCGGTTACCGTCCTGCGATGGTCTCATGGACGCGGGTAGACCGGCTTGCCGGTGGCGGTCTCGTGCGGATAGATCGAGACGAACTTGATGTGGCCGTGATCGTCGAGCCGGAGTTGGCCGAGCGGCGTCAATTCGCCGATCTGGCCGCCCGTGTCGTCGAGCGCGAAGGTACCATCGAGCGTCTTGAGGTTTCCGGAGAGGCTGAACGTGGCCCGGCGCAGCTCCATCTGATCGAGGCTGGTGGCGACCGAAAGCGTCTTCTCGATCACGAGCCCCGTGGTGTATCCGGCAACCGCGTTGAAGCCGAACTCGACCTTGCCGTCGGAATATTTCTTGTCCCAGGCGGCCTTGTAGTCCTTCATGTTCATGCCGAATTCGACCGGATATTCGAGCTCGGACGGCGGCACATAGGTGAAGACATATTCCAGGCCCTTCTCGCCGACGTTCTTCTCCAGCAGTTCGGTCTCGAGCCCCGCATAGATCGAGAACAGCATCTTGAAGTTGACGCCGACGTCGGCGACGTTGCGCAGGAACGCAATGTCGTTCGGCGCGTAACCGAAGTGGATCACCGCGTCAGGCTGAGTGTTGGCGATGTTGTTGATGATGACGGTGTAGTTGGTGGTCTCGGTCGGAACGCCCTGATCGTAGACGATCTCGATCGGCGCGCCGGAGTCCTTGACGAATTTGCGGAACGCGTTGGCCTGCGTGCCCGTGAACTCGTTGGTCGAATAGAGAATGGCGATCTTCTTGATGCCGAGGCCAGGGCCGTCGTGCGACACGAAATCGGCGACCGGCTTCGGCCAGACGGTGGAGACCGGGTCCGCCATCAGCGCGATGTAGGGATTGTCCTTGGAGAAGAAGCTCGCCCCGGTGCCGGTCTGGTCGTACAGGAACATCTTGTGGTCCCGCGCGATCGCGACCGCCGGCGCCGTCAGGACCGAACCGGAATCCGCGACCAGGAGATCGACCTTGTCCTGCGTGATCAGCTGGTTGTAGAGCGTGGAAGCTGTGGCCGTGTTGCTTTGATCGTCATAGGCGACGAGCTTGACCGGGATCTTCTTGTCGAACGCCTTCACGTAGACCCCGCCCTCGGTATTCTTCTGCTCGGCCCAGAGCTTCAGCGCGCTGTGCACCGGCATCGAAATCGAGGCGAAGCGTCCGGAAGAGGCATAGAGCGTGCCGATCTTGATTTCGGCCGGCGCGTCGGCGGCAACGGCCTGGGTGGCACATACCAAACCTGCGGCCAGCACCGCGCCCGTGATCTTCAACATCGATTCCTCCCGATTTTCTTCGTTCGCCGCGGCAATCTACCGCGAGCGGCGATAGCGATACAAGCTTCCCGGCCAAGGCAATAGTGCGTGTGCCGGAATACAGGCCATGCAAGGGGTCCGCTGGACCGTTGACGCCGGGTCGTCCAATGTCGCATCAAGATCGGAACCAGCGGGCCGGAGCCGGATCCGCACGCCCAGGAGAGGAAACGACGAGATGGCTGAACCAGCGCGTGCGAAACCAAAACCGACGCCGGAGACCCAGCATTTTTGGGACGGCACCCAGGCGGGCGAACTTCGCCTGCAACGCTGCGATGCCTGCGCCAACGTCTATTTCCCGCCGCGCCCGTTCTGCCCGGGCTGCGGCGGCCGCAAGGTCAGCATGTTCAAGGCGTCCGGCAGGGGCAAGCTCTATAGCTATGTCATCAACCACCGGCCCGCCGCGCCCGGTTTTACGCCGCCCTACGCCATTGCCGTGGTCGAGCTCGACGAGGGTCCGCGCATGATGAGCAATATCATCGATTGCCCGCAGACGCCGGAAGCGCTCGAGCTCGACATGAAGCTCGAAGTCGCGTTCGAAAAACTCGACGACAAGATCACCCTTCCCCTCTTCCGTCCGGCGAAGGGCTAAGCACCATGCGCAGAAATCAGGTCGCCGTCGTCGGCGCTGCCGAGACTACCGAGCTCGGCGTTATCCCGAACGTGTCGCAAATCCAGTTGCACGCGGATGCGGCGCTGAATGCCATCGCCGATGCCGGATTGAAACTCTCCGACATCGACGGCATCGCTACCGCGGTGGAAACGCCGCAGCAGATCGCCCATTACCTCGGCATCACGCCGACATGGGTCGACGGCACCTCGGTCGGCGGCTGCTCGTTCATGCTGCATGTCCGCCACGCCGCCGCCGCGATCGAGGCAGGCCTCTGCAAGACCGTGCTGATCACGCATGCCGAGAGCGGCAAGTCGATGATCGGCAAGCAGCCGCGCTTCACGCCGGCGGACAGCCTCAACGGCCAGTTCGAGGCGCCGTTCGGTGTCTACGGGCCGCCGAGCATGTTTCCGATCCCCGTGCTGCGCTACATGAAGACCCACGGCATCACCCACGAGCAGATCGCCATGGTCGCGGTGGTGCAGCGCGAATGGGCGGCGAAGAATCCGCGCGCCACCATGAAGGCGCCGATCACCGTCGAGGACGTACTGAACTCGAAGATGATCGCCTACCCGTTCCGCATCCTGCAATGCTGCCTCGTCACCGACGGCGGCGGCGCGCTGATCCTGACCTCGGCCGACCGCGCCAGGGACTTTCCGCAAAAGCCCGTCTATGTCCTCGGCACCGGCGAGAGCGTGGAAACGCCGATGGTCAGCCAGATGCAGACGTTCGACAGTTCGCGCGCCTTCAGGGTGGCGGGACCGACGGCCTTCAAGGAAGCCGGCATCGCCCACAAGGACGTCGATCATTTGATGATCTACGATGCGTTCGCGCACCTGCCGCTCTACGGCCTCGGCGATCTCGGCTTCATGCCGCATGAAGAGACCGGAAAATTCATCGCGGACGGCAACACCCGCCCCGGCGGCAAGCTGCCGCTCAACACCAATGGCGGCGGTCTCTCCTACATGCATTCGGGCATGTACGGCATGTATGCGCTGCAGGAGAGCGTGCGGCAGATGCGCGGCATCGCGCCGGCGCAGGTCCAGGGCGCGAAAATCTCGGTCTGCCACGGCGTCGGCGGCATGTTCGCCGCGTCAGGCACGATCATTTTTACCAACGAGAGATAGTCGTCATTCCGGGGCGCGCGAAGCGCGAACTACGATGTGCTATTGCAGATCGGAGAATCTCGAGATTCCGGGTCTGGTCCTTCGGACCATCCCGGAATGACGAAAACAACGGGAGGCAAGCATGTCGCAAGGCAAATCACTCGAAGGCAAATCCATCATCGTCACCGGCGCGGGACGCGGCATCGGCAAGGAAATCGCCCTGCTCTGCGCGGCCGAGGGGGCAAAGGTCGTGGTCAACGACCCCGGCGGCGCCGCCGATGGCTCCGGATCGAGCGCCTCGCCGGCCGAGGAGGTCGTCGAGGAGATCAAGAAGCGCGGCGGCACGGCGGTGGCGAATTTCGAAACCGTTGCCGAAGCCATTCCAGCCAGCAAGATCGTCAAGATGGCGGTCGACAGTTTTGGCAAGCTCGACGGCGTCGTCAACAATGCCGGCATCCTGCGCGATGCGATCTTCCATCGCATGAGCATCGACGCCTTCGAATCCGTCATCAAGGTCCACCTGATGGGGTCGTTCTATGTCTCGCATGCCGCAGCAAGGCTGTTCCGCGAGCAGGAGAGCGGCTCGTTCGTCCACTTCACCTCGACCTCCGGCCTGGTCGGCAATTACGGCCAGGCCAACTACGCCGCCGCGAAACTCGGCATCGTCGGCCTGTCGAAATCGATCGCGCTCGACATGAACCGCTTCAACGTGCGCTCGAACTGCGTCTCGCCCTTCGCCTGGAGCCGGCTGATCGGCACCATTCCGACCGAAACCGAGGCCGAAAAGGCACGCGTGGCAAAAATCCAGCAGATGGGGCCGGAAAAGATCGCGCCGATCTGCGCGTTCCTGCTCAGTGACGCCGCCAAGGACGTCACCGGGCAGATTTTTGCGGTGCGCATGAACGAGATCTTCCTGATGAGCCAGTCACGGCCGTTGCGCTCGATCCATCGCGGCGAAGGCTGGACCCCGCAGACCATCGCCGAGCACGGCATGCCGGCGCTGAAGTCCTCGTTCTACAAGCTCGACCGCTCCGCGGACATCTTCAATTGGGACGCGATCTAGGGGATCGGTAGCCCGGTGCAGCCAACGGGTCGGCGCGAAGCGCCGCCCGATGACAGGCTCCGCGAAACCCGGGGATCCCGCCGATCGCCCCGGATTGCGCTGCGCATCATCCGGGCTACATGCGACCATCTCCGGTTGTTCCGTCAAAACTTTGCCCGCTTTATGCCGGATTGTGGGCTCACAATTTCCTCCCAACAAAAAAACGTGGGAGGAACCAATGACAGAACAACCGAACTTACGCCCAACCGAAACCGGCGCCGGCGGCATCGACCGCCGCGGACTATTGAAGACCGCGGCGGCGCTGGCCGCCACCAGCATGATCGCGCCCGACGCGCTGGCGCGCGATTTCGGCTCCGGGGCCGAACCGCAGCGCTATCCAGATCCCGATATCGTCGTGATCGACCCCAAGCGCTTCAAGGCCAAGGTCGGCAACACCGCGATCAAGCGGCTCTACACCGGCTGCCTGTGGGCCGAGGGGCCGGCCTGGAACGCGCAGGGCCAGTACCTCGTCTGGAGCGACATTCCCGCCAACCGACAGCTCCGTTATCTCGACGATGACGGCCACATTTCCGAGCAGTTTCACAAGCCTTCCAACGAGGCCAACGGCAACACCTTCGATTTCGAGGGGCGGCAGATCAGCGCCGAGCGGACCCGGCTGATCCGGTTCGAGCACAACGGCTCGGTAACGGCGCTCGCCGAGCAGGCGAACGGCAAGCCGCTCAACGGGCCGAACGACATGGTCGTTCATCCCAACGACAAGTCGATCTGGTTCACCGATCCCGGCTATGGCGCGATCAGCATCTACGAGGGCCAGCTGGCCAATACCGGTACCAACCAGCCCTACCAGAAAGAAGCGGTATACCGCCTCGATACCCAGACCGGCCAGGTCAGCAAGGTCGCCGACGAGCCGTTCAAGCCGAACGGCATCGCCTTCAGCCATGATTACAAGAAGGTCTATGTCTGCGATACCGGCGTCACGCACTATCCCGCCGCCAAGAACATCGTCTGGCAGTACGATCTCAATGGCGACAAGCTCTCCAACCCGCGCACGCTGATCGACATGACGCTCGACGGCAAGTCGGGCTTCCCCGACGGCATGCGGGTCGATACCGAGGGCAATATCTGGGTCGGCGCCGGCTGGGTCGGCGACGGCTATGACGGCGTCCAGATTTTTGCGCCGGACGGCGACCGCATCGGCCAGATCCGGCTGCCCGAAACCTGCGCCAATCTCTGCTTCGGCGGCAAAAAGCGAAACCGCCTGTTCATGACGGCGAGCCAGTCGCTCTACGCCGTCTACGTCGAGGCGCAGGGCGCGCATAATTGTTGAAGTAGGCGATACTTCCACTCAAAGCCGTCATTCCGGGAAGCAGATCCGGACCCATCAACGTCATTCCGGGATGGTCCGAAGGACCAGACCCGGAATCTCGAGATTCCGGGCTCGATGCTTCGCATCGCCCCGGAATGACGACTAGCCGCTGTTCCTCAACCCCGCCGAGATGCCGTTGATGGTAAGCTGGATGCCACGCAGCACCTGCTCGTCGGGGTTTTGTGCGCGATGCTCCTTCAACAGCTCCACCTGGACGTGGTTCAGCGGATCGAGATAGGGAAAACGGTTGCGGATCGAGCGTTCCAGTAGCGGGTTGCTCTGCAACAGCCGCTCCTGCCCCATGATGTCCAGGAGCATATCGATCGAGGTTTGCCACTCCTGGCGGATGCGCCCGAAGATTTTCTCGCGCAAGGCCACATCCTGCACCAGTTCGGCGTAACGCGAGGCGATCGCGATCGAGCTTTTCGCCAGCACCATGTCCATGTTCGACAACAGCGTGCGGAAGAACGGCCACTCGCGATAGAGTTCCCGCAGGAACGGCATACCCTGGTCGGGATGCTCCTTGATCCAGGCCTCGACCGCGCTGCCGAAACCGTACCAACCCGGCAGCATCAGCCGGCATTGCGCCCAGCTGAACACCCAGGGAATGGCGCGCAGATCCTCGATCTCGCGGGTCTTCTTGCGCGACGCCGGCCGGCTCCCGATGTTCAGCGTGGCGATCTCGGTGATGACGGTGGAATTCCAGAAATACTCGGCAAAGCCTTCGGTCTCGTAAACCAACCCGCGATAGGCCTTGAAGGCCAGTGCCGATAACTGGTCCATGGCCTCGAGATATTCGTGCCGCGGCGCGCTGTGCCGCGGTTGCAGCAGGCTCGCCTCGAGGGTCGCTGCGGCAAGGACCTCCAGATTGTTGCGGCCGACCTCGGCGTTGGAATATTTGCTGGAGATGATTTCGCCCTGCTCGGTGATCCGGATCTGGCCGTTCACGGCGCCACCGGGCTGGGCGATGATGGCGTCATAGCTCGGCCCGCCGCCGCGGCCGACCGATCCGCCGCGGCCGTGAAATAGCCGCAACCGCACATGATGGCGCTCAAACACCTCGATCAGGCCGATCTCGGCCTTGTAGAGCTCCCAGCCCGAGGTGACGAAACCGCCATCCTTGTTGCTGTCGGAATAGCCGAGCATCACTTCCTGCACGGCGCCTCGGCTGTCCACCAGCTTGCGATATTCGTGCAGCGACAGCATCCGGTCCATGATGGCGCTGGAGGCCTGCAGATCCTCGATGGTCTCGAACAGCGGCACGATGTTGATCGCGCTGCGGCCCGCGGGGTCGACCAGGCCGACTTCCTTCAGGAGCAGCGCGACCTCCAGCATGTCGGAGACCCCCTTGCACATCGAGATGATGCATTGCGGGATCGTGTCGGCCCCGAACTTGGCGTGCGCTTCGGCCGCCGCGTGGAACACCGCGAGTTCGCCCAGCGTCTCCTCGCTGTATTTCACAAAGGACGACGTCAGCGGGCGCGCATTGCGCAGCTCTCCCATCAGAAGCGCGATCCGTGCCTCCTCGTTCAGCGCCAGATAGGACATGCCGGGCGTCGCCGCGTCGATCAGCTCGGCGACGGTGCGCTCGTGCACGGCCGAATTCTGCCGGATGTCGAGGCTGGCGAGGTGAAAGCCGAAACAATCCACGGCGCGGCGCAGCCGCCGCAGCCGGCCCCGCGCGATCACGCCCGATTTGTTCGATATCAGCGAGCGGTGGAGGGTATCGAGATCGGCCTTCAATTCCCCGACGTCGGCGTAGGGCGCCGCTTCGCCGACCGGCGCCCGGGTGATCTCGACACCCAGCCTGGCGGCGGTCGCGGTGAGCCTGGCGTAGATACCGGACACCGCCAGCCGATACGGTTCGCCGCTTCGATGCGGCGAGGTATCGGGCGAGCGCTCGGCGAGCGCGCGCAAATCCTTGGAGATGTCGGCGAGATGGGCGGCGAGCGACAGCTCGGAACCGAGCACGTGCAGTTCCTCGAGATAATAGTGCAGCAATCGGCTCGACTGCAGGCGCAGCGTCCCGCGCATCACGTCCGCCGTCACGAACGGGTTGCCGTCGCGGTCGCCACCGATCCAGCTTCCCATGCGCAGGAAAGATGCGAGCTCAGCCTGGCCGCCGTCGGCCTCGTTCAGCCGGTCCTCCAGCGCGCAATGCAACCGCGGCACCTCGTGCAGGAAGGTGTAATCATAGAACGACAGGCCATTGGCGACCTCGTCGAGCACGGTGAGCTTGGTCCGGCGCAGCAGATTGGTCTGCCACAGCGTCAGCACTTCGCGGCGCAGCTCCTCGTCGCTGGCCGCAAGCTCCTCTGGCGTCAACTGGACGCGTTCGCGCCGGTCCAAGAGCGCTGCGATCTCCATCTCGCGGTCGATGGTGCTCTTGCGGCGGACTTCGGTGGGGTGTGCGGTCAGCACCGGGCCGACCAGGGCGGTTGAGAAGAACTTGCGCAGATCCGCCGGGCTGATGCCGGCGGCATGAGCATGCGACAACGTCAGCGCCAGCGTGCCCGGACGCGGCGCTCCCCCGGCGGCGGAGCGCGCCCGCATCTGGCGAATGTTGTTCTGGTCTTCGGCGATATTGGCGAGGTGCGAAAAATAGCTGAAGGCGCGCACGATGCGCACGGTCTGGCCGGTCGACATGCTGTCGAGGATGATTTCCAGCTCGTGCCGCGCCGGCTTGTCGTCGTCCCGGTGGAACCGGATCGAGGTCTGCCGGATGCGCTCGACCAGGTCGAACACCCCGGCGCCCTCCTGGTCGCGCACGGTATCGCCGAGGATGCGCCCGAGCAGCCGGATGTCGTTCCGCAGCCGGGTATCCTCCTCAAGTGCCAACCTTTCGCGCTCAGAGGCTTCCTCAGCGCGATTGGACCGCAACTCGGGTTCGGATGGCATGATCTGGGGTGACATGGCGAGATCCTCCAGAAAGCTGCCCGGCAATCCGGAGTCTGCAACTTTTTTGCCGCAGCGCAAGATAAAGATGGAGGCGATCTTCGTCGTGCCGTGAAGGCCGGCTCGACGGACTCCTAGATCCGCCGCCCCGCCCGCTCCCAATAGGGGTCGCGCAGCCTCCGCTTGAAGATCTTGCCGGAATCCTCGCGCGGCAGGTTTTTGAGGATTTCGACGTGTTTTGGGACCTTGTAGTCGGCCAGCGAAGTCCTGAGCCGCTCGCGGATGGCGGCGACGTCGAGCGTCACGCCTGCTTGCGGTTCCACCACGGCCATCAATGCCTCGCCGAATTCCTCGTCCGGGATGCCGAATACCGCGCAATCGTGCACGCCGGGAACCGCATGCAGCGCCGCCTCGATCTCGGCCGGATAGATGTTGACGCCGCCGGATATCACCATGTCGCGCTTGCGGTCGCAGATGAAGACGTAGCCGTCTTCGTCGATATAGCCGACGTCGCCGGAGGTGATAAAACCGTCACGGTCGATCTCGGCGCGCTTCTCCGGCTTGTTGTGATAGGTGAAATCCGGATTGCCCGCGATCCGCGAATAGATCTCGCCGATCTCGCCCTGCGGCAAACTTTTTCCGTCGTCGCCGATGAAGCGAAGCTCGGCGCCCGGCGCGATTTTGCCGACGGTGCCGGGCTTTTTCAGCGCGTCCTCGGAATTGGCGAAGGTCACGGCGCCCGATTCGGTAGAGCCGTAGAATTCATGGATCACCGGCCCCCACCATTCGATCATCGCCCGCTTGACGTCGGCGGGACAAGGTGCTGCGGCATGGATGACGTGATGCAGCGAGGACATGTCGTATTTCCCGCGCACGGCTTCGGGCAACTTCATCAGGCGGATGAACATGGTCGGCACCATGAAGATGGTGTCGATCCGCTCGGTCTCAACCAGCCGCAAAAACTCTTCGGGCTCGAACCGCGGCATCAGGACCAGCGCGCCCCCGAGACGGCCCGCGCGCAGGCCGAAGGAATTCGGCGCGGAATGATAGAGCGGCCCCGGCAACAGCGCCCGCGCGCCCGGCCTCAGGCCGTAGATCATCGCACGCATCCGCTCGGCGGAAGCGCCTTGCTCGGGCGTCGGTGCGTGGCGTCGCACGCCCTTGGGATGCCCCGTCGTGCCCGAGGTATAGATCATGTTCGCCGGCTGCGGTCGCGCCGGTCCGTCATAGGGCCGCTGCTGTTCCAGCCAGGATTCCAGGTCGACGGCGAAATCGGGCGTGGCGAGATGATCGGGATCGATCTTGTAATGGCTCAGGATTTCCGGCGGCGTCGGCACGCTGAGCGCGGTCACGCCTTTGGGAATCGCATCCCGCAACTGATGCAGCATGTCGGCATGCGCGACCAGGACGCGGGTGCCGGAATCGCTGAGAATGTAATGGATCTCCTCCGGCTTGAAGTGCCAGTTGACCGGCACGGCATAGGCGCCGAGCTGCATCGCGCCATAGGCCGCCTCGATGAAGGCGATGTCGTTGCGCATGAGGATGCAGACGCTGTCGCCCTGTTTGACGCCCAACCCCTCGAAGCCGCCAGCCATGCGCGCGGCACGATCGGCCACTTCGGCATGGCCGCGCCGCCGCTCGCCGCTGATGATGCCGGGGAAGAGCTGCCGCGCTGTCATTGTCTCTTTCCGATCTCTCGTCGGGTTTAAGGATTCAAGCCGTAATTCCGGGGCGATGCGAAGCATCGAACCCGGAATCTCGCGAGATTCCCCGATGTGCAATTGCACATCTGAGGTTCGCGTCTTCGACGCGCCCCGGAATGACCGGGGGAACGCTTACCCACCATCCGCAAAGCGCGGCTCGCGCTTTTCCATGTTGGCGCGCACCGCCTCGGTCTGGTTGGGACTGCCCAACAGTTTCTGTTGCTCGACCGACTCCGCGAGCAGCGCCGGGCCGGGATCGACCGAGAGATGGTTCAGCATGCGCTTGGCGGCGCGGATCGCATCCGGGCTCTTGCCGGCGATCTCGCGCGCAACCTCGAAGGCTGTGGCCCGAGGATCGTCGCAGATGCGTGTGGCCAGACCAAAACCCATCGCCTCCTGCGCCGAAAAGATCCGGCCCGTGTAGGTCAGGTCGCGCAGGATGTCGTCGCGCACGAGGCTCGCCAGGATCGGCGTCCCCGCCATGTCCGGCACCAGCCCCCATTTGATCTCCATGATCGACATCCGCGCATCGGGCGTCAGAAAGCGCATGTCGGCGCCGAGCGCGAGCTGAAAGCCGCCGCCGAACGCCACGCCCTGGATCGCCGCGATCACCGGCACCGGAAGCTGCCGCCAGCCCCATACCGCCTGTTGCGGGAAATTGGCCAGCCCATGGGTGCGGGCCGAAAGATCGCGCTTTTCGCCGCCGGCGATGCCGTTGCCGCCTTTGTCCTTCATTTCGGCGAACCGGCCCATGTC
>Ga0265340_10001512_pt1 | contig 13337 bp, 14 predicted proteins | sample 4CB225metaG_FD_202082 | JGI IMG/M metagenome (GOLD analysis project Ga0265340, IMG submission 202082) | Rhizosphere microbial communities from Carex aquatilis grown in University of Washington, Seatle, WA, United States - 4-CB2-25 metaG | ecosystem: Host-associated > Plants > Roots >...
GAGAGGGAGTGACGAACGTGGTGCGTCACAGCGGGGCCCGCAATTGCCGGGTGAGCGTCGAACACGGGGCGGTGGAGATCGCCGATGACGGTCGCGGACCGGGCGAAAGCCAGGACTCCGGCTGTTCGTCCGGGCATGGCCTGGCCGGGTTGCGCGAGCGAGTCGAAAGCGCCGGGGCTCAGTTGAGCATCGGCCGGACCGACGGGGGTGGCTTTCTGCTCCGGCTCGCCGAGGAGAACGGCTGGTTGTCGCACCCGTGACGGCGTCCGGGATGATGGCGGGATGAGCGAGTTCGATGCGATTGTGTTCGACGCCGGCGGGGTGCTGTTGCTGCCCAGCCCTGAACTCACCGGGCCCCTGATCGCCCCCTTCGGCGGCACGACCGACGCGGCGACCTTGCTGCGGGCCCACTTCATTGCTGTGCATGCGATGGACCGGGCCCGATCGGAGGGTGATCTCTCCGACTGGACCGCCTATTACCGCGCCTACGTCCGGGCCGCAGGTCTGCGAGCCTACGTGCGCGCCTCCGGGGTGCCCACAGATCGGGAGGACGCCGCGGTCGAGGCTTTCGCCGCCCAGTTCGGCCACCACTGCTGGCGGACGCCGCTGCCGGGGGCCAGCGAGGTGCTGACCGAGCTGGTGGAGCTCGGAGTGCCGATCGCCGTCGTGTCGAACGCTGGGGGCCAGGTCGAAGGTGACCTCGCTGAACTGGGTATCTGCGGGGTCGATACCCCCGGAGCGGCCCGGGTGGCCTGCGTCGTCGACTCGTTCGTGGTCGGGGTGGAGAAACCGGATCCGAGGATCTTCAATACCGCGCTGGAAGCGCTCGGGCTACCGGCCTCGCCCCGGATCGCCTATGTCGGGGACACCGTGTTCTACGACGTCCGGGCCGCGACCGCGGCCGGGCTGACCCCGTTGCTGCATGACCCGTACGGCCTGCACCAGGCCGACCCGCACCCGTCCGGTCCGCACCGGTTGCTCCCGGACCTGCGCGACTTGTTGCAGTTGAGCGCCGCCTGAGGTCGCGGCCCGCCCATCGAAGGCTCTGATTACGATTTCGTAGTCAGAGCGGTATGATTACGATTTCGTAGTCAGAGCTGGCTGCCAGCGCTCACGGTGGAGGTTTCATGCCGGTACGGGCTCGGGTCAACACTCCCGACGAACTCGGGTCCGCGCTGCGGGAATTCCGATTGCGGGCCGATCTCACCCAGCGCGAGCTGGCCACCGAACTGGGGGTCAGCCAGCGCTACATCTCCGAACTCGAGCACGGCAAGCCCGGAGTATTCACCGATCGGCTCTTCAGAGTCTTCCGGTTGCTGTCCATCCGGATGAGCCTCGAGCAGGTCGATCGGTGAGGTGCAGTCGATGATGGCCGAAGCCGCCCTCGACGTCTGGTTGTACGGCACCCTCATTGCCCGGCTCCGGCGGGATACGCCCCGGCTCCGGCTGGAGTGGACGCCTCAGGCCACCGACCGCTGGCCGATCAACTCGACCGTGCTGTCCGTGCTGCTGCCGATCACGCCGGAACAACCTCCGCATCCGGCCCGGGTGCGGGCTTTCTTCGCCGGTCTGATGCCGGAGGGAGATGCTCGCACTCACCTCGCGGTGGACGCGGGGGTGGCTGCGGACGACGTCTTCGGAATGATGAAAGCCTACGGCCGGGATGTCGCGGGGGCGCTCATCATTCAACCGGAAGGCTCGGGCGAGCCGAGCCTCGAGAGAACGGTCCGGCCGATCTCGGATCGTGAGATCCTGGAGAAACTGATCCGGGCAGACGCCAACGCCGCGCCATTGGGCGTGATTCCGGGGGTCACCAGTATCTCGCTCGCCGGTGTGCAGCCGAAGATCGCGCTGCGACTGGGTGCGGACGGGCAATGGCTGGAGTGCCTCGACGGTGCGGCCTCCACGCACATCCTCAAGCCGGGCCGGCCGGCGGAATCGCCGGTGGCTGACCTCATCTACAACGAGGCGTTCTGCCTCGAGCTGGCCAAATATCTCGGGCTTACGACGATCGACGCCGAGGTACAGCGTTTCGCCGGGTTCGATGCTCTGGTGGTGAGCCGGTACGACCGGGTGGTGACGGGCGGTCACGTGGTGCGTCGTCACCAGGAGGACTGCGCGCAGATGCTGGGCCTCAACACCGACGACCCGATGCGGAAATTTCAGTACGGGATGGCGTTGCCCTCCCTGCGGCGTATCGCTGAGGTCCTGAGCCAGGAGTACGCGCCGCAGTTGCCGCTGCTGGAACTGACGGCGCTGAATATCGTGCTCGGCAACACCGACGCGCACGCCAAGAACATCTCGGTGCTGCACCACGAGGACGGCTCACTGGAGTTGGCTCCCGGCTACGACCTGTCGCCGCATCGTCACTATCCGAGTTCCGGTAACCGCTCCGCCATGGACGTGAACGGCGTCCAGGACATCGACGCCATCACCGTGGCCGACCTGATGGCCGAGGGGATGAGCTGGGGGCTGAGGGGCCCGGCGGCCCGGGGTGCGGTGGTGTCCATCCTTGAGCGGACCCAGGTGTGGCTGGCGTTGACCTCCGAAGTGCTGGCCCCAACGCGATCGAGAGTTCCTGACCTGGTGCTGGAAACACTGAATCGGAGAGTAACCAACCTGCTGAGTGGAGCCGGAGCCGGGGCTGAGGTCGCGGCGTCGTGAACTGCGTGCCCCTGATGCGCCGAAAGTGGCCGAACGGGGTCATTGCGGCCCGTCATACTCGACTGATGCAGGCCCAACCAGTACGTACAGCAGAGTACTTCGACGGCTGGTACGCCGATATGGCCATCTCCCCGCTCAAGGACGAGATCATGCAGCGGCATCTAGGCCTGCCACCGCATTTGCTGTCCACCAGCCTGCTGGGCTGGGAAGCAATCGCTGAGGTCGTCGACGCCTTGCACCTGTCCGCCGGTGACAGCCTGCTCGACCTGGCCTGTGGCCGTGGGGGCTACGGCCTGGAGATCTCCGCCCGTACCGGAGCCCGGCTGGTGGGGGTCGACTTCTCGGCCGAGGCGGTGCGCCAGGCCGGTGAACAGGCCCAGCGGCTGGGCCGCCCGGCCGACTTCCGGGTCGGGGATCTGGCCGCGACCGGACTGGACGACGGTTCGGTCACGGCCGTGCTGTGCGTCGACGCCATCCAGTTCGCGCAACCCCCGCTTGCCGCTTACCAGGAACTGCGCCGGGTCCTGGCTCCCGGCGGCCGCGTGGTGCTGACCTGCTGGGAGCCGGTCGACCGGGAGGACGAGCAACTGCTCGACCAGTTGTCCGAGCGGCTCCGGGTGGTCGATCTGGGGGCCGGTCTGACCGCCGCCGGCTTCGGTGAGGTCGAGGTTCACCACCGTCCCCGCTGGCGGGATGCGGAGCAGTCGATGTGGCAGGAGGCCGCCGCGCTCGACCCGGGTGACGACCCGGCCCTGCAGGCGTTCCGCAACGAGGGCCGGCGCAGCTTCGACACCTTCCCGCTGCTGCGCCGGGTGATGGCCACCGCCACCGCGCCGGTCGGATAGCGCGAATGGCTCAGACCGAGACGATGGGCAGAAGCGACTCCAGGCCCCGGAAATCTTCAGGATTGCGGGTGTAGAGCGTCGCGTCGTGAGCGTGGGCGGTCGCGGCGATGAGCAGGTCCATCGAGCGGGCCCGAGGCTTGCGCCCGACAGCGACAACCTGGGCAGCGAGGCGACCATAGCTCTCGGCCACCGCGTCGTCGACCGGAAGCGGCTCGAATCGACGCTGGAGTGAGCTGAGCCGGGCCAGCCGGGTGGCCCGGGCATTGGCGTCCTTCGCCACCAGGACGCCAAAATGCAGTTCGGCGATACTGATCGTGCTGATCGCGAGTTCCCCCGGAAGAGGATGAAGATCGCTGGCGATCAGCACGCTGGTGTCGAGGACTCCGCGGCTCACACCTGATCCCAGGGGTCTCGCAGTCCTTCGTCCAGCAGATCGCGATCGCTGGCCCACTGATCGTCCATGGGGGTGGTGAAGATCTCGGCGATCTCGGTCCAGGTGCGCCAGCTTCGGGTGCCGATGGGGCCCAGCATCGCGGCCGGGCGCCCGGAGACGCTGATGGTCAGCCTCTCGCCCGCCTGAGCCCGGCGCACAAGATCGCTGGCGTTCTGGCGCATCTCCCGTAGTCCCACGTCCTCCATGAACCCAATGTAGCACTTGTGCTACGTCTGGCGGTGGGAAATCGTCGTGGGTACCTTCCGCTCAGAGCCCTCTTACGAGGGCTTGGAGGGGGCCGGGCCGGGCGTCGTCCACAATGGAGGGGTGACAGCTCTGCAGGTCGGCCCGCACCGGATCGCCACCCCCGTCGTCCTGGCCCCGATGGCCGGGATCACCAACCAGGCCTTCCGCCGGCTCTGCCGCGAGCAGATGGCCTCGGCCGGGGGCCAGGGGCTGTTCGTCAGCGAGATGGTGACCTCACGGGCCTTGCTGGAGCGCAACGTCGAGTCGATGCGGCTGATCCAGCACGACCCGGAGGAGAACCCGCGCAGCGTGCAGTTGTACGGCGTCGATCCGGGCACCGTTGCCACCTGCGTGCGGATGCTGCTCGACGAGGGCCGGGCCGATCACATCGACCTCAACTTCGGCTGCCCGGTGCCCAAGGTGACCCGCAAGGGCGGCGGCGCGGCCCTGCCCTGGAAGCTCGGCCTGTTCACCGCGATCGTCGGTGCGGCGGTCCGGGCCGCGTCGCCCTACGGGGTTCCGGTGACGGTGAAGATGCGCAAGGGGATCGACGCGCAGCACCTGTCCTACCTGGAAGCCGGGCGGATCGCCGAGGCCGAAGGGGTGGCCGTGATCGCGTTGCATGCCCGGACCGCCGCCGACTACTACGCCGGCCAGGCCGACTGGGCCGCCATCGCCCGGCTGAAACAGGCCGTGACCAGCATCCCGGTGCTCGGCAACGGCGACATCTGGTCGGCCGACGACGCCGTCGAGATGATCCGGCAGACCGGTTGCGACGGGGTGGTGGTCGGTCGCGGCTGCCTGGGCCGGCCCTGGCTGTTCGCCGATCTGGCCGCCGGGATGGCCGGCCGGCCCGAGCGGGTCCAGCCCACTCTGGGCTACGTGCTGGCCACCATGCGCCGGCACATCGAACTGCTGGCCGAGCACTTCCGCGGGTTCGAGCGGGGCTCGAAGTCGGCGGGCCGGGACGAGCTCCTGGCCGGGAAGGTCTCGGCTGCCGAGGATCGGGCCTGCCGCGACTTCCGCAAGCACGTCGCCTGGTACTTCAAGGGCTACACGGTCGGCCGGGACCTGCGGTCCAAGCTGGGACTGCTCGGCTCGCTGGCCGAATTCGACCAACTGACGGCCGAGCTGGACGCCGATCAGCCGCATCCGGGCGCCGCCGCCGAAGGGCCGCGGGGCCGGGCCGGTGCCCCCAAACAAGTGTCGCTGCCGGACGGCTGGTTGTCGGGCCGTGACCTGGATACCGCCGCCGAGACCATGATCAGGGCCGCCGAGCTGTCCGTCTCCGGCGGCTGAACCGTGACCGGGTTGGTGAGCATGAGCGACGAGAGCCGGTTCTGGCATGGCAACGAACCCGGTTACGTCGCCGCCGATTGGCAGCGCTGGTACCCGGAGCCGCCGAAAGACCCTCGCCGGGGCGAGTTTTCCCGGGACCGGGCCCGGGTCGTGCATTCCTCCGGGCTACGCCGGCTGTCGGCCAAGACCCAGGTGGTCGGGCCCGGGTCGGACGACTTCGTCCGCAACCGGCTGACCCACAGCCTGGAAGTGGCCCAGGTCGGCCGGGAACTGGGCACGGCTCTGGGCTGCGATCCGGACATCGTCGACACCGCCTGTCTGGCCCACGATCTCGGTCATCCGCCGTTCGGTCACAACGGCGAGGAGGTACTCGCCGGGCTGGCCGCGCAGATCGGCGGTTTCGAGGGCAACGCGCAGACCCTGCGGATGCTGACCCGGCTGGAACCCAAGGTGATCGATCTGGAGACCGGCCGCGGCCACGGCCTGAACCTGACCCGGGCCAGCCTGGACGCCGCGACCAAGTACCCGTGGCGGCGGGGGGAATCACCGGTGCGGGGTTCGGGCAAGTTCGGGGTCTACGACGACGACCTGGACGCGTTCGAGTGGTTGAGGGCCGGGGCGCAGCCGAACCGGCGTTGTGTCGAGGCCCAGGTGATGGATCTGGCCGACGACGTCGCCTACAGCGTGCATGACGTCGAGGACGCCGTGGTCTCCGGCCGGCTGGATCCCCGGCGGCTGGCCGACCCGGAGCAGGCGGACCGGATCGCCGAGCAGGTGCGTTCCTGGTACCTGCCCGACCTGTCGCTGGACGACGCCCGGGCGGCGCTGGCGCGGCTGCGCTCGCTGTCGGCGTGGGTTCCGCAGTTCGACGGAGGCTATCGCTCCCTGGCCGCGCTCAAGGACATGACCAGCCAGCTCATCGGCCGTTTCATCCGGTCGGCCGAGGCGGCCACCTGGATGGCCGCCGGGCAATCAGGCATTTCTGGTGAGCCCGGCCGGCCGGGACTGCTCACCCGCTACGGGGCCGATGTCGTCGTCCCGGCCGGAACGGTCGCCGAGATCGCCGTCCTCAAGGGACTGGCGGCGGTGTACGTGATGACCGTGGACGACCGCAAGCCGATCTACGCCCGGCAGCGGGAAGTGCTGGCCGAACTGGTGGCCGTACTCCGGGACCGGTCCCCGGAGGTGCTGGACCTCCCGTTCGCGGCGTCCTGGCGGCAGGCACACGACGACGCCGGCCGGTTGCGGGTCGTGATCGACCAGGTCGCTTCGCTGACCGATGCTCGCGCCGTGAACCTGCACCGGGAGTTGACCGCCTGATCGACTGTCATCGGGCGGCCCCGTTCGCTGCTGCCGGGCCGGGCGGCCGGGCCGGGATCCGGAACTAGACTCCGGGCTGTGAGGATCCGTCGGGAGGACGTCGAGGCGGTCCGGGAGCAGTCCAAGCTCGAGGACGTGATCGGCGAGCAGGTGGCATTGCGGCCGGCCGGAGTCGGTTCGCTGAAAGGTCTGTGCCCGTTCCACGACGAGAAGAGCCCGTCCTTCAACGTCCGGCCGTCGGTCGGGCTTTACCACTGTTTCGGCTGTGGTGAGGGCGGCGACGTCATCTCGTTCGTGCAGAAGGTCGATCACCTCTCGTTCGCCGAGTCGGTGGAGCGGCTGGCGGCCCGGATCGGGATCGAGTTGCGTTACGAGGACGACGGTGGCGCTCCGGCCAGCGGGCGGCGCGACCAGATCGGCCAGCGCCAGCGGCTGATCGACGCCAACCGGGTGGCCTCGGTCTTCTTCCAGGACCAGTTGGCGACCCTGCCCGATGCCCAGCAGGCCCGGCAGTTCCTGGTCGACCGCGGCTTCGACCAGGCCGCGGCGGCCCATTTCGGGGTCGGTTTCGCCCCGCGTGGCGGCGAGGTGGCGTTGAAGCATCTGCGTCAGCGCGGGTTCACCGAGGAGGACCTGCTGGCCTCCGGGCTGGCCGGGACCGGTCGCCGGGGCCTGTACGACCGGTTCCGGGGCCGGCTGCTGTGGCCGATCCGCGACGTCACCGGCGATGTCGTCGGTTTCGGGGCCCGCCGGATCTTCGACGACGACGGCATCGAGGCCAAATACCTGAACACACCGGACACCGTGCTCTACAAGAAGTCTCAGGTGCTGTACGGGGTCGACCTGGCCAAACGGGAGATCTCCAAGTCCCGGCAGGTGGTTGTGGTCGAGGGCTACACCGATGTGATGGCCTGCCATCTGGCTGGGATCGAGACCGCGGTGGCCACCTGTGGTACCGCGTTCGGGGCCGACCACATCCGGATCGTCCGCCGGCTGATCGGCGATGATCAGCGGGCCGGGGGCAAAGTGATCTTCACCTTCGACGGTGACGGAGCCGGTCAGAAGGCGGCCCTGCGGGCCTTCGAGGAGGACCAGCGGTTCGTCGCGCAGACCTTCATCGCGGTCGCCCCGGCCGGGATGGATCCGTGTGAACTCCGATTGCAGCGCGGTGAGGAAGCGGTCCGCGAGCTGATCGAATCCCGCCAGCCGCTGTTCGAGTTCAAGATCCGTTCGGAGATCAAGGACGTCGACCTGAACACCGCCGAGGGCCGGGTCCAGGGACTGCGGATGACCGCCCCGGTGGTGGCGGCGATCCGCGATCCAGCGCTGCGCCCGGAGTACGCTCGTCAGCTCGCCGGCTGGCTCGGGATGGAGATCGAGCCGGTGAACCGGGCGGTCAACCAGGCCCTGCGGCAGGGGCCGGGCGGCGCGGCCCACGACCCGCACCGGCGCGGCCCGGACCCCGCCGCGTCCCGTCCCGTCCCGCCGTCCCGCCCTGATGCCCAGGATCCGGTGGCCGCGATCGAGCGTCAGGCGCTGGAATGCCTGCTTCAGGTGCCCCGGCTGGTGCCGGCCGTGGATTCCGACGCCCTGGAGAGCGACGCCTTCCGGGTGCCCATGTACCGGGCCGTGCACGATGCGATCCGGGCCGCCGGCGGGATGTCGGTGGCCGCCGGGATGAGCGGCCCCGCCTGGGTGAACGCCGTCCAGGAGAGCGCCCCGGACGCCGTCGAGTCGATGATCACGGAACTGGCGGTCGCCCCGTTGCCGGCCGACCGGGAGGAGGCGCTGGCCCGCTACGCGGCGTCCGTCGTCCTGCGGGTCGCCGAGATGGATCTGATCCGGCGGATCGGTGACCTGCGCAGCCGGGTCCAGCGGATGGGCGCCGAAGGGGACGGCGGGGCCTTTGCCGAGTTGCTCGCCGCCGAGACCGCGCGCCGGAACCTGCGCGATCGGATCAACGGCGGCTGAGTCACCTTCGCCTGCGGTGAGCGCCTGATTACCCTTACCGGACCCGGGATCGGATCCGCCGGGCCGCCACGATGAGCAGGAGCAGGGCCCAGACCACAGCGGTGCTGGTGACCAGATGCGCGGGCAGGTTCTCGGTGAATTGCGGGGCGAGTAGCTGTCCTCGCAGCCCGAGCAGTAGCACTGCTGCGGGACTGAGCGCGGTGACCCAGGCGATGCCGGGGCTGAAGTAGGAGGCGCCGGCCAGGAGGGCCGAACCGGTCAGCGCCCCGATGTACATCAGCACCGCCGAGGACGTCGAGCCGCAGCCGAGGCCGAGCAGCCAGCCCAGGACAGTGGCAACCACGACCACCGCCAGGGCCAGCATGAGGGCGCGTCCGTGCGGAGCCAGGTGGGTGCCCCAGAACAGGTGGTGGCCGCCTCGCGCGTCCTGGGCCAGCACGCTGATCAGCCCACCGATCGCGCCGGCCAGCAGTGCCACCAGCACGGAGAGGAACAGGCTGAGCAACTCCAGCGTCCGCACCCGCGACTGGGGGGTGCCGTGAGTGAACCGGGCCGCTCGTACCGAGGCTGGGTCGTCGCCGGCCGAAGTCACCGCACCCAGGGGTACCGCCCAGGTGAAGGACAGTGCGCAGGCACCGATAATGCCCAGCAGGACACCACCGAGCAGACTCGGCGGGACCGGCTCGGCCAGCAGCGTGCCCGGGTAAGCGGCACCCAGGCCACCGCAGATCAGTCCGACCGTCCCGACCGGCACCAGCAACGGGCCACGGGGACGGACCTCGACCGCGCTCACGAAGTCACCGCCTTTCCGAGGGCCGGAACCAGGGTGGCCTTGGTCCGTTCCGGTGGAGTGATGCCGTCGATCAGATACCGGCCGTGGACGACGCGAAACGTGAGCTGATAGTCGATTTCGCGGACCGAGACGTTGCCACTGACCACCGCCGGGCTGAGCGTGACCAGCAGCCGGACCCCCAGACCACCACCATCCAGGAACTGGGTCCGGGCCGTGGACCCGGGGGTCCGCAGCGGCGCCAGGTCCATCCGGGAGGCCGCCAGCGCATCGACAGGCGAGGCGAACAGGTCTTTGCCGACACCGCCGGTGGCGACCTGATGCGCCCAGCGCACCGCGACCGCATCCGAGGACCAGCCGGCACTGTGGGCCGAGCGCCATTGCGGCTGCCACTGCCAGGGAACCTCTCCGCTCAGGGCGGCCGGCAGGATCGCCCCGGCCGCGGCCGCCGTGCCCGCACCGAGCACCAGCGCCGTTGCCGGGACCAGCATCCGGGCCGAGACGGCGAAAGACACTCTGATGGTGAGCAGGTATCCGATCCCGATCGCCAGCAGCAGGTCGAGGGAGTACAGCAGCGCGCCGGGAAACGCGCCCAGGAACCGTGCCTGGATTGGATCGTCTCCGAAGATGCCGCCGTTGCCGGTCAGGGCCGCCCGTAGCGACCCGAACGGAAGGTAGGGCAGCACGTTCAGCACGCCGGGAACGCGGTTGGCGGCGGCCCCGACGAACGGCACGTAGATGACCACGAGGGCGGCGCTCACACCCAGGCCGGCCAGTGACCTGCGTACCATCACCAAGATCCCCGCCCCGAGCAGACCACACAGCCCCGAGACCACCAGTATGCGCACCTGCCCCTGGGCGAGGCCACTCGCCGCGGGCATCGGCAACCCCGGTCTGGCGGCCGCGCCGACGTCCTTGATCACCCCTCCGGTCATCTCGGTGACGACGATCGCCACCCGGATCAGCAGACCGCTGAACACGCCGCCGAGCAGCGCCAGCGTGATCCGGATCGGTGGGTCGATACCGACACTGTGCAGCCACTGGTCGAGCTGGACGATCCCTGAGGCGGTCACTGTGCCGAGCAGGACGGCACCGGCCAGACCATAGGTGAGGTTGCCCTCGGCGTTCTCCAGCAGTGAGGACCACACTCCCTGCGGAGCCCCGTCGATTCCCAGCCGCAGCGCGCTGAGCAGGGCCAGCGCGCACGATCCGGCCAGCACCACGAGCGCGGAGGGACTGAACAGACCGGCTCGGGCCAGGGCGACCGACTGACGCAGCCTCATCGGGTGGTCCGCCCGGCGAGGACCTCGATCTGCCGGGGCGCGATCCGGTCCAGGAACGCCGCGTCGTGGGTGGCCACCAGCGCCGAATGACCCTCGGCCCGGCGAGTGAGCAGGATCTCGACGAGAAGGTCGACCCCGCCCGAATCCAGCGCGATGGTGGGTTCGTCGAGAACCAGGGTGGGCGGGGTCGCGGCCAGCGCCCGGGCCAGGGCCAGCCGCTGACGCATCCCCCGCGAGTACTTGCGTACCGCGGTGCGCCCGGCCTCGGCCAGCCCCAGCTGACCGAGCAGCGCCTCCGCCGCACCCGCGGTGGAGGCGAACGGACGCAAATTGTCCCGGCCCGAGCGCCAGTCCCAGAACTGAGGCTGGTCGGGCACGTACCCGATGCCGCGCGGAGGCTGCAACGGGCTCACCGCCTGACCGCCGACCTGGGCCAGGCCGGCGCTGGCCCGGTCGAGCCCGAGCATCAACCGCAGGCAGGTGGTCTTGCCCGAGCCGTTGCCACCGACCAGGGCGACCAGCTCACCGGCCGCGACCTCGACCTCGAACGGCCCCAGTTTCCGGCCCGGCACCACGCGGCACAGGTCGCGGGCGTGCATTGCCATCACAGCTACTTTCCCTTGCCCTGGTTCGTGGACCGAATCCAGGAGACTGATCGCTTCCCCAATATCCATACCGTTCCCTTGCTCGTGCAGCCCCCGTCGCTGCCGGCATATCGCTGCACCGGTTGGCCGGGACGGGCCACGGCGATCCCCGCGTCGAGTTGCATCACCACGGTGGAGTCGGGACACACGCTGATATCACCCGCATCCCCGGCGTCTCCGGCCGAGACCCGGGAGATCTTCGGCGGCTTGTGCGCGGTGATCCGGGCGATATCGATGAGGCTCTCGTCCTTGCTGTCCTGCCCGTAGACGACAATCCCGTGCTTGGTGAACTGGCAATGGGGGACGAGTCCGTTCGGATCATCCCGCAGCGGCAAGGTGAGCCCACCACCGGCTCGCCCACCCCAGCGCAGCTGGCGCAGGGACAGGTGTTTTCCCTCAGGCAGTAGTACGGCCGAGGACGAGCCGTCATCGGCGATGCACCCACTCGTGGCCGCGTCGTCGTCGAGATCCGTCAAAGTGACCGGGAGGTCGGCAACCGCGACGACCCGCGAATCCTGAACCTGCAACACCTGGAGCTGGCCGGGGTGAACCACATCGGCGTTGCTGACCGCCAGCGCCCGCCGACCGTCGGCACTCACCGCGACATACGAATCGATCTCCTGGTCCTCGCTCAGCGATAACAGTATTCCCGCCCGGCCCAGAGCAACGGCCGGATCTCCGGCCAGCAGACGCAGTCGGACCTTTCCATCGGGTCTGGTGGCCCACAGCACTCGGCTGGCATCCGGCCCGAATCCGGTCGGGCCGCCGGTTTCATCGATCGGCTCGTTGGGCCGGCGCAGGGTGGTGACGTGCGTGCCGTCCATCACGAGCACTTGACCGTTCTGGGTGCCCGCGACCAGTCGCGGGCACCCAGAACACGTCACCGGGGTGACACCGGCGGCCAGAGTGCGTTTCCAGGCCAGACCGCCATGACGGCGCAGCCCGATCACCGTGGCCCGGCCGCCGGCCCACTCGACCACCACCGCACCCTGCTCATCGACCAGCGCGTAGCGCGAATCTGAAGGGCCAGAGTCAGCACTCGGAGTCCTCGAGTGAACCGCAACCGACCTGGGCGGCGCCGCGGCCGCCAGCCCCAACACCGCCGCGACGGCCACCGCCAAAGCCCCAACCAGGATTGCCAATTTCACGCTGCTACTGCTTTCATGGTGTCAGTTCACGCCCGGTTCTGCCTTGAAACCCGTCACCAGGTCGCCGTGTCACAGTTCTCATGTGGATCTTTTGCACTGGGGATGTCCGGGTAGGCGTCGATTTGAACCTCGGTCTGGCCGGACCATGTGATGGCGTTTGGCGGGTTTCGTTTGATCCAGACGTTGGAGTCACCGCTGTCTGGAGAGTCCCAACTGCGGGTTCCGCTCGAAAACCCCGTAGCGATCTTGTAGGGCCTCTCATTGTTGTGTGGGCCGTGAGACAGGCCGGGAGTTACGAAATAATACATTTTATAAGTTGTGATCTTCCAACGGTGACTAGAGGTCTTGGAATAGTGAATTCTTCCCTCTGCACAACGAGATCCATCCTCCACCATGGTGGCCCCGTTGAAAATATAATCAGGCGTACAGTCCTCGCCTGTTTGCCTGGTGGCAGCCTGCGCCGTTCCGGTGAAACTAAGAGTTCCCGCACCGACCAGAATCACGATCAGTGCGGCGCGGATGCTTCCGTTCATTCTAATTCCCTTGTTTTACATGAATCGGTATCGGCCAGAGGTATTCCGGACCGATCTTGATGTGTCGCGACTCTTTATAGCTGCGAACCATGGCCGCTGAGGAGGAGACCGCCTAAGCTCCCAGCGCCTCGATCTTCTCCCGCATCGCCATCACCAGCCCA
>Ga0265340_10001513_pt1 | contig 13327 bp, 16 predicted proteins | sample 4CB225metaG_FD_202082 | JGI IMG/M metagenome (GOLD analysis project Ga0265340, IMG submission 202082) | Rhizosphere microbial communities from Carex aquatilis grown in University of Washington, Seatle, WA, United States - 4-CB2-25 metaG | ecosystem: Host-associated > Plants > Roots >...
CAAACGGCGGTATCGCACACCACAGGAGCAGGCTCGCCACGACAACCACGTGCGCTACATGATCCCCCTCGACCGCCAACTGGCGTACCTGCGCTCAGCCGGCTTCCAGGGCATCGACGTCTACTTCAAACACCTGGAAAACGTGATCTACGGCGGACACCGCCCAGCCTGAGACAACACCGGCATCGCCCAGCAGTCCCGACTCGACTTTGGGACGTCGCTGCTAGCCCGAAAGGCGGCGATCAAGCTGGCCCCTGTGCCAGGGGTGAGTAATCCGGAGCCTGCGACGGGTCGGAGATGCTGTCCCTGCCCTGCCCTGGTCAGGACAGGGACAGGAACGCGCGCTCGAGTTCGGCGCGGTCGGGCCGGCCGTCTTCTCCGGCCAGGATGCACTGCTCGAGGCCGGCGGAGATGATGACGAACCCGGCCTTGTCGAGGGCCCGGGAGACAGCGGCGAGCTGAGTGATCACGTCGGCGCAGTCACGTTCTTCCTCGATCATCCGCAGCACGCCGGACAACTGTCCCTGAGCTCGTTTGAGTCGGTTGGTCACGGATTTGAGGGTCTCGGGCTCAAGCTGCATCAGGTCCTCCGTCGGTCACCATATACGGGTAAGGGTATACGAAGTTCAGGGTCCATGGGCCTTCTGCGCCCCCAATCGATCACCGCTGGACCCCGGTTGACAGCCGATCGCCCGTTCCCATAGATACCCTATGGGGTATCGTGTTATGGTCGTCGTGACGCAGTGAAGTCCGGGCGGGGAGAGCCGAGGCATCCTTCCCCGCGGCACCTCGATAACCCCGTCCCAGTGCTCCTTCAATTCCTCGAAAGGCGGCCCAGTGTCCACAATCCAGCTCACCGAGAACACCTTCGAATCAGCGGTCAGCGCGCCGGGCATCCTGCTGATCGACTTCTGGGCCGCCTGGTGCGGCCCCTGCCGAATGTTCACCCCCGTCTTCGAGAACGCCTCCACCGCCCACCCCGACGTCCGTTTCGCCAAGGTCGACACCGAAGCCCAGCCGATGCTGTCCACCAACCTGGGAATCTCCTCGATCCCCACCCTGATGATCTTCCGCGACGGGATCCTGCTCTACGAACAGCCCGGCGCGCTCCCAGCCGCCGCCCTGGAGCAACTCATCACGAAAGCCCAGGACCTGGACATGGACGAAGTCCGCCAGCAGCTCACCGCCCGCACCCCGACCGCCTGAGTCCCCGCTTTCCTGCACCCAGCTCGATCACTCACCAGCAGGCCCGCTCTTGCCACCCTTACCCTGATCGGACAGAGGTCACCATGTGTCGTCCCGCCACCTGCCGCACCTGCGGAAAAGCCACCTACAAAGGCTGCGGCCAGCACGTCGAGCAGGTCCTCCAAGGCGTGCCCAAGAACCAGCGGTGCTCCTGCGCGAGCGACGTGCGATCCACCGGCGGCAAGCCCTCCTTCCTGCGCCGGATCCTCGGCCGCTGACCAGTTCGCCCGAAGCGACCGGCGGCCCACCGGGCTGGATCCGCTCAGCGTCCCCCAGACGGATCACGCCCATACCCCTCTGGGTAGGCTGCCGGACCAGGATGATCCGGACTGGACGGGGATCCGTGATGTGGACAGAGGGCAGATCCTCGACCGGTTCGCGGGGTTGCCCCTGGTGGCGCACAACGCGAAGTTCGATCTGGGGGTGATCAAGGATGCGGTCACCGAAGCCGGCCTGGACATGCCGGACCTGCGGTATGCGTGCTCCCTGGTGATGTCCCGACGTCATTACGATCTGCCCAGTCATCGCCTCGATGTGGTCAGCCGGGCCGCCGGAGTCACCCTGGACCATCACCACGCGGCCGACCGCGACGCGCTGGCCTGCGCGCAGATCATCCTGGCGATGGCGCGTGACGTGGGAGCCACCAGTCTGGGGGATCTCCTGGAGAAACTCGATGTCGGCTGGGGTCAACTACCGATACCAGCGCCGCCCTGGCCGGCGGGTTCATCACCGTCCTACTGATCCGGGAATCGGGACGAGGTCACACGAACAGATTGACGTTGGCTTCGTCGGCTTCGGCTAGGTAGCTGGCCACCCCGACGTACTGGATGTCGTCGATGAGTTCGGCCTCCTGGATGCCCATCACATCCATCGACATGGTGCAGGCCATCATCGTGATGCCCTGTTCCCGGGCGGTCCCGATCAGCTCGTGCAGGGACATCACGTTCCGCTGCCGCATCACCCTTTTCATCATGATCGCTCCGAGGCCGCCGAAGTTCATCCGGGACAGGCCCAGTTTCCCCTCACCGCGGGGCATCATCGCGCCGAACAGGCGCTGGATCGGGCTCTTCGCGACCTTCACCCGCTTCGGTTTGCGGAGGATGTTCAGGCCCCAGAAGGTGAAGAACATTGTGACGTCGTCGCCCATCGCGGCGGCGCCGTTGGCGATCACGAACGCGGCCAGGGCCCGGTCCAGGTCGCCGCTGAAGACGATGAGTGTTTTCTTGTTGGTGCTGCCCATCTTCGGGCCTCCGGTTCGGGTTGTCCTGCGGTTGGGGTTCGGGCTGGGGGTAGGGCTTAGGGCTGCGGCGCGTAGGCGCGGCGCAGATAGTGGGAGATGTCGGAGAAAGTCATCGCTCCGGCGGCGCCCTTTTCCAGGTTCACCAGGCACAGCGGGCACATCGTCACCCCGGTGGAGGCGACCTGCTGGAGCTGGGCCACCCGGGTCCGGGCCTGGGCCAGCGCCTTGTCCGGGTACAGCGATTCGAGCGGCCCGCCGCAGCACCAGGTGGAGCGGCCGGTGCCGGCTGGCTCCCGGATCGTGATCCCGGTCCGCCCGAGCAGGTCCCGGGGCTGGGCCAGGACGTTCTCCCGGCGCGCGAACAGGCAGGAGTCGTGGATCGCCACCTCGCCGGCCAGCGTGGTCCGGACCGGCAGGCTCTGTTCGGCCAGCACTTCGAGGTAGCTGCGGACCCGTACGGTGAAGCCGTCGATCAGGCTCGGGTAGACCGAGCGCAGCATGTTGGTGGTGTGCGGATCGATGGTGATGACGTCGGTGACGCCGTGCTTGGCGAAGACGGCTCGGACCCGGCGGGCCTGCTCAGCGACCAGATCGTCCAGGCCGAGGTCGTGAGCCAGCGCCCCGGAGTAGAGGTCGTCGGAGTACAGGCAACCGAACTGGACGCCGGCCTGAGTCAACAGGTGAGCCACGTTCGCCGGAATCTCGTCGTACGGTGCGCGGGTCCGGGCCGAGGGGTGGGCCATGAACGCGGTGATGTTGACTATCCGGTTGACCCGGCGGCCCAGGCTGGTGAAGCGGCTCACCCAGGACTCGCCGAAGTGCTGCTCGAGCCGGACCAGACGCTCGATGTAGGGAATCAACTGGTACATCTGCCCGGTGTAGAGCACCGTCGTCCCGCCGCGGGGCAGGTCCAGGCCGCGGGCCCAGCGGGTGACGTTTCGGGTCGGGATCGGCAGCACCGAGCGGCGCAGGCGCAGGTTGTCCGCCATGAGGCCGATCAGATCGCCGGTTGACAGTGGCATTGACGTCCTTCCCTAAAGCCCGTAGACCTTGTGGTTGAGATAGCTGCGCAGGGATCGCACGTTCTCGGCGATGTGCACGCCGGCCGGGCAGTTCTCCTCGCACAGGCCGCACAGCAGGCAGGAGTAGACGGCTTCGGTCTCGGCCAGCAACCGATCTTCCAGACCCAGCACCGCGTAGTGGAAGAGCCGCCGGGGCAGCACTTCCAGGCCCAGCGGGCAGACCGCAGTACACACGCCGCAGTTCATGCAGGCAGTGGCGTTGAACTGTTCGGGGTGGCCGATCTCCTCGATGAGGTCGGGATTCAGGATGGTCATCGGGAAGCCTCACGCGGCGCGACCCGGTAGCGGAAGTACCCCTCGTCGGTGGCGCCGCGTACTTCGGCCAGGTAACCGTACTTGCGCATCCCCATCACCCAGAACACGACCTCGTGAGCGGGATAATGGATGGACGCCGCGATCTCGGGTACGGTCAGCGGTTCCCCCGCCAGCGCGGCCAGGATCCGGCCGCGCATCGCGTGCTCCTCCCGGACGATCTCCCGGACGTCCCTTCGCACCGTGTTCACCTAGATCGCCTCCACCAAGCTGTCGATCATGGACATCACCTGGGCACTGGTGTATCCGCGCAGGTCGATCGCCTGCTGTGGGCACATCGGCACGCAGCCACCGCAGCCCTTGCATCTGGCTTCGTCGATCACGGCGCGGTCGCCGCCCGGATCTGTCAGCTGGGATATGGCGCCGTACGGGCAGGTGTCCTGGCATTTTCCGCACCACAGGCACTGGTTCGGGTCGACGGTGGCTACCAGCGGGTCGAGCTGGGCCGATCCCTTCTTCAGGATCGAGGCGGTCTGGGTCACCGCGGCCAGCCCCGAGGCCACGCTCTCGGCGGAGGTCTTGGGGCTCTGGCAGGTGCCGGCGATGTACACGCCGTCGACGACGGTCTCCACCGGCCGCAGCTTGGGGTGGATCTCGTGGAAGAAGCCGTCCTGACCCACCGGCAGCCGGAGCGCCCGGATCAGCTCGTCGTTGGCTCTGGGCACCATTCCGGTCACCAGGACCACCAGATCGACCGGAATCCCGACTTCCTCACCGGCGGCCAGCAGATCGCGCACCGTTACCCTCAGCCGCCCGGTGGCGTCGTCCTTTTCCACCACCGGTGGGGTGTCATCGGCGAACCGCAGGTAGTTCGCACCGCGTTCACGGGACCGGCTGTAGAGCAGTTCGTGCTGGCCGTAGGTGCGCATGTCCCGGTAGAGGTGGTACTGATGGACCTTCGCCCCCAGCTTTTGCGTCTGCAGCGAGGCGTGGACCGCGGCCGTGCAGCAGTACTGCGAGCAGTACTGGTTCGCTCCCGGCTGGTCCGGCGACTGCCGGCTGCCGACGCAGTAGACGTAGGCGATGCCCCGCACCGGCCGGTCATGGTAGGTCAGTGGCCCGGTCGCGGCGTCGATGAGTTGCTTGAACTCGGGCAGGGTCAGGACGCCGTCCAGGCCGTACCCGAATTCACCGGGCTGCGGCTGATAGGCCTCGAAACCGGTGGCCACGATGACCGAGCCGACTTCGGCCTGGATGGTCTGTCCCGGTTGTTCATCCACCCGGAGGGTGACCTGATAGTTGCCGAAGCTCCCTGACTTGGAGATCAGTTCGGCGCTGGTGAACACGGTGATGTTCTCGTGTTCACGGATCTCGGCCAGCAGTTGGTCGATCAGCTCGCGGCCGGTCTTGTCCTTCGGGTACATGGGGCCGAAATTTCTGACCCATCCTCCGAGTTCGGGTTGTTTCTCGACCAGAAAGACGGCGATGCCGATGTCCGCCAGGGCCAGCGCGGCCCGCAGGCCGGTGATGCCGCCGCCGACGACCAGGGCCTTGGGCAGCGTCTTGACCACGAGGGGTTGCAACGGGCGGGTCAGCGCGGTGCGGGCGATGCCGGCCCGGACCAGGTGGGTGGCCTTGTCGGTAGCGCCGGCCGGATCGTCGGTGTGGGCCCAGGAGCACTGCTCGCGGATGTTCACCTGGGTGTACTGGTACGGGTTCAGACCGGCCCGGCGAGCGGCGTCCCGGAAGGTGATGGTGTGCAGTTTGGGCGAGCACGAGGCGACCACGAGCCCGTCGAGATGCTTGTCCTGGATGTCCTGGACGATCTCCTGCTGGGTCGCGTCGGAACAGGTGAACATGGCGGTGCGGGCCACCACGACACCCGGTTCGCCTTGCACGCCGTCGATCACCTGGGCCACGTCGACGTAGTCGGAGATGTTCCCGCCGCAGTGGCAGACGTACACGCCGATCCGCCGCTCTGGTGCCGGCTCAGGTCCCGATACAGGTACTGCTCCCGATACAGGTACCGGTGCCGGCACGGCCTCTTCCTGCTCGTTCATGCCGATACCTTCGCCATCTCCAGGTAGGCCGCGGCCTGCGCGACGGCCGCGCCGGCGTGCAGGATGGATTCGGGAATGTCTTTCGGGCCGGAAGCGGCCCCGGACACGAACACCCCGGGGATGCTGGTCGCCCCCGGATTCAGATCCTCGGAGGTCTCCTCGACGTAGAGGTAGTCGTCCAGGGCCAGGGTGCTGTCGGTGAACAGGCGAGCCGCTTCGGGATTGGGCCGGATTCCGACCGCCAGGACGACGAGGTCGTACTCGGCCGTGGCCAGTTCGCCGGTGTCGACGTCCTCGTAGTGCACGATCAGGTCGCCGTCGGCCTTCTCCTCGATCCGGGCCACCCGGCCTCGGACATAATTGGCGCCCATCCCGCGCGCCTGTTCGTAGAACTCGTCGTAACCTTTGCCGACCGCCCGGATGTCGATGTAGTGGACGGTGACGTCGGCCAATGGCAGCGCACCCATGATCAGCTGGTTCTGTTTGATCGAATACATGCAGCAGACCTTGGAGCACAGCGGGTTTCCGACCGTCTGGTCGCGCGAGCCGGTGCACATCACGTAGCCGATCCGCTCGGGAACCTTGCCGTCACCAGGGCGCAGTACGGTGTTGTACGGTCGGGTCGGGGCCAGCAACCGGTCCATCTGCATGCCGGTGATCACATTGGCGAATTTCCCGTAGCCGTACTGCGGTTTGAGGTCGGCCGGGAACAAGCTGAACCCGGTGGCCACGACCACCGCGCTGACCTCGACGTCGAGATCGGTGGGCTGCATGTCGAGATGGATGGCATCGGCCGGGCAGACATTGACACACTCGTGGCACTCGGAACAGACTCCGCAGTCCAGGCAGCGGGCGGCGCTGTAGCGGGCCTCCTCCGGTGACATCGGCGGTTCGAGTTCGGCGAAACCGGCCGGCTCGAGGTCGGCGATCAGGTGCGGCGTGACCGCTTCCCGCCGATCGTAGGCATCCTGCCGGGCCAGCACCTCGGACTGGGCGATCATGGGCAGCATCGTCTCGAATTCGGCCACGTCGAGGTCCTGTTCGCGCAGCCAGCGGTCAATCATGAACGCGGCTCGCCGGCCCTGGCCGACCGCTGCGGTGATCATCGACGGTCCGGTGACGGTGTCGCCGGCGGCGAAGATGTACGGCACCTGAGTCTGAAGAGTGCCAGGATCGGCGTGGATGGTCCGGTTTCGGTTGAGCTCCAGCAGCGGGGTGAAGGACGCCGTATCGGCGCCCATCCCGGCGGCAACGATCACCGTTTCGCAGGGCAGGGTTTTGGTCGCGGCCTCGTCGTACTGCGGACTGAACCGGCCGTCGGAGTCGAACACGGCGGTGCAGCGCCGCAACTCCACACCGGCTACCCGGGACTCGCCGGCGGGGCCGGCGGCCGCGACGAACTGTCGTGCTCCCCAGGAATCGTGCAGCGTGATGCCTTCGGTCAGGGCCTCGTCCACCTCCCAGGAGTAGGCCGGTAGCTGCCCGCGGGACTCCAGGCTGACCAGATGCACACCGGCGGCGCCCAGTCGGCGGGCACTTCGGGCGGCGTCGATCGCGACGTTGCCGCCCCCGATCACGACGACGTTCCGGTCCCGCAGATCGGTGGGTTCACCCAGCTTGACCGCGCGAAGGAAAGTCAGAGCGCTCTGCACTCCGGGCAGTTCCTCACCCGGCACCCGCAGTTTCATCGAGGTATGGGTGCCGGTGGCGACCAGGACGGCCTCGAAGCCGCTGGTCCGCAACTCGGTCAGGTCGTCCACCCGGTGGCCGGTCTCGATCTCCACCCCGACCGCGGTCAGGTTAGCGACGTCGTCGTCCACCACCTGATTGGGCAGTCGGTACGCCGGGATACCCAGGCGCAGCATGCCCCCGGCCTTCGGCGCCGACTCAAAAATCTTGACCCGATACCCCTGCCGGGCCAGTTGCCAGGCGGCAGTCAGCCCGGCCGGACCGGAGCCGACCACAGCCACCCGGCGGCCATTGGCGGTCTCCGGCCCGATCGCCGGATCGCGACCGGCGGCGTCACGGGTTTCGCCGTTATCAGTTTGGGCGTAATGGGTGTCGGCGACGAACCTCTTGAGCCGGCGGATGGGTACCGCCCCCTCCACTCGGCCCCGGGTGCATTCGCCTTCACACGGTGCATAGCAGGCCCGGCCCAGGCTGCCGACCAGGGGCGTGGTCTCCAGGATGAGGTCGAACGCTTTCTCGTACTCACCGCTGCGCACCAGCGAAACGTAGCCGTGGGCCTTGATCCCGGCCGGGCAGGTGAACGTGCACGGTGAGGTTCCGGCGCGCTCGATCACGGCTTTCTTCGGAACCGCTTGCGGAAAGGCGCTGTAGGCCGCGCGCCGGGACACCAGATCCGAGTTGAACTGATCCGGAACCGCAACGGTGCAAGACATTTCACACTGCTGGCAGCCGGTGCAGGCCGCCGTGTCGACGTAGCGGGGCTTCTGATGGATCTTGGCGTGGAACCGGCCGCCCTGGTCCCGGCGAATGCTCTGCACCTGGGTGTAGGTCAGCACCGTGACGTTCGGGTGGTGGATCGTGGCCGCCATCTTGGGTGTCGAGATGCAGCTCGCGCAGTCCAGTGTGGGGAAGACCTTGGACAGCAGGATCATCTTCCCGCCCACGCTGGCTTCCTTCTCCACCACCAGCACGCGAAAGCCCATGTCGCCGAGCTTCAGCGCCGACTCCATCCCGCCGATCCCGCTGCCCACGACCAGGGCGTCGTATTTCATCGCGATTCCTTCCCAGCCGGCCCCAACTCGACCAGGGTCTGCGAGAACTCATGCATGTAGTTGACGAACGGCTCGGCGCACACCGAGCAGATCGCGGCCATCTTCAGCCGTTTGAGCGCCAAGCCCTCCGTGCCGAGAAGATGCTGCGCCTGGGCGGCGATCCGCGACGTCCGCTCCGCACAGTCCGGCAGGTAGGCGCATTCCTCGCCGTCGGCGGCCACGAACACCCCGTCGAATCCCCGCTGCGTCGCATAGAGGATCCACTCCGGCTTTATGCCGCTGGTGCAGGGGACGTTGATCGTCATCACGGTGGGGGAGTAGTGCAGGTGCGCGCTACCGGCCAGGTCGATGCCGGGATCGGAGATGTTGTTGGTGGAGAAGACCAGGATCTTCGGCACGAAGGTGTCCGGACCCCTACTGTCCTGCACGCTGCCCTGTTGGGCCGGCGCCGGCGCGGTCATCAGCTCGACTTTCGGATGAAGAGCCTCCAGTATCCGGCGTCTTCGATGACCCCCAGGAACTCATGTTTCATCTTCTTGGCCCAGGCCGGCAGGTCCCGCTGGGTCGCCGTGTCCGTGGCCAGGACCTCCATCACCTCGCCGGCTTTGACGCCGACGATGCCCTTCTTCGCTGCCAGGATCGGCCCGGGGCAGGATGTTCCCCGGGCATCAACTGTTTTCGCGGCGACAAGAGTCTTCAGGTCGTCGATCGCCATTGCCATCGTTACTCCTCCACGTTGAGGTAGCCCTCCTGGCCGCCTCGGGTCGCAGTCGTCTCGCAAAAGTAACCCTACCCCGTAGGGTATTCAGGTGTCGGTGGTCGAAGGGAGGTCTTTGGTCCCGACAACTGAGGGAGGGATGGCGACCCGGTCGCTCCGGGTGGTCGCGACCTCTAGCCTCGAAGGTGCGGGACAGATACCCGCCCCGGCCTCTGCCGGAGAGTCAAGGACGGGACTTAAGCCCCTGCGAGCAGGCGGCCGACCGGGTCTACGGTTCAACCATGGTTGAAGCAACGCAGGTTGAAGCGACGGGGTTGGAGACCACTCAGTCGCTGGTGTTGCTGCAGGCCGTGGCTGATCCAGTTCGCTGGAATGTGCTGGCGACCCTGGCCCAGGCGCCCCGGTGCGTGTGCCGCCTGCAGGAGGAGATCCCGATCGCGGCCAACCTGCTGAGCTACCACCTGAAGGTGCTACGGGAAAGCGGTTTGGTGACCACCAGTCGGCGGGGCCGGTGGATCGACTACGCCCTGGCCCCGGACGCGCTGGAGCGAATGCGGGCCGCCCTGCCTGGAGCCACGGTGACGGTGTGAGTGTGGCCGAGCGGGTCCGGGCCCGGACGCCGACGCCGGCTCGCCGCTGGTTGGTTCTGGGCGCAGCCGTGCTGGCCTGGTTCGCGCTGTACAACGTCAACCTGCCGTTCTGGGACTGGCTGATCTACGACGTCGTGGGTCTGGACCGGGCGAGCCAGTCCGGTTCGGGAGTGCACTTCTTCTGCTACGACTCGGTCAAGATCGTTCTGCTGCTGGTCGGGATCATCTTTGCCGTCACGGTGCTGCGCTCGTTCATGAGCGTGGAGCGGACCCGGGCGCTGCTCGGGGGCAAACGGGAGGGCGTCGGGAATGTGATGGCCGCCGGCCTGGGCGTGATCACCCCCTTCTGCTCGTGCAGTGCCGTGCCTGCGTTCATCGGGTTCGTGGCCGCCGGGGTTCCGTTGGGGGTGACGCTGAGCTTCCTGATCGCCAGTCCGCTGGTCAACGAGGTCGCCGTCACCATGCTGTTCGGGTTGTTCGGGATCGGCCCGACCTTGCTGTACATGGGGGCCGGCCTGGTGATTGCGATCGTGGCCGGGTTTGTGCTGGGCCGGCTGAAGCTGGAACGCTGGGTCGAGCCGTTCGTGTTCCAAACCCGTCTGGGCGGTCAGGTGATCGACTCCACCGCTGGGCTGACCTGGGACGACCGGATCCAGATGGGGATCGAGGAGGTCGGGTCGATTCTGCGGAAGATCTGGCCGTACCTGCTCGTCGGGATCGCCCTCGGCGCCGCTATCCACGGTTGGGCCCCGGAGGACCTCTTCACCCGGTACGCCGGGTCGTCCAACCCGTTCGCCGTCCTGATCGCGGTGCTGATCGGGATCCCGCTCTACTCGAACGCGGCCGGCATCCTGCCCCTGGTGGAGGCCCTGCACGAGAAGGGCCTGCCGATGGGGACGTTGCTGGCGTTCATGATGGCCGTGGTCGCCCTCAGCCTGCCCGAGCTGATCCTGTTGCGCCGGGTCCTCAAACCCCCGCTGATCGTCACCTTCGTGGCCGTTACCGGCACCGGGATCGTCGCGGTCGGCTACCTGTTCAACGTCGTCCTGCCCTGACCAGTCCAACCGCACCGAAAGAAGCAACCACCATGATCATCAAAATTCTTGGGCCCGGCTGCACCAACTGCGTGAACCTCGAGAAGGTCACCCGCCAGGCTGTGACCGAAGTCGGACTGAACGCCGAGATCGAGAAAGTCACCGATTACGCCGAAATCATGGGTTACGGCGTGATGAGTACCCCGGGGCTGGTCGTGGACGACCAGGTCATCCTGTCCGGGCGGGTCCCGACCGTGGCCAAGGTCCGTGAGCTCCTGCAGCCGCTGACGTCCTGAAGCACACCACCGAGACCAGCCCTGACGTTGCGCCGGGCTCTGGCCGACGGCGCGCTGCTCCGCCGAAGTTGCCCTTGATCCGGCCACGTCCCTTCGGGCCGTTCGCCGAGTCGCCAACGACGCTGATCTGCCGCTCCTGCGGTCATGCCGTCGAGGTCACCGGGCCGGACGTGGAACCGTGGGCGAACCAGGTCGCGGCCGCCCACAGGTACACCGGGATCAGCTATACCCTGGAAATCTTCGGGGTCTGTGCTCCCTGCGCGAACCGCTCAGTCTCGGGGTAGCCGGCGGATGGCGAGGATGCTGTCGATCAGGGTTCCGCTCTGGCCCTCGGGTCCGGTGGCCGGGCGCTGACGAGACTCGACCCGGGTGATGACCCAGGGGTCGTGGTCGGCGCCGAGGGCTTCCACCATGTCCTCGGGGGTGGCTCATCGGGTCGCTGCCGCGAGGAGAGCGGTGTCTTGAGCGCCTGTGATGAGGGGTAGGTCAGGTCGGTGGTGTCGCAGGGTGTCCAGGCCACCGTCGAGGGTGGTGGCGTTGGGGTGCCCGTGCTGGGCCAGCACCCGTAGCGCCAGGTAGGAGCGGAACCCGGAGGCGCAGTAGACGGCGACCGGTCGGTCGGTGGGTACCTCGTCGAGGTGTTCGCGCAGGGCGGTGTGGGCGATGTTGAGGGCTCCGGGCAGGTGGCCGGCGGCGAACTCGGCCGGGGACCGGACGTCGAGGAGGGTGTGCTGGCCGGTGGCGGTCTCGGCCAGGATCGGGTCGAGGTCGTCCGGCCCCCACAGCCGGGTGAGGCCGGCCAGGACGTTCTGGGCGACGAAACCGGCCATGTTGACTGGGTCTTTCGCCGAGCCGAACGGCGGGGCGTAGGCCAGTTCCAGGTCGGCGAGGTCGTCGACGTTCATCCGGGCCCGGATCGCGGTGGCGATGACGTCGATGCGCTTGTCGACGCCCTCGCCGCCGGTGATCTGGGCGCCGAGGACTCGCCCGTCGGGGGAGAAGACCAGTTTCAGGTGCAGGCCCTGGGCGCCGGGGAAGTACCCGGCATGGTGGGCGGGGTGGATGTGCAGCACGTGGTGAGCGAAACCGGCAGCCTTCAGGGACTTCTCGGATCGCCCGGTGGTACCGGCGACGGTGTCGAAGACCCGCACGATCGCGGTCCCGAGCACGCTGGCCCGGTGCCCGCCGGTGCCGAGGAGATGGTCGGCCAGGGCGCGGCCCTGACGGTTGGCCGGGCCGGCCAGCGGGACCGCGGTGGGGGTGCCGGTGACGGCGTCCACGACCTGAATGGCGTCGCCGACCGCGTAGACATCGGCGGTCGAGGTGGCCAGGTGCTCGTCGACGAGGATGTGACCGCGCGGGCCCAGGTCGGCGCCGGCGGTGGCGGCCAAGTGGGAGGCCGGCCGGACTCCGGCGGCCAGGATCACCAAGTCAGTCGGCAGCAGGGTGCCGTCGGCCAGTTCGACCTCGACGGCGTCGGGAGACCCCTCGCGCGGGTGGGGGTGGATGGCGGTCATCGAGGTCGAGGTGTGGACGGTGACGCCGTTGGTGCGCAGGGACTGTTCCACTGCCTGGGCCATCTCGGGATCGAGCGGCGGGAGGACCTGGGGGGCCAGTTCGACGACGGTGACGTCCAGGCCGCGCTGATGCAGGGCTTCGGCGGCTTCCAGGCCGATGAAGCCCGCGCCGACGACCACGGCCTGGCGGGCTCCGGCGGCCACCAGTGCCCGCAGCGCGTCGGCGTCCGGCACGGTGCGTAGGGTGCGCACCACGGGCAGGTCGACGCCGGGCACGGGCGGGATGAGGGGTTCGGCGCCGGTGGCCAGGATCAGGGCGTCGTAGGGCAGGACGATCTCGTCGCCGGTGGCGCGGCGGTGCACGGTCACCGTGTGGGCGGCGGCGTCCACGGCCATCACCTGATGCCCGGTACGCACGTCCAGGCGCAGGGCCGCGGCCAGCGAGGCGGGGGTGTGCAGGATCAGTTTCTCGCGTTCGGCGATCTCGCCGCCGACATGGTAGGGCAGGCCGCAGTTGGCGAAGGAGACGTATTCGTCGCGTTCGAGGACGAC
>Ga0265340_10001516_pt1 | contig 13314 bp, 9 predicted proteins | sample 4CB225metaG_FD_202082 | JGI IMG/M metagenome (GOLD analysis project Ga0265340, IMG submission 202082) | Rhizosphere microbial communities from Carex aquatilis grown in University of Washington, Seatle, WA, United States - 4-CB2-25 metaG | ecosystem: Host-associated > Plants > Roots > Rhizosphere...
GCCCAAATGGATGACATGACCGTGGCCGTCCGCCAGGACCTGCAATTCGATATGGCGCGGCTTCTGGAGATATTTCTCCATATAGACTTGGTCGTTGCCGAATGCGGTCTTGGCTTCGGTGCGTGCCGTCGCGAGCGCAAGCGGTAGATCGACTGCCGATTGTGCGACCTTCATGCCGCGGCCGCCGCCACCTGCGGTCGCCTTGATAAGCACCGGATAACCTATCTTCGCCGCGACGCTGGTCGCGTCGTCATCGCTCACCGCGCCGCCGGACCCTGGCACAGTGGGGATGCCGAGTTCTTTCACCGCTTTGATGGCGGTGATCTTGTCGCCCATCATGCGGATGTGTTCGGGCGTGGGACCGATGAAGGTGATGCCGTGCTCGCGCACGATCTCGGCAAAGCGTGCGTTCTCCGACAGAAATCCGTAGCCGGGATGAATCGCTTCTGCGCCTGTGATCTCACAAGCCGAAATGATCGCCGGGATATTCAGATAGCTCTGCGCGGCGGGCGGCGGTCCGATGCACACGCTTTCGTCCGCAAGGCGCACATGCATCGCCTCGGCATCGGCCGTCGAATGCACGGCGACGGTGGAGATGCCCATCTCCTTGCAGGCGCGATTGATCCGGAGCGCGATCTCGCCGCGATTGGCGATGAGGACTTTTTCAAACATCAGGCGAGAATGACGAGAGATTGGCCAAACTCGACGGGCTGAGAGTCGCGCACGCAGATTTCCTTGATTGTTCCGGCCCGCGGCGCGGTGATCGGGTTCATCGTCTTCATCGCCTCGACGATCATCAGCGTATCGCCTTCCTTCACCGTGTCGCCGACTTTCACAAAGGGCGGCTTGCCGGGTTCGGGCGCGACATAAACAGTGCCAACCATCGGAGACGGCACAGCGCCAGCGGCGGGGCCGGTCGATTTCGCGGGCGCTTCGGCTGGCGCGGTAGCTGTTGGTGCGGGCGCAGCCGCTACTGCCGAAGGCGCCACGGCATGCGTCATCCCGCGCGACACGCGAACGCGCATGCCATTCTGTTCAATCTCGATTTCCGTTAGCCCGGTCTCGTTCAACAAATCAGCCAGCTCGCGGATCACGGCTGCATCGACGGATGTGTTCTTCTGTTTGCCGGTCATGCGCTGGCCAAGCTCCCTGACATCCTTGATGTTCATTCTTGTTCTTCCTTGAGAAGCCCGGCCATGGCATCGACAGCAATCACGTAACCGGCCGCGCCCAATCCGCAGATCATTGCGTCTGCTGCTTCGGCGATGAAAGAACGGCGGCGATAGGGCTCGCGCTGATAGGGATTGGAGAGATGCACTTCAATCAACGGATTTGTCAGCGCCCGACATGCATCCAACAATGCGACAGAAGTGTGGGTATAGGCGCCCGCATTCAAAATAACGCCGCAACCTTGCGTGCGTGCTTCCTGAATCCAGTCGACAAGATCGCCTTCGTGGTTGGATTGTTTGAAGCTGACCGCTAGGCCGTGCGCCTTCGCGCGTGCCGTTACCGCCTTCTTGATGTCGTCGAGCGTATTAGACCCATAGACTTCCGGCTCGCGCGTCCCCAACAAGTTAAGGTTTGGGCCGTTCAGAACGTAGATGGGAAAGGTCTTGGCAGCCTTGGCTTTTGGGGCCACGGGAACTCCAGGTGAGCTTTACGAACCGCGCCTTATAATGCGCCTTCTTCCATACGGAAACCACCAAGCCGCCCCAGCGTTTCCGCGAGATTTATTGACTTTGAGGCCTACTTGGTGACCATCCGCCCCAGTCCCAGGGGTGCCCAAACGGGCTGAGATCGCGGTTGGCGCGAATCCCTCAGAACCTGATCCGGTTCATACCGGCGTAGGGAGCGGAGGGCGCGAGCCGCTGCTTTCCATTGCATGAGGAAGACAGCATGGCGCTTTCGGTCACAATCAACGGCGAGGCTCGCGAATTTCCCGCAGCGCTGAGCGTGCGCGATCTGCTTGTTGCGCTGGAACAGAACCCCGCGAAAGTAGCGGTCGAGCGCAATCTCGAGATCGTTCCGCGTTCGCAATACGACGCTGTGCTCGTGGGAGAGGGCGACAAGCTGGAGATCGTACACTTTATCGGCGGCGGCAACGCGCCAGTTGATGTGCCACGCGTCGACAAGCCATTCGTCATCGCCGGCAAGACATTCAAATCACGCCTGATCATCGGTACCGGCAAATACAAATCCTACGAAGACAATGCGCAGGCGCTGGAAGCGAGCGGTGCGGAGATCGTGACCGTGGCCGTGCGCCGCGTGAATCTGACCGATCCCAATCAGCCGAAGCTTGTCGATTTCATCGATCCAAAGAAAGTGACCTATCTGCCGAACACCGCCGGATGTTTCACTGGCGAGGATGCCATTCGCACTTTGCGTCTCGCGCGCGAAGCAGGCGGTTGGACCCTGGTTAAGCTGGAGGTGTTGGGTGAAAAGAAGTTGCTCTATCCGGACATGATCGAAACGCTGCGCGCCACCGAGATGCTGACCAAGGACGGATTCCAAGTGATGGTCTATTGCAGCGACGATCCGTTGATGGCCAAACGCCTCGAAGATATTGGCGCGGCAGCGATAATGCCGTTGGCGGCGCCCATTGGGTCCGGTATGGGCATGCAGGCCACGGTTAACATCCGCATGATCATCGAAGACGCAAAAGTACCGGTGGTGGTGGATGCGGGCATCGGCACGGCATCCGATGCTGCGGTGGCGATGGAGCTTGGCTGCGACGCGGTTCTCACCAACACCGCCATCGCGCACGCAAAAGACAGCGCGATGATGGCGCGCGCGATGAAACATGCGGTGGAGGCGGGCAGGCTGGCATGGCTTGCAGGACGAATGCCCAAGAAGTCCTATGCCGATCCATCAAGCCCGCTGACGGGGCTTATTTAGGCGCGGTTTTCTCAATCCATGCACTGAAGGCGTGCAGGATTTTCTCGAAATACTCGCGTTTGGAATCCTCGATGAATTTGCCGTCTTCGCCAACGAGCTTGTTTGAGCCGGAAATATAAGCTTCCGGCTGCTGCAGCACAGGCATATCGAGAAACACGAGCGATTGGCGCAAATGATGATTCGCGCCGAAGCCGCCAATGGCGCCCGGTGAATTGGAGATCACCAGCGCCGGCTTTCCGCTCCACACGCTTTTGCCATGAGGCCTAGACCCGACGTCGAGTGCGTTTTTCAAAATGCCGAGAACGGAGCGATTGTATTCCGGCGTGACAAAGATCACAGAATCGACGCCGCGGATTTCGTCGCGAAATTTCGTCCACGCTTCGGGTGGGTTGGCTTCGATATCTTCGTTGTATAGAGCGAGACCGCCGATCTCGATGAACTTCAATTCGAGGTCTTTGGCCAGTGGCACCAACGCCTTCGCCAGCTTTCGGCTAAAAGATTCCTTGCGAAGGCTTCCAACGAGGACAGCAACTTTGCGCATTGACTGACTTTCAGCTCTTCTTCAAAAGGCCGGAAAGAACATCGTCGTTCAACGCGCCTTCGCGCATCGTACCGTTGACGATAAATGCCGGCGTGCCATCCACCTTGGCTGCATCGGCAAGACGCTTGGCCGCCGCGATGTCGGCATCCACCGACTTGTCCATCATATCGGCTCTAAGCTTGTCCACGTTGAGGCCTGCCTTGCGCGCATCCTGGAAAACGGTGTCGGCGGTCACCAGTCCGTCTTCTTCCATCAGAAGGAAGTGGAATAGGACGTATTTTGCCGGTTGTTTGCGTGCGGCGACGGCGGCGCTCGCCGCGATTACAGAGTTCGGTCCTTTGATCGGAAAATCGATGAAAGCCAAACGGGCGCTGTCCTTGTTCGCTGCATAGAACTTTTTCACGGTCGGCAGCGACGCGCGGCAATAGGGGCAGTTGTAGTCAAAGAACTCGACCATCGTCATCTTGGCATCGGCGGGTCCGGTGACAAACGCCACATGTGGATCGAAGAACGCCTTGAGGCCGATCTTGTTTACTGCGGCCTGGCGTGCGGCATCGTCTGACGCCTGCTGGTCCGCCTGCATCTTCACCGACATGTCGGCGAGAATCGATGTGTGTGACATCAGATAGTCGTGAAACTGCGCGTCCCGTTTCGGTTCCGGGAGCAGACCCGCTTGCGCCAGGCCAAGAACGATCACGAGCGACAACGCCGCTCCGCCAAGCCCCCCGAGCAGGGCCATCTTCCATTCGCGCGTCATGCAAGCTCCGCCTTCGACTATTGCTCGCGGCGTTGTTTCATCTGAGGCCCGGCCGCCGCGACAATATCGTTCGCGTGCTGCCAGTCTGTCGAGCCCTTGGGCAGGGAATGTTGTGCGACACCAGCGAAATGAACGGCGCCCACCATGTCGCCTACCTGATAATGAAGTTCGGCCGTCGCGAGGTCCGCCATCGGTGTGTTGTTGTCGTCGCTATAGGCTTGCGCGAGTTCATACCAGCCGAACGTGTTGTTGTTCTCTTGGTCGAGTCCGATTTTGAGATTTTCAATCGCCTTTTTTGTAAAAGCCGGACTTTCAGTAGCCAACTGCGCGGCCGCCAGATCGATCCGGATCAACGGTGCCGAGGGAAGCAGGTCCACGGCCTTTTGGTAGGCTGGAACACCCAGCATCGGTTTACTTCGGTCAACCTGAATCTGTCCCAGCACTTCCCAAAAATAGGGATTGGTGGGATCGGTTTTGATCAGCGCGTTAGTCTCATCCAGCGCTTTCGGGAGATCGGGCTGACGGAAGTAAGCCATCGCCCGTGCGTAGTGCGCTTCTGGGCTTTGATCTGTCAGAGGGTAGCGCGTCAAGACCATGTCCGGTTTCGACAGATAGCCAGCGAGCTTCGCCTGGATCATGTGGAATTCATGTACGATTTCCGGGCTGTCAGGCTTGTTTTTGTACGGCGACGCGTCAGCTTCGCGTTGCAAGAGATCGATGCGGTCGCGATCGGCTGGATGATCGGAGACGAAGTCCTTGTTGTAGTACCCTGACATTGCGTCTTCGTTTGCGAACTTCTCGAAGACCTGCACCATGCCATCCCCAGATTGGTGTGTGGCGAGAAGAAATTTCTGACCCATCTGATCGGCTGTCGCTTCCTGCACCCGGCTGAAGGCGAGGTATTGCGACATGGCGGCTTGTTCGCCCAGCATCATGGCAGCTTCGCCGGCTTGGCCAGCGCCAGCAATCATCGCTGCGATGCCGACGACCAAGCCGATTAGCATCGGAATGCTGGCTTTGCGCATAGCATCTTCGCCGCGGACAATATGGCCGCCGGCAATGTGCCCTGTCTCGTGCGCGAGGATGCCGATGATCTGGTTCGGCGTGGTGAGTTGCATTAACGTGCCGGTGTTTACGAAAATGTCTTCGGCATCGGAATCGATCGGGCTTTGGGTCGCGAACGCGTTGATCGACGAATCTTGGATCAAAAATATTTTGACGGTGTTAGGATCGATACCTGCCGCCACCAGCAACGGTTGTTCATAAGACTGTAGAACGCGTTCTATTTCGGTATCGCGAACAACGCCGATGTCCTGTGCCAGAGCTGGCTGGATGATGGCGCAAAGGCCAGCGGTCACGCTTATGATCGCGATACCGAGACGGCGCAACTTTCGCCAAGACGAATTGCGCAAACTAGCGGACGACGGGTTGCAAAACGCCAAGGCTTGAACTCTCCTTCACCCCGCGCAATATCCCGCGCGAACGGTATGGACGCACCGGCGAGGCGTCAACAACCGTCCGCCAATCGCTTAACGATAACGATGCAGGTATGCCAAGACCATCCATACAGCGCTTCGCCTTTATAGCAGTCACTAGCGTCTGGTGCATTGCGGCTTGTTCATCTCCAGACCGGGCTTTTGCAGCGGGATACGCCGTTGGCGACGAACCATTGGCTGTGAAAGCAGGCGCGAGCGCGCTCGCGCAAGGCGGCACGGCGGCTGACGCGGCTGCCGCAATTTTCTTCACTATGTCCGTGACCTATCCGGTGGCGGCGGGATTGGGAAGTGGTGGTGTTTGCATCGTTCACAATCCCGTCACATCTGCTAACGAAGCGTTCGAGTTTCTCCCACGCGATGTGACGGGCGGGGGCAACTATGCGGTGCCGGGTTCAGTGGCTGGTGTTGCGGCGCTGCAGAGCGCCTATGGCCATCTTTCTTGGCAACGAGCGATCGGAACGGCGGAAGGCTTGGCCGGCGCGGGGTTTCCGATCTCGCACGCGCTCGCGCTTCGCCTGAAAGCAAGCGAAAGCATTATCCGCCTCGACGCGGCACTGGCTGCGGAATTTCTAGATGAGAGCGGCAAGATCAGGAACGAAGGCGATATCGTAACGAACACGGATCTTTCGCAAACGCTATCGTCCATTCGATCATCAGGACGCGATGGCTTTTATGCAGGATCGGTAGCACAAAAAATTGCAGACTATTCCGCCTCACAAGATGGCGCGATTTCGCTTGCCGATCTGCAAGCCTATCGCGTCAACCGCACACTACCCGCGCCGCTTACGGTACGAAGCAACAGCGTAGTCCTGCTCTCGGCGGACGTTCCTGCCGGCGCAGTTTCACGCGCACTTTTGGCCCAGCTCATAGACGTAAGCGGCACACCGCTGTCTTCTCCCGATGCGCTGGTGGCGGCTGTGGCGCAAGCGACGCGAACCTTGCTTAACAAATTTTCAATCGCGTTGTCGCCGCAGGATACGGGCGCAACAGGATTTGCTACCGTAGACGACAGCGGGGAGGCGGTCGCTTGCTCCGTCACTATGAACGGTCCGTTCGGCTCCGACCATACTGTTGCAGGGACGGGCGTCACGCTTGCAAACGCGTCGTCGAAATCAGGACAGGCTACCACATTCCTTACGCCTCTGATTGCAACACAACGCGGTGCAGTCGTGTTTGCGGGCGCTGGCGCCGGCGGGGCGAACAGCACTGCGGCGATTATCTATTCTGTTGTTAACGACAGCGCTGCCGACGGCAGCGGTGTGCGCGCCACAGGCCTTGAGCCGTTTGACACCGCCAATGCGATCACGTGCAACAAAACAAGTTGCACGGCGTTCGCCGATCCCAAAGCAAATGGGCTGGCGCTTGGCAGCGCAACGCCGCGCTAGCCTCAGTCCTTCGCACCAAATGCGCGTTGCCACCAACCTTTTTTGGCTGGCTGTTCGGGCTTGGACACTTCCGCAACAGGCACGCTCGATTGCGCGTGCGCCGGTTCTTTTGATTGGGACAGAGACCAGCTCGGTGCGGATTCGGCATTAGGAACGACAGGCGCATCGTTCTGCAATGGGCGTTCGCCGTTTTCGCCGTGGCCGTTCTGTTGCTGATAGCCATCGCGGTTGCCGCCTCTGCGCCCGCGACGGCGGCGGCGGCGGCGTTGGCCACCACCTTCCCCGTTTTTCTGTTCGCCAGCGTGTTGAGCGCTTTCGGAAGGTACGCTGGTATGCTCTGCGTTCGCGTTGCCGGTTTCAGACGGCGGTTCGTTTGCAGGTTGAATGGCGCTCTGCTGGTTGTTCTGCTGATGGCCGCCATTCTGCTCGCGCTGATCGCGGTTACGATTGCGTCCGCCCCGACGACGGCGTCGCTTTTGTTCGCCCTCGCTGTCGCCGTGCTGTTGATGCTGTTGTCCGCGATTTTCGGATTCCGGAGTCTGTTCCTCTTCTGCAACCGACTCTTTGTCCGCTTCTTCTTCCTCTTCGATGTCTTCCTCGACCTCGTCCTCAATCTCCTCGGAGAGATCGGTCGGAATTTCGGCGAGGGCTGCTTCCGGCGAGATCACCGGGCGCGGCTTTTCATCAGGCGAACGCTGTGCCGTGCGCTCGATCTCGAATGTGCCCGTCATCATTTCGGACACCGGTTCGAAGTTCACGGTCATGCCGTATTCGGCCTCGAGGCGCGCGATTTCCTGCCGCTTCTTGTTGAGAGCGTAAATCGCCACGTCTGGCGTAACTTTCACCAGAATGGCGGCGGCGCGCTGCTTTTGGCCTTCTTCCTCGATGCCGCGGAGCACGCGCAACGCCGTAGATTCCACCGAGCGCACAATGCCCTGGCCACCGCAATGCGGGCAGGTGATGGTCGAGCCTGCTACGACGCCTGCACGCAGGCGCTGGCGCGACATTTCCATAAGGCCGAATTGACTGATCTTGCCCACTTGGATACGCGCGCGATCGTTCTTTACGGCGTCGCGCAAACGCTTTTCGACATGCCGGTCGTTTCGGCTGTCTTCCATATCGATGAAGTCGATGACGATGAGGCCCGCAAGGTCGCGCAGGCGCAGCTGGCGGCCGATTTCATCGGCGGCTTCGAGATTGGTCTTGTGCGCGGTTTCCTCGATGGAATGCTCGCGTGTCGCGCGGCCGGAGTTCACGTCGATGGAGACGAGCGCTTCTGTCTGATTGATGACGATATAGCCGCCGGATTTCAGCGTCACCGTCGGCTGGAACATCGAATCCAGTTGTGCCTCGATGTTCATGCGTTGGAAGAGAGGGACAGTATCTTTGTATTGCCGCACATTCTTCGCATGGCTCGGCATGAGCATGCGCATAAACTCTTTGGCGTTCTTGAAGCCTTCATCGCCTTCGACGATGATTTCCTCGACGTCTTTCGTGTAGAGATCGCGGATCACGCGCTTGATGAGATCGCCTTCTTCATAAACGCAAGCCGGGGCGTTGGATTCCAACGTGAGTTCACGGATCTGATCCCACAGCCGCAGCAGATATTCATAGTCGCGCTTGATCTCGAGTTTGGTGCGGCTTTCGCCGGCCGTGCGAATGATAAGTCCCATACCCTGCGGCAGATCGAGCGCCGCCGCAGCCTGCTTCAGACGCTTGCGGTCGTTCGGATTGGTGATCTTGCGGCTGATGCCGCCGCCGCGGGGTGTGTTCGGCATGAGCACGCAATAGCGGCCGGCGAGCGACATATACGTCGTGAGCGCCGCGCCCTTGTTGCCGCGCTCTTCCTTCACTACCTGCACAAGCATGATCTGCTTGCGCTTGATGACTTCCTGAATCTTGTAGTGACGGCGGCGAACCCAGCGTTGCGACGGCTTTTGCGCGCGCAGCGGCTGCGCGGCTTGATCGTTACCGTCCTCATTGGCTGGCTCAGCGGCGGCCTGTTCGTCGGCGATTCCGAGTTCGGACTCAAGTTCCGCATCGACCATCGCAGGATGCTCGGCGAAATCGCCATGCGCCTGTTCATGTTCTTCTCCATGCGCGGCCGCTTGCGGCGCATCGCCGGCTTGGGAGATCGTCTGCTGATCGACTATGCCGTCTTCGATTTCTTCTTCGGCAATGTCGTGTAGCGGATTCTCGTGCCCTTCATCGTCGTGTCGTTCGTCATCGCGATTGTGGCCGTCGTCACGGAGACGGTTTTCGCGATCATGATGCTCGCCGTCGAAATCGGTCTGTGCGGCATCGAAACCAGCCTCGACTTCGCTTTCGGCAGGCGTACCGTGAGGGGCCTCGTCGCTCGGTGCAAACGCATCACGTTTGTTGTCGAAAACTTCCTCGTCCTCGACAGCTTCGCCCTCGGAATCGTCCGACGTTTCTAATACTTCGTCCAAAACTTCGTCCGCTTGTCCTTCTGCAGGCTTCGGAGCGCTGGCATCTGCTTCGTCTTCAGCTTCGAGTTCCTCGTCGCTGCGGACGTCGGTTCCGGTCTCAACGGACTCGAACCCTTCCTCTTCGGCGTGTCGGCGCGCTTCGCGCTGCTGCTCTTCAAGCAGTGCCTGACGATCGGCGACCGGGATCTGGTAATAGTCGGGATGTATTTCGTTGAAGGCGAGGAAACCTTGACGGTTTCCGCCGTACTCCACGAACGCCGCCTGTAGCGACGGCTCAACGCGCGTCACTTTGGCGAGATAGATGTTTCCCTTGAGAGGCCGCTTGGTGGCGGACTCGAAATCAAATTCCTCGACCTTCGAACTGTCGAGAACGACCACCCGGGTCTCTTCCCGGTGGCTGGCATCGATCAACATGCGCTTGGACATACATATCTCCGCGCGACCGGCCACGGGGGCGCGCCAATGAGGCGCGCGACGTTTCAAGGCTCAGCCGCTTTGATGGTGTGTTTGGGGAAAGCCGGAGCGTCGCCGCCAGTGGCGGTGCCACTGGGTCGGGCGAAGGAACTCTGGCGAAGCTCGTCATCTCAATTCACTTTTGGCCGCGGATAGCGGCGGGCGCCTGCTTGGAGCGGATCGGGGTGTCTCTGAGCGCGCTCGCTCAAGAGGTTCGGCCCGTGGCCGAAGGCGGATCGCCGATGCCCGGCGAAGCAGGTTGTATTCCTTTTAGGGAGCCGGCCCCGCAACGGCAAGGGCTAAGGCTTGGAATCATTGTAGAACCCGATATCGCTAACGAACCGTAAATGGTTTCCCGGCAGCTTTCTGGGAGGGTTTTGCCGGTTTGGGTGTGTCGAAGGGTCATATGGGCCGATTGGGCGTCTTTTTGGGTGTGATCTTGCTCCTGGAAGGGGCGGGAGCCGGTTGGGCGCAAGGCACCCAAGATCCGCCGCCCGCGCGCTGGTATCCCCCCGGCCAATCTGCGGTTCCGCAATCCGCATCGCTCGCACGGGCACCAGGTGCTCAAGTGCCGGTTGTCATGAATGTGCGCATCGGTGAGCACGAAGATCGCACGCGGTTTGTCGTTGAGCTTTCCGATCCGGTGAAGATGCGGGTGTTCACGCTCGCCAATCCCAATCGTGTCGTGATCGACATGCCGCAGGTGCTTTGGCGTATCCAGGGCCCGCAGCGGCCGAGCGGCAACGGCGCGGTGAAGAGCTACCGCTATGGTTTGTTCCGTCCCGGCGATTCCCGTTTCGTCATCGATCTCAATTCTCCAGTTACGGCGGGTGAACCCATGTTGTTGCCGCCGTCGGATGGCTACGGTTATCGCGTGGTCGTCGATCTTTTTCCGGCATCACAGAACAACTTCGACAAGAATGCGGGCTGGCCATCCGATCTGAAAGCTATCGAGGCCTTGGCGGAAGCACGGCTTGCTTCGCAGCCACCCCAACAACAAACGCAGCAAACACATGGTTCGCAGCGCAGGATCGTGGTGATTGATGCCGGCCATGGCGGCATCGATTCCGGCACGGTTGGCGTTAACGGCTTGCAAGAAAAGGATCTGGTGCTGGATGAAGCCAAGCGGCTGGGCAGGGTGCTTGTGCGTCGCGGCTACAACGTTCATCTCACGCGCGATACCGACATTTTCATTCCGCTGCGCGAACGTGTGAACATCGCGCGTGGCTATAGTGCGGACCTCTTCATCTCCCTGCATGCCGACAGCAATCCGAATCAGAGCGTGACGGGTTCGTCAGTCTATACGCTGTCCGAAAAAGGATCGGACAAGGAAGCCGAAGCGCTGGCTAAGAAAGAAAACCAGTCCGACGTCATCGCGGGCGTCGATCTGACGGGCCAAGACAATTCAGTATCCCACATCCTCATCGATCTCGCCCAGCGCGAGACCATGAACAAATCGTCCATTTTTGCCGAGGACGCAGTCCGGCAGTTGGGCAAAGCGACCGATGTCCTTCCGCGTACACCGCACCGCTCCGGCGCACTGGTGGTTTTGAAAGCGCCTGACGTTCCCGCCGTCCTTATCGAGCTCGGCTATCTCTCAAATGTTCAAGATTGCACCCAAATGGGTGGCGATAGCTGGCGCAATGGCGTGGCGAGCGCTATCGGAGATGCGGTGGATCGCTACTTCGCCCCCGCAACCGCAGGGCAGACGCTTTCCGACACCGGATCGCCGGAGTGACGCCGCGCCAAGCTCGCGTCATAATTGGGGTTTAACAGGGGGTCCGAAAAGGGCCGATCAGGGCATGTATCGTCGCATTGCGATTTATACCGGGCTGGGCGTTTGCGCCATCGTGTTGCTCGGCGTTCTCATTTTGACCGGCTACATCTACTCGCTGAGCCGCGATCTGCCGAGCGTGGAAGCCTTGCAGAACTATCAGCCGCCGGTGACGACGCGCGTTTATGCCGGAAATGGGGATCTGCTTGGCGAATACGCGCGCGAGCGACGCATCTTTGTGCCTATCGCCTTCGTGCCAAAGCTGGTGATCCAGGCATTTACTTCGGCTGAGGACAAGAATTTCTACAGTCATCCCGGCGTCGATCCGTCGGGCATCATGCGCGCGGCGGGCAAGGACATCATCAATGTCGTGCAGCACAAGCGTCTGGAAGGCGCATCGACAATCACGCAGCAGGTTGCCAAGAACATGCTGCTCAACAGCGAGGTAAAGTTCTCGCGCAAGATCAAGGAAGCGATCCTCGCCGTCCGCATCGACGCGACATATTCCAAGTCGAAGATTCTTGAGCTGTACCTCAACGAAATTTTCCTTGGCCAGAATTCCTACGGCGTTGCTGCCGCGGCGCTAAATTATTTCGGCAAGTCACTCGATCAGCTGGATGTGGCTGAGGTTGCATTCCTCGCGTCGTTGCCCAAAGCGCCGAGCAATTACGATCCCCGCTACCACGCAGAAGCTGCTCTCGATCGCCGCAACTGGGTGATCGGACAGATGTACGAGAACGGCTATATCACCCACGATCAGGAGCAGGCTGCGCTGGACGAGCCGCTTAGCACACAGATGCGCCCGCTTGGTATTCAGGCGGAAGATGCCGATTACTTCGTCGAGGAAGTGCGCCGCATTCTTTATTCGAAATATGGGGAGCAGGCGTTGTATGATGGCGGCCTGCAGGTTCGCTCGACACTAGATTCTCAGCTTCAAAACTACGCGGTGAACGCGTTGCGTGTTGGATTGGTACGCTATGACCGTCGCCACGGCTGGCGAGGCGCGGTCAGCAATATCAATATCGATGGCGACTGGAAAGAAGCGCTGGCGAGCGCCGGCAACCAGTCCGGTATTCCAACATGGCGCGTCGCTGCCGTGTTGGCATACGGCGATGCTAAATCCGCCGAGATCGGTTTTGCAGATGGCACACATGGGACGATCCCCTTCAGCGAGCTCACATGGGCTCATCCCGAATTCAAAAAGAGCGCCACGGTGGGTGCTGCACCGAACGGTCCGCAGGATGTGCTGAAGATCGGCGACGTGATCTACGCCGAGCCTCTCGATGGCAAGCCAGGGCAATACGGTTTGCGGCAGGTGCCGGAAGTGAACGGCGCCATTGTCGCGATGGATCCGCATACCGGCCGCGTACTGGCGCTGTCCGGCGGCTTCTCATACGCCTCCAGCCAGTTCGACCGTGCCATGCAGGCGATGCGCCAGCCAGGATCGTCCTTCAAGCCGTTCGTTTATGCCGCCGCGCTCGACAACGGCTTCACGCCTGTGAGCAAGGTGCTGGATGCGCCGGTGTCGTTGCCGCAAGGACCTGGCCTTCCCATGTGGACGCC
>Ga0265340_10001517_pt1 | contig 13312 bp, 10 predicted proteins | sample 4CB225metaG_FD_202082 | JGI IMG/M metagenome (GOLD analysis project Ga0265340, IMG submission 202082) | Rhizosphere microbial communities from Carex aquatilis grown in University of Washington, Seatle, WA, United States - 4-CB2-25 metaG | ecosystem: Host-associated > Plants > Roots >...
TGAAAGCGTCGAATCGAAGCCCCGGTAAACGGCGGCCGTAACTATAACGGTCCTAAGGTAGCGAAATTCCTTGTCGGGTAAGTTCCGACCTGCACGAAAGGCGTAACGACTTCCCCACTGTCTCCAATACAGGCTCAGCGAAATTGAACTCCCCGTGAAGATGCGGGGTTCCCGCGGTCAGACGGAAAGACCCCGTGCACCTTTACTGCAACTTTGCACTGGCATTAGGACTGCGATGTGTAGGATAGGTGGTAGGCTTTGAAGCGGAGGCGCTAGCTTTCGTGGAGCCGTCCTTGAAATACCACCCTTTGTGATCCTGATGTCTAACCGCGGCCTCGAAACGAGGTTCGGGACCATGCATGGTGGGCAGTTTGACTGGGGCGGTCGCCTCCCAAAGAGTAACGGAGGCGCGCGATGGTAAGCTCAGACCGGTCGGAAATCGGTTGTTGAGTGCAATGGCACAAGCTTGCCTGACTGCAAGGCCGACGGGCCAAGCAGAGACGAAAGTCGGTCATAGTGATCCGGTGGTCCCGCGTGGAAGGGCCATCGCTCAACGGATAAAAGGTACGCCGGGGATAACAGGCTGATCGCACCCAAGCGTCCATAGCGACGGTGCGGTTTGGCACCTCGATGTCGGCTCATCACATCCTGGGGCTGTAGCCGGTCCCAAGGGTATGGCTGTTCGCCATTTAAAGTGGTACGTGAGCTGGGTTTAGAACGTCGTGAGACAGTTCGGTCCCTATCTGCCGTGGGTGTTCGAAACTTGAGAGGACCTTTTCCTAGTACGAGAGGACCGGAAAGGACGTACCTCTGGTGGACCGGTTGTGGCGCCAGCTGCATTGCCGGGTAGCTAAGTACGGACGAGATAACCGCTGAAAGCATCTAAGCGGGAAACTCACCTCAAAACCAGGTTTCGCTTGAGAGCCGGGGTAGACCACCCCGTTGATAGGCCAGGTGTGTAAGCGCAGCAATGCGTTGAGCTTACTGGTCCTAATCGCTCGATTGGCTTGATCGCCAAGCACCGTTCCATGTCTGGAAACAAAGCCAGGCATCAATCACAGCAAAGCTCATTCGAGAGTGTCGTAACTCATTCTGTCCTTCGCCGGACTGGTGGTCCTAGCGGAGGAATTCCACCCGATCCCATTCCGAACTCGGCCGTTAAAGCCTCCAGCGCCCATGGTACTGCGGCTCAAGCCGCGGGAGAGTAGGTCGCCGCCAGTCCTGCCAAGGACAGAATGAATGGACCCTCATCCTGAGGAGCGCGAGCGCTAAGCCCGCGCGTCTCGAAGGAACCCCGCCATCACGCAAAAGCCCCGCCGGAGAAATCCGGCGGGGCTTTTGTTTTTCGCGCGGCGCGGGCTACCTCACCGGCGCCATCAAATGCTGATAGGGCGTGCCCGCCCACATCACATAGGGAACCGAAGTGTCGGGATCGGCGCTCTTGGGATAGGCGTCGTAGAAGCTCGGATCGGCGCCCACCACCATCACGTGCGGGCCGGTCTTGACCCAGTGGTTGGTGGCCGTCGGTTTGGCCGCATAAGGATCGGTGTTGCTGGCATCGGTGCCGCCCGCGAGCATGTACATAAATCCGACCTTGCCGGCGGCAGGGGGCTTATGAGCCATCAAGGCACCGACCCAATCCCACGCGTTCTTGTCCATGCACATCGGATCGGGGCCCGGTGTCGTCGGCTCGTCCGGCATACAGGTAAAGCCGTTGGTGCCTTCGCGCAGCGTGCGCAGCTTGCCCGCGGCGTCCATGGCGACGATCGTCGCGTTCTTTCCGATGTTCTTCGGCGCGGCGGACATCGCGCTGGCGATCATCGCCTTGTCTGCTTTGGATAACGGCGCCGACTTGGCGGGCGACATCGACATTTCCCCCGAGGCGGCGGCCAAGCAAAACGCCGACGCCGCAGCACCGGCCAACAGTCCTCTTATGATTCTTCCCTGCATGATTTTCTCCCGTTTGTTGATAGGTGAATTGATGACTCGAACCGCGCGGTCGGCGCATCGCGGCCTCGCACGGCACAAGGGAACGATATCGGCAATCAAGCGCCCACTAGAATCGCGCAAGTGTAACCTCGACAGCGGTGCGGGTCGCAAGCCAAAACCACCCATCGGATCGCGCAAAGCTGGCGGACGCTACGTCAGCAATTCATCGGGAACGACGTCGAACGGACGCTTAGTCCGGTTCAAGAGCCCCGCCATCACGCAAAAGCCCCGCTGGAGAAATCCGGCGGGGCTTTTTGTTCTTGCCGCGCCGCCCAAGCGCGCTAGCATGAGAGGCGTTCACCCAAGGTACGGACACGACGTTGCAGCGCGGCGACCTGATCCACCTTGCCGTTCTGCTGGGCTCGCTGACGTTGGCCTATCTGCTACCGTTCGAGTTGCTTCTCCTGGCCTATATCGTTATCGGCCCGGCGCACTACTACACCGAAATCTCTTGGCTGCATGATCGGAGCTATTTCCTCCCGCGCCGTGCCTTCGCGCTCGTGCTGGCAGCGGCCTCGCTGGGAGGAATGTTCATCGCCGAACCTTATTGGTCGGGTGTGCTCTTGTGGTGCTGTTTTCTGGCCTGCGCGATCGCGGCGCTGGCCGTGTCCGTGCCGCGCGCAATCAGTTTCGGCGTGGTCGGCGCGGCATTGACGGTCTTGCTGTGGCTAGACGGCGCTCCGTTTGCTCTTGTCGGCATATTGCTGCCGACCTTCATCCATGTCTCGATCTTCACGCTCGTGTTCATGACGTTGGGCGCCCTGCGCTCGCACAGCCGCGCGCAATTCGTCCTTATCGGGGCGTACCTTCTGGCGGTCGCGGCCATCCTGGTCGTGCCGCCTTCGACACGCACAGTCATTCCGATCTTCGCCAGCCTCGGTCGATATTATTTCGGTGACGTGGCGCCGTCGCTGGGCTCGATCTTCGGCATTCCCGATCTCCAATTTGCGGGCCGTATCACCGGGCTGCTGTCGTTCGTCTATACCTATCACTACCTCAACTGGTTCATTAAGGCGGACGTGATCCGCTGGACCAAGATGTCTCGTCCCCGCCTGATCGGCGTTGCCGGTTTGAGTGTGGCCTCGACCGGATTGTGCATTTACGATTACGGATTCGGCATAACCGTCTTGTTGCTCGTCAGCCTGTTGCATGTCCTGCTGGAATTTCCCCTTAACACGATCGCGATCCGACAACTCGGGGCGGTGGCTATCGGCAGGGGCCCGCTTCGCACGGCGGCCTGAAATCACGGACACATATATTGGCGGGAGGCGCGCCGGGCTTCGTCAGTTCAGCGCGAGGCTGAGAACGAAGCCCTTGATCGGATAGACGTTGGAACCCATCTGGCCGGCCGGGGTGTTGTAGACGCGCACCTTCGACCAGTCGTTGGCGGCGCTGACGTCGATCACCGGCGCGTTGAGATAGATGTTGCCGTCGCGGTGCCAATTGGCGTGATCGACGATGATCTCGCGGCTGGAGACGATGCGCTGAACCACCGCCACATGTCCGAGCTTCATCTTTCCGGTGCTGGCGAACACCATCACCGCACCCGGTTGAGGCTCGAAGCTTCTGGCATATTGGCCCTGGGCGTGATCCCACCAGGTCTTGGCGTCGCCGAAGATGGCGATGCCCGAGCGCAGCCGCGCGAACTCCACGCAATAGACGTGGCGCAGCGAGCGGATCACCGTAGGCGCGAGGCCCGCGGCCGTTTGATCTTCGCTGACGATGTTGAGCGTCGGCCCGCCGACGACAACGCCGTTCGCCGACGGCACCGCTGCCATCTCGGCAATGACGGGCTTGGGTGCGGGAAACGGAATATGCGCGCGTCTGTGAGCGCCCGCCGGACCGGCGGAGAGGATCAAGATGGCTGCAAGCGGGATCGCGGCGACGCGACGGGCACAGTCAAGATGAATCATGGGTGCCGTTTAGCCTAGGCAGCGGATTATGCCAACCGTGGCATGAATCACACATTAACGTGCGCAAAGGCCACTACTGCTGATTCGTTGGCGGTAATCCAAGGGGCGGCAGGGGCGACTCACGGCGGCGCAAGAAAGGCTCACTGGGGCAGCCGCGCCCCGCGTCAATCTGCACCTCGTTATCGACTGCTATTTCGCTCGGCCCGGACCGCCGCGCCGAGTCAAGTTGAAAATCGCCGGCGACGCGGAAATTTGTTTCGCATTTTCCCGCCACTTTCGGGCGCGCCATCCTGCGGTTATGATGCTCTGTAAGTTGGGTATCGACGAAGAATGTGCCGTGCCAAGCGGCGAGTGGGGGCGTTGTGAATCTCGATCCGAAATTTCTGATAGTCGGCGTGTGCGTTCTGGCGATTTCAATCGCGCTGGCGCTGATCCAAAGATTGATGCGCCGGCGCCCGCTCGAAGAGGCAATCGCGCCGCGCCCCATGGCGATGGCTCCCCACCCGATGGCCGCCGCCACGCTGCTGGCCGATACCGACAATGCCAGGCCGGGGGCCGTTCAGACCAAGACCATCGCCATCATCCACGATTTCGGCCTGCCGGATAATCAGCGCACGGAGCATCGCGAATATCTGACGGTGCGCGAGGCCTTCGAAGTGCTGGCGCAAATCCGCTCGGTCGGGCCCAATACGCCGATCGACATCATCCTGCACACGCCGGGCGGCAGCGCGTTCGCCTGCCAAATGATCGCCACGGCCTTGAAGGATCGCCCCAACACGACTGCCTATGTGCCCTATTGCGCGATGTCGGCGGGCACCATCATAGCGCTCGCCACCGAAAAGGTGGTGATGGGCGATCACGCCTGCCTGGGGCCGATCGACCTGCAGCTGGGCCCGTTCGCGGCGGAGTCCTTCATTCGCCTGCTCAAGGAAAAGCCGATCAAGGACGTCGACGATTTTGTCGTCCTGCTGGGCTATCTGGCGGAAAAGGATCTGAAGACCGCGCGGCAGCGTGCCTGCGAGATGCTCAACAAGAAGCATTTCGGCCGCGACGACGCCTGCCAGCTCACCGATTTCCTGGTCGGCGGCGACATGCCCCACAGCGAGCAGATCAGCCGCAGCCGCGCCAAGGAACTCGGCGTCAATGTGGCCAAGGAGGATTGCCCCGAAGCGGTCTTCCGCATGGTGGATGCGCGCCTGGAACTTCTGGCGGGCAGCAACGGATACAGCGCTGCGAGCGACTTCGACGCGGATTTCAAAGCCAAGGACCCGCGCTGAGCGTCAGTCCTTCGCCCGCTCCACATAGGCGCCGTCCTCGGTCATCACCACGACGCGCGTGCCCGGCACGATGTGGGTCGGCACCATGGTGCGCACGCCGTTCGACAGCAGCGCCGGCTTGAAGGAACCCGACGCCGTCTGGCCTTTGACCACCGGCTCGGTTTCGGTCACCTCCAGCGTCACGCGCTGGGGCAGCACGATCGACACAGCCGTGCCGTTATAGAGCGACAGCGTCACTTCCATGTTTTCCTGCAGATACGGCGCCCAGTCGCCGACCACCGCGCCGTCGACATGCAGCTGGTCGAAATGCTCGGGGTCCATGAAGACGTAATGCTCGCCGTCCTGGTAGAGATAATTGTAGGTCTTCTCGTCGATGAAGGCCTTTTCCAGACTTTCGGTGGTCTTGTAGCGATCGGTGACCTTCACCCCGTCGCTGATGCGGCGCATGTCGATGGTGGTCGTGGGCGTGCCCTTGCCGGGATGGAAGCTTTCCGCCTTGAGAATGACGTAGAGCTTGCCGTCCTTCTCGACGACATTGCCTTTGCGCACGGAGCTAGCGATAACCGAAACCACAGTTGACCTCGTCTCTGGAGCGGCGAGGCTATAGCAGGAGCATGTGTTCTGGCCAAGATGGGTTCCCCCTGGTGGGCTTCGGACCGCCACGCCGACCGCCGCCCGGCGCTCACCGCACGGGGGCGGATCAAGGCCGCGCTGCGTGCCCATTTCGAGGCCCAGGGCTTCAGCGAGGTCGAATGCGGCGCCCTGGCCGCCTCGCCGGGCAACGAGGCGCATCTGGCCGCCTTCGCGACTGAGGCCCTCGGCCCCGATGGCGCGCGGCGGATGCTTTATCTGCACACCTCGCCCGAGTTCGCCGCCAAGAAGCTGTTGGCGGCGGGGGAAAGCCGGATCTTCGATTTCGCCCGCGTCTTCCGCAACCGCGAGCAGGGGCCGCTGCACCTTGCCGAATTCACGATGCTGGAATGGTATCGCGCCCGCGAACCCTACACCGCCGTGATGGAGGATTGCCTCGACCTTCTGCGGATTGCCGCTGAGACTGCGGGCGCGGCTTCGTTCTCGTTCCAAGGCCGCACCTGCGACCCGCGCGCCGACGCCGAGCGGCTGACGGTCGCCGAGGCCTTCACCCATCACGCCGGCATCGACCTTCCGGCGACGCTGTCGGAGCGCGGCGAAGGCGACCGCCATGCGCTGGCGACGCGGGCGCGGCGCGCCGGTTTCGACGTGGCGGAGAGCGACAGTTGGGCCGACATCTTCAGCAAGGTTCTGGTCGCGCGCGTCGAGCCACGGCTCGGCCTCGAACGCCCGACCATCCTTTACGAATATCCGCGCTGCGAGGCGGCGCTGGCGCGCGCGACGCCTCACGATCCGCGGCTTGCCGAGCGCTTCGAGCTTTATGCCTGCGGCGTCGAACTGGCGAACGGATTCGGCGAGCTGACCGACGCGGCGGAACAACGCGCGCGCTTCAAGGCCGAAGAGAATGAGCGCGAGCGCATCTATGGCGAACGCTATCCGATTGACGAAGATTTCCTTGCCGCGCTGGCGCAGATGCCGGAAGCCTCAGGCGTCGCGCTCGGCTTCGACCGTCTCGTCATGCTGGCGGTGGGGGCACGCAATCTGGACGACGTGATCTGGACACCGGCGCCATGACGCTCAAATCGCCCCGCGCCCTGGCCGATGCCGGATTGATCGCCTCCGACCGCATTGCCGCGCTCGAACCCGTCGCCGCGCGCTACGCCGTCGCGATCACGAACGACATCGCAATGCTGCTCGGCAACGATGCTATCGCGCGGCAATTCATACCCAGCGAAGCGGAACTCGTCACCACGCCGGAAGAGGGCGCCGATCCCATCGGCGATGTGGCGCATTCGCCGGTCCCGGGCATCGTCCATCGCCACAAGGACCGCGTGCTGTTCAAGCTGGTGCACGCCTGCCCGGTCTATTGCCGCTTCTGCTTCCGCCGCGAGATGGTCGGCCCCGACGGCGAAACTGCGCTGTCGCCGCAGGCATTCGAAACCGCACTGGCTTACATAGCCGCGCATCCAGAGATTTGGGAAGTGATCGTGACCGGCGGCGATCCCTTTATCCTGAGCACCCGGCGCGTGGAGGAAGTGAGCCGCTGCCTCGCTGCGATCACTCACGTCAAGGTCATCCGCTGGCACACCCGCGTGCCGGTGGTCGATCCGGCGCATATCGACGACGATTTCGTCGCCGCGCTCATTGTGTCCGGCGCCACGACCGTCGTGGCACTGCACGCCAATCATCCGGCGGAACTGACTTCCGAGGCGCGCGCGGCCTGCGCCCGTCTGATCGACGCTGGTATTCCTATGCTCTCCCAAAGCGTGCTGCTGCGCGGCGTCAACGACGATGTGGAAACTCTGGATGCGCTGATGCGCGCCTTCGTCGAGAACCGCATCAAACCTTATTATCTACACCATGCGGACCTTGCGCCGGGCACCTCGCATTTCCGCGTGACCATCGCGGAAGGCCAACGCCTGATGCGCGAATTGCGCGCGCGGGTTTCGGGGCTGTGCGTTCCCCAATATGTCATCGACATTCCCGGCGGCCACGCCAAGGTGGGGCTGCTATCCGACGATGTGGAGAAGACCGAACGCGGCTATCGCCTGCGCGACCACACCGGCCGCTGGCATTCCTATCCGTGAGCGAAGTCTAGAGGTCCACTTCCGACGACGTATAGGCCGCGGCGATGATCCCGCCGTCCACCGGCAGGACAGTGCCGGTGACATACGCCGAAGCGCGCGAACAATAGAAGATCGCGGCCCCGATCATGTCATCGTCGGTGCCGAGGCGTTTACGCGGCACGGACGCTTCCATCTGCCGGCGTTTCACTGCCAGCACCGGCGCAAGCATCTTGGTCTCGAACGGTCCCGGCGCGATGGCGTTGACGTTGATATTGTCCTTGGCGAGATGCTTGGCCAGGTTGCGCGTCAGGTGATGCATGGCGGCCTTGCTCGCCGAATAGGCATAGCTCTCGTAGTCCGGCTGCAGAATGCCGTCTATCGAGCCGATATTGACGATCCGCGCCGGATCGTCCGCCGTCGCCGCGTTGCGCAGCAAAGGCAACAGCGCCTGGGTCAGCAGGAAGATCGCCTTCAGGTTAAGGTTCATCACCTTGTCCCAGCCAGCTTCCGTATATTGGTCTATGGGTTGGCCCCAGGTGGCGCCGGCGTTGTTGATCAGGATGTCGAGCTTGGTCTCGCGTGCCTTGATCTCGCCGGCCAGTAGCTTGATCTGCGAGGGATCGCCGAGGTCGTGGGCAAGCGGAATGCAAGTACCGGTCTTCGACAATTCCGCCGCCGCCTGTTCGCAAGTCACGGCACTGCGCGATGAGATATAGGTCTTGACGCCCGCCTCGACGAAACCGCGTGCGATCATCAAGCCGATGCCGCGCGAGCCGCCGGTGACGAGCGCCGTCTTGCCCTTCAGGGAAAACAACCTATCGAGCGCCATGACCGTCAATCTCAGCGATATTCGGCGTTGACCTGTGCCAGCATATCGGCACCCGGGCAAAGCTCGTCCTGACCGAGCCGGTTGAGACCCTGCTCAATCGTGGCCAAATGGGCGTGCAGATCCTCCGGCTCGGGATCGAGATAGAGCAAGCCGGTGGCGATCTCGCCCGCTTCGTAGCGATCCTGCAGATGCGCCATCGCCCCCACGCGATTACTCGGGTCGTAATCGGGGCGCAGCTTGGCGAGCTTGAGCACCGATCCGTCGTGCTGGCGCACAATCTCCGTGGCGCCTTCCTCGTACTCGACGGTGATCTCCTCACGCGGCGGGACGTAATCGAGCTTGTTGACCGACTCATTGTGCTCGCGCACGTAATCGAAGCTCTTGGTCGAGCCGGCGTGGTTGTTGAACGTCACGCAGGGGCTGATGACGTCGAGTACGGCCGAGCCCTGGTGCGAGATCGCCGCCTTGATGAGCGGCACGAGCTGCTTCTTGTCGCCCGAGAAGCTGCGCGCCACGAAGGTCGCGCCCAGCAGGATCGCCAGCGACACCAGATCGATCGGCGAGTCGGTGTTGACCGCGCCGCCCTTGGCTTTCGAGCCTTTGTCGGCGGTGGCCGAGAACTGGCCCTTGGTCAGTCCATAAACGCCGTTGTTCTCGCAGATATAGACCATGTTGACGCCGCGGCGCAGGCAATGGGCAAACTGGCCGAGCCCGATGGAGGCGCTATCGCCGTCGCCCGATATGCCGAGATAGATCAGCTCGCGATTGGCGAGGTTGGCGCCGGTCAAGACGGAAGGCATGCGCCCGTGCACGGCGTTGAAGCCGTGGCTTTGGCCCAGGAAATAATCCGGTGTCTTCGACGAGCAACCGATGCCCGACAGTTTCGCCACCCGATGCGGCTCGATGTCGAGCTCGAAACAGGCCTGGATCACTGCCGCGCTGATCGAATCGTGGCCGCAGCCGGCGCACAAGGTGGAGATGCGCCCTTCGTAATCGCGATGCGTGAAGCCCAACTTGTTGGTCGGCAGGCCGGGATGATGCAGCTTCGGTTTGGTGATGTAGGTCATTCGGCCGCTTCCTTGGCTTTGGCGGGTCGCATGCGTTCGCCGATGACCTTGGTGATGAACCGCGCGGTGATCGGCGTGCCGTCGTAATGCAGGATCGATATGCAGCGCGCCGGATCGATGGCGCATTCGTCGACGATCAGCTTGAGGAGTTGGGCGTCGCGGTTCTGCTCGACGACGAATACCGATTCGTGGGCGACGATGAAATCGACGACCTCGTCGGGGAACGGAAAGGCGCGCAGGCGCAGCGCATCGAGATGCAGGCCCTGGTGCTCCAGCGCATCCAGCGCCTCGTCCATGGCCGCGGAAGTCGAGCCGTAATAGATCACGCCGCGCTTGGTCTTCTCTTTCGCCGGTCTCAATATCGGTTTGGGTACCAGCGACTTGGCGGTGTCGAACTTCTTGAGCAGGCGCTGCATACCGGCGACGTAAATATGGCCTTCCTCGGTATAGCGCGCCGCGCCGTCATGGCTCGATCCACGGGTGAAGAATGCGCCCAGCGTGGGATGGGTGCCAGGCAGCGTGCGGTAGGGAATGGCGTCGCCGTCGACGTCGGTATAGCGGCCGAAGGGCGTGCCCGCCTCAAGCTGCTCGGCGGTCATCACCTTGCCGCGGTCGAATTTGCGCTCCTTGTCCCAGACAAAGGGTTTGCTCAGCCAGTCGTTCATGCCGATGTCGAGATCGCTCATCACGAAGACGGGCGTCTGCAGGCGCTCGGCAAGGTCGAAGGCGTCGGCGGCGAAGGCGAAGACTTCGTGCGGGTCTTCCGGCAACAGCATCACATGCTTGGTGTCGCCATGGCCGGCATAGGCCGCGATCAAGAGATCCGCTTGTTGGGTGCGCGTCGGCATGCCGGTGGACGGACCGCCGCGCTGGATGTCGAACACCACGGCGGGAATTTCGGCGTAATAGGCGAAGCCGAAGAACTCCTGCATCAGCGAAATTCCAGGCCCGCTGGTGGCGGTGAAGGAGCGCACGCCGTTCCAGCCGGCGCCCAGCACCATGCCGATGGCGGCGATCTCGTCCTCCGCCTGCACGATGGCGTAGCGGTTCTTCTTTGTGGCCGGATCGACGCGGAAGCGCTTGCAGTGCTTGGCGTAATATTCGGCGACCGACGTCGAGGGCGTGATCGGATACCAGGCGCACACCGTCGCCCCGCCCCACACCGAGCCCAGCGCGGCAGCCTCGTTGCCCGAAATGAAAAGGCGATCACCCACCTTGTCGGTGCGCTTGAGCTTCAGCGCACAGGCGCCTTCCAGATTCTCGCGCGCATAATCGAAGCCGAGATTAAATGCCTGAAGATTCGGCGCGATCAGCTTTTCCTTGCCTTCGAACTGCTCGGCGATCAGCCAGCGCACTGCGGCCGCCTCGACGCCGAGGAGGTACGCCATCGCGCCGACATAGGCGACGTTCTTGAACAGCTGGCGCTGGCGCGGATCGCTGAAGGCCTTCACGCACATCTCGGTCAGCGGGACCGGCAGGAGCGTGATGTCCTTGCGGAACTTGCTCGCGGGAAACGGCTTGGTCGAATCGTAGAGCAGATAGCCGCCGGGATCGATCGAGGCGACATCCTTGTCCCAGGTCTGCGGGTTCATCGCGACCATCAGGTCGACGCCGCCGCGCCGACCGAGCCAGCCTTCGCCCGAGACGCGAACCTCGTACCAGGTCGGCAGACCCTGAATGTTCGACGGGAAAATGTTGCGCGAAGCCACCGGCACGCCCATGCGCAGGATCGAGCGCGCGAACAGCTCGTTGGCCGACGCCGAGCCCGAGCCGTTGACGTTGGCGAATTTGACGACGAAGTCGTTGGTGGCGCTTATCGGCTGCATGCGTGCGCTTTCGCGGGTTCGAGATAGAACTTCTTCATGTCCCAGGCGCCGGTGGGGCAACGCTCGGCGCACAGCCCGCAATGCAGGCAGACATCTTCGTCCTTCGCCATAATGTTGCCGGTCTTCATTTCGCCGGAAATGTAGAGGTCCTGGGTCAGGTTCGGCGCGCTCGCGGTCAACCGGGTGCGCAGATCGCTCTCCGGCCCGTTGAGCGTGAAGGTTATGCAGTCCATCGGGCAGATGTCGACGCAGGCGTCGCATTCGATGCAGAGATTCTTCTCGAACACTGTCTCGATGTCGCAGTTGAGGCAGCGTTGCGCTTCCTTGAAGGCGAGCTCCTTATTGAAGCCCAGTTCGACCTCCATGTTGATGTCTTTCAACGTCAGTTCTTGCGGCGCATGGGGCACCTTGAAGCGCAGATCGAGCGAGACGTCGTTGTCATAGGACCATTCGTGGATGCCCATCTTCTGGCCGAGAATGTTGACCAGCGGGGAGGGCCTCACCGTCACGTCCTCGCCGTTGCAGGCGAGATCGATGGAGAGCGCCGCTTCGTGGCCGTGCGCCACCGCCCAGATGATGTTCTTGGGGCCGAAGGCCGCATCGCCGCCGAAGAACACTTTGGGATTGGTCGATTGCATGGTCGCGGGATCGACCTTGGGCATGTTCCATTCGTCGAATTCGACGCCGCTGTCGCGTTCGATCCAGGGAAAGGCGTTCTCCTGGCCGACCGCGACCAGCACGTCGTCGCATTCCATCAGCACGTCGGGCTCGCCCGCGGGAACCAGTTTGCGCCGGCCCTTGACGTCGTATTCGGCCTTGACCTTCTCGAAGATCACGCCGGTCAGCTTGCCGTTCTTGTGCGCGATTTCCTTGGGCACCAGGAAATTGTGGATCGGTATACCTTCACCCATCGCGTCGTCTTTTTCCCAGGGCGAGGCCTTCATCTCGGCGAAGCCTGAACGCACGACCACATCGACCTTCTCGCCGCCCAGCCGCCGCGAGGTGCGGCAGCAATCCATCGCGGTGTTGCCGCCGCCCAGCACGATCACGCGCTTGCCGATCGAGGTCGTATGGCCGAACGAGACCGACGCCAGCCAGTCGATGCCGATATGGATATGCTCGGCGGCTTCCTTGCGGCCGGGGATGTCGAGGTCGCGCCCGCGCGGCGCGCCGCAGCCCACGAACACGGCGTCGTAGCCTTCCGCCAGGATCGCCTTCAGCGAGTCCACGCGCTGGCCGAAGCGGGTTTCGGGTTCGAGGCCGAGGATATATCCGCATTCCTCGTCGAGCACGCGTTCGGGCAGCCGAAACTTCGGGATCTGCGTGCGCATCATCCCGCCGGCGAACGGATCGGCATCGTAGATCACGCATTGATAGCCGAGCGGCAACAGATCGCGCGCCACGGTGAGCGAGGCGGGCCCGGCGCCGATCAGCGCGATGCGCTTGCCGTTCTTGACCATGGCAGGTTTCGGCAAGCGGTCTCGAATGTCGTCCTTGGAATCGGCGGCGACGCGCTTCAACCGGCAGATCGCAACCGGTTCGTTGTTCCCTTCCACCCGCCCGCGCCTACATGCCGGCTCGCACGGCCTGTCGCAGGTGCGCCCGAGTACGCCGGGAAACACGTTGGACTGCCAGTTGATCATGTAGGCGTCGGAGTAGCGCCCCTCCGCGATCAGCCGGATATATTCGGGCACCGGGGTGTGCGCCGGACATGCCCATTGGCAGTCGACGACTTTGTGAAAGTAATTCGGATT
>Ga0265340_10001518_pt1 | contig 13312 bp, 14 predicted proteins | sample 4CB225metaG_FD_202082 | JGI IMG/M metagenome (GOLD analysis project Ga0265340, IMG submission 202082) | Rhizosphere microbial communities from Carex aquatilis grown in University of Washington, Seatle, WA, United States - 4-CB2-25 metaG | ecosystem: Host-associated > Plants > Roots >...
GTACATATAGCTTCGTATCCGGGCGCTGAATTTCCGATTGGCTTTCGCTGCCGCCGGGCGAATAAGGAGCTAATACCATGCCGGTTGCAACACCTCTGCGCGTCATCGAAGGTCATTCCATGGACAAGACAAAGGCGCTCGATGCGGCGCTGAGCCAGATCGAGCGCTCGTTCGGGAAGGGCTCGATCATGCGGCTCGGCAAGAACGAATCGCCGGTCGAGATCGGAACGGTTTCGACGGGTTCGCTGGGGCTCGATATTGCGCTCGGCATCGGCGGTCTGCCGCGCGGCCGCATCGTGGAGATTTACGGGCCGGAGTCGTCGGGCAAGACGACGCTGGCGCTGCACGTCGTTGCGGAGGCGCAGAAGTCGGGCGGCATCTGCGGCTTCATCGATGCGGAACATGCGCTGGACGCGACCTATGCCCGCAAGCTCGGCGTGAACCTTGATGACCTGCTCATTTCCCAGCCCGATACCGGCGAGCAGGCGCTTGAAATCGTCGACACGCTGGTGCGTTCGGGTGCCATCGACGTGCTGGTGATCGATTCGGTGGCGGCGCTGACGCCCAGGGCCGAAATCGAGGGCGAGATGGGCGACCAGCTTCCCGGCCTGCAGGCGCGGCTGATGAGCCAGGCGCTGCGCAAACTCACCGGGTCGATCTCACGCTCCAATACCACGGTCATTTTCATCAACCAGATCCGCATGAAGATCGGCGTGATGTTCGGCAGCCCCGAGACTACGACCGGCGGCAACGCGCTCAAGTTCTACGCCTCGGTTCGCCTTGATATCCGCCGCATCGGCTCGATCAAGGAGCGTGAGGAGGTCGTCGGCAACCAGACGCGGGTAAAGGTGGTCAAGAACAAGCTCGCCCCTCCGTTCAAGCAGGTCGAGTTCGACATCATGTACGGCGAGGGCGTCTCCAAGACCGGAGAACTCGTCGACCTTGGGGCGAAGGCCGGTGTCGTCGAGAAGTCCGGCGCCTGGTTCTCCTACGACAGCCAGCGGCTGGGGCAGGGGCGCGAGAATTCCAAGGCATTCCTGAGGGACAATCCGGCGATCGCCAACGCGATCGAGAAGGCCATCCGCTCGAATGCCGGCCTCATCGCCGAGAAGTTTCTCGAGCGGGCCGATCCCACTGACGAAGAAAGCGATGGCGCTGCCGAGTAGGCGACAGTGGAGCAGCGGGTCAGCCTGGTCACGCTTGGTGTCGTGGACGTCGATCGTTCGCGGCGCTTCTACGAGGGGCTGGGCTGGAGGCGCGGCAATCGCGACGATGGCGTCGTCTTCTTCCAGGTTCCGAGTGGCGTACTGGCGCTGTGGAACCGGGCGGCGCTGGCTGCCGAGACCGGCCTCCCGGATGGCGGGGGGTTCGGCGGTATTGCGCTTGCCTATAACGCGCGTTCTCGAGCCGAGGTTGATATGGTGATTGCGGAGGCAGAGGGTGCGGGCGCGCGCATCCTCAGGCGTCCTGTCGAGACATTCTGGGGTGGCTACTCGGGTTATTTCGCCGATCCTGACGGTCATCCCTGGGAGGTTGCCCATAACTCCGCCTGGTCGTTCGATGCACAGGGTGGAGTGGTTCTTCCCGCGTGATCCTCACGTGAGGATTGGACACGGCTCGTTTTCCGGGGCTAAAACGCCGGCGGCCGCGCTTGGCGGCCGTTTGTTTCGGCACCGGTGAACATGATCAGCGTCAACGATATTCGCGGGAAATTCGTCTCGTTTTTCGAGGAAAACGGCCATACCGCCGTGCCGTCGAGTTCGCTCGTCCCGCGCAACGATCCGACGCTGATGTTCACCAACGCCGGCATGGTCCAGTTCAAGGACTATTTTACCGGCCGGGCAGTGTCGCAGTTTCCGCGCGCGGTGACGGCGCAGAAGTGCGTTCGCGCCGGCGGCAAGCACAACGACCTCGACAATGTCGGCTATACCGCGCGCCATCACACCTTCTTCGAGATGCTCGGCAATTTCTCATTCGGCGACTACTTCAAGGAGCGCGCGATCGAGCTGGCGTGGAATCTGGTGACCAAGGAATTCGGTCTGGCGAAGGACAAGCTGACCGTCACCGTCTACCACACCGACGATCATGCCTTCGATCTGTGGAAGAAGATCGCCGGCCTGCCGGAACAACGGATCATCCGCATCGCCACCAGCGATAATTTCTGGGCGATGGGCGATACCGGCCCGTGCGGGCCGTGCTCGGAAATCTTCTACGATCACGGCGAGCACATTGCCGGCGGCCCGCCCGGCAGCCCCGATGCCGATGGCGACCGCTTCATTGAGATCTGGAACCTCGTGTTCATGCAGTTCGAGCAGATCGCGGGCGGCGGCCGGGTCGATCTACCGCGTCCCTCGATCGACACCGGCATGGGGCTCGAGCGCGTCGCCGCGGTGATGCAGGGCGTCCACGACAACTACGACATCGACCTGTTCAAGACGCTGATTGCCGCTTCGGTCGAGCTGATCGGGGTGAAGGCGGAGGGCGAGCACCGCGCCAGCCATCGCGTCATCGCCGATCACCTGCGGGCGTCTAGCTTCCTAATCGCCGATGGCGTGTTGCCCTCCAACGAGGGGCGCGGCTATGTGCTGCGTCGGATCATGCGGCGCGCCATGCGCCACGCGCACATGCTGGGCGCCAAGGAACCGGTCATGTACCGCATGGTGCCGACGCTGGTCGCCGAGATGGGCCGTGCGTATCCGGAATTGGTGCGCGCTGAGGCGCTCATCCGCGAGACGCTCCGACTCGAGGAAATGCGTTTCGGCCGCACGCTGGAGCGCGGCCTGTCGTTGCTCGACGAGGCGACCGGCGGTCTCTCGCAGGGCGCGACGCTTGCCGGCGATGTCGCCTTCCGCCTCTACGACACCTACGGTTTTCCGCTCGACCTGACGCAGGACGCGCTGAAGGCGCGCGGGATCGCGGTCGATACCGCCGGTTTCGAAACCGCGATGGAGCGCCAAAAGGAGGAGGCGCGCGCGAGCTGGGCCGGTTCCGGCGACACGCAGACCGAGCCCGTGTGGTTCAAGCTACGCGAGTCGCTCGGCGCGACCGAGTTTCTGGGCTACGACACCGAGAATGCCGAGGCAGAAATTCTGGCGTTGGTAAAAGACGGCGAGGGCGTGCGGACGGCCAGCGTCGGCGAGGATGTTGGCATCGTCGTCAACCAGACGCCGTTTTATGCCGAGCAGGGTGGTCAGCTTGCCGACGAGGGGCTGATCGCTGGCGAAAAGGGCGGCGCGGTCGTGTCCGACGTCCAGAAGCGTGCCGACGGCATGGTGGTTCACTATGCCAAGGTCAACGACGGCGCGCTCTCGGTCGGTGACGCCGTGCGCATGTCGGTCGACCACGCCCGGCGCGCATCGATCCGCGCCAACCACTCGGCGACGCACCTGCTTCATGCGGCGCTGCGCAACGTGCTCGGTTCGCACGTGGCGCAGAAGGGCTCGCTGGTGGCGCCTGACCGGCTACGTTTCGATTTCTCGCACCCGAAGCCGATGGACGCGCACGAGATCGAGGCGGTGGAAGACCTCGCTAACGCGGTGCTGCTGCAGGACTCCGCCGTGACGACGCGGCTGATGGATCGCGACGAGGCGATGCACTCCGGCGCCATGGCGCTGTTCGGCGAGAAATACGGCGACGAGGTGCGCGTGGTGCAGATGGGCACGCTGCCCGGCGCAACCCCCGAGCGTCCCTATTCGGTCGAGCTCTGTGGCGGCACGCATGTAGCGCGCACCGGCGAGATCGGTCTGGTTACGCTGGTTGGTGAGGCCGGTGTCGCGGCGGGCGTGCGCCGCATCGAGGCGCTTACCGGCGCGGCGGCGCGCAAGTATCTCGGCGAGCAGGAAAAGCGGCTCCGCGCCGCGGCGCTGGCGCTCAAGGTGCGGCCCGACGAAGTGGCGGAGCGGGCCGCCACGCTGATGGACGAGCGCCGCAAGCTGGAGCGCGACCTCGCCGAGGCGCGCAAGAGGCTCGCCATGGGTGGCGGCAGTGGCATGACAGCAGACGGTCAGGCCAACAGTTTCCACAATATCAGCGGGACTAATTTTCTTGGCCGCACGGTCACTGGCATCGCGCCAAAGGATCTGAAGAGTCTCGTCGACGAAGGTAAGAAGACCGTTGTGTCAGGAGTGGTAGCATTTGTCGGCATCTCCGATGACGGCAAGGCAGGACTGGTCGTCGGCGTTACAGCCGATCTCGTCGGCCGATTCGATGCAGTGACGCTGGTCAAGGCGGGTGCCGAGGCGCTCGGCGGCAAGGGCGGCGGTGGGCGCCCGGACATGGCGCAGGCCGGCGGGCCAGACGGCGGCAAGGCCGACGCTGCGCTGGCGGCCATCGAAGCGGCGATGGCGGGGACAGGCTGAGCGCGCATGGAGGCCGGGCCCCGTCACGATAGCATCCGGCGGCGCACGTTCGATCTGCTTGAACATGTCGATCGCCACGCGCGGCTGCCGCAGGTCGTCGCGGGTGCGCTGGTCACGCTCATCCTGGTCAACGTGGTGGCGGCCATCTTCCAGACCGTGCCGTCGCTGGAGTCCGAATATGCCGGGCTGTTCTTCGGAATCGAGGCGGTGTCGCTGGTCATCTTCGCCGCCGAGTACATCGTCCGACTGTGGGCTTCTGTGGAGCATCCGCGGGCGCGCGGCAAAGCCCGCTGGCGGGCGCGGCTGGCCTATGCGGTAACGCCCGCCGCGATCGTCGATCTCCTCGCCATCGCCCCGTTTTTCGTCGACGTGCTAACCGATGTGCATCTGCGCGTCGTCGTTCTCATCCGGCTGCTCCGCCTGTTCAAGCTGGCGCGCTATTCGACGGGCTTCCAGTCGTTGTTCGAGGCCTTCCGGCGCGAGCGCCAGGCGCTGATCGCGAGCTTCCTCATCATGGTTTCGGTCGTCCTGGTCTCCGCGTCGTTTGCCTATATGGCCGAGCACGAGGTGCAACCGGAGGCTTTCGGGTCAATTCCCGCGGCGATCTGGTGGTCGATGGAAACGATTACGACCGTTGGCTACGGCGACGAGGTGCCGAGAACCGTTCTCGGCCGCATCGTGGGCGGCCTCACGATGATCTCCGGCATCCTGATGATTGCGTTGCCGGTCGCCATTCTGGGCAGCGCCTTTGCCGAAGTCGTCCGCCAGCGCAGCTTCGTCATTACCTTCGGCATGGTCGCGCGCATCCCGCTGTTCTCGGAGATCGGGCCGCAGGCGCTCAGTGAAATGCTGCCCCACCTGCGGGCGCAGACGATCGAGGCGGGCACGGTTATCGTCGAGCCGGAGGGCGGGGATGAATCGCTGTTCGTCATCGCCGATGGGACGGTCGAAGTCGACTACACGCATTCGCGCCGGCGACTGGGGCCGAACGAAGCCTTCGGCGCCGCGCCCGATCCGGCGGCTCCCGGCGAGCACTACTCGGCAATGGCGCTGACGCGGGTGAAGCTGCTTTCGCTCGATCGCGCGGAGCTTCGCCATCTGGCGACGCGCTATCCCGAACTCGCCGATCGGCTGAAGCCGGCTGTGCTGCCCGCCGCCTGAGTGTCGTTTAGCTGCCCGGCACGCGGTTCTGGTTCTGGCGCTCGACCATCCAGCCGGGGTATTCCGGCGGCAGGGCGCTCATCTTGTCCAGCCGCTCCATCTCATCGACGCTGAGTTTCAGATCGACTGCCGCGAGGTTGTCGTCGAGCTGCTCGGCGGTCTTGGCGCCGATGATCACCGACATCACGACCGGCTTGTGCAGCAGCCAGGCGAGCGCGACGCGGGCGACCGACACGCCGTGCGCCTTGCCAATCTCGCGCATGATGTCAACGCAATCGAAGGCACGCTCCTTGTTGACCGGCGGAAAGTCGAACGTCGCGCGGCGGCTGCCTTCGGGGCCCTTGCCGTCACGATCGTACTTGCCGCTGAGCAGGCCGCCGGCCAGCGGACTCCACACCATCAGGCCGATCTTCTGGTCCATGAGGAGCGGCACGATATCGCGCTCAAGGTCGCGGCCGGCGATCGTGTAATAGGCTTGCAGGGTGACGAACCGTGCCCAGCCGTGGCGGTCAGCAATGCCCAGCGCCTGAGCGATGCGCCATGCCGCCCAGTTGGAGACCCCGACGTAGCGCACGTATCCGGCGCGAACGATGTCCTCCAGGGCGCGGACTGTCTCTTCCACTGGCGTCAGCATGTCCTGGCCGTGGATCTGGTAGAGGTCGATGTGGTCTGTACCCAGCCGCTTCAGGCTGGCGCGCACCGCATCCATGATGTGGCCGCGCGAGGAGCCACGCTCGTTGGCGCCCTTGCCAGTGACGCCGTTGGCCTTGGTTGCCAGCACGATCTCACTGCGGGGCCGCCCCGAATTGACCATGGCGCGGCCCGTGATCTCCTCCGACAGCCCTTCGGAATAAACGTCGGCGGTATCGATGAAATTGACGCCCTTATCGAGCGCGCTGGCGACGATCCTGTCGGCTGCCGTCTGATCGACATCGCCGATATTGGTCCATATGCCGCCGCGGCCGCCGAAGGTCATGGTGCCGAGACAGAGTTCCGAAACGAGGAGGCCGGTGCCGCCGAGGGTCTTGTAGCGCATGGGAGGTGTCCGAAGGGAAGAGCGCGCGGAATGCGCGCTCCCGTGAACTTAGGGCGGACGGCGTGAACAGTCACGGGCGTCGCTGCCGCGACGGGAAGCCTTACCCGCCGCTGCCGCAGGGAATCCCAATGCCTACGCCATCGCCTTCTTGAGGTTCTCGTCGACCTTGTCGAGGAAGCCTGAGGTCGTCAGCCATTTCTGGTCGGGACCGACGAGGAGAGCGAGGTCCTTGGTCATGTAGCCGGCCTCGACCGTGTCAACGCACACCCGCTCCAGCGTATCGGCGAATTTCGCCAGCGCCGGGTTGTTGTCGAGCGTGGCGCGGTGCGCCAGGCCGCGGGTCCAGGCGAAGATCGAGGCGATCGAGTTGGTGGAGGTCTCGCGGCCCTTCTGGTGCTCGCGGTAATGGCGGGTCACCGTGCCGTGGGCGGCTTCGGCCTCGACGATCTTGCCGTCGGGCGTAAACAGCACCGAGGTCATCAGGCCGAGCGAGCCGAAGCCTTGCGCGACGGTGTCCGATTGCACGTCGCCATCGTAGTTTTTGCACGCCCAGACGTAGCCGCCCGACCACTTGAGCGCCGAGGCGACCATGTCGTCGATGAGACGATGCTCGTAGGTGATGCCGGCCGCCTTGAACTTGGCAGCGAAATCGGCGTCGAACACTTCCTGAAACAGGTCCTTGAAGCGGCCGTCGTAGGCCTTGAGGATCGTGTTCTTGGTCGACAGGTAGACCGGGTATTTGCGCGCCAGACCGTAGTTCAGGGACGCGCGGGCGAAATCCCGGATCGAGTCGTCGAGATTGTACATGCCCATCGCAACGCCGGCGGAGGGGGCCTTGAACACCTCGTGCTCGATGGTGGTTCCGTCCTCGCCGACGAACTTGATCGTCAGCTTGCCCTTGCCCGGGAAAAGGAAGTCCGTCGCCTTGTACTGATCACCAAAGGCGTGGCGGCCGATGATGATCGGCTTGGTCCAACCCGGTACCAGCCGCGGCACGTTCTTGCAGATGATGGGCTCGCGGAAAATCACCCCGCCGAGGATGTTGCGGATGGTGCCGTTCGGCGACTTCCACATCTGCTTGAGATTGAATTCCTTAACGCGCGCCTCGTCGGGCGTGATGGTGGCGCACTTCACCCCAACGCCGTGCTTCTTGATCGCCTCGGCCGCCTCGACGGTGACCTTGTCGTCGGTGGCATCGCGGTTCTCGATGCCGAGGTCGTAATAGAGCAGCTCGAGATCGAGGTAGGGGCGGATGAGCTTGTCCTTGATCATCTGCCAGATGATGCGGGTCATCTCGTCGCCATCGAGTTCAACCACGGGGTTGGCGACCTTGATCTTCTGCATCGGAGGCAAGCCTTTCAGGAAAGGGGATAAGCCCGCGGCGGAGGGTGTCCGCAGGCGGAATGTCCAGCGTTTAGCACCGCGACCGGCACGTTAAAAGACGGGTCGGCGACGCAGGCGCCAGCCACGCAGATGCCAAAATCGGACCACTTTGGTCGGCTACGCGAGCTTGGCGACGACCTCGCCAGAGATTGGATCGGTGACGCCGAGGCTGCCGCCCAAGTCCTCCAGAAGATGACGGACCTTGTCGAGGCTCGCGATCATCTCCGGCCTCGCCGCCACGATATCGCTCATGGCGTCCCATTCGCCGACAAGACAGTAACTGCGATCCGCGACCTTGATCATTTCGATCTTGCGAATGCCCTTGGGCCGGATCACCGCCTCCTTTTGCAGGGCGATGAATTCAGCGTCCTTGCCTGCTTTCACGCGGAAGCGAACGACGTTGTAAGCGGTCATTCCAGATCTCCTGTCGGTTGCGAAGAATCTGTACCTCAGGCGGGAAGGCGTCGGACGGCCAGAGCGATCGCAATGTAGCTCCAGCCGCTGAAAATCAGGGAAATTCCCACGAGAGTTCCCGGTACCCATGCGCCCGAAAACGGCCAGGCTGCCAGGATCATCAATCCGACTACGGCGGCGAGTATGCCTGCGGCGACCATCCAGCCCCACCCGCTGTGCGGGCGATAGCGGAAGCCAATGACAAGCTGGATGATACCCTTGGCGAGGAACATGATGCCAAGCACAAGCGCCAGCGTGATCGCGCCGTTCAGCGGATAGATGACCATGCTGAGGCCGCCGACGACGAAGATGATTCCGATCAGCAGTTGCCAGGCAAAGCCGCCCCAGGTGCGCATGCTCCATGCCTGGACGATGGTGACGACGCCGAGAAACGCGAGGGCCCATCCGACGACGATTGCCGCCGTGAGGCTGGCAAGCAGCGGCATTGCGATCGCGAACACGCCGCCAACGATGAACAGAACGCCGAGCGCGATAAACCAGCCGGTGTGGCGGCGCACTTCCCCCATGCCACCCAGCATCATCGCTGTGTTGCTCATGTCTTCACTCTCCTTTTTGTTGTACCCGCCGCAGTTTGTTTCGCTGGCGTGGATTTTCCGGGAAGGGTCCGGATCTCTTCCAGCGCCGAATTTATCCAGTACCTAAAGTCGCTGGCCGATCGCGATCCGTCTTCATCGACAAACAGGTAGCCTGTCATGACGCGCTTCCCGTTTGTCATGGGGCGCGCCCCTTTGCGTTTCAGGGCAGTGGCCATATTAGCGTCCCCCACGCGTACCAGCAGCCCGTTCGGCGAGGCGCTCAGCGCCAGGTTCCCGTTGACCGTGAACGCGACGCCGCCAAACATCCGCCGTTCCGTTACGGCGCTGACGTCCTTCAGGGCATCGCGGATGCGCTGTGCAAGGGATTCAATCGACATCACCGATTCCCTTCCCAAGGCCGTCGCGGCACTTTATCACAGTTTCCCATGTCCGACCCCGTGGCGGCCGAGCCCGCAATCGTCCTGGTTGAGCCGCAGCTCTCTGAGAATATCGGCACGGCGGCGCGCGCCATGGCTAATTTCGGGCTGACCGATCTGCGGCTGGTCAAGCCTCGCGACGGTTGGCCCAGCGACAAGGCGCGGTCGGCGGCGAGTGGCGCCGATCACGTCATCGATCGGGTGCGGGTGTTTACGTCCCTGCCGGAAGCGATTGCCGATCTTACGTTTGTCTACGCTACCACCGCGCGCATGCGTGAAGTCGCCAAGCGGGTCGTCGGCCCACGCGAAGCGGCATCCCGGTCGTTCGCACATATCCGGGCGGGCAATGCCGTCGGCTACCTTTTCGGGCGCGAGCGGACCGGGCTGAACAATGAGGAAGTGTCGCTCGCCGACGAAATTCTCACTCTTCCGGTGAACCCGAGCTTTTCGTCACTCAACATCGCGCAGGCGGTCCTGATCGTTGCGTACGAATGGCGGCTGGTGGCAATGGGCGAGACGCTGCCGTTCGACGCCGCGATCGCCGAGCAGGCGCCGCGCGACCAGCTCGTCGCCATGTTCGAGCATCTCGAGAACGCGCTCGATGACGCGGGGTTCTTCCGGCCCTCCGAGAAGCGGCCGCACATCACGCTCGCGATCCGTGCCATGCTGCAGCGCGCGGGATTGACCGGGCAGGAGGTGCGGACGCTGCGCGGCATGATCGCGGCGCTCGAGCGGCGGCCTACCCGTCCGCGCAAGACTGTCGAGGGGCAACTTACGACCGAGCGGGGCAAATCGTGACGCGTCTGCTCGTGTTCGATTCCGGTATCGGTGGACTTTCGGTGACGCGAGAAATTCGTCGGACGCTGCCCGGTGCCGAGATTGTCTACGTTGCCGACGATGCGGGGTTTCCCTATGGCGACTGGGCGGAGCCGGAGTTGACCGATCATGTGGTTACGCTGATTGACGGGCTCATTCAGATCCTTGAGCCTGCCGTCGTTGTGGTCGCGTGCAACACGGCATCCACTCTGGTGCTGCAGCCCTTGAGGTCTTTGCGCGCGATCCCATTCGTAGGGACGGTACCGGCCATCAAGCCGGCGGCGGCCCGGACGCGATCGAGGCATATCAGCGTCCTCGGAACCTTCGGCACCATGCAGCGCGAATACACGCGGTCCCTTATTCAGCAGTTCGCCGGGGGCTGTCATGTCAGGCTCGTGGGATCGGCCAATCTTGCGCCGCTGGCGGAGGCGCATATGCGGGGGGAGACGATCGACGACGCTGCCCTCTGGGCGGAGATCGAGCCGGCGTTTGTCGAGCGCGACGGCGCCAGGACCGACGTGATCGTGCTTGCGTGCACGCACTATCCCTTTCTGGTGGAACGGTTTGCGCGGCTGGCTCCCTGGTCCGTGGAGTGGATTGATCCCGCGCCGGCAATCGCCCGGCAGGTCGCCTCGGTGGCCCGAGGGGAGGCGGACAGGGAGCGGACGGTTGCACGCGGCCGCGCCTATCTCAGCTCCGGACAAGCGTGGGGAATCCCGCTGGCGACCCTGCTCAACAGTCTGGACCTTGATGCCGGCGTCCTGCCGGGCCTGGCGAGGGAGAGGGCATGAGCGTTCGGATCGTCATAGCGGGGGCAACCGGCTGGACCGGGGGCGCCCTGGTCAAAGCCATCGTGGGGAGCACGGACCTTGCCCTTGTGGCGGCTGTCGTCCGCTCGGCGGCGGGGGCGGACGCCGGCGTCGCAAATGGCATGGCGACGGTCGGTGTGAAGCTGACGGCGACCTTGGCGGAGGCGCTGGCGACGCCGTCCGACGTCGTCATCGACTACACGCACCCGTCGGTCGTGAAGGGGCACACGTTGACAGCGCTTGCGGCTGGCCGTCACGTCGTGGTGGGCACTTCCGGGCTTACTGCCGAGGATTACCGCGACATCGATGCGGCCGCCCGGAGGGCGGGGAAGGGCGTCGTGGCCGCCGGAAATTTCTCGATCACAGCGACACTTCTCACGCGCTTTGCCGAGGAAGCTGCCCGCTACGTCGCCGATGTTGAGGTCATCGACTATGCGTCGGCCAGCAAGCCCGACGTGCCTTCCGGTACTGCGCGCGAGCTCGCCGAGCGGGTTTCGGCCGTGCGTGCGGCAGGCAGCGGCATTCCCGTCGCCGACATCATCGGACCCAAGGACGCGCGCGGTGCCGCCATCGGGGAGGGTGTGGCGGTGCAGCTTCACTCGCTCCGGCTGCCTTCGTACGTTATCGCCTGTGAGGCGATTTTCGGGGCACCGGACGAGCGGCTGACGATCCGCCACGATGCCGGTTCGTCGGCAGCACCCTACGTTGCGGGCACACTGCTGGCCGCCCGGAAGGTTGTTGGCATGGTCGGTCTGACCCGCGGCCTCGACACGCTGATCGGCTAGCCGAAGGGGTGGATTGGCGGAAGTCCGAGGTTTCGTTTGACTTTCCGGCCATTCCCGGGCTACTTCCCGGCCGCCATCCGCGGTTTGGCCCCGGGAGGCATTTCCATGCGACCTGTGGAAGACGAAGGGACGCTTCCTTTCGCTTCCTGTCGGCGGCCCTGAAAAGGAGCCGCAGAGGAAGGCGCCTAACCCAAACAGGGATATGCGATGACCAAGCGTGCTGCAGCAAAGTACAAGATTGACCGCCGCCATGGGCAGAACATCTGGGGCCGCCCGAAGAGCCCGGTCAACAAGCGCGAATATGGCCCGGGCCAGCACGGCCAGCGGCGCAAGGGCAAGCTCTCGGATTTCGGTACCCAGCTGCGCGCCAAGCAGAAGCTGAAGGGCTACTACGGCAACATCTCCGAAAAGCAGTTCAAGAACATCTACTACGAAGCCATTCGCCGTACCGGTGACACCTCAGAGCACCTGGTTGGTCTGCTCGAGAGCCGGCTCGACGCGATCATCTATCGCGCCAAATTCGTGCCGACCGTGTTCGCCGCCCGCCAGTTCATCAATCACGGTCATGTGCAGGTGAATGGCAAGCGGGTGACGGTCGCGAGCTATCGCGCCAAGCCGGGGGACGTGGTTTCAGTGAAAGACTCTTCGCGTGACCTGGCGCTGGTTCTGGAAGCGACCCAACTCAGCGAGCGCGATGTTCCGGAATACATCACTGCAGATCACAATCGGATGGCGGCAACCTTTGTGCGGGTGCCGGGCATCTCGGACGTGCCTTACCCGGTGCAGATGGAACCGCACCTGGTTGTCGAGTATTACTCGCGCTAGCAGAACGCGAAGCCTGTGAAATTCTAAAGGCCGCCCACGAGGCGGCCTTTTTGCTTTCGGGGATTGGGCCGAATGGATCGATGCCGCTTCAAGCCGGCGTGGCGGCGACGGCGATGCCCTTCTCGGTGAGAAGCGGCGCCAGTTCCCCTTGCTGGAACATCTCGCGCACGATATCGCAGCCGCCCATGAACTCGCCCTTTACATAGAGCTGCGGGATGGTCGGCCAGTTCGAATACTCCTTGATACCCTGACGGATATCAGCGTTTTCGAGGACATTGATACCTTTGTAGTCGAGGCCGAGGTAATCCAGAATTTGCACGACCTGACTGGAAAAGCCGCACTGCGGAAACGCCGGCGTGCCCTTCATGAAGAGAACCACATCGTTCGTCTTCACTTCGTTCTCAATCCAGGCCTGAATATCGCTCATATCTGTGGTTCCTTAGGTGGGCCTCTCGTCGTTCTCCGGCTTTTCCTACGGGAACTACCGGCCGTCAACCAAACTACTTAGGCACGCTTGTCTGAAGTGCCAGGGCATGAAGCGCGCCGCCCATCTTTCCCTGGAGAGCGTCATAAACGAGCTTGTGCTGCTGAACGCGGGTCTTGCCCAGAAATACCGCCGACACCACCTCGGCCGCGTAATGATCGCCGTCACCGGCCAGGTCGCGGATCGTTACCGTGGCGTCCGGCAGCGCCGCCTTGATGAGAGCCTCGAT
>Ga0265340_10001522_pt1 | contig 13295 bp, 14 predicted proteins | sample 4CB225metaG_FD_202082 | JGI IMG/M metagenome (GOLD analysis project Ga0265340, IMG submission 202082) | Rhizosphere microbial communities from Carex aquatilis grown in University of Washington, Seatle, WA, United States - 4-CB2-25 metaG | ecosystem: Host-associated > Plants > Roots >...
GCGAGCGATGCGACCGCATCGGCGCGCAGCGGATCGCGGAGCACGATGAGGCCGGCGACCGTGTCGTCGATGGCGACCGCCACCGTCGCCATGCCGGGGTCGGCGCCGTCATGGAAGGCATAGGGGTCGCCGTGCCTGCTCTCCGCGGCGACATAGCGGCTGCCGCCGACCACGACGCGATGGCCGTCGACCTTGCCGAAAATGCCGGTGCCGGCGACCTCGCTCGCGTCGTGCGGCTGGCTGAGGGCAAGCCCGCGCGCGAGCGCGGCATCGACCAGCGCTTTCGCGATGACGTGGCCGGAAGCCTGATCGAGCGAGGCGGCGAGCCGCAGGAGCTCGGCCTCGTCGGTTCCCGGCGCGGTGCGGATCTCGGCGACCACGGCGCGGCCTTCGGTGAGCGTGCCGGTCTTGTCGAGAATGGCGGTGTCGACGGTGGCGAGCACTTCCATGGCGCCGCCGGACTTGACCAGCACGCCGAGGCGCGCGGCGCGCGAGAGCGCCGAAATGATCGCGACGGGCACGGCCAGGATGAGCGGGCAGGGCGTGGCGATGACCAGCACGGCAAGCGCGCGGATATGGTCGCCGGTGATCCACCACGCGCCACCGGCGATGAGGACGGTGACGGCGAGGAACCAGAGCGCAAAACGATCGGCCATGCGCACCGCCGGGGCCTTCGCCGATTGCGCCTGCTCGACGAGCTTGACGACGCCGGCGTAGGTGCTCTCGGCGGCGAGGTGGGTGGCGACGAGATCGAAGGCATCGCCGGCATTGGTCGAGCCGCTCATCACCTCCTCGCCGCGGCGGCGCTGGATGGGAAGCGCCTCGCCGGTCAGCGCCGACTGGTCGAGCAGCGCGCTCTCGCCGCCGACTGTGCCGTCGACCGGCACGACCTCACCCTGGCGCATGAGGAGCCGCTCGCTGGGGAGGATGGTCTCGATCGGGGCTTCGACCAACTGCGCGCCACGATAGACCATCGCGGTGCGCGCCACGCGGCCGAGCAGCGCCATCATCTCGCGGCGGGCGCGGCCTTCGGCGAAATCCTCGAGCAGCGTGCCGCCGGCATACATGAGGGCGACGACGTTGCCGGGCAGCCCCTCGCCGAAGGCGACGGCCGCCGCCATCGACAGGGCAGCGACGAGATCGAGCCCGACCGCGCCACGGCGGAGCGACGACACGATCTCAAGGAGCAGAACGACGAGGACGACGAGGGTGGCGCCGCTCCAGATGAGGTTGGCGACGACGTGCGCTCCGGCAACCGCGGCGATGCCGCCGGCGACGAGCCCGGCGAGCGCCGCCAGCGCCGGCAGGCTTTTGGCGCTGAAGGCGCGGACCTGCGGGGCTGCCGGGGCTTCCGCCGCTATGGCCATCGGGATCGGGTCTCCTCCTTGCGGCGAGGATAAACGCACCGGCGCCGCTGTCGGCAGACTGACATCACGGTCGCGCCGCCGTCTTGATCAACCTCAAGAAGCGCGGCAGGCGAGACCGACCGGCGTCGCTATCGCGACGGGGCAATTTGCCGACGCGCTCCACAATTTCCCGCTTGTTGCGACGACAGCGAGATCACCGCCCGCGTAACGTTGTCGTGGCACTGCACGCGGCGAGACGGGGACATAAAAAGCCGTGGCGACAAGGCCGCCACGGCTGGAGCGCCGCACCGGAAGGCGGGGGGACCGCGCCCCCCCAAAGGTCACTGCGAAGCTAGTGCCACTTGTGGCTATGCATGTCGAAGCTGAGCGAGGGATGGTCGGCGTGGCAGGTCCAGACCCACTGATGCTGCGGGTGGCTCCAGCGCCAGCAACTGCGATCGCCGGGCGGCGGATAGTTATAGGCGCCGTCGACGCCGAAGGTAATCGAGACGCCGGCGGCGGAGGCGGCAGTGGTTGCGCCGGCGACTGAGCCAAGCGCCACGGCTGCGACCGCAAGAGCGGTAAGAGTGCGTGTGCCGATCATGGTGAGTTCCTCAAAATTGGAAATTTCCTGTCCCCGTATGCTTAATGCGCCGGCATGGAACATGTTCCATGGGCAGCGCACCGGGATGCGGGCGCGTGAAGCCTACGAGGGGGTGGCGGGCGCGCGGCGCGCAAACGCCGGCAGGCGGGCCGCGGCGCCGGAAAGCGCCCGGCGCAGCCACCGCTCCGGAAAGCGCGTGACGAGGAGCGCCAGCGCCACCGCAGCTGCCATTGAAAGCGCCAGCGCCGCGAAACGGGGAACGCCGGCAAGCACGAGAGACCGAAGGACGGCCGCCCCGACGATGGTGTGCAGCAGATAGAGCGGATAGGTCGCGAGCCCGACGAGCGCCGCGGCCGGCGCCCAGCGCCCCGCCAGGCGCGTCAGGGCCTCGTCCCACAGGATCGCGGCGACGAGCAGCGCCATCGCGGCGAGCCAGATCGCAATTGGCGCCAGCGGGTTGCCGCCGCCAGTGGCTTCGCCGATCTGCACGATGCCGCCGGCGACGCAAACGGCAGCCACCGCGGCCCGCGCGAACGACCAGCCGCGGCGCGAGGCGACCCACAGCATGACGCCGAGGCAGAAGAACATGCCATGGTCGAGCAGGAACAGCTGCCCGTCCCGGCTCCAGGCAGGGGGCAGCAGCGCGCCGAGCGGACTGTGCGGGGCCAGTGTGCGCAGGGCGACCACGGCCGAACTCACGAGACCGATGACGGCAATCACGCTCGGCAGCTGGCGCTCCCTGCGCAACACGAGCAGCAAGAGCACCAGCCCGTAGAATGCGATCTCGACGCCCAGCGTCCAGTAAACGCCATCGATCCATGGCCCGAAGAGGCTGAGTGTCATCGAATTGAAGAAGCGATGGGCCGTCGCCGGCAGCGGCGCGATGCCCTCGCCGAGGATGACCGCGGCGCTGATCGCGGCGCAGATGAGCGCGCCGGGGAAAAGCCGCAGGAAGCGGCGCGCGAGGAAGGCGCCGGGCGCAGCACCTTCGGCCGAGAAGGCAATCACGAAGCCGGAGATGACGAAGAAGATCTGGACGCCGGCCCACCCGGGTGCCGCGACGCCCTGCAACTCGGGGAACGCGGTCGCACCGCGCAGCACCGTGGCCGCCGTGCCGTTCGGCGCCACCCACGACCACAGGCCGAGGTGAAACAACATCACCAGCGAGGCGGCGGCGAAGCGCAGCAGATCGACGCCGATGTACCGATGTGACCGCAACCCGCTTCCTGTCCCGTCGCTTGTTCTTCTGGCGGCCGAGGGGCCGCCTTCCGGCGTGAGAAGTCGAGTATGGCGACAATTGTTCCGCGCGGCCACCGCGCCCGCCACAGCCAGCCTTGCCGGTTGCGGGCGGCAAGCGTGTTCGGGAACAACGCGGGCAAGCGGAAAAGCGCAGAAGGCGCCGGCTGGTCTCATCGCCGACGCCTCCCTGCATCTCATTTCATGTATCGTTTTTTATCGCCGGCCGCCGGGCAAAACAGACGACGGCAGACGTTTCGCCCCGCCGCCTGGGCAGGGCGACCGGCCGGGCCGGAATCCGCTTCGCAGCGGTCAGGCCCGGCCGGCTGAACTGATGCCACCTGCGACCCGCGCTATGCGTTCGCAGGGACTCCGCATCTTGGCCAACGGAGGCCCGCCGTTGGGAGCGATCGGTCGACCGCGGCGCTCTTGCTTCGCTACGGACAAGGTCCCATGTGCGCTGTCCTGTTCGGGGGATCGCCGGGCGACGCGCGTCTCCGCTCGGCGCCGAAGCAGGCATGGGCAGCAGCACTGCCAGTTGCGAAAGCCTCCCGCAGGCATTTGCGCCCGCGGCGCTCTCGGTGCCGCAATGGCGCGAAAGTGCGCCGATTCGCCTGCCTGGGGAAGGGGATAGGCGCGCGGGCGACGAAGTAACTTGCGCTCGTTGCAGCCGATGCCGTCCTTATGCAGACAAATCAGAGGGAGCTGACCGATGCCATCACTGGACAGGGCAGGCGCGAGCCAAGCCGGAAGCACAACGACAGCCGGGCGGGTGACCGGCGCGCCGGCACTGCTGCTGAGGCTCGAAGGCGGCGTTGAACTGGGCGCGGCGATCCTCGCCTACGCGCTGCTCGGCGGCGGCTGGCTGATGTTCGTGGTGCTGCTTCTGGCGCCGGACCTGTCGATGCTGGGTTATCTCGCCGGCAACCGGGTGGGTGCCGCGATCTACAATACCGCCCACACCTATCTCGCCCCGGCGGCGCTCGCGCTTCTCGCCTGGGCGCTGCATCTGCCGCCGTGGGTGACGCTGGCGGCGCTCATCTGGGCCGCGCACATCGGCATGGACCGGCTCCTCGGCTACGGCCTGAAATATCCGGAAGGATTCAAGGCGACGCATCTCGGGTGAGGGGCGGTTTCGCCTTTAGCGAAACGAAACGGGCCAGTGGCCCGTTTCGAGCGACGAACGAGAGTCGCGCAAGCGACCGCCGGGGTGAGGCGGCGGGGCGCTGCACCGAACTACACAACGCGAATTATTGCGGCACGCAGTTGAGGTACTGATAGTCGCACGTGCGCGTCTTGCACGCGTTGATCTTGTCGGAATCGCCTTTGTACCAGCCATCGCAGTGGCGGTAGCACGCGTGGTATTGGGCGAGACATTTGGCGGCTGCCGAGGACTTGGACGGTCCGCCGCCATTGTTCATCGTCGCACCCGCGGTCCCGCTGGCGACCAGCGCGCCGACCACCGCCGCCGCGAACACGATACCGCTCCATTGCTGTCTGCGCATGGCTTCGTTTCCCCCTGACACGACCAAGCGAAGCGTACAGCCGAAAGGCGCAGGAGGGAAACGCGGCGCGCCCGAGCATGGCGCAAGAACGGACTCTTGGTTCTCGCCTTGGCCGACCCCGGGGACGAGGGGAAGCCGCCATAAGAAAATGGACCTAGGAATTTATTCTTGACAGCGTGACGCTGCTCGGGTAGGTTTCGGCTAACGTCGCAGAAGTGGGCGTTGGGCAAACCCCTCCAACCCGCGCTCTTTCCTGACGACGCCTTCTTGAAACTCGACAAGCCTTCGGCGTTTGCCGCTTTTTCCCGCGCGTCCGTTCTCCTCCGGCGTGCGCGATGGCTGCGCCGAAGGCTTTTTTTTCTTCTTCGTCTCCTGCGGGACCTACCGGACATGGACGAATCTCTGAACGGCGCTGCGTTGCCGGACGGCACGCCGTCGCCCGCGGTCGTCGCCAATGGCCACGACCCCACCGCGCTCGACAGGGCCCGGCAGCTGGTCGAAACCACGACGCTGCCGCTTTCCGACATCGGCGATGAACTCGGCATCGACCGGCGCATGCTCTCGCGGCTGCGCATCGAGCGCGGCTGGACCAGGCCGCCGGGCGCGCCCATCGGCCCGCGCGACTGGCAGCTCGCATCGGGCCCCGAGGCGATCGCGAAGAAGCGGGCGCTTCTCGTCGCGCGGCTCTTTCGCGCCTGCGGGCGCCAGCTGAAACTGCTGGAGACGCAGACGCGCGCCAGCCACGGCGCTGTCGAGGAGAAGGACGTGCGCACGCTTGGCCTTCTGGCCAGAACGCTTGGAACGCTCATGGCGCTCGAACGGGACGACGACGCGAAACTGAAAGATGCGGAGCCCGTCGATCGTGACAAACTCAACGCCGAGCTGGCGCGACGTATTGCTCGCTGGGCTGAGGGCGGGGAGGGATCCGAATAAACTTGCCGCCGAGCTGCCGGCCATTCTGCAGGAGATCATCCTCAAGGAGTGGAGCATGGAGGCGCGCCCCGACCAGAAGCCGCCGGATGGCAACTGGCTGACCTGGCTTTTGCTCGGCGGCCGCGGCGCCGGCAAGACACGCACCGGCGCGCAGTGGGTGCGCGGCATGGCGCTCGGCCTGCCGCCCTTTGCCGAGCGCCCGGTCGCGCGCATCGCGCTGGTCGGCGAGACTTATGCCGACGTGCGCGAGGTGATGATCGAGGGCGTTTCGGGCCTGCTGACGCTGCACGAGAGTTTCGACCGGCCGACATGGCTGCCCGCGCGCCGGCGCATCGAATGGCGAAACGGCGCGGTGGCGCAGGCGTTTTCGTCGGAGGACCCAGAGGGTCTGCGCGGGCCGCAGTTTTCGGCCGCATGGTCGGACGAGTTGGCGAAATGGCGGCATCCGGAGGAGACGTGGGACATGCTGCAGTTTGGATTGAGGCTTGGCGAGCACCCGCGACAGGTAGTGACGACGACGCCGCGCCCGATCCCGCTTTTGAAGCGGCTGATCGGCGACGCCGGCACGGTGGTGAGCCGCGCCCGCACGGCCGATAACGCCGCGCATCTCGCGAAGGGATTTCTCGAGCGCGTGGTCAAGCGCTACGCCGGCACCAGGCTTGGCCGCCAGGAACTCGACGGCGAGATGATCGAGGAGCGGGTGGACGCGCTCTGGCGCCGCGAGGATATCGAGCGGGCGCGCGTGACGCACCTGCCTGACATGCGGCGCATCGTCGTGGCGGTCGATCCGCCGGGCTCGCACCGCAGCGGCCGTTGCGGGATCGTGGTGGCGGGACTGGGGCGCGACAAGCTCGGCTACGTCATCGCCGACGGCACGGTGAGCGCGGCGCGGCCGGCAGTGTGGGCGGCGCGCGTCGCCCAGCTCTACGCCCGGCACCAGGCCGATGCGGTCATCGCCGAGGTCAACCAGGGCGGCGACATGGTGGCGGCCGTGCTCTCCGAGGTGAATGGCGCCATCGCGGTGCGGGAGGTCCGTGCGACGCGGGGAAAGTGGCTGCGCGCCGAGCCCGTCTCGGCGCTCTACGAACAGGGCAGGGTGCGCCATGTCGGCGCGCTTCCTGAACTGGAAGACGAGATGTGCGACTTCGGCCTCGACGGGCTTTCCAGCGGGCGCTCGCCCGACCGGGTGGACGCGCTGGTCTGGGCGCTCACCGCGCTGATGCTGACGGAGGCGGCCGAGCCGCAGGTGCGGAGGATGTGAGGACGGGATGGTAGCAGGTCAGGGCGTCGTCAAATCGGGTCGATATTTGTGAATGTAATCGCGGACGTCTTGTCGCCGCACGTTTGACCAGGAAATCGGTATTGACACTGCGGCACCCGTCTTCGACGCGAATAGCCAGTGCGCGAATGGTCCTGGGTACGGCAGGTCGACGATGTAGGCAACGTCGGCCCAGGGCAGAAGACGCCAAGCGTGCAGGAAGTCTGACGCCACGTCGTCAGGGGAAAAGACGGCCAGCGCGCGATAAAGACAGAGGCGCCAGACAAGAAGGCCAAGGGCGGCTATGAGCGCGGACAAAGCGAAATCTTGAACGGTGAGGTGTTCCGGCCCGATAAGAGGAAGGGAACTGACAAACACCATCGCCGCGCCCAGGAAAAAGAGATAAATCCGTCGTGGCGGGAGGATCAAATTTCCTGGTGCTTCGAATCCGCCATAGGGCGGCGTCTTGGATATCGGCTGTGCTCCGGCGGCAGGCGCCGCAGTAGAACCTGCTGTCATCGACTTGATCCTCGCCTCCCGGAACCTGACACACTCCAAGATTGTCTTCGAGTGGCGGCTGCCGCGCCGAAACGGCGCAGGCCCGGCGCCTCGGTGAAGGGACATCGCGGTCGTGATAGGTTGGAGCCTCGGCAATCTTTCGGATCGGGACATTCATGCATAACCGGCAGGCGGCGCGGCTCGGGCGCGACATTTCGGAAATCGGCTTCGGCGCCTGGCAGATCGGCGCCGACTGGGGCGCCATCGACGAGAAGGACGCGGTCGCCGCGCTCGACGCGGCGCTCGATGAGGGCGTCACCTTCATCGACACCGCGGACGGCTACGGTGCCGGGCGCTCCGAGCAGATCATCGGCCGCTACCTGAAGGGACGCAACGGCCCGCGGCCGTTCGTGGCGACCAAGTGCGGCCGCGGCCACGGGCCGAACACGGCGGAGAGCTACGACGCCGCCAACTTCACCAGGTGGGTGGAGATGAGCCTGGCGAATCTGAAGGTCGAGGCGCTCGACCTCCTGCAGCTGCACTGCCCGCCGACCGCGGTCTATTACATACCGGAGGTGTTCGGCCGGCTGGACGATCTGGTCGCGGCCGGGAAAATCCGCCGCTATGGCGTGAGCGTCGAGAAGGTCGAGGAAGGCCTGAAGGCGATCGAGTATCCGGGCGTGGCGAGCGTCCAGATCATCTACAACATCTTCCGCCAGCGTCCGGCGAAGCTCTTCTTCCGCGAGGCGCGGCGGAAGGGCGTCGCGGTCATCGTGCGCGTGCCGCTGTCGAGCGGCATGCTTGCCGGCAAGATGACGAAGGAGACGAAGTTCGGCACCGACGACCATCGCAACTACAACCGCGAAGGCGCTGCCTTCGACAAGGGCGAGACGTTTTCCGGCGTGCCCTTCGACGAGGGGCTGGCGGCGGTGGAGGAACTGCGCCCGCTGGTGCCGCAGGGCGCGACGATGGCGCAGTTTGCGCTGCGCTGGATATTGACGAACGAGGCGGTGACCACTGTGATCCCCGGCGCGCGCAATGCTGCCCAGGCCAGGGCCAACGCCGATGCCGCGGCGCTGCCCGCGCTCGACGACAGGACGCTTGTGGCGGTGGCGGACATCTACCAGCGCCGCATCGCGCAGTACGTCGAGCAAAGGTGGTAGGCGGAGCCGCTACAGCCCGAACCAGCGCGCGCGGCGGGTCGAGCTGAACGCCTGCTTCTCCGACCTGAGCGCGACCGACGGCGCGTAGTACGTGCCCGTTGGCGCGGGACCGGAAAAGAAGTCGACATCAACGCGGCCGATGCGCCCGGCGCCGAACTCGATGTAGCAGGACCCCGCGCCGGTGTAGGCGCCGGGCTGGGCGCCGCCGCGGACCTGCGCGACCAGCGCGTCGGCGACGGCCTTCGCCGCGCCTTCGGCGAAGACGCCGGCCTTGGGCGTGCCGGTGGCCGCGATGTCGCCGACCGCATAGACGCCGGGGAATTTGGTGGCGAGCGTTTTCGGATTGACGGGGATCCAGCCACCTTCGGCAAGGCCGCTGGCCTCAACCACGGCCGGGGCGCGATGCTTGGGCACGGCCATCAGCAGGTCGCAGGCGAGCTCGCTGCCGTCATCGAGCACGGCGACATGCCGGACGCCATCGTAAGAAGCGATACGGCGCTGCGGCACCCAGGTGATGTTGCGCTCGGCGAAAGCCGCGACCAGCGCGTCGGACGTCTCCGGCGAGGGCGGTACCGGACGGCCGAACGGAATGACGATGGAGAGATTGCAGTTCTGGCGCACGCCGCGCTCGCTGAGGAAATCGTGCAGCAGAAGCACCGCCTCGCTCGGCGCCGGTGGGCACTTGAACGGCGCCGCGCAAACGCCGACGACGATGTTGCCGCCCGTGACCGTCGGCAGGATGTCGCGCAGGCGCTCGGCGCCGGCGAACGAATAGAACTCGTTGCCCGCCTCGGCGAGTCCGGGCGTGGCGGCAAGGTCGTAGTCGGCGCCGAGCGCGACGATGAGGGTGTCCGCTTCGAACGTGCCTCCGTCGGTGACGACGATGCGGCGCTCGGGATCGATGGAGATGACGGTCTGGCGCAGGAGGCGCACGCCCGGCTTGATGAAGTTGCGATAGGGCAGGCGAACGGCATCGAGCGTGGCGTGGCCGAACATCACGTCGAGCTTGGAGAAGCCGAAGATGAAGCCCTCGCCCTTGTCGATGAGCGTCACGTCGGCGTCGGCGCCAAACGCATCCGACAGGAGCGTGCTGAGTTCGAGCCCCCCGAAGCCGGCGCCGAGGATGAGGAATCGCGTTTTCATGGGAGGGACCTGAGGCTCGGAGGGTTGCGGGGTCAAGCGGCGGCGGTAACGTCGATGTCGGTTGCTGCCGCCCGATTGCCGCGCTGAAGGCGAGCACCAGCCAGCCGGCGATCAGCGCCGTGCCGCCGATCGGCGCCGCGTGCGGGAAGAACGGCGCGCCGGTGAAATGGCGCACGGCGAGATCGATCGAGAACAGGATCGCGCCAAAGGCGATGATCACCATCGCTTGCGGCTGGAAACGAAACGCCGGCTGATAGGCGGCGAGCGCGACAAGCGCCGGCGCGTGGGTGAGCGCGACCAGCGACAAGGGCCCGAGCAGGGCCTGATCGCCTGAGTGGGTGGCGCCGGCAGCGGCGGCCACGCCCGCGGCGCCGAGGAGCGCGGCGACGATTACGACGATGCGGCGGAAGATTTCGGACGGCATGGCGGCAGCCTAGCACGGCAGCCGGCCCGTCCCAGAGGACAGCGACACTATGCGCATTCCTTTCGTCACGGCGCGCACGCGCACCGCGAATGCACCGGCGCGCGCTAACGCGGCCGCCGGCGCGGAGGCGAAGGCCTCGCGCGTCGGGCGGCTGATCGCATTTCCCTATGCGGGCAAGCCGGTGTGGACGCCGCGCGACTATGCGGCGCTGGCGCGCGAAGGTTTTATGCGCAACGCCATCGTCTATCGCGCGGTGCGCATGATCGCCGAGGCGACGGCCTCCGTCCCCTGGCTGCTCTACGATGGCGCGGCGGAGGTGGACGACCACCCGCTGCTCAAGTTGCTGGCGCAGCCGAACCGGCAGCAGGCCGGCGCCGATTTCCGCGAGGCGGTGGTCGGCTACCTGCTCACCGCCGGCAACGCCTACATCGAGGCGGTGGCCGTCGACGGCGCGCCACGCGAGCTTTACGCGCTGAGGCCCGACCGCATGAAGGTGGTGCCGGGGCCGGACGGCTGGCCGGAGGCCTACGAGTACACCGCCGGCGGGCGCACGGTGCGCTTCACCGACCCGGGCGAGGGCGAGCTCGCGCCGATCCTGCAGCTCGCGCTCTTCCACCCGCTCGACGACCACTACGGCTTCGCGCCGGTGGAGGCGGCGGCCTACGCGCTCGACACGCACAACGCCGCGGCCGCCTGGAACAAGGCGCTGCTCGACAATTCGGCCAGGCCTTCCGGCGCGCTGGTCTATTCGGCCAAGGACGGCGGCAACCTTTCCAGCGAGCAGTACGAGCGGCTGAAAGGCGAGCTGGAGACCGGCTTCACCGGCGCCGCGCGCGCCGGGCGGCCGCTGCTGCTCGAAGGCGGGCTCGACTGGAAGACGATGAGCCTCTCGCCGAAGGACATGGATTTTCTCGAGGCGAAGAACGCCGCGGCGCGCGAGGTGGCGCTCGCCTTCGGTGTACCGCCGATGCTGCTCGGCATTCCCGGCGACAACACCTACGCGAACTACAAGGAGGCGAACGCCGCATTCTGGCGCGGCACGGTGCTGCCGCTGGCGGCGAAGCTCGCCGGCGCGCTCTCCGAATGGCTGACGCCGGCATACGGGGAGGGCCTCAGGCTGTGGTTCGACCCCGACCAGGTGGACGCGCTCTCCGGCGACCGCGAGGCGCTGTGGGCACGCGTCGCCGCCGCGGATTTTCTGACCGTCAACGAGAAGCGCGCAGCGGTCGGCTATGGCGCGATCGAAGGTGGCGATGCGCTGGGCGGCGCATCTGCGCTGTCGGCGAAGTACAGCGCCGACCAGCCGCGCGTGCCGGCCGGCAGCGCCGACGGCGGCCAGTGGACCGCGACGGGTGGCGGGGATGCGGGGGCGGGGGGTTCTGCCAGCGGCGGGAGCAATTCGGCTGGGTCGAGCGCAACGAGAGTGGCGGGAGATGTGATCCGCATTTGCATGTCGACCGGCGAGGATCACATAACTAGAGACATGTACGGTAACTTGCTCCAATCCATGTCGAGTTACCTGCGCGCGAACGGACAAGTGGTGACACGTATTTCAAAAACAAAGATACTGGGTGCCTTCATTCGCGATCCTTTCGAATAACGAAAAACGTCTTCCTTTCGCAAGATTGGGACTGGCTAATGGCAACAAATACAGAAGCACAAATTCCGCTTGATGCCTTTCTTTCGCCGGGATCGGTGACCGTCACCGATGCTGCGCTCGCCATTGCCAAGGGCTTTGAGGAAGCGGTTCATAAAGCGCGGCCGGACGCCACCTGGATCGTGGTGTTCGACTGGTGGGACGATTGGAGCGCCGACGGTGTCACGCAGGAGCCTCGTCTCGGTATGAGCACCTACGAGGCAGGGCAGGTGCCTGACGGGGTAACGCAGAAGGTCGATGGCGTCACCTTCGCCGTCACGATCCCGCGCGATGTCTACGATGCCGCAAAACACAAGACGATCGACGTGACCGAAGAGGGCTCGATGCAGGTGACGTTGAAGTAGGTGCGGCGACAGGAAGATGACGCTGCCTCCCGACATTCCGCGTGCCAACTTCACGATCTCCGACGACGCAAAGCGCGGCATCGAATTGCTGCGGCGTGACTACGACGCCCATGCGGCGGACCCGGCGGACGTCGTGGCGATCGCCTGGGCGCGGGTTATGCCAACGGCATTGCCGCCGTTCGAGGCCGTGTCGGTCACGTTTTACGGGCGCTCGCTCCGCGCGCAGGTCGCTGCCGCGATCCAGACAGTATCGGGCATCGAAGTCGCTTTCCTGCCCGCCGCGATCGATGTCCCGAAATTCGAGGGGAAGGTTCTCGACTTCACGGAGGAACGCGGGTTCTTTCTGCGGGAGGGAGCGGAATGAAACACGGCTTGACGGGCTGCTGGAGTTTCTCGCGCTGCTTCGGCAGAAAGGGATCACATTTCGCCTCGAGCAACAGCGCGACGACGCGATCATGATATCGTTCGCGCTGATCGGCCTTAGAGTCGAGGTCGAGTGGTTCGCTGATGAGGTTGAATTTAGCTACTTCACTGGAGATGAGAGCGTTTCCGCTGACGAGAGCGACTTGCTGCAGCTGATCGAGAAGCATTGGAGCTAGGTGGTTGCGGCGAGGAACTCGAGATAGCGCAGCAAGACGAGAGACACGCCGATGCTCATCGCGACCCGCACCTTGAAGATTCGACAGTCCGCTGAAGACATTGATGTACCGGTAAGAGTGTTTGCGCCGGAGAACGAAGAGACGCGTGGCTGGGGCTGTCGGTTCGAGATTGCTTGGCCGGACCGCACCGCCGAGATGACGGCGCGCGGGGGCGACGCCGTGCAGGCGCTAGAGATTGCTTTGAAGCTGATTGGAGCGCAGCTCTATGCCAGCGCTTATCATCAGGACGGGTCGCTCATCTTCAGAACGCCGGGTGCCGGCAATGGCTTCCCCGTGCCGGCCAACATGCGCGACCTGTTGGTGGGAGACGATGCGAAGGTGATGTAGGGCCGACCCACGTTGCCGCTGACAACAACCTAGGCATGTATTCCGAAACATCGTAGACTTGCCATCGCGATCTCCGGTGGCGCGCGTGACGGACGAATACATTCATCCCTTCATTGAGCCTGGTGTGCTGCGCGTCTCCGACGCCGTGGTGGAAAAGCTGCACACGTATGCCCGCGAACGCCCGATCTGGCCGCGCGA
>Ga0265340_10001523_pt1 | contig 13295 bp, 11 predicted proteins | sample 4CB225metaG_FD_202082 | JGI IMG/M metagenome (GOLD analysis project Ga0265340, IMG submission 202082) | Rhizosphere microbial communities from Carex aquatilis grown in University of Washington, Seatle, WA, United States - 4-CB2-25 metaG | ecosystem: Host-associated > Plants > Roots >...
ATGTGGCCCTTATCTATTCGCAACCCATTAGCAGTCGTGGCATTGCGTTTTCCCAATCCAGACGGATTGCCGCTCAAACTGTGTTGGTTAGTAGTCTCCGTGCTTGCGCTCTACTTGCTCTGGCATGGGGCTTACCCGCCCTATGTGGACGCCGCAAACGTGGCGTACTCGGGCGAAGTACTGCACGACATCTGGCAAGGTGGAACGTCATTCGCGCAGTGGCATGCGATACGACCCGGCGCAGTAAGCCATTTGGCATTCTATAAGGCTTACCATGTCCTGCGTTTTGCATTTGCGCCGGTTGTCTGCATCAAGCTGCTCGCCACGTTCAGTGTGTTTGCGCCGGCGGTGACGATGAATAGGTTGCTTCGTAGGATGAAGCGTGGACCATGGTTAAGCCTTCCTGCTCTCGCGCTCGGATTCAACACAAATCTGGGTATGGGGTTCCTCCCATTTGCGGTAGGTATCTTTCTACTGCCTCTCGCGCTGCTTGTGATCGAAGCGAATTCCGCCCGCTTCCGTTGCTGGAGGCTGTTGCTACTTGGCTGCGTATTGTTACTGTCGCCCGTATTTCACTACTTCCTGACAGCTGTACTGCTGCCAGTGGCCGTCCTTTGGAGTGCGTTGTCACTCAGGGGGCGTTCCAGACTTTGGACGTTGGCCATTGAGATTGCAGTTGGCGCCTTGATTGTGCTTGCGGTGAGCCCAGGCGGACCAACTCCTGCCGTGCGAGACATCATTCAATGGGTACCCTATGTCGAGCGATGGGAGCAGTTGGACCGGGACGTCTTCAAATGGACGCTAGACGGGGCAACTGCCCTTTCTTTCCCATGGCTCGTGCTTGCATTCGTTTCTTCATTGGTGCTGAGTCGTACCACGCCGACAAAGTTGCGAAAAAGCCGTGCGGCACGCGCACCGATGCTCCTACTCGCACTATTCCTGGGCTATATGCTAGGTCCCTCATACATTAGTTGGCCTGAGCCAGCGTGGGGCTTGGGAGCGCGCATAGCAATCGCAATGGCATTTGCTCTCGTGGTGGTGCCAACAACATCTGCGACTGGCTGGCGCCGGTTCTTTCAGCATTCTCCGTGGGTAGCCTTCACATTCTGGCACTTATGTTCGCTTGTCGCTCCGTTTCAAGCATATGATGAATTGACTAGGCCATTGAAATCACTTGCCGCTCTGGTGCCGCGCCACTCGAAAGTGCTGCCGGTAATCGGGGCGACGTCGTTGAAAGCACCCAATGGGTATTCATTCGGTGGTTTCGCCGGTGCCGCGTGTCTGCATATTGGAAAATGGTTAGCCGTCGAAACGCAAAGCTATCAACCGTGGTCATTTTGTGACGCCGGGTATCATCCCGTTCGCTGCCTATCGCGTCTTCCGGCGCCTAGCGAAGCGCAGTCTCTCAATTCGTCAGCTGTCGCAGTTCGTAAGTACGACTTCGTAGTTGCCTTCGACAATGCACCCCGTGTAAATGACAGGCTCCGGCAACTTCCACTGCTGCTAGTCCACCGGGAAGGGTTGTGGACACTCTGGCGTGTGACGGGAGACGCCTTCTGACACAGGCTTGAGGCTCCGTGAACAAGTTGCCGGACAAGACTCCGTGAGAACCTGTCTGCCTACAGCGGCTACCAATGGTGCCATGCTTGCAACGGGCGCAGGCTTGCCTTCGACGAACCTCATCGGCAGCGGCGCAAAACTTCGCTGACAATTCAGCTACTTGTGGTTGATAGGTGTTGTGCGAGGGGGGCACGGCCAACCATTGGTGCCCCTCTTTAGCCAGGGGATCGGGTAAACTCCATGAGTTCTTTGGCTACGATGAGGCTCACATGAAGTTGACACTCGATCTGTCTCCGGGGTTTGTTGGCATTTCTCTGGCTGCTGTATTGCTGGCGGCGGGTTGCTCTGGCTCTTCGGGAAAGAACGAGAACACCGTAGGGGGAACCGCTAGCATCGGTGGCGCTGCACCCGGGGTCACGGGTGGAATTGCTGCGACCGGCGGGGTACTCACTACTGCGAGCAACCCCACTTCAAGTGGAGGTACGACCCCATCAGGCGGCGCAGCAGGGCTTGGCGGTACGTCACAGGTAGGAAGTGTTGTGCAGTGCAGTACTGCTTTGCCAACCGGCGCCGGGCTCGTCGACACGACGACGGCAACGAATGCTACCGTGATCGGTACTGGAGCTGCAGCTACCTGCAAGTTCAGCGACCTTAGCACCGCAGTCGCCAAAGGCGGAATTATCAAGTTCAATTGTGGCTCGGCACCGTTCACGATCCCAATCACAGCGACCCTGAACCTGCCGACGAACAAGGACACCGTCATTGATGGCGGCGATATGATCACTCTCGATGGGCAGAGTACGACCCAGATCCTTCGCTTCCAGCACGACGATTTCATGGTCAACAATTCACGCGTCACGCTGCAGCGGCTCAAATTGATCAATGGCAAGACCACACCCACCGAGCAGATCCCCCCCGCGCCTGCGCCGTGCTCACAAGGGTGGGACGATGGGGAAGGCGGTGCCCTGTTCATGCGCGATGGCAATCTCACCGTGATTAACTGCACGTTCTCGAACAACCAGGCAGCAGAGCTTGGCCCGGACACTGGCGGCGGCGCGATCTATATCAATGCCAGCAAGAACGGCGCGCTCATTGTCAACAGTGTGTTCACGAACAATTCTGCCAGCAATGCGGGTGCGGTTGGTGGTCTATTTGCCGAGCTCGACATTTACAACAGCCGCTTTGACCACAACACGGCAACCGGCAACGGAGCCAACAGCGATGACGCTTCGCAGTGCGACGTGATCAATAACGGTCAGCACGAAGTGGGTTCAGGCGGAAACGGCGGCGCAATCTATCAAGATGGCGGAGACTCCACCAACATCGTGCTCTGCGGAATAGAAGTCACCAACAACGCTGCGGGCACGGGCGCCTTTGGCGGCGGTGTTTTCATGACCAGCAACGACTGGTCAGGGACACTCACCATTCGCGACTCGACCATCACTGGCAACACCGGCAAGTCGTGGACTGTGGCGCAAGAGGGGAGCGTCACCAATGTGGGAAGCGCATTTGGCGTGAACGCGAAGAGCATTACGGTCAGTAACTCGACGTTGCAGCAGTAAACTAGGCAGCGGCCGATTGCCTCGGCTCGGACGGCAAGGCCGCCCTCAACCGGGTGCGTGACCAAACCCAGCCTGGGCGCCGGGCGGGGCTGCAACAGTCAGTTGAGGGTGCATCTATCTGTACCTGTTCCCAAGACGGATCATTCAAATCCGTTTTTACCACCGATGTTTCGCAATGCCCAAGCGTGGACATTGTCAATGCTGCTTGTGGTTGGAATTTGGCAGAGAATTGACCCGTCAAATCACCATCGGCACCAGATACGGAATCGGCTCTGACATTGCTGCCTGCCAATTGAGTGACTCCAAGAGTGCCTTCAGCGCACGGATTGGACCTGCATGCGTGACGAGAAGAACCCATTCTTGCGGCAAAGTGTCGACGAAGGCGGCAACTCGCCGCTCCAAATCGGCTATGTTCTCACCACCCGGTGGTGACGCCTGTTGCCAATCCTGGCTCCACGATTCGTAACGCGCCTGATCTTGGGTTACGATATCGTCCCAAGTACGCCCCTCCCACTCTCCAAAATCGAGCTCCGCAAGTCGCCCATCAATGTGTAGCGGCAGCCCGAAAGCCTCCGCTAGCAGCACCGCGAGAACTCTGCAGCGACTTGCCGGCGAGCTGTAGATCCTTGCCAGTGAATGCGCACGCAATTCGGTCACCAGCGTGTGCATTTGCAGTCTCGGATCCTCTACGGGCAATTCGAAACGGCCCGCGCAAAGGCCCAGTTGCAGCGGCCGAGGATGACGCAGCACAATAATCATGCCGCCCACGCCAAACCGAGCAAGAAGGCCAACTCACTGACTTGTTGCGTGGCGCCCAAGAAGTCGCCGGTAACACCACCCGCACGGCGCTTGAATCGATACGCGAGCCAGGCAGTGGCAACCCCTTGCACTCCAAGCGCCACGGAAAACCGCGCAAGCGACACCTGAGCAAAGTACACGATGGCCATGCACAGACTCAAGGTCCAAAGTGCCGCAACCCCCAGCTGCGGATTATTGACCTGCACCACATTGCGGCTGCGCGAAGTCTCAGGCGGCGTGACATACGGCAACCATCGCATCAGCACTACCGGCGCAAAGCGTGAAACCGTCTGTGACGCGACGATCACCCAGCAACCCTTGGAAAGAAGCTGGGTGAACAGCACTGCGCGCAAGCAAAGAGCACAAATGAGCGCAACTGCTCCATACGTCCCAATGCGACTGTCTTTGAGGATGGTGAACAGTTTACCGCGGTCGAACGCGCCGCCCAAAGCATCGGCCGTGTCGGCAAGTCCGTCCTCATGCAGAGCACCGGTCATGAGCACGAGCACGACAATCACCAACCAAGCCCGAATCCCGGCATCGAGTCGAAGCGAGAGTCGCCAAACCAACGCTCCAACGACTCCAATGAGCGTACCCACGAATGGGAAATGCGCCGCCGCCCAATTCGAGCCTTTGGGCAAGCAAGGCTCGGAACTTCCGCCAACTGGGATTCGGGTTAGAAATACAATTGCCCAGCGAATTCCCAGCGCGCACTCCCAAAATCCCAGCATCATGGACTCCGATTGGGCACCGCGGCAGATTCGAAAGTGGCCATTTCACAATGCAGACAGCAGGCCATGTCGAGCAGTGACCAAGCAACGAGTGCACCCGAGCCCTCACCCAGTCGCAGCTCGAGGTCGAGCAATGGCCGCGCGCACAGTGCTTGAAGCATCCGATCGTGGGCCGCTTCTGCGGATCGGTGTGCAAACATCAGCGCCCGGCGCAGTTGCGGTTCGAGTTGCGTGGCGACGAGCGCTGCTGCCGTGACAATGAAGCCGTCTACCAGCACTACGCGCCGCAAACGTCCCGCTTCGATCATTGCGCCGGCCATGGCTGCAATCTCGCGCCCACCCAGCCGTCGCAGCAATTCGCGCGGTCGCGATTCTGGTCGTACGCGGGCCAGCGCTGCATCCACGACGTCGCGCTTCAATTGCAGAACTTTGTCGTCAACGCCGGTGCCGCGACCAACCCAATCTTTTGCGTCGCCTCCCAGCAAGCTTGCAGCCAATGCCGACGCTACCGTGGTGTTGCCAATGCCCATCTCGCCCAATATCAGGACGCGCGTGTCGGGCGGCATGGATTGCACGGCGTCTTTGCCGGCTTGAAGTGCGGCGTCGAGTGTGGCCTGATCCATGGAATCGGTTTCGACGAGATCGCCGGAACTTGCGTCGGCAACGGGCGAACGTACGTATCCCGGACTTGCCCATTCGATCGGCCCGCCGGCGACACCCACGTCAATCACCGTCAGCGGGATGCGATGATGTCGCGCCAGCACGGCTGCCGCAGCCCCGCAGTTCAAGAAATTGCACACCATGGCACGCGTTACTTCGCGCGGATACGCCGACACACCCCGGAGACTCACACCGTGATCCGCCGCGAACAACAATGCGCCAGCAGGGCGCGCCTGGGGCAAAGGGTCGTCGAACCACGTCGCGAGGTCGATGGCGAGCGTCTCGAGTCTGCCAAGACTTCCGGCAGGTTTAGTGAGGTGAGCTTGGCGCAACTGAGCTGCCTCATGCGCAACGAGTGAGGGACTGGGGAATTGACTACTGGTCATGGTAATGCTCCTTTGAGAACTAACGGTAAACCCGCCACCATCAGCGCCACGGTTTGCACGTGAGCCGCCAAGTACTGGTTGACGAAACCTTGAAGGTCCACGAATCGACGCGCGCTTGCGGTGCTCGCGTGCACGCCTTGGCCTAGCTCGTTGCTGATCCAGAGCCACGTGTTGCTACGCTGCAGGCAACAGTCAATCTCACGCTGTGCTGCAACGAGGCTGCGGTCGAGATCCGAATCCTGCTCGGCGAACACATTGGTGAGCCACAGCGTCACGCAATCGACCAGCACCACCGCGTGGCCAAGGGCTGCGAGCGCAATGTGGCGCGGCTCCTCGATGGTTACCCATTCAGGGCCGCGGTCTGCTCGGTGCCGCTCGATGCGCGCCGCATGCTCGTCGTCCCAGCGTTGCGAGGTGGCAAGGTAAACCGGGGCAACTGACAGCTGGTCCGCGAGTTTCTGGCCAAATCGGCTCTTGCCGGACCGGGCACCTCCAAGCAATAGAATGGTTCGTCGCTCGTTCATCGTGATACGTTCCTCTGATTGTGTCGTTGCGCGAAAAGTTTTCCGTTCTCGAGACGAAGTGCGTGGCCACAATGCCCGCTAGCCCAAGTGGCGTCATGGGTGACCATCAGGATCGCCGTGCCCTGCTCTGCGCGGCACTGTAGTTCCTTCATGAGCTGACGTGCAGTCACTTCGTCCAGGTGCGTCGTGGGCTCGTCGAGCAACAAGAGCGGAGTCTCTTGCGCCAACACGCGCGCCAAGTGTGCTCGCCGCTGCTCACCGCCGGAAAGGCTGCCGAGCGTTCGCGCCGCGAGATTTCGCAGTCCAACGGCTATCAGGGCGCGCTCAATCGGTTCCGCGTCGATGTCGCAGTCTCGCCAGAACCGGTTCAAGACCCCAGCGCCTGGGACCTTGTGCGGCAAGCGCCCGAGGCGCACCAACTCGAACACGCTGAGTTCCCCGGGCAACACCGGCGTTTGCAGCGCAATGGCCAAGCGTTGGGCGCGCTCGCGCGGCGCCAGTTCTTCCAGCGGAAAACCGGCGATACGCACCTTGCCGCAGTCTGGTGCGAGCAAGCCCGCCAGGATGTGAAGTAATGTGCTCTTGCCAACGCCGCTCGCGCCTTCAATCGACGCGACCTCGCCGGGTATTAGGCACAGTTCAATACCGTCCAGGACCCGGCGCTGCTGGCGCACGGCAACGATGTCCTGGGCGCTCAGAGCGAATTGTGTCATTGGGCGTGCTCCTGCTTGATGAGTAGTTGACGCAATAAAATGGGCGCGCCGAGCAGCCCCGTGAGCACGCCGAGTTGAATCTCGCCGGCCCCGGGTGCTCGTCGCGCGATGAGATCCGCTAGCACCAAGAAAGCAGCACCAGCCAAGGCCGAGTGGATGAGCCACAGTCGGTGCCGGGCAAAGCTCGTACTGCGAACCAAGTAAGGCACGATGATGCCGACGAAGCCAATCGCGCCGGCCCCAGCCGCAGCCGCACCAGCGAGCAGGCCCGTGCCCACTGCCAGGCGCCACTCGAGGCGCGGCACATCCACACCAAGACTTGCTGCTTCTAGCGGGCCCAAACGCAGCGCATCGAGCCCCTCGTGTTCAGCGAGCAGCAGTGCCATTCCCGCGATGGCCAAGGGCAGTGCTGCGGCCGCGTGCACCCAGGTTCGCCCATCGAGGCCGCCCAGGAGCCAAGCAATGATCTGGCGACTCGCCTTCCAGTCAGGCAAGGACCATGAGAGCACGAGCGAAATGAGTGATGCACCAATGCCCCCCAGCCCGACCCCGAGCATCAGCAGCCGCTCAGGCGACTCAGTGCGTTGGCGCGCGAGCAAGAGCACCGAAAGTGCGAGCAATGCAGCGGCAGCGGCCATCACCGGTTGGGCCCAAGGCGTGACCGCACTCAGCCCGAGATAAAGAGCAAGCACGGCTCCCAGTGCGCCCCAAGCGGAGATGCCCAGAATGCCCGCGTCAGCAATTGGATTGCGCAGCCAAGTCTGCAGTGCGGCGCCTGCCATTGAAAGCGCAGCGCCCGTGCTTGCGGCAATCAGTACCCGCGGGAGCCTCAGTTGCAGCAACACGAGCCAGCCCCAACCGGTCAGACCTCGGCTACAAAGATCGCGCAACAAGAGCGTGGAATCAACGCCGCGCGGGCCAACCAGTGCCGCAAAGACCATCAAAACGATCAGAGTCGGGGTCAGAGCGCGTGCCGTGAGCGACCTTTTGAGCGTCATGGCTCGAGTTCCTCGAGCACGCGATCCATGGCTTCGAGCGCATCCACGGCAAGCGGGGAAACGGAACTCAGTGCCGAGCGGGCGATGCCGACCACCCGCAGTGGCGACCATTCACGCGCGTGCTGCAACAGAGCGTACCCCGGGATCTCGGCCAACTCAGCGCGCGCGTCCGCGCCGGCACGTGAAGTCGAGACGGCCACGAATAATATTTGAGGTTGCCACGCGAGCAGGCGCTCGGCATCCAGAACCAGGGCACCTTGCAAGCTGGCTTGTCGCACCGGGTTAACCGTGTTCAGCCGCCACAGGAGGTCATCAGCGAGCGTGCCAAGACCTTGCGCATAGCCCGAGTCCACGATGAGCACGCGGAACTTGGGGCGGTGGCGGGCGTGCGACTCGACCGTGGCAATGCGGGTTCTGAGTTCACTCGACCACCGCGCAGCTTGCGTTGTCGCGCCAGCGCGCATTCCCACTTGCTGCACGTCGCCAATCACGGCCTCGAGCGAACTTGCGGTGCTCAATTCGAGGACCTCGATGCCAGTCGTGCGAAGGGTTGCCGCCAGGCCCGGCGTAGAGTGAGTAGCTACTATGGTAAGTTCGGGCTGCAACGCAACAATGGCTTCAGGATCACCGGTGAGTCTTGGAATGAACGCCGGAACCTGGCCCGCGAGCGGTGAATGTTCCGCCCAATCGACTACCCAACTTACCGCTGCGAGGCGTTCGGTTCCCAACAATCGCAGCAGAATGGTGTCACTAACCAACGAAACAGAGGCGATTCTCCGAGGCGCCGGCGACGCCACCGTGTGCTCTTGATGACGCGGCGTTTGCGTGAGGCCTTTGATAATCCTTGGTGCGCACACGACCAAGAGCAAGCTAGCTGCCGCTACCAGTTGCATGACCTTCGGCGAATCCCGCATGCTCGTGTGCCCTCGCTTGATCATGGAGCGCCAAAGGGTGCGAGCTGCCGCGGCAAGAGCCCAATGCCGGGCGTGACGCTAATGGACGACAACTCCGCTGCCGGTTGCTCAGTGAGATCGAAGCGCCGAACCAGGCCCTGAGCCGCGTCTGCCAACAAGCACACCGGTGAGCAGCCGGGCGAGCAGAGTACCGAACCAAACGCGAGACCCTGTCCCGTGCCATCTGCGCCGGGTTTGGCTTCCGCCAGCGGCGCGACGGTTTGCGTGGCAAGCTCGAGTGCAAGCAAGCGATTGTTGCTCGAGCCTCCAAGCGGCGTTTGCGTAATGAGCAGCGCAATGCTCTCGCTGGCGAAGTCAAAGTCCGATTGCAGGGGCTCCCCGGTGATCGCGGACGCAGGGATGCGCGTCTGCTCTGCCAGGTTGCCTGAACTGTCAACGTCGAACAGCACCAACGCGCTCTCGGACAGATCTTTGGATCCGCCGTAGAGATCGAGCGGGCCGGTGCAGCTCAGGCCAAAGCCGGTGTTGTTTGGTCGCGGCATGAGGCGGCCGCAGTTGCTTACTCCGCTCAATTGCAGATCTTGTGCGATGGTTAGGCTCGTTGGATCGATGCGCACGATTTCCGCGTCGCCCTGGGTCGAGAAATCGTCGGAAAGTCGCTGCAACACAACGGCCACTGAAGTGCCGACTCGAGTGAAAGTCGAAGGCCGCGGTGGCAGATTGTCGTCCCACGGTAGGGCAATGCTCGATAGAATGCCCAGTTTGCGCGTATCAATTACGAGTAGATCATTGCCGCCGTCGAACCGTTGTTGATTGGGATCACCGTTGATGCCCCAACGCGACACGAGCGCACGGGTAGCGTCGAGTTCGATGTAGTCTTGGGGATTGGATTCGAACCCGGTGCCGACTGATAATTGCCCCTGCACTTGAGCCGTTGCCGGATCGACCCATGTGATGACGTTAGTACCGTATCGATCAATGACCACGACTCTGCCGGGAGCTGGCGCAGTCGAAGGCAGAACCACATCGCCCGAAAGCGCAAACGCAAGACCGTCGGTCGGTGCCGAAGCCGATGATATGAACGACGCGGAAAGCACAGTGCCGTCGAGTGCCGTGAGCGCCACCTGGGACGACAGATAGTTCGAGTCGCCGAGCAGCGCCGCGACGCCCATGGGACAGCTAACTGACGCATCGCGGTCGCCCCTGACAATCGACGCATCGAGGTCGATACCGCCGGTTGCCTTGTTGGATAAAGGATTCTGGCACGCGAGCAAAAGGCTTGCCGCTATCGTGAGTGAAAATGACTTTACCATTTGACCTCCAAACTCGAGTGAACACTGCGCCCGGGCAGTGGGTAACCAACGAAGTCGTAGCGGGGCACGCCGAACAAATTGGCGATGCGCATCCGCAAGTCCGTGTACTTCAGTAATCCTAGCAACGCGAAATCGAGATCGAACGACGACTGCGCGGGTAGGTTTGCGACACCCGACGCGCGTAGCGACTCCCAGAGCAATCGCGCCTCGACCAGGAGTGTGCGCAGGTTCTCGCGCTCAATCGGTTGGCGCATGCGCAAGACCGTGCTCGCGGTTGCCGTTGATTGAAGCGGAATCAATTGCGCCTGGCCCGCAAAAAAAAGCTGCGAGGTCTCACGAGGGTCAAGCAGCGTTAGGTTCGCTTCGATTTCGAAGGGCTTGAAGACGCGCGCCCCGCCTGCGAATTCGAGTCCGAGCACGTGAGTCGTGTCGAGATTGACTGGTGTTGCGTGCCCCTGCGTAGTAGGCACGATGACGATCGCATCATTCGTGTAACGGGCGAACGACACGGCCTCGAGCCACACGGGCGACGAGTAGCCGTGTGGCGCAAAGCGTGCACCAAGCTCTGCACCAAGGCTCCGCTCGGGCCGCAGTCGCGGGTTGCCAAAGACGCTAACCGAGAGACCATAGCGCTCGCCAAGGGCGGGCGGCCGCGCAGCGCGGGTGAGATTGAACCAACTCTGCCAGGAAGTCTGGCGCCAGTGCAATCCAGCGCGGCCCGTCTCTTCGGTAAGGTTATGACGCTCACTCGAACTGTTTGCGCGCTCGCTGTTGACTTCGCCCATGGCCTGCGCGTGAACGCCAAGCGGGCCAACCAACCGTGCTTCTGCTGCGGCCGCGCCGCGTACGGCTTCCCGCGTTGCAACGACATCAGGAGGTGCAAAGCTCTCACCCGGCGCGTCCACCCGGGTGAGTCGCGCCTCTTCAACGCCGAGCGACAGGCGCCAACGGCCGTTTGCAGTGGGCTTGCTTTGCAGCGCAAGCCCACTCTCGCTGCGGATTGTGTCTACGTCCACACGTTGGTGGGCTTGCAGTGCGAGCTCGCCCAAAGGATCGCGCACCAAGATGGAGGATGCGAGTATGTTGAACCGCGCCTCGAGTTCGTGGGCGCTATCGAGTGAAACGATGACACGGGTGGCCCAGAGGTCGCGTGCGCTCTCGGCGCGAGCTTGCTTGGACGGAACGACCGCAATCTTCAGTACGCCCTGCTCGCGCTCGAAGCGATTGGCCACGGCCTCAATCGTGTAGCGCGACGTGCAGCGCGACGCGGTCAGCCACACATCCCGCGACGAGAAGTCCGCATTTTGGATCCGGTCGGTCTGACTCTGATTGCCAGACGTATTCTGACCTTGGTTGTTTCTGAATGGGTTACTGAATGGATAGTCGTTGTCGCTGGCTGCGGCGCGCAGGCCCGCGGTGACCGAAAAAGACTCGTCTCCGCTCGACGCAATTACATGCGCGGCGCGCTCACCGAAACTGCCGGCCTCGAGTCGAACTAGACCCCCCGATTGCGTGTCGCTCCGCGGTTCGACTAGCAGCACGCCGCCGGGCAAAATGCGGTCGAACCCAAACGGACTCGCGCCGCGAAAGATCTCGATCCGATTGGTGAACCACAGCGGAAACAGTGACAGATCCGTGACACCGGTGAGCTCGTCGTCCATGCGTGCACCTGCGATGACCGCTGCGGTTTGATTGGGGTTGGCACCGCGTAGGCCCAGGGTCGAAGGCGCTGCGAGCCCGCCCGTTTGTCGAACCTGCACACCGGGCAAGTCGCGCAGCACATCGGCCGCTTCAACCCCGGGCGCTGCAAGCCGGTCGCGGCGCACAACGGACGATGCGACAGTGTCATCGCGGGACGACGCCGACGGCGTCAGCGCGCGATCACCGGTGATGGTGACTTCAAGATTCGACTGCGCGCGAGCCACCGCCGCTGCAAGCAGCAGCTGCAAGAGGACGACGATGCTGATGAGAGTTATGTGACGGCGCAACGAGACCCACCACGGCTCCGCCATTCGGACTCAGTGATTGAAGCCAAGCGTGTGAACCGTGGACACACGCGTGCCATCGCAACCGAACACGAATGAACGTGCCTTGCTTTGCTCGAACGATCCTCCCTAGAGATCTTCGAACCGAGCCTCAATAGATGTTGAGGCATCGCGCGCCAGGTCTTCGGGCTCTGGGCACCAGGCTCCTGCGCCTGACCTACTCACGACCGCTTCCCAGTTCTCTTTGCGCGCATGCGCTTGAAAAACCAGTGCTTCGAGGTCGTTTTCGTTCCCAATACCGCTGCGGGGCAGCTCCGGATTCTCACCGGATTCCCTCGTGCCGACCCCAAGGGCCGGCGGCGAGCGACGCGGGACAACTACCGTTGTCGCCGTGGCCTGTCAAGTGAACTCGGTCACCGTTCACCAGTTGAGCGACGGCGATACCTGTACCGACGGCGGGATCATTGACGCGCTGTCCGCACTGGCGTTCTGTGCGCGAACCGGGGCTACTTGGCCCGGCGCGCAGGCGCGACCCAGCAAGAGCATGTGGATCGAGCGTCGTGGTTGATGTGCGAACGACCAATGAGTCAAGTAAGTCTTCGAATCATTGTGAGGTCGCCTTGGCTCTTCGACAGCAAGTCGACGAGACAAGGCGCCTTGCGGAGCGGTTCGAATCGGTAGAACAAATCTGCAACCGATCCATCCGAAGCAGCGCACCCGTTGCAGGCAACCAGCCCAATGCGTTCTTGGCTCCTGAGCAAGTCGAACGCCTTTCTGCGGCGGTAGCAACGCGCGTGACCGAAGCCAACGCTCCGGCGCCGCCTGCTGAACCAACTCCCGAGAACTTTGCGGCAGAAGAGCAGGCAAACCAGCGGGTCTCCGCCGCCATTGGCGCCAAGCACTGGACGCAAGCCGACCAGGCACAACTAAGGCTCCTCATTCCGCAGCTGACCGACGAGCAGCGCAGCGAGTTGACGCACAGAATCGTAATAGCCATCAACCGCCAGGAGATGACCCTCGACGTGCGAGGTCCAATCTTCTGAGCTCAAGCAATTGCGATTGCTCTGCACACGACGCGTCGTCCAGAACGCACTTAGCCGTCCGTTGAAACGGCGGGTCGCGAGCGGGCGAGCGACGCGGGGGGCTCGAGA
>Ga0265340_10001524_pt1 | contig 13289 bp, 10 predicted proteins | sample 4CB225metaG_FD_202082 | JGI IMG/M metagenome (GOLD analysis project Ga0265340, IMG submission 202082) | Rhizosphere microbial communities from Carex aquatilis grown in University of Washington, Seatle, WA, United States - 4-CB2-25 metaG | ecosystem: Host-associated > Plants > Roots >...
TCCGTGCGGCGAGGAGGCAGCCGCGCCCGGCTTAATGGCATTGTTACCCGTCGGTTTGGAATTCGCGGCAAACCGGGCGGGGTCATGATGACTGCACATTGCGCTCCCAATTGCACTCCTGAATTTGTCCATGTCACGCCGGATCTTGACTTAACGTAACCAGTGAGATACAGGAGAGGGCAGAGGGAAGACCGCACTAGGCTGATCGAAAGGACCTATTAACTGCGGCATTAGGGACTGCCGCCTGTTTTCAAGGCATCATATTGGGGGCACTCTGATTACAGAGCGCCGCCGCAGGGCGGCGAAATCGGTACGCTGAGATGGTGAGATGGATGGCTTGGCCCCGGATCAAGAATTCCAGGTCATCAGCGGAGCCCGGTATAGACCCGCACGAGAGCGTGCAGGCAACAGTAACGCCGGCGCCTGACGCTGACCCACCCCCGGGCAGCGGGCAGAACACAGGGGTAAGCGGAGCCAGGCACGGCGTTGTCCAGAATCCCGCCCCTCCCCGCCCCGGACCCGGCGAGCCCAGGGCCGGCCGGCTGCCCCGCCCGATCCGCTACGCGCACACGGGGACCGGCACTCCGGCCCCTGGCGAGCCGCCCGCGGCGCCCACCGGGCCGGGGGCGCCCCCGGTGCCGCCAGATCGAGCCGACGAGCCGGAGCCGCTGACCGGCATCGTGCTGCCGCCCGCCGCCCCGGCTCCGCCGCAGCCGGCCAGGAAGCCGCGGGCAGGCGACGGGACGCGAGCGGGTGACGGCAGGCGAGCGGGTGACGGCGCGCGCGCAGGTGACGGGACACGAGCGGGTGAGGGGGCGCGCGCAGGTGACGGGGCGCGCGCAGGTGACGGCGCGCGAGCAGGTGAAGGCACGCGTATGACCGGGGGCGCCGGGCACGGCCCAACATCCCCGGCCAACGAGGGCCTGGGGATCTTCGGCGGCGTGGCGACCACGGAGGCCACGGACGACGCGCCCGGCCGGGATGCCGGGCGCCCGGCCAGGCGCCGGGCGCAGCGCGCCGCGCCGCCTGCCGCGGCGGCCGAAGCGCCGCCCGCCACGGCACCCGGGTCGCCGCAGGCGACCGCGGTCGGCGCCACGTTGAACCAGACGATCACGTCGCCGCCGGTCCCGAGCGGCGCGGCGGAAGAGAGTAAGCCGACCCCGTTGGGGCGAATCCTCGGACGCATCCGGGGGGGCGGGCCAGCCAACGGGGGAGGCGAGGCGGGCGGGCCGGGGAATGAACCGCCGCGGGTGGGCGTGCGCGACCTGCCGCCCGATGTCCAGCTCGAATTCTGGCGGAAGCGGGCCATCATCATGGTGGTCGTCGGCGCGGCGGCCGCGGCACTCACCAGGAGCTGGGAGATCGCCGTGACGCTCGCGATCCTGGCCGGGATCGCGGATACCGTCCGCCGGGCGCGGAACCCCAACCTCCACATGTACCTCAACGGCGCCAAGTACCCCGCCTACAAGCAGACCCACGGTCAGCTGAACAAGATACGCCGTGAGGGCTACTTCACGCTCAACGCGCGGGCCATTCCGGGCAGCCAGGAAGTCATCGACCACCTGGTCATCGGGCCGACCGGGGTCTACGCGATCGACTCGGAGGGGTGGGATGCCAGGCTGCCGATCCGCACGATCAACGGCAGGCGGCTCTACCTGGGACCGGAGTCGCAGAAGGACCGGCTCGAGCACGCCGTCTGGGAGGCCTCGCAGGCCAGCGAGATCCTCTCCGCGGCGCTCGGCTACGAGGTTTCCGTCCGGCCCGCGCTTGCCATCTACGGGCCCAGGGTCCCCTGGGACGTCGCGACCATCAGGAACGTCGACGTGTTCACCGGAACGGCGCTCGGCAAGTACCTCAAGCAGCGCCACTGGAAGCGCACCCAGCCGAACGAGGGCGTGCCGTCGCTCACCCGCGAGGAAGTCCGCACCATTTACGACACGGCGGAGCGGATGCTGCCTGAGGCATCGCCGTCGAGGACCACAACCCCGGTAGGCTGAAGCTCCATTAGCTTTCGCTTTTCTGCGAGGGGAGTTCGGCGATGCCGCCGCTGAGGTCACGCACGGTCACGCACGGTCGGAACATGGCGGGAGCGCGCGCGCTGCTGCGCGCGACCGGGGTAGCCAACGAGGACTTCGGCAAGCCGATCATCGCCGTCGCCAACAGTTTCACCGAGTTCGTGCCCGGTCACGTGCACCTGGCGGAGGTCGGCCGGGTCATCGCCGACGCGGTGCGGGCCGCGGGCGCGATCCCCCGCGAGTTCAACACGATCGCCGTCGACGACGGGATCGCGATGGGCCACGGCGGGATGCTGTACTCGCTGCCGTCCCGCGAGCTGATCGCGGACTCGGTGGAGTACATGGTCAACGCGCACTGCGCGGACGCGATGATCTGCGTTTCCAACTGCGACAAGATCACGCCGGGCATGCTGATCGCCGCGATGCGGCTGAACATACCGACGGTGTTCGTCTCCGGCGGCCCGATGGAGGCCGGCAAGGTCACCGTTGTCGGGGGCGTCGCCGGCGCGCCGGCGAGCGTGCGCAAGCTCGACCTGATCGACTCCATGGTGGCCTCGGCGGACCCGTCGGTGTCGGACTCCGAGCTGGCCGACATCGAGGAGAACGCCTGCCCGACCTGCGGATCGTGCTCCGGCATGTTCACCGCCAACTCGATGAACTGCCTCACCGAGGCGATCGGGCTCGCGCTGCCGGGCAACGGGACCACGCTGGCCACGCACGTGGCGCGGCGGGGGCTCTTCGAGCGGGCGGGCGCGCTGGTCGTCTCGCTGGCGAAGCGGTACTACCTCGAGGACGACGAGTCGGCGCTGCCCCGGTCGATCGCGACGCGGGACGCGTTCGAGAACGCCATGGCGCTGGACATCGCGATGGGCGGGTCGACCAACACGATCCTGCACCTGCTCGCCGCCGCGCACGAGGCGGGCGTGAACTTCGGGCTCAAGGAGATCGACGAGCTGTCCCGGCGGGTGCCGTGCCTGTGCAAGGTGGCGCCCAACGGGTCCTACCACGTGGAAGACGTGCACCGGGCCGGCGGGATCTACACCATCCTCGGCGAGCTCGACCGGGCCGGGCTGCTCAACCAGTCGGTGCACACGGTGCACGGCTCGCCGCTTTCCGACTGGGACCTGCGGTCTTCGTCCGTGCTCCCGGAGGCGGTCGAGCTGTACCACGCGGCGCCAGGCGGCGTGCGCACCACCAAGGGCTACTCGCAGTCCGCGCGCTGGGACTCGCTCGACCGCGACGCGGCCGCCGGGTGCATCAGGGACGTGGCGCACGCCTACACCGCCGAGGGCGGCCTGTGCATGCTGTACGGGAACCTGGCGCCGGACGGCGGCGTGGTGAAGACCGCCGGCGTGCCCGAGGAGCTGTGGACGTTCTCCGGTCCGGCCCGGGTCTTCGAGTCGCAGGAGGACGCGGTCGACGGGATCCTCGGCGGGCGGGTGGCGGCCGGCGACGTGGTGGTCATCAGGTACGAGGGGCCGCGCGGCGGGCCCGGCATGCAGGAGATGCTGTACCCGACGTCGTTCCTCAAGGGGAAGGGCCTGGGCCGCGCCTGCGCGCTGATCACCGACGGCCGGTTCTCCGGCGGCACCTCCGGGCTGTCGATCGGGCACATCTCCCCCGAGGCGGCCAGCGGCGGCGTGATCGCGCTCGTGCAGGAGGACGACACGATCGTCATCGACATCCCGCGCCGGGAACTGCGGCTCGACGTGCCGGATGAGGAGCTCGCCGAGCGCAGGCAGGCGCTGCTCGCGGCGCTTGGCTCGTACCGCCCCGCCGCACGGCAGCGGCCGGTGAGCGCGGCGCTCCAGGTGTACGCGGCGCTGGCGACCTCGGCATCCACCGGCGCGGCGCGGGACATCTCGGCGCTCGGGGCCCCTGGCGCGTGACCGGCGGATTCGTCCGGGCGGCCCGCGCGTCTGACGCACCCGGGCTGGCCCAGGTGCAGGTTGCCAGCTGGCGCTCGGCGTTCGCCGGGCTGGTGCCCGACGCCGTGATGGAGGAGCTGACCAGCGAAGAAGCGGCCGGCAAGTTCGCGCAACGCTGGCGGGAAGCGATCAGCGCGCCGCCGACGTCGAAGCACCGGGTGCACGTGGCGGTGGCTGAGCCGGGCTCGCCGGACCTGCTCGGGTTCGCCGCGGCCGGCCCTGCCACCGACGAGGACCTGTGGCCGGCCACCGACGGTGAGCTCTACGAGCTGCACGTGGTTCCGTCCGCGGCCGCGGACGGGCACGACGGGCGGCTGCTGCACGCCGTGGCCGACACGTTCGCCGAGGACGGGTTCCGCACCGGGTACACCTGGGCGCTGGCCGGCGACGAGGCGCGGATCGGCTTCCTCGAGGCCGCAGGCTGGGCGCCGGACGGCAGCCGGGCCAGCCTTGACATGGGTGTCAAGGTGCCGGTGGTGCGGCTGCACACCCTGCTTTCGCCTACGGGCTAGCCAATCCGGGGCTATCTGCTAGCGGCCGGCGGATGGTTGCGGCAACGATACGGCTGGGGCCGTACGGATGTCACAACCATGCGGGTGGGGTGGCGGGCCGGTGGCCCGCATAGGATCTGGCCGTGGCTAGTGCGCGGGAATGGGTGGCCGGGACGCGGCCGCGGACGCTGCCGGCGGCGGTGGTGCCGGTGCTGATCGGGTCGGGTGTCGCGGCGGGGTACGGGAGGTTCGTCTTCTGGCGGGCCCTGCTCGCGCTGCTCGTCGCCCTCGCGCTCCAGGTGGGGGTGAACTACGCCAACGACTACAGCGACGGGGTGCGCGGTACCGACGCGGCGGGGCGGCGGGCCGGGCCCATGCGGCTGGTGGGATCGGGCGCGGCGTCGCCCGGCGCGGTGAAGCGCGCCGCCTTCGCCTGCTTCCTCGTGGCCTGCGCGACCGGGCTGGTGCTTGCCGCGGTGACGTCGTGGTGGATCGTGGCGGTGGGGGCGCTGTGCGTGCTCGCCGCCTGGTTCTACACCGGCGGGTCGCGGCCCTACGGGTACCGGGGGCTCGGCGAGGTGTCCGTCTTCGCGTTCTTCGGCGTGGCGGCGGTGGCCGGGACAGCGTTCGTGCAGATGGGGCGGCTCTCCTGGCTGGGGCTCGCGGCGTCGGTCCCGGCCGGGCTGCTGTCCTGCGCGCTGCTGATGATCAACAACCTGCGGGACATCAACTCGGACGCGACGGCGGGGAAGCGGACGCTCGCGGTGCGGGTCGGGGATTCCCGGGCGCGCCTGACGTACCTGCTGTTCCTGCTCGTGCCGTTCGCGCTCGCCGCGCTGATCGCGGTGTACCGGCCGTTCGCCCTGCTCGCGCTGCTTGCCCTGCCGCTTGCCTTCCCGCCGGCGCGGGCGGTGCGCGGCGGTGTCGCCGGGCCGGGCCTGATCGCGACGCTCGGGCAGACGGGGCGGCTCCAGCTGGCGTTCGGCGTGGCATTCACGGTGGGCCTCGCCATCCACGGGTAACGCTGGCCGACGGAATTCACATGCCTAAAGCTTGCGGTTGCGACGCCCGCCGCGGCCGTACGCGGTAACCTGCCAATGGATCCTGGCTGGAGGGTACGCCGCGTGGTCCAGATGTGACCCCAGAGGTCACAGCCGGTGTACCGGGTTCAGGGGAGGGTTCCTGGGTGGAGCATCAACAAGCTGATGTACGGCAAGTGTCCGGGCGCGTGGCGTCGGCGGACGATACTGAGCGGTTTCTGCGTGAGCTGCGGGAGCTCAGAGACGGCGCGGGCCTAGGGCATGCCGAGCTCGCGGCGCGCGCGCACTACCCGTATGACTCCATCAAGGCCGCCGAGGTCGGTCCCGCGCTGCCTGACCTGCCAGTCCTCTCGGCGTTCGTCAGGGGCTGCGGTGGTACCACCGAGGAGTGGGAGGAGCGGTGGCGCTCGCTGACCAGGACTCCGTCTCTCCCGGTGTCCGAGGCGCGGAGCGCGGGCAACTCGGCGGCCGCGGCCGCCGGGGCGCGCATCGGCTCGGTGTCGCAGGTCGAGGGCAACCCCGATCCCTCCATCATCATGGCCGCGCTCGACCGGGTCGCCGAGGGAATGGCGAGCGGTAGCGAGGACACGCCGTCCACGTCGGACGACGTTTCCTCGTGGCCCGATTTCCCGCCCGATGTGGCGGCTGACGGGCCGGCCGACGGGCCGCCCAGCTTCGAGCCCGACGTCTTCGAGCCCGGCGTCGCGGCGGTCTCTCAGCCCGACGTCCCGGACAGCTTCGAGCCTGACCGTGCGGCGGTCTCCCAGCCCGACGTCCCTGACGGCTTCGAGCCCGACGTCCCGGCGGTGTCTTTCCCGCCGCCGACCGCGGCTAACGAGCCCGCGGCGGGCGGCTTGCCACCCGGGTGGGACCCCATCCGGGTATCGACCGCCTGGCCGGCCATCCCCGACTCCCTCATCGACGCTGCGCTCTCCGGCGACGAAGCGCCGCCGTGGGAGTCGGCCCCCTGGGCGCAGGGCCAGTCGAAGGCCACCCTGTTCGCGCCGGGAGCGGTCCCGGCCGGCTGGGGGAAGGTGCCGGGCACGGCCCAGGCGACCGCGGCCAGGTCGAAGCGCCGTGCCGCGCCCCGGGCGGGCGCGGCCGGGCGGTCGAGAACCTGGATCGTAGTGGCTGCCGTCGTCCTGCTCTGTGTCCTCGTCGTGATGCTAGCGGTCTTCGCCTGAGCTGCCGTTCAGCGACCCTGGCGGCGTTTCGCCGGCCCCGATGACGGCCTCCGGCTCCGGCACTGCCTGCTGGGGCGCTGCTTCCTGGAGTGCCGCTTCCTGAGGTGGCGCTTCCTCGAGCGCGCGCGCCCGCTGCGCGGGCGATACCGCGCCGTCGTTGTCCTTTGGCCGCTCGATCTCGGTCGGCCCTGGCCGCGGGGTCGCCGCCGGGGCCTCCGGCGCCGCAGCCTCCGTTCCGCTACCTCCGCCGAACGCGCTGGTCACCGCCTTGAGCGCCGACGTCACCTCGCTCGGTATCACCCAGAACGTGTTGCCCGCGCCGTTGGCAAGTTGCGGCAGTGTCTGCAGGTACTGGTAGGCGAGCAGCTTGGGGTCCGGGTCGTTGCGGTGAATCGACTGGAAGACCTGGCTGATCGCCTGGGCCTCGCCCTCGGCGCGCAGGATGGCGGCCTGCTTGTCGCCCTCCGCGCGCAGGACCTTGCTCTGCTTGTCGCCTTCCGCCATCAGGATCTGCGACTGCCGCTGGCCTTCCGCGGTGAGGATCGTGGCGCGCTTCTCCCGCTCGGCGCGCATCTGCTTCTCCATCGCGTCCTTCACCGACTTGGGCGGGTCGATCGCCTTCATCTCCACCCGGGTCACCCGGATGCCCCACTTGCCCGACGCGTCGTCGAGCACCCCGCGCAGCAGCGTGTTGATCTTCTCGCGGGAGGTCAGCGTCTGCTCAAGGTCCATCGAGCCGATCACCGACCGCAGCATGGTGGCGGTCAACTGCTCGATCGCCTGGATGTAGTTGACGATCTCGTAGTCCGCCGCCCGCGGGTCGGTCACCTGGAAGAACAGCACCGTGTCGATGTTCACGACCAGGTTGTCCTCGGTGATCACCGGCTGGCCGTTGAACGAGACGACCTGCTCGCGCAGGTCGATCTGCGTCTTGACCCGGTCGACGAACGGCAGGATGAAGTTCAGGCCTGGCTCGAGGGTCTTGCGGTAGCGGCCGAACCGCTCTACGTTCCGCGCCCGCGCCTGCGGGATGATCCGCACCGAGCGGACCACGGTGAGCAGGACGATGAGGGCGATCACCGCCACGATGATGAGCTCCGCGATGACCATGGCTTTTACTCCCGGGGGTAAACGAGGGCGGTCGCGCCCTCGATCTGCATGACGTCGACGGTGTGGCCGACGGGAATGACCAGCGTCTCGTCGTAGGACCGGGCCGACCACTCCTCGCCGCCGATGCGGACCCGGCCGCTGTGCCCGCTGACCTCTTCGAGCACCCGGGCCGACCGGCCGACCAGTGCGGCGGGCCCGGTCTTGAGCAGCGGCGGCTGCTTGATGTGCCGGCGGGCGACGGGAAGCACGCCGCCGAGCCCGGCCGCCGAGGCGACGACGAACGCCAGCGCCTGGAAGGGCAGGCCGAGGCTCAGCGCCGCGACGGCGCCGGCGACGCACGCGCCGACGGCGATGATGCCGAGCGCGAACGTCATCGTTACCAGCTCAGCCACGCCGAGCACGGCCGCGACGATCAGCCAGACGATCCAAGCCACCATGGCCGCTCCGCAAGGGAACTCCGGCGTGGGGCACACCACGTCGCAAATCGTTATGGCGCGGGCAAATCGCTCGTGCCTTGACCCCAGAGTAGCCCCTGTCGGCAAGCATCCGATACCCGCGGCGGGCGGCCTTAGATTGGCAGTTGGGTGCCCGCTGCCCGCCCAAATAAAAAGTTGTCTAAGTACTGCCAATTACCCGTCGCACCTGTCCGGGAGGCGCGTCCGCCCTACACTCGACTAGTGGGGCGGTGAGCACCGCGAGGCGTGTTCGGGAGGTAGCGGGTGAATCGTCAGGGCAGCGGGCCCGACCGGGGCACGCAAGGCCGTGCCCGCGCCGCAGCCTATGCCGACGGTGACGCCTACCAGCGCGATTCCTACCTGGGCAACACGTACCTGGAACCGGGCGCCTATCCCGTGGACCCGGACTACCAGGATTACGCGCGAGGCAACCAGCCCCGGCCCGCGGACTTGCCGCCGGGACCGAGCAGGTCGCGTCAGGAACGCGGTATGCCGCCGCGGCCAGGGTACCCGCCGCGCTCGGCCAGGCAAGCCGAGTACGACCCCACGACGGACAGCCGCCCGTGGCAGCGGCCCGACGACGCGATACCCGGGGTGGGCCGGCCGCGGCCGCGGCCGGCCGGCGCCGGGCCCCGGCCGTCGTCTCCCGGCCCGCAGCGGCCCGCTCCGCCGCGTGGCGGGCCGCGCCCGGCCGGCGCCTACGACCCGCGAGGGCCCGGAGCGGCGCCCCGCGGTTACCCTGCCGGCCCTCCCGGGGGGCCGGCCCAGCCGCCGAACTCCGGGTACCCCGGCCAGGCATATCCCGGCCAGCCGCAGGGCCGGCGGGGACCGGCGGCCGAGCCGTCACCGCAGGCGTGGCCGGGAGCCGTACCCGTCGGGCAGCCACCCGGGTACCCGCCGGCATCGCAGTGGACAGACGCCGGGGCGGTTGGACCGGTTGGCCCTACGGGACCCCTGCCGCCCGGCCCCGCTCAGGGCGGCGCGGCAGGCCCTTACCCGGGCGGCATGTACCCGCCTGGGCCGCAGGCCACCGGCCAGCAGGTGCCCGGCCCCTATGCGGCCGGCCTCTACGTGGCTGGGCCGTACCCGGCAGGGCAGCAGCCGTGGGCAGGGCAGCAGGAGCATGGCGGGCAGGTACCGGGGCCCGGGCCGGCCGCACCTGGTCAGGGACAGCCGTGGCCGCAGCCTGGCCAGCCGGGATACATGCCGGGCGGACCAGGTTACGGTCCGGCCGGATACGGGCAGGGCCAGTTCACCGCGGGCGCGCACGGCCCTGGCCAGTACGGGCAAGATCCAGCGGGCCAGGCGGCGTTCGGGGCCCAGGCAGCATTCGGCGGCCAGGCGGCGTTCGGCCAGGGTCAGCCCGTGGCCGGGCCGTACGGCCAGGGTCAGCCCGTGGCCGGGCCGTACGGCCAGGCGGCGGGGCAGCAGCCGAACAGCAGTGACCCGCACGGGGCCGGTCAGCAGGCGGCGGGACAAGCCGGCGCGGCAGGACAGTTCCCACCCGGCCAGTTCCCACCCGGCCAGTTCCCACCTGGGCAGTTCGCCCCCGGCCAGTTCCCACCTGGGCAGTTCGCCTCCGGGCAATTCCCGCCGGGGCAGTTCCCGCCTGGACAGCCGGGCGGCCAGGCCACGGGGCAGTACGGCCAGAACCAGCGGAACACCGGCTCATGGCAGGCCGCCGGGCCGAGCTGGGCCGCGGGACAGGCACAACCGGGCGTGAACCCACAGGACCCGGGCTTCTGGCCGTCCGGCGGTCAGGACCAAGGACCGGACTGGGCCACGCGCCAGGCACCGCGCGGTCCCGGCGCCCGTAACACAGGCAGCTGGCAGGCGGCCGGACCCGGGTCCGGCGCCAGGGCGAGGAACACGGGCTCTTGGCAGGCCGCCGGAGCGGGCCAGGGCCAGGGCTGGGTGCCCGGGCCGGGACAGGCACCAGGCTGGGCCCCCGGCCAGGCAGAGTTCGGGCCGGGGCAGTACGGCCAGCCGCAGTACGGGCCGGGCGTAAGGAACACCGGCTCCTGGCAGGCCGCAGGGGCGGCACCGGGACAAGGCTGGGCAGGTCCCGGCCAGGGGGCTCCGGGTCAGCAGTATCCCGGTCAGCAGTATCCCGGCGAGCAGTATCCCGGCCAGCCGAACCCGGGCCAGCAGTACCCAAGCCAGCCCTACCCGGGCCAGCAGTATCCCGGCCAGCCGTACCCGGGGCAACAGTACCCAAGCCAGCCCTACCCGGGCCAGCAGTATCCCGGCCAGCAGCCTGGCGGCCCGGGGATGGGCAACACGGACGGGTTCGGACGGATCGGGAGTCCGGTCATCAGGCAACGGGACAGCGCGCTGCCTGACCCGCCGCCGAGCCCCAAGGGGCCAATCGCCGCGATCGAGACCGATAACATCGGCGCGTTCGCCAGGGACCTTCGAGTGCTCCGCTCGAAGGTCGGGCTTGACTACCCTGACATGGCAGAGAAGTCGCACTACACGATGCGCACGCTTGCCTCCGCGGCCGGCGGCCTCAGGCTGCCGACCCTTCCGGTGCTGATCGCTTACGTCAACGCATGCGGCGGCGACGTCGCCGAGTGGGAAGAGCGCTGGGGCAGGCTGACCAAGGCCGGGAAGAAGGGCCCGTCGGCGCTCCCGGCCGCCGGCCAGGATCCCGGCAGCCAAGGTCCCGTCAGCGAGGGTCCCGGCCAGGGTCCCGGCGGTCACGGTCCCATCGGTTACGGCCCCGGCGGGCAGCCCGGCCAGGGCCGGGTACCGCAGGGCGCGCGGGAGACCGGCGAGATCTACGTCATCACCTCGGCGAAGCAGCGCGACTCGCAATGGTAGGTGCCGCACTCACCGTGATCGGGGGCGCGGGGGGCCGTCCCGCCCGCAAGTAGTATTTGACCGTGCTGCCTCCTGATAATCATGTGCATACCGAATGGTCGTACGACACGTCGGCGGACGCCTCCATGGTGCGCAGTTGCGAGCAGGCGGTCACCGTCGGACTGCCCGCCATCGCGTTCACCGAGCACCTGGAGTTCACGGCAGGGGCTGCGGGCGACGCGATCATGGACGTCGCGACCGACCATCGCTGGTGGGGCCGGATCAGGCCGCTAGACGTCACCGGGTACATGGCATCGATTGAGGAATGCCGGCAGCGGTTCCCCGGACTGCGGATCCTGTCCGGCGTGGAGGCGGGCGAGTCGCACCTGTTCGCGGGCAGCGCCGGCGCGGTGGTGCGCGGGAATTCCTTCGACCGGGTCCTCGGCTCGCTGCACGCCGTCCCTTACCGTGGGCGACTGGTCGCCGCCGACGCACTCTTCGGCGCGATGCCAGACGGCGACGCGATGCGCTACTACTTCGCTGAGCTTGTCGCGCTCATCGAGGGCAGCGACCTGTTCCAGGTGCTCGCCCACCTGGACTTCCCGCGCCGGTACTGGCCCAAGGGCGCGCACCGGTACCGGGAGGAGCCATTCGAGGAGGAGTACCGCACGGCGCTCCGCGCACTCGCCGTCTCGGGCCGGGTGCTCGAGATCAACACGAAGTCACCCCTGGCCTCCGTCGACCTGGTGCGCTGGTGGCGGCAGTCGGGCGGTACCGCCGTGTCCTTCGGCAGCGACGCCCACCTGCCCGGCCGCGTCGGTGACCGCTTCAAACTGGCGGTCGACATCGTCGAGGCGGCGGGCTTCCGCCCGGGCCGCGACCCGTACGACTTCTGGCGCGCGTAAGCGCAGGCACCCAGCCGCCCACGCGGCGAACCCGCTAGCACCACCAGCCACAGGCGCAACGTCCCAGTGGCTCAAGCCCATGATCATGAAGGCTTTATAGCGCCATTACGCCACTAACCCTACATAACACGCAAACCCTACATAAAAGAGTCCCGCCAGGACTGGTGGGCAGATACCAGGCAGCTCACAGCTCTCACTGGTCTCGATAACCCCTCCCTAGACGCCGCCGGGACGATGCTGCCACGCAGGCACCCTCGGCATGCCATCGCGTCGTGCGGACGGGAACGCTGGTGCGCCCTGGCCGCGCTGACGAGGGGCGGGCGTCCCGCCCTGATCTCGGTCATCACCGTCGCCGGAACGGGCGGAGGACGCTCTCGTTCGGTACCGGGGTTTTCGCCGCCGAAGGCCCGCCTATGATGTCCGATTTCCGCTAGTGGCGGCGTCGCGCGGGTGGTTGAGTGTAACGGTGATGGACGATGAGCAGCGGTACACGGCGGCGCTTAGCAAGGACGCCCGGTTTGATGGGGTGTTCTTCTGCGCCGTGCGGACAACGGGCATCTACTGCCGGCCGTCCTGCCCGGCAATCACGCCCAAGCGGGTGAACATCGTCTTCTACCCGACCGCGGCCGCGGCGCAGCAGGCGGGGTTCCGCGCCTGCAAGCGGTGCCGGCCCGACGCGTCGCCCGGCTCCCCCGAGTGGAACGTTCGCTCCGACGTCGCGGGGCGCGCGATGCGGCTGATCGCGGACGGCGTGGTCGACCGGTCCGGTGTGGACGGCCTGGCGGCTCGCCTCGGCTACTCGGCCAGGCAGGTGGGCCGGCTGCTGACCGCGGAGGTCGGCGCGGCGCCGCTGGCGCTGGCCAGGGCGCAGCGGGCGCGGACCGCCCGGGTGCTCATCGAGACCACGAAGCTGCCGATGGGCGACATCGCCTTCGCGGCGGGCTTCACGTCCATCAGGCAGTTCAACGCGACCATCCTCGAGGTGTACGACATCGCGCCGCGCGAGCTGCGGGAACGGGCCGCCGCGCGGGACCGGGCCGGGCGCTCCGGCCGACGACCGGTCCCGTCGGCTGCGGTCGACGGCCACGGTACGGCCGGCGGCCACGGTGCGGCCGGCGGTCACGGTGCGGCCGGCGTGCTGCGGCTGCGGCTGCCGTTCCGGCCGCCGATCGACCTGGGGCGGCTGTTCGGCTTCCTCGCCGCGCGGGCCATTCCAGGAGTCGAGGTGGCCGCGGCCGACCGGTACGCCCGGACGATCAGCCTGCCGCACGGCAGCGGGGTGATCTCATTGCGCCTCGTTCCTGATTCGAGCTGGGTGGACTGCTCGCTCGCGCTGTCCGACCTGCGCGACGTGACGGC